>Ga0315903_10009344_pt1 | contig 11861 bp, 10 predicted proteins | sample LakEriMetagenome_7_FD_203524 | JGI IMG/M metagenome (GOLD analysis project Ga0315903, IMG submission 203524) | Freshwater fungal communities from buoy surface, Lake Erie, Ohio, United States - Buoy 2 MA119 | ecosystem: Environmental > Aquatic > Freshwater > Lake | place: USA: Lake Erie, Ohio...
TCGGGGTACCGGCCTCGAATCGCTTCGGCGGCTCGGCATAGGTGCTGTGCTCCATGAAGACTGTCTCGATCATGGAACCGCCTGTGATGAACGGTGGCATCTCACGAAGTACCTCCCGGGAGCCCCAAAGCAGGCCGATACCGGTCGGGCCGAGCATCTTGTGCCCGCTCCAGGCGACGAGATCAGCACCCAGCGCAGTGACGTCGACGGGCATGTGCGGGATGGACTGGCACGCGTCGACGACTCCCAGAGCTCCCACCTCACGGGCCCGCGCCATGATGGACTCGACCGGGTTTATGGTGCCGAGAATGTTGGACTGATGCACCACGGACACCACCCTCGTTGACGAGTCGATGACCGAGTCGAGGGCATCCAGGTCCAGGCGGCCATCGTCGTCCACCCCGATCCAGCGCAAGGTCGCGCCGGTCTTTGCACACACCTCCTGCCACGGCACGAGATTCGCGTGGTGCTCCATCTGGGTGACGACGATGGAGTCCCCGGGGCGCAGGACGAATCGGTCGCTCACGGAATCGGGCGCGTGCTGGGCCTTGGCCGTTGCGTTCGAGAACGCATAGGCAGCCAGGTTCAGGCTCTCAGTGGCGTTCTTGGTGAAGACGAGGTCATCCGGGTGGGCGCCCACGAATCCCGCGATGCGGGCGCGCGCAGACTCGTAGGCGTCGGTCGCCTCCTCTGCCAGCTGGTGCGCACCTCGGTGGACGGCGGCATTGCACGTGCGATAGAAGTTCGACTCGGCCTCGAGGACCTGCACGGGCTTCTGGCTCGTCGCAGCACTGTCGAGGTACACCAGCGGACGCCCGTCCCGGACGGTACGGGACAGGATCGGGAAGTCCCGGCGGATGCGCGAGACGTCGAGGGAGTCGGTCACGACGCGACGGGAGCATTCCCGACGAAGCGCTCGTAGCCCTCCGACTCGAGTACCGACGCCAGTTCGGGACCGCCGCTCTCGACGATGCGACCGTCGACGAAGACGTGGACGTAGTCGGGGTGGATGTAGCGCAGGATCCGGGTGTAATGGGTGATCAGCAGGGTGCCGGCTCCGGTCTCCTCGCGGAAAGCGTTGAAGCCCTCGGACACCACCCTCAGCGCGTCGACATCGAGCCCGCTGTCGGTCTCGTCGAGTATGGCGATCTTCGGCTTCAGCAGCGACAGCTGGAGGATCTCGTGACGCTTCTTCTCACCGCCGGAGAAGCCCTCATTGACGTTGCGCTCGGCGAAGGCGGGATCCATCTGGAGGACGCCCATCGCGTCCTTCATCTCCTTCATCCACGTGCGGAGCTTGGGTGCCTCACCGCGGGCTGCGGTGGCCGAGGTGCGCAGGAAGTTGGACACGCTCACACCCGGAATCTCCACCGGGTACTGCATCGCCAGGAACAGGCCCGCCCGAGCGCGCTCGTCGACTGTCATGGCGAGGACGTCCACGCCATCCAGGGTGATCGTGCCTGCCGTCACGACGTACTTGGGGTGGCCGGCGATCACGTAGGCGAGGGTCGACTTGCCGGAGCCGTTGGGACCCATCACCGCGTGGGTGCTGCCGGACGTGACCGTGAGGGTCACTCCCCGCAGGATCTCGCGCGGGCCCCCATCGGTCAGCACCGAAGCGTGTAGGTCGTTGATCGCGAGTGTGCTCATCGTGCGTCCTCTTCTCGGGCAGCGGAATCTCGTGGAACGGGTCTGGGGTCGATCTCCAGGACAGCGGTGTCGCCGGTGCCGACGACACGCGTGGCGAAGGTGGCGACCGGCTGGGAAGCCGGTGGGGTCAGGGGGCGGCCGGTGCGCAGGTCGAAGGCGGACCCGTGCAGCCAGCACTCCAGCGTGCAGCCCTCGACCTCGCCCTCCGAAAGGGCGACATCAGCGTGGGAACAGCGGTCTTCAAGTGCATAGACGTCGTCATCCAGTCGAACGACGGCCATGGCCGTGCCGCCGACGACGACTCGATGGGCCTGACCGTTCGCCAGATCGGCCAGGGGGCAGGCGACCTCGAAGCTCACTCGGCCGCCTCCAGGTCGAGCTCGAAGTCCGGATCCATGCCCAGGCGGTCCGCGATCCGGGAGAGGACGATCGAGCGCCATTGGCTGCTGCCAACCCGGCTGAGGACGTCGACGAAGAACCCACGCACGACCAGTTGCCGCGCGACAGCCTCCGGGATCCCGCGAGCCTGCAGGTAGAAGAGCTGCTCATCGTCGAAGCGACCGGTCGCGCTGGCGTGACCCGCGCTGACGACGTCGCCGGTCTCGAGCTCCAGGTTCGGAACAGAGTCCGCCCGTGCACCGTCGTCAAGCAACAGGTTGCGGTTCATCTCGTAGGTGTCGGTCGCGACGGCCTCACGCCGGACGACGACGTCGCCCACCCAGACGGTGTGCGTGCCCGCTCCGCTGAGGGCCCCCTTGTAGACGACCGAGCTGGTGCAGTGCGGCTGGTCGTGCGTGACGAGGATCCGATGCTCGAGGTACTGGCCTGCGTCGGCGAGGAAGGCGCCGAGGAGCGTGGCGGCTCCGCCGGGTCCGGCATAGGTGACGGACGGAAGGTTGCGCACCACCGAGCCGCCGAGGGTGATGGTCGACCCGGTGAACCGGGCGTCGCGACCCACCCGGGCCGGCCAGTGCCACATCTGCACGTTCTCGCGCGGCCCGTCGATCACCGAGAGCATCGTGAGGTCGGCGCCGTCACCGATCTCAGTGACCAGCGCGCCGCTCACGTCCGAGCCCCCCTCGTTCAGGACCACGACGGTGGCACGTGAGTGGGCGCCGATCCGCACGTCGACGTGGGCATGCGCACGCGGACCCTGGGCCTGCAGCCGGACCACGATGGGCTCATCGACGAGGGTCTCCGCAGGGACCCGCACCTGCACGGCCGACCGCGCGCCAGCCCACGCCACCACGGCTCCGCGGTCCGTGGGCCGCCAGTGACCGGCGTCCTCGGGGTCGAAGTCGACGACGGAGATGAACGGCCCGGGATCCGCCACCACAGCAGCGGACCCCCCATCCGGTTCGAGTAGTCCGGCGAGGCGATCCACCGGGGCGAAGCGCCACGCCTCCTCACGCCCCGTGGGCATGGCGAAATCGTCGATCGCCGTGGAAGCGAGACGTGGAGCGAGGTCCATCGGTGGTGCGGTGAGGGACGTCACCCCACGGCTCCTTCCATCTGCAGCTCGATAAGGCGGTTCAGCTCGAGGGCGTACTCCATCGGCAGCTCCCGGGCGATCGGCTCGATGAACCCGCGGACGATCATCGCCATGGCTTCGTCCTCGGTCATGCCGCGCGACATCAGGTAGAAGAGCTGGTCCTCACTCACCTTGGACACCGTCGCCTCGTGCCCCATCGAGACATCGTCGTCACGGACATCGACGTACGGGTAGGTGTCGGACCGCGAGATGTCATCGACGAGGAGGGCGTCGCACTTCACGGTGCTCTTGGAACCGTGCGCACCCTCCTGGATCTGGACGAGCCCACGGTAGGACGTACGGCCACCACCCCTGGCCACCGACTTGGAGATGATGTTGGAGGACGTGTTCGGGGCAGCGTGGACCATCTTGGCCCCGGCATCCTGGTGCTGGCCGGCACCCGCGAAGGCGATCGACAGGGTCTCGCCCTTGGCGTGCTCCCCCGTCATCCACACCGCGGGGTACTTCATCGTGACCTTGGACCCCAGGTTGCCGTCCACCCACTCCATGGTGGCCCCTTCATGGGCGACCGCCCGCTTCGTGACCAGGTTGTAGACGTTGGTCGACCAGTTCTGGATGGTCGTGTACCGGCAGCGTCCGCCGCGCTTGACGACGATCTCGACGACTGCCGAATGCAGGGAGTCGGTCGAGTAGATCGGTGCGGTGCAGCCCTCGACGTAGTGCACGTAGGCGTCCTCATCGATGATCATCAGCGTTCGTTCGAACTGGCCCATGTTCTCGGTGTTGATCCGGAAGTAGGCCTGCAGCGGGATGTCGACACGCACCCCCTTGGGCACGTAGATGAAGGAGCCACCCGACCACACGGCGGTGTTGAGGGCCGCGAACTTGTTGTCGCCCACGGGAATCACCGTGCCGAAGTACTCCCGGAAGAGGTCCTCGTGCTCACGCAGACCTGTGTCGGTGTCGAGGAAGATGACGCCCTGCTCCTCGAGATCCTCACGGATCTTGTGGTAGACGACCTCGGACTCGTACTGAGCCGCAACACCGGCGATGAGGCGCTGCTTCTCCGCCTCGGGGATGCCCAGGCGGTCGTACGTGTTCTTGATGTCGTCGGGGAGCTCATCCCATGACGCAGCCTGCTTCTCGGTGGATCGCACGAAGTACTTGATGGTGTCGAAGTCGATGCCATGGAGATCTGAGCCCCACGAAGGCATGGGCTTGCGCTCGAAGAGGCGCAGCCCCTTCAGCCTGAGGTCGAGCATCCACTGCGGCTCGTTCTTCTTCTCGGAGATATCGCGCACCACCTCCTCGTTGAGGCCGCGACGGGCAGTCGCCCCGGCGTCAGTGGCGTCGTGCCAGCCGTACTCATAGCGACCGAGCTCATCGATGGCTGCTGCGGTGTCCTGGGCTGGGGTGCTCATGCCGAGGCCTTTCGTCGAGTGGCGGAATGTGCGGGTTGGGCGGATGACTCCCGTGCGGCGCGACGGGATGGAGACTCCTCGGGCAGACCCCGGGAGATCGGAATCACGGCTGTGCACACCTCGTCGCCGTGCGCGAGCGTCGCAAGCCGCGTCACATGGCGATGGAGCACCCGCGACAGCTCTGCCGTCTCGGCCTCGCAGAGCACCGGGAACTCGCGTGCGGCATCAACGACGGGACAGGTGTGCTGGCAGAGCTGTACTGCGACATCGCCCATCGGCTGCACGTCGGCGGCATAACCCGCTGCCGTGAGCACCTCGGCAAGCTCATCAGGCGTGCACTCCGCCTCACCCGCAACCGCTGAGGCCAGGGATCGGGCCCGCTGCACCGCGAAGTCGGACACAGCGTCGGGGCCGTACTGGGACTCCAGGTAGCGCAGGGCGGACAGGGCGAGGTCGTCGTACGACGAGCCGCAGGCAGCCCGGCCCTGGTCCGTGAGCGAGAACACGCTTCCAGGGCGCCCCCGCCCGCGCTTGGGAGCGGGACCGTACGGCGCTCGGTCGGAGGAGCTCACCAGTCCGAGTTCCACGAGCGCAGACAGGTGACGGCGCACACCCGCAGACGTCTGGCCCAAGGCTGCAGCGAGCTCGGTCGCGGTCTGCGGTCCGTGCGTCAGCAGCGCGCGCGCAACCCGCTCAGCTGCCTCGCCCGGAAATTTCACAACTACATTGTTGCGTAATTCGACTCCCACGCAAATTCGGGGTGCCCTGGGCCCCTATGCTCGCGTGCGTGCCCGCCCTCGAGATCCACGACCTCGTCGTGCGACGGTCCGGTCGCACGATCGTGGCGGGCCTGGACCTCACGGCTCAGCCTGGTCAGGTGACCGCCCTCGTGGGGCCCAATGGTGCGGGCAAGACGACCACGGTGGAGACCTGCGTGGGACTGCGCCGCCCCTTCACCGGGTCCATCGAACTGCTCGGGGCCCGTGTTCCCGTTCCGCGAAAGGCGCGACTCCGCCTGCAGGAGGACATCGGGATCATGCTGCAGGACGGCGGCCTCTACAGCACCGCCAGGCCACTTGAGATGGTGCGGCACATTGCCGCCATGCACGCGAATCCGGATGATCCAGCGACGCTCCTGGACGCACTCGGGATTGATCCGACGACCCGCACAACCCTCCGCCGGATGTCGGGCGGCGAGCAGCGACGGGTGAGCGCTGCAGCCGCCCTGGTGGGCAGGCCACGACTGGCATTTCTCGATGAACCGACTACCGGCCTCGACGCCGCCGGCCGGCGGTCGTTTCACGACCTCGTCCGTCAGCGGGTCGCCGACGGCGTTACCTTCGTCCTGACGACCCACCTGATGGACGATGTCGAGCGGCTGGCCGATCACGTCGTCGTCATGGCTGCCGGACGCAACGTGGCGCAGGGCTCGATCACCGAACTGGTCGGCAGCGACGACTCGGTGAGCTTCCGCGGGCCCATGCACATGAACCTGGACGAGTTGCGCACCGCGCTCCCCGCCGAGTGCACGCTCACCGAGGCTCCTCCGGGTCACTACCGAGTCACCGGCTCCCTCGATCCGATGGTTCTGGCGGCTGTCGCCGCATGGTGCGGTCAGCACGGCGTGCCCACGGGCAGCATCTCGGTCGGCAGACGATCCCTCGACGAGATCGTCATGGCACTGGTGGACAACGCGTGAGCGCGGCATCGGCGAGTGCACATCGCACGCGCTCCCAGGCCCTGTGGGAGACACGGCTGCTCCTGCGCAACGGCGAGCAACTGCTTCTCACCATCATCATCCCGGTCGTCCTGCTGCTCGTCCTGACCCTCACCGACGTCCTGCCCCAGGCGACCGCGCCGGATCCTCTCGCCACGTCACTCGCAACCGTCCTCGCTGTCTCCGTGATCAGCTCCGCCTTCACCTCCCTGGCCATCGCCACCGGCTTCGAACGGCGGTCCGGAGCACTGCGACTGCTCAGCACGACCCCGCTGAGTCCGGTCGAGCTGCTGACCGGCAAGGCCCTCGCCACAGTGGCCGTCACGATCGTGTCCAGCGCAGTCGTCGTCGCCAGCGCCCTTCTCGTCGGATGGCGGCCGACGCCGGGATCCGCCTGGGCGATGGTCTCCCTCGTCGTCGGCGTCGCCGCCTGGGCTCCGTGGGGCCTCGTCCTCGCCGGCGCCCTGCGAGCCGAGGCGGTCCTCGCGGTGGCCAACGGAGCCTTCCTGGCATTCCTGCTCTTCGGCGGCATCGTCATCCCGGCCTCTGCGCTGCCATCCGCCCTGGCGACGATTGTGGAGGTCCTTCCCTCCGGTGCCCTCGTGAACTCGCTCACGGCCGCCCTGACCGACGGTGTCCTGGACGTGACGGCCACCGTGATTCTGGCGGGCTGGAGCGCTCTGGGAGTTCTCGTCGCAGCGCGCACCTTCCGCTGGACGTAGGCTGGCGACGTGAGCCAGCACGCCACGCAGACCCCGAGCCCGCCCACCGCCACGGCGGTCCCGTGCGGACGCAGCACCAGGCGCATACGAGGCATCTACATCGCCAATCTCGTCGCTCAGGCGGGCATCGTCGTGACCGGCGCCATCGTGCGCATAACCGAGTCGGGGCTGGGCTGCCCCACGTGGCCTGAGTGCGTCGACGGTTCGATCATCCCCACCTCGACGCAGGAGGAGGAGTGGCAGAAGTACGTCGAGTTCGGCAATCGGCTGCTGACCTTCGTGCTCCTGTTCCTCGCCATCGCGGCCGTCGTAGCAGCGCTGGTCGACCGCCGTCGCCGAGCCAGGGCGGGGCTTCCGGCGCGCCCGGCTCTCGTGGCCCTCGCCTTCGTCCCCATCGTCGGAACCGTGGGACAGGCCGTCCTCGGGGGCATCACCGTGCTGACCGGCCTGCACCCCCTCATCGTGGGGGCACACTTCCTGCTGTCGATGCTGATCATCGCGGGGGTCGTGGCGCTCGTCGCCCGCTCGGGGGACGACGGCGACTCCACGACCGAGTGGCTCGTCCCTCGGCCTGTCCGGCTTCTAGCGTGGGTACTCCTGGCCGCGAGTGCGGCCGTCGTTGTCGTCGGCGTCCTCGTCACCAGCACCGGACCGCACAGCGGAGACAGCACAGCGGAGCGACTGGCCTGGGATCCGCGCACTGTGGCATGGCTGCACGCCGATCTGGTGCTGCTGTTCCTCGGCCTGCTCGTTGGTCTTCTGGTGGCACTCACTGTGACGCATGCGCCCTGGCGAGCCCGTCGGCGCGCATATCTCCTCCTTGGCATCGCGCTGGCACAAGGACTCGTGGGCTACACGCAGTACTTCACGGGCCTGCCCGAACTGCTGGTCGTCATCCACGTCATCGGGGCCGTACTCGTCTGGATTGCCGTCCTCTTCATTCCCCCGGCACTACGCACTCGCACCTGACGAGGTTCAACGACGTGCCCGTCACGGGACGAATGGCTCAAGCGCTACGAGCAGGAACAGCAGAGCCAGGTACGTGATCGAGCCGTGGAAGAGTCGCATGGCGCGCGCACTCGGATCGGCCTCAGGATCCGTGACCTTCCTGCGGAGCTGGTAGGCGAGGACGAGGAAGCCCACTCCCAGAATGACCGCCCCGACTCCGTACACCCACCCCATCGGAGCCACCGGGATCAGGGCGAGGGACGTCGCGATCATCACCCAGGAGTAGCCGACGATGCTCGCACTCACCTGACGAGGCGTGCGGACGACAGGCAGCATCGGCACGCCTGCGGCCGCGTAGTCGTCCTTGAAGCGCATCGCCAGCGGCCAGTAGTGCGGCGGCGTCCAGAAGAACACGATCAGGAAGAGAATCACAGGTGTCCACGAGAGCGAGTCCGTGACGGCGGCCCAGGCGATGAGCACGGGCATGCAGCCCGCGGCACCACCCCACACGATGTTCTGCGGTGTGCGGCGCTTGAGGATCATCGTGTAGACGATGGCGTAGAAGGTGATCGCAATGACCCCGAGCACCGCCGAGAGGACGTTCGCGGTCAGCACGAGCACGAGGGCACTCAGAAGTCCCAGCAGCACGCCCTGGATGACCCCCGCGCGAACGCTCACGGTGCCCAGGGCTGCCGGACGGTGGTAGGTGCGCCCCATCAGGGCGTCGATGTCGCGGTCGTAGACGCTGTTGAAGGTGTTGGCCGACCCAGCAGCGAGGGTTCCACCCACCAGTACGCCGAGCAGCGGCACGAGCGGGGGCAGGCCTCCAGCGGCGAGGAACATGGTCGGGATGGCCGTAGCGAGAAGAAGTTCGACGATCCTGGGCTTGGTCAGCGCGACGTGCGCCCGGAGACGGCCGCCGAACGTCACCGTGCTCGCCTGATGCACCCGGACCGCCACCTGACTCCGTCCACGTCGATCGGCACCCTGAGACGTCGATGCCGGGGCCCTGGATTTCACTCTACCTGTACGCCGAGGTGACCGCGGCAGGCGAGCACTTCGCTAGGGTCCGAGCATGACCTCATCCACACCACGCGCCGCCTCGCCATCAGGCCCCGCGCGGAGCCTCGAGTGGGACGTCGACGACGACAGTGCCGTCGACTACCTCCGGGCCCTGGCGGCCGACGCCGTCCAGAGGGTCGGAAACGGACACCCCGGCACGGCCATGAGCCTGGCGCCCGTCGCCTACCTGCTGTTCCAGAAGGTCATGCGCCACGATCCCCACGACCCCTCGTGGCTCGGTCGGGACCGCTTCGTGCTGTCCGGAGGCCATACGAGCCTGACTCTGTACAGCCAGCTGTTCCTGTCCGACTACGGCCTGACCATGGCCGATCTGGAGGCGTTCCGGACGGCTGGGAGCCGTACGCCCGGGCACCCTGAGCACGGACATACCGTGGGCGTCGAGGCCACCACGGGTCCGCTAGGCCAAGGGCTGTCCATGGCCGTTGGCATGGCGATGGCGGCGCGCTACGAACGCGGCCTCCTGGACCCTGATGCCGAGTCAGGCACCAGCCCGTTCGATCACCGCATCTGGACCATCGCCGGTGATGGCGACCTCGAGGAGGGCATCACCTCAGAGGCCTCGTCGCTCGCCGGGCTCCAGCGGCTCTCGGAACTCTGCGTCATCTACGACGACAACCACATCTCCATCGAGGGCGACACTGCGATCGCTTTCGACGAGGACGTCTGCGCGCGCTACTCGGCGTACGGCTGGGCCACCCATCGGGTCGATCAGCTCACCGACGGATCCGTCGACGTCCCTGCACTGCACGAAGCGTTGATGAAGGCCATGGGCGAGCGCGATCGCCCGACCCTGATCCAACTGCGTACGACGATCGCGTGGCCAGCGCCGAACGCGCGCAACACGGCCAAGTCCCACGGCTCCGCGCTCGGCGAGGACGAGGTGCGCGAGACCAAGGAGCTCCTGGGTCTGGATCCCGACGCTCACTTCGCCTTCGACACCGCGCTGCTCGAGCGCGTCCGGGGCAGGCTGCGCCACCGGGTGGACGAGCAGCGCCGCTCCTGGGACGCACGGTTCACCGAGTGGTCGCTCGTGCATCCGGACCGCGCGGCCCTGCTGGATCGCCTGCGCGCGCATGACGTTCCGGACGGTGTCGATGGTGTGCTGCCGTCCTTTCCTGCCGGTGGTTCCATGGCAACACGGAAGGCTTCCGGGGAGGTGCTCAACGCCATCGCTGCCGTGATGCCTGAGCTCTGGGGCGGATCAGCCGATCTTGCGGAGTCCAACAACACCACGATTGAAGGCGCCCCGAGCTTCCTGCCTGTCGGACACCCGGGCCCGAACGCGTCTCCCTATGGTCGCGTCGTCCACTTCGGTGTCCGAGAGCACGCCATGGGTGCGATTCTCAACGGCATCGCACTGCACGGCCTGACGCGCCCCTTCGGCGGAACCTTCCTGGTCTTCTCGGACTACATGCGCGGGGCCGTGCGACTGGCAGCGCTGATGCAGACTGCCGTCACCTTCGTCTGGACCCACGACTCCATCGGCCTCGGGGAGGACGGACCCACTCATCAGCCGATCGAGCACCTGTGGGCTCTGCGCGCTATCCCGCACCTGGCCGTACTCCGTCCAGCCGACGCGCGCGAGACCACTGCCGCATGGCGGGCACTGCTGCACCAGCAGGGGCCCGTCGGACTGATCCTGACCCGTCAGAACGTGCCGACCCTCGACGTTCCCGACGACGTCGTCCGGACAGGCGTCGCGCGCGGCGGCTACGTCGTCCACGCCTCCGACGAACCCCAGGTGCTCCTCCTGGCCACCGGCTCCGAAGTCCATCTGGCTCTCGAGGCAGCCCACGAGCTGGAGAACTCTGGTGTCGGGGCCACGGTCGTCTCACTGCCCTGCCTGGAGTGGTTCGACGCTCAGGACGCCGCCTATCGCGACGCTGTCCTGCCCCCCTCAGTGCGTGCCCGTGTGGCGGTCGAGGCGGGGGCGACGCTCGGCTGGTGGCGCTACGTCGGATCGGATGGTCAGGTCGTCGGCATCGATCACTTCGGTGCGAGCGCAGACCCCGCGACGCTCTTCCGTGGGGCAGATATCACCGTCGAAGCGATCGTTCGCCGAGCACACGAGTCAATCGCCGCGTCTCAGCGGGACTGAATCAGGAGGTCGAATCATCATGAGCCACTCATCCAATGCGAACCTGGCAGCGCTGACCGCGGCGGGAGTCTCCGTGTGGCTCGACGATCTCGATCGCCACCGGATCACATCCGGCGAGCTTGCCAGGATGATCGTGGCGGACAGCGTGCACGGCGTGACGACCAATCCCAGCATCTTTGACAAGGCCATCTCGCAGGGAGCTGACGCCTACGCCGACCAACTCGAGGAACTCGCCCGCAGCGGCGCCGACGTCGACTCGATCATCCGAACCCTCACGACTGACGACGTCCGCAGCGCCTGCGATCTGTTCCTGCCACTCTTCGATCAGACGGCAGGGGTCGACGGACGCGTCTCCATCGAAGTCGATCCACGCCTGGCCCGCGACACGCACGCCACCGTGGAACAGGCTCGCGAACTGTGGCGCATCGTGGACCGACCCAACGTCCTGATCAAGATCCCAGCCACTCCCGAGGGGCTGCCCGCGATCACCGAGGTCATCGGCTCGGGCATCAGCGTCAACGTCACCCTCATCTTCTCCGTCGAGCGATATGAGGCGGTGGTGGAGGCTTACCGGGCCGGGCTCGAGCTGGCGCGCGAGCGCGGCCACGACCTCTCGACCATCCACTCGGTGGCCAGTTTCTTCATCAGCCGAATCGACACCGAAGTCGACGCTCGCCTGCGTGCACTTGCGTCGCCCACAGCCCTCGCCCTGCTCGGACAGGCCGCCGTG
>Ga0315903_10009345_pt1 | contig 11860 bp, 10 predicted proteins | sample LakEriMetagenome_7_FD_203524 | JGI IMG/M metagenome (GOLD analysis project Ga0315903, IMG submission 203524) | Freshwater fungal communities from buoy surface, Lake Erie, Ohio, United States - Buoy 2 MA119 | ecosystem: Environmental > Aquatic > Freshwater > Lake | place: USA: Lake Erie, Ohio...
CCGTTAAAAATGGGTTGGCCCTGACCGATCGCGAAGCGATCATCTTTGTACATGATGGGGTACGTTGTTTAGTAACGCCGCCGTTGATCCGTCGTTGCTACGAAAAGGCTCTCCAAGTTGGAGCCGTTGTGCCTGCTATTTCGGCCAAGGACAGTATACGTCTGCGCGCTAGGGAATCTGGGGTAACAGAAACTAGTGCCGGCAATCAGCTAGACGCCACTCCCTCCACTGATCGTACCACCGTGCTTGATAGAGACAACGTGCTACTTGTACAAACGCCCCAGACATTTTTTGGCCAGTGGCTTCACGAGGCTTTTCAACAGGGGTATCAGCCTCACTTTACCGACGAGGCTACGGTAGTGGAGCAAACAGGTCGTTCTATTAGTTTGGTAGAGGGCGAAGAAACCAACATTAAAATTACTCGACCTATCGACTTGCTAATCGCTGAGCGCTATTTGCAACAAAGAGATTCCAATGAATAAGCAGTGGGCTTAATGGCTCACTACATTATGGCCGATCTTTTCTAAAATCTGATGCGCTACTTCCATGGCAAGTAAGCCATCCATTTCGGATACCACCGGACGGGTGTTGTGTTGAATGGATTCCAAAAAAGACTCCAGCTCTCGTTGAATGGCATTTACCTGCACTATAGGAGGTGTGGCAATGGCAATGGTCTTTTTGCCGGCTGGGGTATCGATATCGAAGCTGAAGGTTTTTTCGTCGGTTGCTTCTTTGAGTTTGATCACTTCTGCTTTTTTCTCTAAAAAATCTATGCCGATGTAGGCGTCTTTTTGAAAGAGCCTGATCTTACGCATTTTTTTCATGGAGATTCGACTACTGGTCAGATTGGCTACACAGCCATTATCAAATTCAATACGCACATTCGCAATATCGGGCGTATCAGTAAGAACGGCTACGCCACTTGCGGAGATATTCTTGACACCACTTTTGACGATGCTGAGAATAATGTCGATGTCGTGTATCATCAGATCTAGTATCACGCTTACCTCTGTACCACGCGGATTGAACTGTGCTAAGCGATGCACTTCAATAAACATCGGATGCAGCGCTAGGTCTTGCACAGCCAACAAGGCCGGGTTAAAACGTTCTACGTGACCCACTTGCAGACGAATGCCCGATTCGCGAGTTAGCTCAACAATACGGCGGGCCTCTTCCATTGAGGCTGCCAGGGGTTTCTCTACAAAAACATGCTTTCCTTTCTTAATGGCTTTCTCGCACCAATAGGCATGATGATCGGTAGGTGCTGCAATATCGACTACATCGCAATGCTCGATCAAGTCTTCGCCTGTTTCGAAGCAGGGCAACTCGTATTTATCCGAAACAGCAATGGCATTGGCTTTATCGGGGTCATAAAAACCAATCAGAGTAGCCCCGGCGATCGTCTTCCAGTTTTCAATATGAAATTTACCCAGGTAACCGGCTCCAATTACTCCCACTTTTAACAGTTCGCTCATAGAGCAAATTTATTGATCTTGACAGGTGCAGATTTCTTAAGTTATAAACATAGGTGCGTATGTGCAGGCTAAGGAAGTTTAGAGGGTAGAGGTGCGTTGATGGGATAAGAGGGATGAAAAATAAACACACAGTGATTTTCTTTAATCAGTTCGATCAATTGCCGGTTAATGGCAACTGGTACGGCCGGGCAACCCTGGCTTCGTCCGACCCAACCAATTTTTCGAGCACTTTCGGGATCTACGTAGGGAGCTCCGTGAATTACTATGCCTCTGGCAATGGCCTTATCGTTGATGTCTTTTTGGAGGCCCTGGAGTCGTAGGGAATATCCATTTTTTCCCTGGTAGGTCTCTCCGGTAAGAAAAAATCCTGCACTACTCTGGTTAGAGCTTGGATGGTTTGAAACCTCTTTGGCAATATGAGTTCCCGATTCTCTGCCATGTGCCACCCAGGTCTGCAAGATGATCTTCATTCGAACAGGGTCAATTACAAAAAGCCGCTGTTCGTTGCTGGGTTTGCTCAGGTCAATAAGAGTAAGCAGCGCATTGGGTTTGAGGAGCTGTTTATTCAGTAATTGCCAATATCCTGCTAAGCCGATCTGTAGTGCTGTTTGAGGCAGCAGCTCCCAGGCGAGGGGTGGAGTAATTATTTTTTTAGGGTTAACTGGATCGGCCTTTGCGGACTTAGGAGATGATAGGAGAACAAGCAACAAGCTGGCCAATAAAATTCGAGTAAAATAGGTAATGCGCATCGGTCGTTTATTCTATAACGATAAACGTCCTTTCTTCGTTTGCTGCAATTCCGAAATACCTGTTAAAGAAAGTAAGGGTAAAGGGGATAAACGAAAAACCCTTCGGTGACGAAGGGTTTTTGCGGACCGGACGGGACTCGAACCCGCGACCTCCGCCGTGACAGGGCGGCATTCTAACCAACTGAACTACCGATCCGTTGCCCGAATTTTTCGGGAGGGCAAAGATAAGCGCACCTAGTGGTTCCTCCAAAATTTTTTGGGCAGATACGCCTGCTTACAGGGCGGACAATGAACCAATTAGATATTCGATAATATGCTTAATTTAGCCCTTTGACCGCACGTTATGCCGCAAGACAAGAACCGACAGTTCATCGATTTCGAAAAGCCTATCAAAGAGCTGATCGAAGAGATCGCCGACCTGCAACAAAAAGCAGCTAAGGGAAAGGTCGATTACCAACAGGTAATAGAAGACTTGCAAGCGCAGGTCTTGCAAAAAAGAAAGGAATTAACCGGTCAGCTCAGTAGTTGGCAACGGGTACAACTCAGTCGTCATCCCGATCGTCCCTATACGCTCAAGTATATAGAGAAGATGACCGAGAATTTTATAGAGTTGTACGGCGACCGCAATGTAAAAGACGATAAGGCCATGGTGGGCGGATTTGCCTCCCTGGGTGGGCAAACGGTCATGATCATCGGCCAGCAAAAGGGCATCAATACTAAGACTCGCCAGCTGCGTAATTTTGGAATGGCCAATCCCGAAGGTTATCGAAAGGCGCTCCGCTTAATGCGATTGGCAGAGAAATTCAACAAACCCATCATTACCTTAATTGACACTCCGGGTGCTTATCCGGGACTAGAGGCCGAGGAGCGCGGACAAGGTGAGGCCATTGCCAGAAATATCTATGAGATGATCCGCCTAAAGGTGCCTGTCATCTGTGTGATCATAGGCGAGGGAGCCAGTGGGGGTGCTTTGGGCATAGGTGTGGGCGACCGGGTCTATATGATGGAGAACACCTGGTATACCGTAATTAGTCCAGAGAGTTGTTCCTCTATTTTATGGCGTAGCTGGGATAAAAAGGAGATAGCCGCCGATCAGCTTCGTCTTACTGCCGATAAGATGCTGGGATTTGGATTGATCGATGGAATTATCCCTGAACCGGCCGGTGGGGCGCACTGGGATTATGACGAAGCTGCTCGCATTTTAAAACACCATCTGATTGGCGTTCTGTCCTCGCTGCGCGATATTCCGGCAGATCAGCGGATCAATCAACGTATCGAGAAGTTCGGAAAAATGGGATTTTGGGAAGAGGATTGATGCCATATTTCGCCAGCCTCTCTTTCTCTCACAAGACACTTTTTCTATATCATCACTTAAAAGCAGTTTCTGCCACAGCAAACTTAGTGGCAAAGTGCTGCGTGCTAAAGCAAGTAAGTAACGCCTTGCTCGGCAATCTCTGTATTCGGAAAAATCTCTCGCGCCTCATTTTTGAAGGCTTCCAGCTTTTCGTATTGGCTACTGAAATGGCCAAGCAGTAATCTATTGACCTTAGCTTTTTGCGCTAATTGTGCAGCTTGTTTGGCGGTAGAATGAAAGCGAAGTTCTGCCTTTTCGCGCTGGTCATCGAGATAAGTAGCCTCATGATACATTAAATCGTATTCGCTAACATAGGTAAGGAGCGATTCGTTATAACGAGTATCGGCGCAGTACGCGTAACGGCGGGGTTGCCCTTGTGCCGCCAGTCTTTTACGGGTAATCGTTTTTTCGCAAAAGCTAAATCCGTAGCAGGTAATGCGGTGATCGGTAGGAAAGCAGCTGATCTCGATATCCTCTGTCTCTAATAGCATACCCGGACCAGTAATTTCCTTTATGTGTAGTGAAAAGGGAAGGCGGGTAGAGGCCACTTGTAATTGCAGTTCAAGTATCTTCTTGAGGGGCGGAGGCCCAAATACAACAAGGTCTTGCTGGCGATTCAGCAGCCCGAAGCTATTGATAAGTCCGATGAGTCCGAAGTAATGATCACCATGCAAGTGCGAGATAAAGATGTGCGAGATGCGGCTATACTTAATTTTGTAGCGTATCAGTTGTAATTGAGTACCCTCTCCACAGTCCACTAAAAACTTTTGTCCGTCTATGTTGACGAGTTGACTGCTGGGAAGCCGCTCATAGGCAGGTACCGCCGAATTATTTCCTAGAATAGTCACAGAGAACATAGGCATTAGTCTTGCGAAAATTCATTATCGAGCAACTCTCGTTCAATCTCTTCCATTTGTACAATGTCCCATGCCTCGCTCTCGGTAGGGGTACTGTTTAGCAGCTCCAATAGCTCCTCTTTGTCGAGCGTTTCTTCTACGGGCCGCTGCAATTCACAAATCACAAAAGATTGATTATGCTCATAAAATTCCTGTTGCAGTTGCAGCAACGCTCGAGCTCCCTCCGGCTCGATGGAACTAACGGCCGTCATGTTTAATACAATATTGCCCGGCGTACCAGACGAATTAACATTCTGCTGCAGGTACGGGGACAGTTTTTGGCTTAATTCGGCTGCCATAGTAGCAGAAAAGCAGGCGGTCGCAAGGCTTACCACCTGAAAACGCTCTTTGGTATCAATTTTGACTTCCATAGGAGAAAACAGCAATTTTATTAACAGGGGTTTATAACCTGCCGGGAGCCGTTCCCAAATTTATTTGTTAATATTGTAACAACAGTAATAATCTGTAAAATGGATAATAATTTTTCTGCGCAAGTCAAAGAGATCATATCATTCAGCCGCGAAGAAGCACTCCGGCTGGGGAATGATTTTATCGGTACTGAGCATCTTTTGTTGGGTTTGATCAGAGAGGGCGATAACACCGCCTTGCGCATCCTTAAGAGCTTTAACATTGATCTTTATGAGCTTCGAAAAGAGATAGAGTTGGCCGTAAAAGACAAGACCGGAAAGAATGTGGCTAACATCAATTCACTCCCTTTAACCAAGCAGGCCGAAAAGGTTATTCGGGTTACTGTCCTCGAGGCAAAAGCACTCAAGAGTGCGACGGTAGAAACCGAGCACCTCATGTTGTCTATTCTCAAGAACAAAGAAAATATCGCAACTCAAATATTGAATCAATTTGATGTTGATTATGATCTTTTCAGACAGGAATTGGGTATTGTGAAGTCGAACGAACCCCGGGCCGAGTTTCCAGAGGAGAACGAAGAGGAGTTCGACGAAGAAAAAAAGTTTAGCGCTGCAAAGCCTACTGGTAAAACAGGAGCGAGTGCAAAAAGTAAAACTCCGGTACTCGATAATTTTGGGCGCGATATTACCCGAATGGCCGAGATGGGTTCGCTCGATCCGATCGTAGGACGCGAAAAAGAAATTGAACGTGTATCTCAGATTCTTTCTCGCCGCAAAAAGAACAACCCGATATTGATCGGTGAACCCGGAGTGGGTAAGACGGCCATTGTAGAGGGATTAGCGCTTCGTATAGTACAGCGAAAAGTATCTAGAGTACTATTTGATAAACGTGTTATTTCGCTCGATCTGGCTGCTTTGGTAGCTGGTACCAAGTACCGCGGACAGTTCGAAGAGCGTATGAAGGCTATTATGAACGAGCTAGAGAAGAACCGCGATGTGATTTTGTTTATCGATGAATTGCACACGATCGTTGGCGCGGGCGGTGCCAGTGGTTCTCTTGATGCCAGTAACATCTTTAAACCGGCGTTGGCTCGCGGAGAACTCCAATGCATTGGGGCATCCACACTTGATGAGTATCGTATGTACATCGAAAAAGATGGGGCACTCGATCGTCGTTTTCAAAAAGTGGTTATCGATCCGCCCAGTGTGGATGACACCATCCAGATTCTCAATAATATCAAAAGCAAATACGAGGAGTATCACAATGTCAATTACGATCAGGAGGCTATTGACGCCTGCGTAAAGCTTTCGGATCGTTATGTGACCGATCGATTACTTCCCGACAAGGCAATTGATGTTATGGATGAGGTGGGCGCGCGTGTGCACCTTAAAAACATCAACGTACCTCAAAGTATTACAGAGTTAGAGAAAAAGATCGAGGACGTAAAGACCGAGAAAAATAAGGTAGTTAAAAGCCAGAAATTCGAGGAAGCCGCATCGCTGCGCGATACAGAAAAGCGTTTACAGGAGGAGCTCGAAAGGGCCAAGTCTGATTGGGAAGAAGAAAGTAAGCACAAGCGCTTTCCGATTGGTGAAGAAGACATTGCCGAAGTGATCAGTATGATGACCGGTATTCCTGTAAAGCGTATGGTGCAGGCCGAGACCGAAAAGCTGCGTCGTATGTCAGAAGACATGAAGGGAATGGTCATAGGTCAGGATGAGGCAATTCAAAAGGTTGTAAAGGCTATTCAGCGAAATAGGGTAGGACTTAAAGATCCTCGCAAGCCTATCGGTACATTTATATTTCTAGGTCCGACCGGTGTGGGTAAGACCGAGTTAGCTCGCTCTCTCGCCCGTCACATGTTTGACTCCGATGAATCGCTCATTCGAATTGATATGAGTGAGTACATGGAAAAATTTACTGTAAGCCGTCTGATCGGGGCTCCTCCCGGCTATGTGGGCTATGAGGAGGGTGGGCAGCTCACTGAGAGAGTACGCCGTAAGCCTTACAGTGTCATCTTGCTCGACGAGATTGAAAAAGCGCATCCTGATATCTATAACATCTTGTTGCAGGTTCTCGATGATGGTCAGTTGACCGATGGGCTGGGTCGCAAAGTTGATTTCAAGAACACGCTTATTATCATGACCTCCAATATTGGCGTTCGCCAGTTAAAGGATTTTGGTACTGGTGTGGGCTTTACCACGGCAGCCAAGCTCGAGAACGAAGAAGAGGCCAATAAAGCCGTGATCGAAAAGGCGCTAAAAAAGACCTTCTCGCCCGAGTTCCTGAACCGGATCGATGATGTGGTTATTTTTAATAGCCTATCACGCGATAACATTTTCCACATAATCGACATTTTGATGAAAGGTGTCATGAAGCGGCTCACTAACCTGGGCTTTAGTATGGAGTTGACAGAAAAAGCCAAGAACTTCTTAGCCGATAAGGGATATGACGTGCAGTTCGGAGCCCGTCCATTACATCGCGCCATTCAGAAGTATCTCGAAGACCCATTGGCTGAGGAGATCCTCAATATGCAGGTAAAGGCAGGCGATGTATTGATCGCCGATGCTGACGAAGCTAATGCAAAGCTTTTCTTTACCCTTCAGCAGACAGTTTCTGCTCCGAGTAAGGCCAAGTAAGCAGGTGTCTATAAATATTAGTAATAAAAAGGAGCATCATTACGGTGCTCCTTTTCTATTTTTGAGCCGTGACTGCTAAGCCTATTATTATTACCCTAGACGGATGGTCTAGTTGTGGGAAAAGCACGTTGGCCAAGGCTCTGGCCAAAGAACTTGGCTATGTTTTTGTAGATAGCGGGGCAATGTATCGCGCAGTGACTCTCTATTTGCTCCGTAACGACATTGATATTGCCAATGAGCAGCAGGTGCAGCAAGCGCTAACAAAAATCGAATTAGGTTTTGTTTTTAACCCGGCACGCGGGGCCAGTGATATTTTGCTAAATGGTGAGAATGTGGAGTCGTTGATACGCGAAATGAAGGTAGCCGAGCAGGTCAGTAAAGTAGCGACATTGTCGGCCGTACGAAAGTTCGCCGTGCAGCAGCAGCAGCGCTTGGGGGCCGCCAAGGGTATCGTAATGGACGGCAGGGATATAGGAACAGTGGTGTTTCCTCAGGCAGAATTAAAAATCTTTATGACCGCCGATCGAGAAACACGTGTTCGTCGCCGCTACCTCGAGTTAACTGCCACAGATCCTGGCATTTCGGAAGAGGCGGTACGGGAGAATCTTGCTCGCCGCGATTATATGGATGCTAATCGCGAGGAGAGTCCCTTAAGACAGGCACCTGACGCCAAGGTGTTAGACAATACTAACCTTTCTCCAGAGGAGCAATTTAAGATTGCGCTGCTGTGGGCACGAGAAGCCATTGGATAAGATTCCGGTAGCTACCGTAAAGTCGCCAAGTCAACGGGTTAGCGGCTCAGTAATTCGAAACTTACTTTTTTCTTTTGATCTCGATCAGCTCCACTTCAAAGATCAGCATAGATCCGCCGGGAATGGACATATAGTCCGCTTCTCCGTATCCTAGCGAGTAGGGAATGTAAAAGCGATACTTAGAGCCTGTCTTCATTAATTGCAGTCCTTCGGTCCAACCTCTGATGACGCCATTGAGCGGAAAACTGATAGGCTGACCTCTGTCGTACGAATTATCAAAACCTCTTCCGTCTAAGAAGGTGCCGCGGTAGTGGCAGGTGACGGTATCCACAGCCGTGGGTTGCTCACCGGTGCCTTGTACCAATACTTCGTATTGCAGGCCGCTTGCGGTGGTTGTTACCTCGGGTCTTTTTTTGTTTTCGGCTAGAAATAACTCTCCGTCTTGTTTGTTGAGTTTTGCTTTTTCGCTTTGTAAACGTGTCATACAATTGTTTAAGGTGGTAGAGCTGGTTGCATTGTCCATTAAAGTGGGTTTCCCTTGCAAGAAATCCGATACGGCCCTGGAAAGCAGTGCGGTGTTAAGCTGAGAGATACCCTGCGATTTATAATAAGAGGCCAGGCTAATGCCCAACGCATAACTTATAGAATCGATTTCGTTTTTTAGAGTTACGGCTACAGGGGCCGCCGTGCGTGTGGCCGCGGAAGCTGCCGATTTGTTTGCAACAGGAGCTGCCGCTTTCGTGGCTGAAGGGGCAGTGGTCGACTTATTGACGGTAGGCGCTACCTTTTTGGCAGGGTTGGTTTGAGCCAACAGTGCAGTAGCACTTACTAACGCAACAGATAAGAGTAGTGAATTTTTCATGGCCAATGTTTAGAGCTGTAAAAATAAGGGTTCGTTTTTTATCGGGCGCATATTTGAAAATCTGTTTTGTAGTTTTGTGCTATGGAAAATTTTTTACTTCCCATTCAATTGCGCTGGGCCGATATCGATGCTAATTTTCATGTTCGTCACTCGGTCTATTACGATTGGGGAGCTATGTGCCGAATGGAGTTTTTACGAGCCATGGGCCTCACCGAATCGGTCTTTCATCAATTGCAGATCGGCCCCATTCTCTTTAGAGAAGAGAGTAGATTTAAGCGGGAACTTCAGATGGGAGATACGGTTGCTATCGATCTTTGCCTGCTGGCAGCCAGGCAGGATTTTTCTCGCTGGACCATCCGTCATCAGTTGTTTAAAAATAATGACACGCTGGCCGCTATATTGACAGTCGACGGCGCTTTTTTAAATACGCATCTTCGCAAGTTAACTGTTCCTCCTGCATTGGCAAGTGATACTTTTAGCGCTATGCCACGGGCCGAGGAGTTTACGTGGCTAAACTAACCTTCTCTGTTTCTAGTGGTATCACTTTTTCAGGGTATTGCCCTGCGTGATCGCGAATAATTCGCTGTATATAGCTGTTGTCTCTATAGCGGGTAACATATTCTTTGAGTATTTCCAGATTATCTGGTGTTACACTGTTGGGCACATAGCCCATTCCATAAAAAGTACCCCTCTCTATCAAAATACAAGAATAACTGTTCTTTTGAAGGCCCCGGTCCACAAGGGCAAAACTGGGTTGCGACTCTGCTTGTTGACAAGCCGCCCGCACCCGCGCATTGTAAGCGTCGAAACTTTCTTTTTGCTGGCAGGCGCCATTGCAGTAACCCTCTTTAATCCCCTCGCAGGATTGAGTGGCTTCCTGAAAAAAGCAGAGGATCGGACAGAGGTTAAATTCCCGCATCAACTTTCGCATTCGGCTATGGGCCTCTACCAGCAAATAAAACCGTTGAAGCGCTGGTAGGGTATTTCGGTTCTTGTCTATAATCAATCGCAGATAACCCGACTGATCTTCGTACACATGAATTCCGTAGCGATCCTCCTTGTTTTTTTGGGCGGAATTAAAGCGTGGCCACCGGTGTTTGATCTCTGCCGATTCCAGCACTGACGCTATCAGTGGGGTGGCGCATTCTGTATGCGAGATGCCATAGATGTGTTTTATCCAGCGCTGCTTTTGCAGCCCGGGGGCATCGTTGCTAAAATGGCTATTGACCCGGTAGCGAATATTGATGGCCTTACCCACATAGATCACCTTGCCTTTGGCATTGTGAAAATAGTAGACACCGGGCCGGGCGGGTAGTTTTTCCCAATGGTCTTTGGGTACGTAAGGTGGAAGGATAGATTCTTTAGAGTTTCTTTTAAGGCTTTTTGCAATATGATGGTGCTGATCGGCGTCCATCAGTCGTTTAAAGAGAAGAGCCGTAGCGGCGCTATCTCCTCCGGCGCGGTGGCGGTTTTCCAGTGGTATGCCAATGGAGCGACAAAGTTTGCCCAAGCTATACGAGGGAAGTCCCGGCAAGATCTGCCGGCTAAGCCGGACGGTACAAAGTTTGCTGCATTGCAGCTTATAGCCTTCTTGTTTTAGTTGCTCCTTGATGAACGAGTAATCGAACTGCACATTGTGGGCTACAAAGATCTGCCCTTGCAATAGCGCGTAAACCTTGGCTGCGATCTGCGAAAACGAAGGGGCTGTGGCCACCATCTTGTCCGTGATCCCCGTCATGCGTTGAATAAAAGGAGGAATGGGTTGTCCGGGATTAACCAGGGTTTCGTAGGTCTCTGTTACAGAATTGCCATCAAAGAGATGAATGGCGATCTCTGTTATGCCGTTGGCGGCCGCATAAGACCCGGTGGTTTCTATGTCAACGATCGCATACATTCAAATGACTGTTGTCACCTACATTCAAAAAGCTAATTTCGTTAAAAATATGCAGCGTGGTCGATTCGCAGTTAGAGATGTTTCATAATCGTTTGCAAAAGCTGGCCCGACATCTAGATAAACAGGCCCGCAAGCGAGCGGTCAGTTGTTATCGCCTGTACGATCACGACCTGCCGGAATTTCCCTTTTGTATTGACCGTTATGCCGATAAGCTCTATGTGGCCGAATATAAAAGGCGACACGGCATGGAAGAGGAGGTGCATGCGCTCTGGTTACAGCGCTGCTTGCAACAGATCGGCGAGTCGCTAGGTACATCACCGGAGCAGATCTATACCAAACTTAGGCAGCGAAAGCCAGGGCGGGGCGGGCAATATCAAAAAGCCGGAGAGATTCGAGATGAGTTTTTTAGTGTAGAGGAGAACGGACTTTCTTTTTGGGTCAACCTTACCGATTATCTCGACACGGGGCTTTTTTTGGATCACCGCGATACCCGGGCGTTGGTGCGTTCGCAGTCAAATGGAAAAAGAGTGCTCAATCTGTTTGCGTACACCGGCTCGTTTTCGGTGTATGCTGCTGCTGGTGGCGCCAGTGAAATAACTACGGTAGACCTTTCGAATACATATTTGGAGTGGGCTAAAAGAAATATGTTGCTCAATGGATTTACCATACGGGAGTCTTCAGGTAGTCAAGAGGGTGGATTTTCTTTTGTGCAGGCCGATGTAAAAAAGTACTTGAAAGAGGTGGCTGCTTCGCGTTACGATATTATCGTAATGGACCCACCCACCTTTAGCAACAGCAAGCGCATGGATGATATATTGGATGTACAGCGAGATCATCCCATGCTGATTCGCGAAGCGCTTCGGATACTCAGCC
>Ga0315903_10009351_pt1 | contig 11857 bp, 19 predicted proteins | sample LakEriMetagenome_7_FD_203524 | JGI IMG/M metagenome (GOLD analysis project Ga0315903, IMG submission 203524) | Freshwater fungal communities from buoy surface, Lake Erie, Ohio, United States - Buoy 2 MA119 | ecosystem: Environmental > Aquatic > Freshwater > Lake | place: USA: Lake Erie, Ohio...
TTTTGTTCATGTCTTGCAGGCCAACGTCGACTACCAGATTGGGACATTTGGCTTCCCACTTTAGGTTGCCATCTTTGTCAAAGCACTGCATGGTGTAAACACCCTTAGCAGTAGCTGACTCGCCTGATTGCAGAGTCTTTGTAATTGCACTACCGATAGTGTCGGCGGCTTGGGATTTTTCTATGCTTGACATTTCTTACTCCTTAAACAAGTCGAATGAGTGCGGATGTGCTTGTGTTTGCAGGCATTGCCACAACGAATGTATTTGTTGATGTTTTGTTGCTGCCAAAGTCAAGGACACAGACTGCACCGTTGTCACCAGCTTTGTAGATCAACGCGCCACGGGCTGTGATCGCGCCTGTCCATGAAACATTTGCAAATGAAATGTATGCGGTTGTGTTTGGTGCATTACCTGTGGTGGGTGTCTGGTTTATTACAAGAATCTCGCCACCCGCCGTATACCCAGCAGCCACAACCTCGCCCGTAGTTGTATAAGCCGTGGTAGACGCATCAAGCGTGGCTTCATTGGTATATAGTGCAATGTAAAAAGTCCCAGACGTAAAGTTAAACGTACCGTTTAGCAGGCCGGTACGAAACGTGTTGCAAGAGTAGTTGCCTGTAAAAGCCATCAACGCACCCCATTATTCTGAGGCAACGGGGCTTCTCTGTATTGACCGCTACGGTATGCGTCGCTGCGTTCCATACCGTCTCCAAGGCGTTTGGCCAAGGCAAGTGCTTCCTTGTACTTGGCATCGTACCCAGTGATGATGTCAACTTCACCTTTCATAAAGGTGTATGCCTCTACCAAAGAGCCGTACAAAAGCACAGAATCAAAGTTGTCCCCCAGCCATGTATTTACTGCTGTGGTAATTGATTCTGGGTAATAGTAGTAGTGCAATTCAACATTGTAGGCCGCATCAGGAGTTGGGCCAAGAATGAAACTCAGTTCATTTGTGATGACTGGGCTTGGATCATTCGTGGTGGTTGGGCCAAACAGTGCATAGTACTTAGGGATGGCTGTGTCTGTTGGCGTTGGGTATGCCTGTCGAATGAAGTTCACATCCTTGTTCAACAAATACTCATACGCGCCCGTGGCATCAATAACCGCCAAAGAATATGAAGACAAAAAGTCGCTTGGGCAAGACAAGTAATTGTTACCAATTGTTGTTATGCCCGTCACGTTCTTACGAATAGACGGGAACTGAACCGAGTTGTAAATGCGCTGCTCAGCCTGCTGAATGAACCGATTGATCTGAGCGGTTGAGTTCTCAGTCGATCCATCAGCAAGGTATACAGGGGGAAACTGATTCTCCGTGTATGACTGAATTGCAGTTACAAGCTGGCTGTAGTTCATGCCATCGGGCCTCTTGCCAATTTGCCTTTGGTCTGCGCTTTACCGCCACGCACAACAATCCCAGAAGTTTTCATGGGAGGATAGTCCTGACTGCGCACGTTAGCCACAGACACGTTTGCTTTACGCATCGTTGTCTTTGCAGGCTCTTCACCAACGATCACGTTGGGTTTTTTGGTGGCTTGTTTGTAGGTGGCCATATTATTTGCCCCGACCAGCACTGCGCTGATTCACAATCTTGGCCATGTTGCGACCATACTTGAGCATGTTGGCGTTTGTTTTGCCACCAGCCGCCATTTTGTGCATACGTTTTTCGTGGGACTTAACTTCTTTGCCCGCGATCTTTTGTACCTGCTTCGTGTCCATGTTTAAACTCCTAAGTTACGCTTACCGTGACTGTACCAAGTTCCACCGCTAAAACCAAATTATTTGGAGTCAAAGCAGCATCAAAAAACGCCGCCCCACCCACTGGGTTCCAGCCCCACTGAAAGACCCGACTACCGCCACCAACAATACCCTGCGCATCAATGCTTGGGCTGTTGGTCAACACAATCTGCAAACCCGTGCGACCAGACAACTGGTAACTCAAGTCCGGCCTTGGATCACGCACCCCCTGCGGGTCGTCCACTGGGTACATACCCAACTGAAGCTGCGGCTGATCGGGTTCCCAACACTGCGGGCACACCTTCAAGTCGTATGTCTTGGTTTTGACAACGAGCTTTTTGAGTGCCGTTAGCTTGAACCGGAAACCACATCGGTCGCACTCGGCAATCGAGTTCTTGCCAGAGGAAAACCGATTCGCCATCAGCTACCCCCAATGAACATCTGTCTAGGCACAAGACGCAACGCGGCGCGTTCCTGATCTTCGTCAGCCGCCGTCATCCAAGCCTCGTCATACTGCTGTTTCAAGATGCTCAGCCTGTCCATACCACCGGGCACTTTTAAAGCGACGTAGTAGGCCAATCCAGACACCATACATGGCACAAAACGAAACGGCACGTCCATTACATTGACACCGTTACCGGCATCTTGCACGCGACGCATGCGCCAGTACACAAACTGATAGGTCTGGGAGCCGTCTGGCGTTGGCCAAACAGTCACTCTGGGGGTGTTGTTGATGTAAATCTTGGCTGTTGCGCTGGCAGTGTGCGAGGCTGCTGTTGTGCCGTTTTGTCCACGGAAACAATTACTCAGGGTGTTGCCATCAATGTAGTTGTAGAAAATGGTTTCACTGTCAAGGTTGATGTAACCAATGGCGGGAAGCCCAACTACGTTGGAAAGAACGATTGTGTCTGTTGTAGCGTTAATGCTGGTGGCCAACACCGCAGAAGTTGGGCTGATTTGGCCGTCCAAACGCTGATACCAGACCTGAATTGGTCTGGCTTGGGTTAATTTGTTGGGGATAGTGGCATATGTGGATACACTGATGCGTGTGATTGTCAAATCAGACTGGGTAGAAGCCACATTTGCGTTGGTTCGGATCACATGATCCAGCAAATCAACCGTGTCGGTGGGCACTGCGTAGGTGTTCAACCCTTGCTCAAAGGTAATGGTGCCTTGCTCAAACGTCCACATGTTGACACCCCGGTTTGCCCAGTCGGCAAACAGCAAATTCAACGACCGACGTGCCGTTTTCAGGTCATATCCGGTGCGCAACTCTGAACCAGCACGCTCAAATGCCTCCTCCACCAGTTCGGTGAGGTCTAAATTAAAGCCTGCTTGTCCAGAAGTTGTTGCCATTATCTAAATCCTGCCGTTTTCTTTGCCACCTTGGGTGGCTGCTTCACGAATTGCTTTCCGGCTTTTTTCCCAGCACGTTTTGCACGCGTTGTCGCAGCGTATTCAGCAGGGCTGAGAGCTTTGATTGCAGCTTCAGGAAGATATCGCTCACCTGTGTCAGAAGATTTTTTACCACTTTTGGTTCTCCATTTTTGGTCTCCCCAATTTTTAAGGGATTGCTGCGGCGCTTTCAATCTCTGTAACCCCCGCCAGCGGCCTTGTACTTCTTGGCGACCAACTGCGCTTTACGGGCTGACCACTGGCCAGCACCAGTACCGTGGGTTGCTGCTGCCTTGACTTGGCTAACTATGCGTTTCCTGAGTTCAGGTTTGGTGTAGTTACCCGCCGCGTTGACTTTTCCACCCTCTTTGTATTGGGTGAAAGCAGTGTCATCCCGACGGGCTTTTTTCTTCCCGCCGGGCATTTTTGAGGGGTTGATGTCCCCCATACCACGGCTGGACATCATGTCAGCAGTAGGCTTTGCCGCCAGATTTCATGGTGACCATCTTGCCTTTGGTTTTGCCTTTGACAGCCACACCATCACGGCTTGGAGCTGCGGTTTTGACAGAACCCATTTTGGCGCTGGTCATGCCACCAGAAGCCATCTTTTTCATTGGCATTTCTTTTTTGCCTTTTGCCATCTCTTTTTTCTTGGCAATCATTTCCATGAAAGGGTTTGCTTTAGCCATATCACCACCTCTTTTAAAAGTTTTGCCTTTGTCGGCGTTTGAAAAATCCTTACCCACAGACTGCGGGACTCCTACCTTCTTGGCAAACGACGGGTTATTGGCCACCGCCGCCATGAAATTGTGTTGCTTCTTGCTGGTGCTTGGCATCACTTACCCAAAAAGTAATGTGCTGTTTGTACAAGCCCTGCCCCCACAGTACCCCCACTCACACCGCCAAGCAGCATGAACACTTTCCAGCCACCCTTCGCCTCAGACAAAGTGGTGTTGATTTGTGCAATTGAGCGTTTGATCTCATCCATGTCCGCCATGATTTTGTCCACGTCGTTTTGCAAATGGTCAATATTTGCCGCGTGCGTAGCCAACTCTCTGGCTGTAAGAATGTCTGCCTCTGCCATTTACACAAACCTGCCTTTTGTTTTTCCCTTGGTGGCGCAACCATCGGCCTTGGTGACGTAGCCACCATCAGCACAGTTCCACGCACGAAGGCTTTTGTTAATCCTCGAATCTGGATCGTTTGCGGTCTTGGCGCTGGTCAGCTTGGCTTTCATGCCCTTCATCCGGGCGCAGAAAGAGTCGCGGCGACTGCCGCCCTCGGGCTGAGGCGGTTTCAATCCGGGTTTCCCCGGATTCGCCCTGTTGTAAGAGGCGCGTCCTTTGGCGTTCAAACCGCCGCTCTCGGACTTCCCTTCCTTGCGTTGCCATGCAGGTGACTTAGCCATAGACAATCGTTACGCCCGTGATGTTGGTCACATCAGCATAAACGCCTATGGTAAACAAGATGCCTTCACCGGGTATTGGTAAAAGAAACGTGTTTGCTGTGCCTGCCGGAGTATCCACCTCGAGCAACAGTGTGCCAGTTGCGTCTGTTCCGTTATACAGCTTGACTGACCCTGCGCTTGCTCCCGCAAGGCCATACACGGTTTTCACACGGGTGCGGTAATCGACCGCTTGTCCGTCTGCCGTCAGTCGCGTTGACTGGACATCAGCTTGCATCGTCATGGACTGCTCCTAATCAGGAATTTGCAAATGGTGTGGCAACAGTGCCTGAACCAAGCAAAACACCTGTGACATAGTACTTCAGAGAAGCCAAAACAGTCACGGTAATCCAAGAACCTGCTGCACCACCAGTGGTCGTGCCGTCTAAGTTAATGACATCGTTTGCTGCTGCGGGTGCGTAACCAGTGGTCGCGCCAGCAGCATCGGTTGCCACCATCAACAATGAGCCAACAAATTTGTCTGTGCCATCGGTTTTGATAGCCACAGCAGTTGCGGCGGTTTCCACAAAGAATGTGTATGTTGTACCGACGTTGTTTGCAGTGCTTGGGTCTTCGCCGGGGCCGCTGGTTGTCGGATTTGCCGAGGCGTTGATGGTTGGCAGAGTAATAATCAAAGTCGCATCATTGGTGCGAATCACTTTGCCTGCGTATGTAGCAACATCAAGCGTAACGGTGTTTGTGCCGTTGGCCAAATTAACAACGGTATTTGGGCCTTGAGCGTAAAAACCAGCCAATGAACGAACTGGGCCTTGAAAAGTCGTGCGTGCCATGTTTTTTCCTTACATGCAAATTGGGGTGTATCTGTCTGCATGTCGTCAGCCGGGACTGTCAGATACACCGGAAACCCCGGAATGGTTTGAATATACCGCAAAAGAAAAGGGGACGCTAGTCCCCTTTTCTCAAGTCGCTTACGCGCCAGCAGAACCCCACATACCGAGGGGATCAGACCAACCAAAGCTGTAACGCTCACGGGCCTTGTAACGGACGTTGCCGGTGTCGAAATCACCGTCCATTGAGTTGGACAAAGGCATACGCTCGAAGTGCTTCATGCCGTTTGGAACGTCGGTAATCAAGTACCAGCCGTTTGTGTCGGTCAAGAAGTGGTTGACGGTATAGCCTTCAGGGATTGCACCCATCTGCTTCAACGCGTTGATGTCGTTGTCAGCAGTAGAGACACGCAGCTCAGTGTCAAGCAAACGCTTGGCAACGAACATGAGTGACGGAGGCACAATCATCTTGCGAGGCTTGGCAGCGATCAACAGACCACGTTCATCAGTCCATGCTGCGATTTGAATCACGGCATTTTCCAAAGAAGTTTCGTTCAAGTCCACACCAGTGGTTGGGCTGTTGTAGTTAACAGAACCATTTACCAAGGGGTGGCCAACACGAGTGCTGGAGCTGTTGTTACCAAACAAGGTAACGCCATCACCGCCCAAGTAGGAGCCATTGAAGCCGTTGTTGATAACAGAGGCTGCTTTGACTTGCTTGGTGTATGACATGGCACGAGCCAAAGCTTTGGTGTAACGAGCAGACAAACTGTCGTACAAGTTATCTTCAATCGCTTCTTCAGTGATTGAGAAACCCAAGGCGATGGTTTCGTGGTTGTACCGTGCAGTGAAGGCTTCCTGCGCATTGTCATAAGCAATTGCGGAACCTTCGTTTTTGACGGGAGCGGCACCGAAACCAGCAAGCTTGGTCTCTTCTTCAAAGCTACGCTCAGATTTCTCTGTTTCGTAGATTTCTTTGTGCTCTTCACCGTAGCGTGCGTACTCCATACCAAACAATGCGTTCAGTCCGGGGAGCAACTCTTTCAGTAGTTGTGCGCGTGAAATTGCCATTTTGAGTTACTCCTTACAGGCCAACAGCGTTGGTAAATGAGTGATAGCCGGGGTTAATCTTGACAAGGATGTCGGTGTAAGCGTCGCCTACAACTGAGAAGCCTTGCATATTAACGAACCCAACAACACGGAATGCTGCGGTGGTAGTCACAGCAGAGGAACCCGCAACGACAGAAGCCGTAGAGTTACCTGTTGATGTGCTGCCTGTTGCCACAGCGCCAGTTGAGAAAAATACGTTTGCGCCCAATGCAGCTTGTGTCACAGAGCCAGCGGACTGGACTTGGAACACAACATTGGGGTCGTCCACAACGTAAGCGTTAATCACGCCAGTTGTACCTGTTGGGTAGTACTGTGCGTAGATTACTTGGCCTTGTGCGTTGATGTAGGAACAACCAACAAACACACCCACGATACCGGTATTAGCGGTGCCAGTAGGGAAGCCATTTGTGGTCGCGTCAGCGCCGGTTGCGGTTGCCACAGCCAAATAGCCAGACGCATTCACGTACACGGGCGAGCCGTTGTAAATGTTTGAGGCAGTGCCTGCGGGGTCGATGAGATAAGTACGGGTCGCACCTGCGTATGGTGTGCCGCCCAACTCATTTACGGGTTTTAGGCCGTAAGGGGATGCTACTGATGCCATTTAAGGACTCCTTGTTTATTTAGAACCTGAACCAAAACCCGCACCGCGACTGGTTGTTGACTTACGGTCTGCAAACAGCGGCATGCGCGAATCGTTGTTTCGCATGAAGTGGTTGTCCACTGAATCCATCTGGTTCTGAGCTTGTTGCTCGTAGTACTCGTCCCGGGCGCGTGCTTTCTCGATTGGCATCTTGCAAAGCATGAGGCCACCAATTTCAACATTGCCCGTTTTTTCACTACCAGTAATCATCAACTCAGGATGGTCTGCTGCTTTCACCGGCTCCCAGCCATCGCGAAACTTGCGTGACACGTTGGTCGGTTCGTGCTGACCCAAGACATGTGTGGCTACCCAACGGTAGACATATCCGGGTTCAGGTGTCGGATCGGGCAGCGCAGTCGGCGGTACGTATACAGCACGAGCCTGCTTTTCGCGTGACACATTGTCACGAGGGGTACGGTTTTCAGCCATTTTGATTCTCCAGTTTTAAAACTTCAGCAACGTATTTTTTCGGGTCGAGGTTGTACTTTTTAATTAACGCAGCTTGAGACGGCGTTAACTGTATCTTCCTTGTCCCGGTCGAACGTGATGCGGGTGCCACCACGGATGATGGACGCCTCGGAGTCTCAACCGACCTTGGCTTGTCTTCGTTTCCTCCGAAAACTTCAGGGAACTTCGACTTCACGCGAGCATCAATTTGCTCGAAATATTCATCGGAGCGAGGGTCAACTCCATTGTTGACTAGTTTTTGGTGCAGCCCTAGTGCAAAGCTGGTAACTTCCTCGAACCCGTCTGAGCCAAACCACTGGTTTTTTGCTTGCCAGCGCAAGGTTTTTTCGTCAGCTCGCACCGGTTCGGGTGCTTGTTGTCGCGGTTGTACATCAACTTCTTCTGTTTGTAAAGGGGGTGGGCGAAAGTTTTGTGCTTGTTGCAACTTCAACTTTGCTTCAAACAACTTCTCCTGCGCCGCAATGATGGCATCAGTGTCAAATGCCTCTTGCGCCGCTTTGTACTCTTGCCGAGCTTTGTCCAATTCCGCTTCAGCCGCAGTCTTGGCCATAGCCCCGTATTGTTCGGTGCCTGTGTGAACGTACTGTTTGAGTTTTTTGTTTTCCTCAACATAGTGCTGTGCAAGACGCTCAAGTTCTTGCTTTTCCCTCAAAAGGGCTTCTTTGGCACGGCGTTCGTCGTGGCGGGCATGGGTCAACTCCTTGATGCGTTTTTGTGCACCTTGGGTGTATGACTCAATTTCGTCGTCTGTCGGGTCTTCTACCTCCCGATCAAGGGGGCGACGGCCACGGTCTTTCTCCGGTGTGTCGTCAACGATTTCAATTTCGACTTCATCTTCGGTTTGAACTTCAACCTTTTGATTTTTGTCGTCATCAAGTTCGTCGGGGAACTTGTATTGCTCTGCCATATCTGCTCCTTTTAAGCGCGGGTAAGCCCACGAGGGTCTTGCACAACAGCGTCCACTTGGTCATCATTGATGAGCCGGAACTCTTTTCCGAAAATTTTGAAACGCGTACCGGAATATGTACGCACGAGAACAAAGTCTCCTTCCTTGCACCACGCGCCTGCGGGGAACTTGGTCTGGTCTTTGTACGCGTCGGGGCCAACCTTGAGCACAAACAGAACCGTTGTGGCATGTTCTTCTTGGCGCAGGGTGGATGTGGCTTTCACGAGATCAAGCTCTGTACCATCAATTTTTTCAGAAATATCGGGTACCGCACACAAAAGTTTCCATCCTGTTGGTTCAGGAAGCATTGTGGCTTTCTCTTCGTTGGTTGCATCTGATGCGGGTGCATCAACGGGTTGGATTTCCGGCAGGGCAAACTGCCCCGGTTCAAGCGTGATTTCACTCATCGGATTTTTCTACTTTCTCAGCAAGGTCAAGAAGATGGCGCTCTGCGATGGCTAGACCCTGAATAACACCGCAAAGTTTTTGATACTCTTCAAAGTTGCGACACCCACCACCGGCGCAGTCATCTGCGTAGTTGTTCATGTCGGTGCGTAATTTGTCGCGCAATACGCGTGCGAATTCTTGAATCATTTAGTTGGCTTCTCCTTTTGGTTGTTGCGTTGCTGCATTTGCATCTGCATCTGCATTTGCTCGCGCTTGGTCTTTATGTCCCCAGCTTTTGCAAGTGCGGTGATGTTCGCTGTTGTCTTTTGGTGTTTGAGCTGGCCAGCTTTGGCCATCGCATCAACCTCAAGGCGTTTGTTCTCAAGGTCAAGCTTGCCCTCGACTTCTTGTTTTTTCAACGCCAGCTCCTGCATCTTGATCTGCAACTCTTGCTGCTGCATCTGGATAAGCGGGTCTTGCTGTTGTTGCTGAGCTTGTTTTTGCGCAGCCATTGCTTGACTTTGCTGGAGCACTTGCTGTGCGGCCTGAGCCATCATGCCTGAGAGCTGTGTCTCAATTTCTGGTGGCAGCTTCTCATCTTCCGGCGGCAAGGGCATACCCAGTTGCTGCTCAATCTTCTGACGGTAGGCAAAGCCAACGTGCTCAGCAACGTGCGCCATCATGGCCGCTTGAATCTGTGGAGCCTTGGGGTTCTGTCCAACCAACTCCATGACGATTGGATCCTGCATCGCCATCATGTGCACCTGAATGTGCGACTGGTGGTCTTGGTAGAAGAACGCTTTGAGCGGCTCCATGCGCAACGCGGCCATGTTCTCAGACACGGGGTCTTTCGGTTTCTGGTCGTCCGGCAGGGGCACAAGCTTGTCGGCATCCTTGATACCCAACACGCTCAACATCTGTCTGTGCAACTGCGGCAAGTCGTAGATGTCTGGAGCCATCTGCGCCATCTGAATGACCGCTTGGTACTGCACAACCCGCTGGCTCATGGTTGCTGCGTTGGGGTCGCTCACTGGGATGATGTCTACATGGTCGTAGTCAGCAGCCTTGGCTTTACGCGGTGCGTCGATGGGGTCGTAGTCGTAGTCTGGGTCTGTGTAGTCGCGGATGATCGCGGCCAGCAGACGCAGCTCTTGCTTGAATGTGTAGTGCAGACGCGCTTGCACGGCGCTCATGACTTTTAGCTGGCGCTCGAGCAACGCCAGTGTGGTGCCCACAGGGGCTTGGGCGGACATGTCCGACACCTTCATGTCGGCAGTGGCAGCAAACCTGCGGCCTTCCTCCACAATCTTGTCCATCAACCCAGCCAACACCATGCTGGGTTCTTTGTATGGCAGCGGCAGGATGCTGTCTCTGAGCGCCCCCGAACCAATATCTACGTCGCGCCATTCTCCGGGAGCAATCGGTGTGTCGTCGCCTTTGATGCGCATGCCACGGGATTTGAGTCCCCCGGGCAGGTTTGAGAGAGTACCTGCGTCAATAAGCTGGCGCATGAGACTCGTGGCCGATTTGGCATACCCTCCAATGAGATGGAATAGGCCAAAGCCGTACGCTCCAAAACCCGGGATGTATTGATAGTGAACAAAGTGCTGTCGTTTGATTTCAAGTGGATCGTCCTGTTCCCAGTTTCTACGGATGGCCAGAACATCGTTCGAGCCTTTTATTAAAGTAACGACGTACGGCCTTGTGATGCCTGTTGGTTCGTCATCGTCCTCATCTTTGAGTTCGTCGCCTTTGAGCACCAAGTCAACGTGGCATTCGTACAGCGTGTATCTGTCGTCGTTCAGGTCAGAGAACCCTGTCTCTTTGTCCTTGGCCTTTTTGATGTTATCTTGGTCTTTGGTTGGGTCAGGCAGCTCGATGTCGCGGTAAAAGCCTGCTTGTTGGAGCTTGACAATCTCGTTCTTTGTCTTGCGCATGACGTGCGTCAAGCGGTAACAGGTATCCAAATCGGTCGTGCCGTAGGGCAGGATGATGTCTTCTGCCGGTATGAATATGGATACTTGGCGGCCAATGTTGGGGTCGTAGTACACCTTCTTGAACGCGGAACCCGTGGCTGGCAGACTCCACAGCATGCGCTCGTGCTCGGGTCTGAACTCACGCATCACCTCTGTCAACTCGTAGTTCATGTCCTCTTGCACACGCACTGCGGCTTCTTGTTTTTCCTGAGTCTCTTTGCCCAGAATTTTTGTACGCACGGGGCCTTGCGCGGGGAATGTCTCGGTGATGGTCTCTGACTGGAAGCGCACCACGGCTTCTGTAATCATAGGGTGAAACACGCCAGACGCGCCGTTCCAAGGTTCTGTGCGCTCTTCGTACTGAAGGCCCAACAGTTTTAAGCCTTCTGTGTAGGCTTTCTCCCAATCTTTACGTGAATTCTTGTCTTGCTCGATGTCTCCGGCCAACTCAGACGCCATCGCCATGATGTCATCTTCGTCCAGCGTGTCGGCCAAGTTCTCGTTGAACTCGTCGTCCTCACCGGGCCTGATGCTTATCTCTACGTCCCCAATATCAATGTTGACCGCTTCTGGATCAATGATCTCAATCTCAATCGGTTCTTCGTCTTGCGCCAGCTCTCCGATACCTTGGGGTTGTTGAAACAGGGCTTTGTCTATGTTGGTGGCCATCATTTATCCTTAGTAGTACGCCGCTACTCGGCGTTTGAAAAATCGGGGTTCGTCTGGCTCATCTGTGTCGATACGGATGAAGCCGCCTTGTCTGACGCGCAGCAGTGCTTGGGTGGTCGTGTCCACGTAGTCATCGTTCTCCCCCACAGGGAAAGCTGCGACTTCCTCAATGACTTCGCGTGCCCAGCGTGTGTCCGGTGCCCATACCAAGCCAGATGCAAACATGTCGGCCACGGCGTTGACACGCACCATCTTATCGTTTCCACGGCTGGGTGTAAATTCTTGTACAGGGATGCCCA
>Ga0315903_10009352_pt1 | contig 11857 bp, 10 predicted proteins | sample LakEriMetagenome_7_FD_203524 | JGI IMG/M metagenome (GOLD analysis project Ga0315903, IMG submission 203524) | Freshwater fungal communities from buoy surface, Lake Erie, Ohio, United States - Buoy 2 MA119 | ecosystem: Environmental > Aquatic > Freshwater > Lake | place: USA: Lake Erie, Ohio...
CCGGAAGAGGTAGCAGAGAAGGTAAGACAGACTCACCCTGGAATTAATCTTTCAACTGTTTATCGAAATCTAGAAACTCTTGAAAATGTTGGCTTAGTACTTCATACCCACCTAGGTCATGGTGGTGCTACCTATCACGCCGCAGAGGAGCTGACCCATCTGCATTTAGTTTGCTCAGATTGTGGTGATATTGGGGATGCCCCAATAGAAACTGCTGCTAACTTTGTAAACACATTAAGTGATGATTTTGGTTTTAAAACCGATGTTACCCATTTTGCTATTTATGGTCTTTGTGCAAAATGTGCTGACGTCGCTGATAAACGTAAATAATAAATGAGCGCAGTATTAGTTGAATCAGGTCCAGATAAGGGTGCGATTTGGCACTTTGGTGAGCCAAATAAAGAGCAAAAAGAGTTAGTAAGTGGCAATGGTTGGGCTGATCTATCCCACAGAGGGATAATCGCAATTAGTGGCAAAGATAGGCTTACCTGGCTGCACGCCTTAACTACCCAACACTTAGAGAAGCTAACACCAGGAGATTGGCAAGAAGCGCTAATTCTGGATACCCAGGGTCATATTGTTGAGCAATTATTTTTAGTAGATGATGGAAGTACTACCTGGATTCATACTGAAGCGCAAAGATGTACTGAATTAATTGAGTACCTAGAGAAAATGAAATTTATGTTAGATGTTGAAGTTATTGATCAATCTAATAATTACGCAGTGCTACGGGCAGCTGGGGCAGCAGATAATATTGGCGGGCCTTACGCCTTAGTTCCACGAGGTGAGCTAGTAGATACGGTGGGCGCCTTTAATAAGGCTCACACACAGGTTGGCATTTGGGCGCTTGAGGCGTTAAGAGTTGCTCAAGGTAGAGCTAGATTGTTATTTGAGGTAGACCATAAATCTATTCCGAATGAGTTAGGTTTTTTAAATAAGGCAGTACATATGCAAAAGGGTTGCTACCGAGGACAAGAGACGGTCGCTAAGGTATTTAACTTGGGTCAGCCCCCGAGAAAATTAGTTCTACTTCATCTTGATGGTTCCATGGTAGAGCTACCAGAGCATGGTACAAAAATTACTTTAGATAATAAAGAGATTGGCTATATTGGAACAGTCGCTCGCCACTTTGAGTTAGGTCCTATTGCGCTCGGTGTAATCAAGCGAAATACCCCACAGCAGGCAAACCTTTCAGCAGGAAATGTTCCAGCAAGCATTTATGAGGAGATTACCTCTAAATAAGGCTAGATTATTACTTTTGCTTATTTATTAGATCAACCCAAGATTTAGCCAATAATTGGGCATAAGTAGAGTTATCCTTTATAAACTGTTTTTTAAAACTTAACGGAATTTTGCTCTTAAGAATTTGATCTAACTCCATACTTAACTCATGATTACTCTTAGCTATATCTAATATCGTCACAGAATCTTTGCCAGCCTGTGAAATTAAATCTTCCACTCCACTAGATTTTGTTGCCCAAACAGGAACTCCTGCAACTAGCGCCTCTCGTATTGCTCTGCCATAAGACTCAGCAGGTGCGGTGGATACTAAAACACCTATCTCTCTCCAAATCTTTTTCAATTCCTTCTCAGATAGGTGCCCCAAAAATCTAATTTTTGATTTTGGAAGCAATTCTTTGATTTCTTTTAGAAATCGACTCTCCTCAGGTCCACACCCTGCAATTACAACAGTGAAGTCATCTCTAACTACAGTAAGTGATTTAACAAGCTTGATAAAGTTATAAATTCCTCGATCATTATGGATCCGACCAATTAGCCCTAAAGTCTTTGGCCTCTTAGAAAATACAGACGAAGTAAGCCTTAAGTTATTAATCGGAACAGGGATTACGGAGATTTGGGTCCTTTTAATTTTAAAGATCTTGGCTACTTTTAGTGCCTGACTATTACTAACCGCTCTAATTCCATTTGCTTTACCCATTGAGAATTTTGCAAGATTAAATCTGATTTTGTTTTGAAGATTTATTTTTTTCCAAGCAGGATTTGCAATATCACCATGTAGTTGAATCTGAATAGACACCTTTTTTGAGCTCAACTTATTTATTAAAAAGGCAGACCAAAAGCTCTCCCATGGATCTCCTGCTACAACCAACTTAACATTGTAGCTCTTGGAGTTGATGATCTTCATGGCTTTTTTTGCAAAACTAACCGAATTAAAGGTTGGATAAGAGATGTACTCAATTCGTAAATTACCTGTCTGGTAACTCTCAGAATTAGAAGTACTTGCACTAAAAATTAATAAGGAAATCTTATTATTTGCACTTACTTTAGCCAAATTTTGGGCATATGTTTTGTGGCGCTTGATTACATCATTTCCTCCACTAAAGATTACTCCCCTTGGATCCAAGATTAAAACAAAATTAGGATTCATGGTATGTAACAGACAGTAAATGTAGAATTTTTACAAGTTGCTCTTCTAAATTATATTGGGACAAAACTTTACGCTTTGCTTTCTCTCCATAAACAGTTAATTTATCAGGAGAATTCAATAATGTTACGATTGCTTTATCAAGCGAATTTTCATCATCTATATCTACGACCAATCCATCTTGCTGATGACTGATTACATCTGTATTACCTTTTACATTAGACACTATTGATGGAATTCCACATCCCATGGCTTGAAGCAAAGCAAATGATAAGCCTTCCGAATTAGAAATTAAAGCAAATATCCTCGATCTATTTAAAGCTTCAAGAACTTCGCATTCACTCAGCTGACCTAGAAAATTAACATGCGTACCTAAATCAGAGGCTAATTTAATTAAATTCTCAAGTTCTGGCCCAATACCAACAATTGCTAATTTCGAGTTTGTTCGGGCACAAGCATAAATGAGTTTATCTAAATTCTTTAATTTAATTATTCTCGACACTGAAATTACGTCATACTCTTTAGGAGTATACAAAATATTACATTCTGCAACTCCGTTAGTAATTAGAATTGCTTCTTTTTTTACTCCCCAGCTTAAAATTAAAGATTTTAGTTCTTGACTAGGGCAGGTTATTAGATCAAATCTGTTTAAACTCCAGCGGAGAAAAATTCTTTGAAATTTACTTGCAATTCCCAAAGGAGACTGATTGAAGTCAATTCTAGAAAGAGTAGTCCTACCACTATTCACTGCTCTTTCCCAAACTGGATCGCCACTAACCTTGGCTACAGATTTTACTTTTATAAATAAGAGCGCAATAGCAGTTTCCTGAAATAGTCCATTTGAGAAAATGGAGTCTGTATTAAAACCTTTTTTTATTATGACCAAAACAGTTTTAATATAACGAATCATCAAATTTTGATCACGAAGAACATAATGCACCGGCCATTCCTCATCCACTTTTTCCGAATTAGAATTACGTAAAGTAATAACTTCAACTTTTTGGCCAACCTCAATAATCTTTTCAGCTAATTTAGGTACATATGTCGCTGGACCCCCAATTTCGGGTCTATAAATACCAGAAACTAGCAGCGTCCTCATTTTCTAATTTCCTTCAAAATTTCAGATTTAAAGAAAATAAAAAGTTCACTATTCAAGTTGTCGATGATTCTCCTGAAAAATTCATTCATAAGTATATAATTCTATCGCATGAGAATATAAGTTGGTAGTATGTTGTAGACTCTTACTAGTTAATGTTTATTTTTTGGGAGAGTAGTGAATAAATTTAATTTACTGGTTATTAATTATGTGATGGATCAGAATGACCGTTTGCTCTCACACCAAGTTGAAATTGTTGAGGAAATTGCTAAGCAAATGGATAAGATTCAGGTTTTAACAGGAAGAGTTGGAAAAGTACCATCTATAGAGAATGTAACAATAAAAAGTTATGATTGGGCACAAGGCAAAAATTTAAAAAATATATTTAGACTATTATTCAGTTTTTTTCAACAAGTTAGGTATTCAAAAGTATCGGTAGTATTTTCTCACATGACTTTAAGTCAATCAATAATTATTCTTCCACTTACGAAATTATTTCGTGTTAGACATTTTGTTTGGTATGCACATAAAAGTAAAAACAGACTCCTAAATATAACCTATAGAATGTTTGACGGAATTCTCACCTCAACTTTAGATTCTTGTCCAGTAAAATCAGATAGAGTTTTTCCCATTGGTCAAACGATTACCTCAAAAAATTTTCCAATAAATCTTAAAATTGAATATCCTGTAAGTAAATTACTTCATATTGGCAGGTTTGACCCAATTAAAAAAATAGAGGATATTATTTTCAGTGTTGAAAAATTGCGCAGAAGTTATCCGAATTTAACACTAGATATTGTTGGTTCTGCCTCGAGCGAGAAGAATCTCAAGTATGAAATTTCAGTAAAAACTATGGCAAATAAATTTATTAATGAAGGATGGTTAAAGTTCTATCCGAGCGTGACGAGAGAGAGTATACCTTCACTGCTATCAAATCATGATTGTTTTATCCATGCCTGTGATGCAGCTATTGATAAAGTCATTTTAGAAGCAACAATTTCAAAAGTTCCAGTTGTTACTACAAATGTAGAGTACTTGAAGGAATTTGGGTCTTGGGGAGACTATAGGGTTGGTTCAGCTGCAAGTCTGGATTTTGAGCTGGATTACCTACTAAGAACATCTGAAGTTAAATTGATCGAAGAAGTTCAAAGGAGATATTTAAGAACAATTGAAAGGCATGAATTGAAAGGCTGGGTAGAAAGATTAATAGAAATCATTAAGCCCTAATATTTGAAAAAGTATTTAAGTTTTAAAACTACTGAGTAAATTCAGATTTATATAAATTTGATTAATCTTGGTACACTTTGATAATGGAGATACTCTCAGTAATTCTATTAATAGTTATTACTTTCAGTTCCTCATTATTTTTAGTCATCTACGGTCTTAAGTCATGCAAGAAAATTATAAATGAATTAAGAAATGGGCAGAATTAATTACATGGCATTTACTATCCCAGAGAATTTACATCCAGACATAATGCCACTTGCTTGGCTTGTTGGCTCTTGGCGCGGAAAGGGGCGAGGTGAGTATCCAAATGTACCCGGGTTTCAATTTGCCCAAGAGGTTTCTTTTAATCACGATGGCCGCCCCTTTTTAAATTACTTCTCCAGATCTTGGATCATTGATGATAGTAATGAAATCATTAGACCAGCTGCCTCTGAGGTTGGTTTTTGGCGAGTGAAAGAAAATAATGTGCTGGAAGTAATTCTTGCTCACAACACTGGAATTGCTGAAGGGTGGGTTGGAATTGTAAGTGGAGCCAAAATTCAACTTGCGATGGATCAAGGTTACTCATCCCCATCTGCCAAAATTGTGACAGCTGGATCTAGATTGTATGGCTTGGTAGAAGGAGAACTTTTTACCTCATATGACATGGCAGCAGAGGGTCAAACCTTGCAAGCACACCTTTGGTCATCTCTTGAAAGACAAAATTATAATTAAACCATTTTTTGGTAATTACTAATGGATAATCCACAAGGTGTAAGATAAAATATTGCATATGGGTTGCACCAATAAATATTATGTTATAGTAATCACTCAGCTTGTGAGGTACTTTAATTAATTTTATATTGATGGGCCATAAGATTTGTTTATTTAAGGTTGAACTTATTAATTTAGATCGTATAATATGAATATAGTTAATTCAATTCAGAAAAAAAAAATTCTTATTTATTCTCCAATATATTATCCAGACATAGGTGGACCCGCAGTACAAGCTAGATTTTTAAGTGAGCTATTAGTTGAAAATGGGTATGAAGTCATGGTGCTAAAGTATGCAAAGGAGTCTGAAGTCAATTCTTTGGTTCAAATTTATTGTTTAAACTGGAATTCAAATCCCAGTTTTTTTGGTCGACTTTACCGTTGGATCTTTGGACCACTAATAAGTTTTTTTTATTTATTGAAAGTAAAACCCAATTTAGTTCTAGTGAATTCAGTATTTTGGAATGGGATGATAATGGGTAGCATCTGTCGACTACTAAGAATACCCACGATTTTGAAATTCACAGGGGATTGGGTTTTTGAAAGCACACATGGTCAAAAAGACTCAGTGGTAGCCCTGAATAAAATATATTCTAGAAATTTACTCACAAGGATAATGCGATTTCTCGAAAAAAAACTAATAGAAAAGTTTACCGTAATTTGGGTAATATCAATTTTTAGATATACAAATGTATCAGAACTTACAAAAAAACCTAAGATATGGTTGCAAAGAAATTTTCATGATTTACCAAAACCTGAACTTCTGACTAATAATCGATTTGTTAATCCACTTATATTTATAACTTCAGCGCGACTTATTCCACATAAACGCATTAATTTTTTAATCGAAGCTATATCAGTGCTTCCTAATGAATGCAAGTTGATAGTGGTCGGTAATGGGAGTGAATTTGATAACCTTAAAAATCTAACTGAAAGACTGGAATTGACTAATCGGGTGGTTTTTTTAGGTAAGATCTCAACAAGTTTACTTTATTATTTAATGTCAAACTCAAGTGCTTACTTATCGTGGAGTGCTGAAGAAGGTGCTCCCAATTCATTTATCGAAGCGTTAAATTTTGGGCTACCGATACTAAGTGCGAATGTAGGTGGAATCTCTGAAATGTGTAGCGCTAATTCAAATGCAATAAAATTATTTGATCCCAATAACTTTGAGGGATTTAAACTTTATTTGAAAACATTAGAAAAGAACCCAGGTATTTTGCAAAAAATGTCCAATGAGGCGCTGGTCGAGTCTGTTAAATTTTCAAAGGAAGCTAATAAAGGTAACTTTCTAGAGTTATTTTCTCAGCTAATAAGTAACACCAAGTTTTAATCCTTCAAAATACATTTGCTGATCAAATAATCTAAGATTTGAAACCAAATCTTTTGGAAGATTATTAGTAGCTTTGATAATTTTTTCAATGCCCATTTCTAAAGAGATTTCAGGCTTAAATTTCAGTAACTTTTCTATTTTTTTTGTATCAGCCCAGAGTCTATGTGCATAGATTTGAATTGGTACGTCAACATAAATAGGGTCCGCCTTTAACTCCAGAAGTTTTGAGGAAATATTGATAACGTCGTTAAATGTATGTTCTTTACCAAAACCAAGGTTAAATACATCTGTAGGCAAATCTGATTCCATAGCCATCACAAATGCTCGTGCAACGTCAGTTACATATATAAAATCACGGGTTTGCATACCATCTCCCCAAACTACAGGCCTATTTCCACCCATGAGTGCCCATGTGAATAAAGAAGTTACGTTTGCATAGCCTTTTTTTGTGTGCTCTCCTTCGCCATAAACAGAATAGGGTCTAAACGCTATAGAAGTTATTCCATACCTTCTTGAGTACCTTTCTGCTTCTAATTCGCACCAATGTTTACAACCGGCCTTACTATCTGGAGGCGATATCTCCATGTCCTCTCTAAATGGAACCCTTGGTTCCTTATTCCATTCTTCATAAACGGCGCTCGTAGATGCCCAAACTATTTTTCTCTTATTGAATTTTCGCATAGCTTCCATGATTGTTTTGAATCCAATCATTGTAAAGTTACATGCTTGCAGATCATTCTCTTCATGCATAAGGAAAGAAGATGGCGCAGCAAGGTGAATTATATGATCAGTCTTTTCAATTAACTCACAAACTAGATTCCAATCTCTTGTATCACCGTTGATTTTTGTTACATTCTTGTGCTCAACTAATTGAGACTCATTTGAAAAAGAGAAGTTATCTAGCACGGTTACACTATATTTTGGCTTAAGTAAATCTACGACACTTCTTCCTATAAACCCTGCTCCACCTGTAACCAAAACTTTTTCCACTTGATACCTCTTTCCTCATCTATTGAAAGTTAACTCCTAATTATACTCAGTGTAGTTGATAATTGACCAGTTAAGCGTATTAATTTAGAATTAATCAGATTTATCCACTTACCCTTATTAGCCAAAAGATTAATTGGTAAGAAAAAATCGGGTTTTTACTTTATTTGTGGCTAAGTTAGAATCAGCCTATGGGGTCTAACATAAAATCAAAAATTGCCACCTTAATGGTGCACACCTCTCCCCTTGATCAAGCAGGTGTTGGAGATGCCGGTGGCATGAATGTTTATGTAACTGAGAGTGCTAAAAAGATGGCACAAGCTGGGCTCTCTGTTGATATTTTTACAAGAGCTAATAAACCAAATCTGCCCGAGAGTATCCAGATTGAAGATGGAGTAACTGTAAAACATTTAGTAGCTGGCCCATTTGAAGGCTTATCTAAAGAGGAGCTGCCTAGCCAGTTGGGTGCATTAACTAGCGCCTTTATGCAACACCAAAAAAACCTACCTAATGATTACTACTCACTGCTGCACTCTCATTACTGGATCTCAGGCCAATTAGGTTGGATGATCTCAGATCGAACTGGAATTCCATTAATTCACACCATGCATACAACAGCAAAGGTAAAAAATTTAAATCTAGCAACGGGAGAAAAACCAGAGCCACAAATAAGAGCTATCGGCGAAGAACAGGTGGTAGCTGCTGCTACTGGTTTAATTGCTAACACTGATGCCGAAGCTGCCTCCTTAGTTTCACTATATGCAGCTTGTCCAGATAATGTCTTTGTTGTTGCTCCCGGTGTTGATCTAACAACTTATAACCCAGCAGATGGTAGAGCTGGTGCGCGCAATCGATTAGATATTGCCCAAGATGCGATCATGCTTACCTTTGTGGGCAGAATCCAAGCCCATAAGGGACCTGATGTATTACTTAAAGCAACTGCTCAAATGTTAGATCACACTCCGTTTTTAAGATCAAAGCTTGCGGTAGTAATTATTGGCGGCACCTCCGGTGCTGGAGTTGATGAGTTAGATAATTTAAAAGCGCTAGCTAAGTTTTTAAAGATTGAGGATGTGGTGCACTTTATTGCCCCAGTTGCTCACGCGCAGCTGGCAGATTGGTATCGAGCCTCTGATCTAGTTTGTATTCCAAGTTACTCTGAATCATTTGGTTTGGTAGCTCTTGAAGCACAAGCTTGTGGCACACCAGTGGTAGCAACAGCTATTGGTGGGCTTAGAACAGCAGTTTCTGATGGTATCTCTGGCTCATTAGTTGATGGCCATGATCCAAAGGCTTGGTCTGCTGTGATCTGTAGATTAATTTTAGAACCACAACGGCGGGTAGTTTTATCAATGGGAGCGATAGAGCACGCATCCCGCTTTGGTTGGGAGAATACCGCTAGAAAAACTTTAGATGTTTATGACTGGGCATTATCTAAGAAAGAAAGCAGCAGATTGAATCTGGTTTTGGATGCTTGATGCGGCCGCAGTAATTGATGATTTTTTGCAATCACATGATTTAGATTATGAGCAAAAGGATGAGAATACCTACCTAATTACATTGCCAGGACAGACCAAGCAGCAGACTCATTGTGCTTTGATTGTCGGAGATCACTCATTGAGTATTAATGCCTTTGTGATTAGAAAACCTGATGAAAATAAGGTTGGCGTATATGAGTACCTACTAAAGAAAAATGCGGCGATGTACTCAGTAGCTTTTGCCGTAAATGAGTTAGGTGATATCTACCTTGTAGGCAGATTGCCGCTAGATGCGGTCACAGAACGTGAGATTGATCGAATCCTAGGTGAGGTATTGCAGTACGCCGACTCATCATTTAATCCTCTGCTTGAGTTAGGTTTTTCCTCTGCTATCCGCCGGGAGTGGGCTTGGCGGGTTTCCCGGGGTGAGTCACTTGCTAACTTAAAAGCTTTTGAACATTTGATTTAAAGTGAAGATTGATAAGTTGAGTTTATGAGTGTGAAAGGATTAACCCTGTGAGTTATAAATTAATTTTACTTAGGCATAGTGAGAGTGAGTGGAATGCAAAAAATCTCTTTACCACTAGATGTAAAACTGCAGGTAGTACCATTATTATCATTGCGCTAAATTTTGAACAAAAATCGAGGCTTGTGGTAACCTCATAGGCTTTATCTTGAGATAATTTGAATTATTTGTATGGATAGATTTTCATAATTTTGCAGTTTCTTGAAGTTCTAACTCTAATACTTCTACCAACTTTCATGTCTTTGAACTCATTTTCAATGAAATTAATGTCTAAATCTTGAGACTTATAACTAGTATTAATAATGAAGAAATTCATTATTTTTGATTTTATGAAAATTTGGAAGTAATTAGGGAACTCTTTTATTAAATATTTAAGTATATAGTAATTTATAGACTGCTTGAGACCCTCAGACACAAATCGAAGAATAAATTCGGAATGCTCAGAATTTGAAAAGTCAAAATCATAGTTTTGTGTAGCCTTAGAAATTTGAAACTGTGACAATTTATCAATGTCGCCTCGATTAATTATAGTGCGATCTAAAAAGCTGTATAGTTCACTACAATCAGAGAATAATTCGGAGGAGTTTAAAATACGATAATCAACCAGACTTACATCATTGGAAAGGATAATACTAGGTATACCAGAATAAATTCCTTCTATGCCGGCAGTACTGCCATAGTGAATAATTAGATCGATTTCCTTAAATGTTTCAAAAATTGATACGTTTTGATCTATGACAATTTTGTCAGAAACAAGACCGGTAGCTCTTTCGAACACATAAGGGCGTAGAATAAATCTATATTTTTCCGCAGAATTATGATCAATCAGCGTTTGATAAAGCCGTAAGTTATTAGCAGCAATCGAATTATATTTTCTGGCATTGCTATTTTCTTTATTCGCAATTTCGGCTGAAATATTACCGTCTTCTTTGAAATTATACTTTAATAAAGACGTATCAAAATTTGTTACTAGTAAAATTGTATACGAATCATTTATATTTGTGTTACGTGAGTTTAAAACTTGACTGGCTAGTTCCATTCTTACGTTTCCTACAGTTTTGATATGCTCAGGGTTAATACCCTGCTTGATAGCAAAATTTGCATCATCAGGGTGCCACGCAAAGTAAGTATCTATGTATTTACTAACTAATCGAGAGAATATCGGTGAACCTTTATCTGTATCCTTAAAATGTATTCCCTCTTCTTGCCATAATCCTATTTTGAAACCTCTAAAACGTAATAATATTATTAAAAAATTAATCGCTGGCGGAGTAGATTTCAAAAATATAGAGCCTTTTGGATAGAAAAATGCAATTCTAGCGAGTTGAGAATGTTGAAAAATGTATATAGTTTCATTTAAAGGTATCAACCTTGAAGCTAGAAATATCCTTGATCTTAATTCACGTTTGTCAATTTCATACTGAAGATAGCAATAATTTTTTTTTATTTTTGCCACTTCATTATTATAACAGAATAGCGATATGTATATACATTTAAATTATAGTAGGTACGTAATTATATGATTTAGATAATCATCAAAAGGATCAGAGGTGCATCACAGCCAATAGCACAGTACACATTGAGTTAGACAGTGAATATACTTAAGTTTTAGGATGCACTTGTCTTGAGGGTAGATTGCCCCTTAAAGGAAACTTAGCGGGCGATTGATCGAATTTTAGGTGAGGTATTGCAGTACGCCGACTCCTCCTTTAATCCACTACTTGAGTTAGGTTTTTCCTCTGCTATCCGCCGGGAGTGGGCTTGGCGGGTATCTAGGGGTGAATCTTTAGCAAATTTAAAGGCATTTGAGCATTTAATCTAGATTTTTCTAGCTTACCTATTTAAAATCTTCCTTATGCGCACACTACTTAGAGCAACCATACTCTTACTATCCTCCTTCCTTGCAATATCCTCAGTAGCTCAAGCCAATACCTTATCTGCCAACCTCTCCACAATTTCTGGGGCTAGATTCGAGCCACTACCACTTGATGCATCAGCTCCTCCTGGCGTATCCCCAGAAGTCTTTTTTGATGAGAGCTCTAAGACTTATTACCTATATACAACAGCTGAG
>Ga0315903_10009354_pt1 | contig 11854 bp, 10 predicted proteins | sample LakEriMetagenome_7_FD_203524 | JGI IMG/M metagenome (GOLD analysis project Ga0315903, IMG submission 203524) | Freshwater fungal communities from buoy surface, Lake Erie, Ohio, United States - Buoy 2 MA119 | ecosystem: Environmental > Aquatic > Freshwater > Lake | place: USA: Lake Erie, Ohio...
TTATTCCCATGGCCGCACGTCGCACAGATCTTGGGAGCGAATCCGTTCTTCGTCCGAGCAACTCGAGCCATGGGAATAACGCTATGCCTCGTCCGAGATTGGCAGCGGTCTAGACGTCGCAACGACGGGAGCCAACTAGCCTTGTAGATGCGCGCCTTTAGGAGGCGGAGCGAAAGTCTCCAGCCCTTGGCGGGTTTCAGGAAAGAACTGATCCAGTTACGCGTTTGGGCGATTTCAGTTACGGGCTGGGGCAGTCCTTGGAACGGTTGGTCTACGCCGTGATTACATGGTGTCGAGAGAGCTCTTCGTAATCAACGCTTTGAAGAGTAAGGGGGGAACCAGTGTCCGGAAAGATGAACTGGGACAGAGAAGGCAGACGCGCTCGTCAGGAGCGAGCTGCGGCAAGACCGCATGAGGTTGACGTTGCTCTGGCTTTCAGGACGTTGTCCTTCTACCTGCGTGAACGGGATGTGGACACTCGATTCGTGATCAGCATCCCGTATGAGTGGGAGAAGATGTCAGATGATCAACTAGCCCCGTATTTCAAAGCTCATAGATCTGGATCGTGTAAGGCACTACGAGCATTGAAGGATGCGAACTGGTGCAGAATTTCGATTGCTACGGCTGAGTCGGTCAGCATGACTGAATGCGAACTTTGCAGTCCGTATTCAAACTAAACGCACGTTGTTCGTCTAGGTCAGATTCAGGGGGTTATTCATTTTGCAAGTACAGGACGCTTACACCAGTTCAGAAATCATCAGAATTCTGCGAGACCGCGGGACTGAAGAGGTCGCTATCTACGAAGATTCGGAGAATCTCAACTCTGAAGTCGTGAGAATCGATTGTAAGCAGGGCGATTTGGAATTCAAGTGTGACCTGCTTGGCTCTGATCCATTTTTCATTGGGATGATTCTCACAACGACCATTCTCTGCGTCACTTCCAGTCCATTTAGGTTCGCCAATTCATTGAATTCACAGATGTTGAACGCGACATTTCAAGTGGCTCTCAACGACGAAGATGAAGTTGTCAAGGATGATGATGGCGCTTCCTTGATGATTGCCGACACATCGGTGGTTTTTGATGGTGGGGTTACACCAGAGCACATCGAACGTCAGATTTCGCTTTGGCTAGAAGATGTCATTGAGGGATTCGGTCTGGACGAATCGATTCTCGAGTCAAGTCAGATTCAGGGAGTCGTAAGTGATGAGCTCAAGGAAATGGGAATGGCAGAACAGATTAAGTGGATGCTTGAGATTGATGCTCTACCGCGGACTGCACGACAGCTTGCATCCTTTCTGATGAAGGACAAGCAAGAAGTCAACAGTGTTCTCTATCGCCGATCAGATTTGTTTTGCCAAGACAAGGCTCAACCACCACGCTGGAGCCTCTTGCAACCAGGTTCATAGAAACGCGAGACACCAAGTAATAAAGACCGAAAGAAGTCTTTTCTGCCTTACGACATCAGTTGCCCACAGCGTCAGGAGTTGAAATGGCATTAGAGCCCACCCGAATGATTCGCACGCTTGACGATTACGGGTTGACCGGACTGCCGTCAGAGACTGAGTATCCCCAGGGGACAGATGGGTGGGATGGCTATGCAGTGCCCTGGACTGAAGTCTTAGTCAATGATCGCCCTCCCCTTGACAAGCAGAATTCGTTGAACACCTCAATTGAGGGTCCACTGGGGAGATGGTCAGAACCTGGAGAAGTGATCCTTGAGAACGCGCGTCGGAATGTCCACGTCCGACCTCCTGACGATGTCGATGCACTGGCGTGGTATCTACCTTTTCACTATTTCGGCCTTGACTGGGGAATCTATGTGAAGGAGCAGTCGGTTCTGGAGATCGCTTCGTACATCTATCTCGAGATGGGTCAACCGCTGCGAACCGCGAAACTTGTAGAGGACCTATGCAGAATGGCACTCACGGTGCTCTACCTCCATGAGGCCTTTCATCACAAGGTTGAGTCGTTCGCAACGCGCCTTGAAATGTCAACCCTCCAGCCTGCTTATCGCTCTTACAGGGACAAAGTTGTCTCGGCTGTTCGAAACACAGATCTTCACCTGGAGGAGGCGATTGCTTGTGCAGAGATGCTGCTTCGACTCGACGAGACCACCTACAAGAAGGGCGTTGAGGCTCGGACTCGACGAGCAACCAAAGCTTTCCTTGTGAAGTGGATACCGCTTCTGCGGCCTGGCTATCGGCTCGGACTCATACATTTGGATGATGAGTCAAAGTGGTCGCTCCAAAGCCAGGTCGCCGAGGGAACCGTAAGCCCCAAGAGGTCAGTGACTGATTGGTCATTGGCGGACAACATGCTTCGTGGTTTCTATGACAAGGATGCTGTTGCTCACGTGATTGTGCCGATGGGCTCAACGCCACTCATCCCTTGGCTCAATACCGCAGACCCATTAGTAAGTGTGTCGACGGAACGACTTGTGCGACATCTCCGGCGCGAGTTTGGTTACGTTGAAATTGCGAGTCGCGGCAAAGGTGGACACCGTTGGTTCGAGTGCCCATCAGGGGACAAGCCGCCCTTCCCACTTCCCGCCAATCGAGAAAGTCTTTCCCCAGTTGTTCTGCGCACTGTCGCCTCTGCTCTTGGGTATCGGTCAATCCGGGAGCTAGCAAGCAACTGTTAGCTCCTCGGAGCAACGACTGTGTAACTCCCTTTCAGGGAGGCTCACAACAGAGTAAGACGGCAAATCAAATTCGCGACGGCAAAAAGTTCGCTTAGCTCGGAATCTTGAGTGAGTCCGGATCATCTAGTAGCCAATGATCATCACGCCAGATAGTGGAAGGGTGAGACGATTGCTCGCATAAATGGTGTCAAAAAAAGTGCAGACCTTCTCAAAGTCCTTTGAACCTCTGTAGTCAAGTCGGACTGCAATCACGAGGAAGTCAACTTCTTGCATTACGCATGCTTGAAAGAGATCCTTCAAGAACTGGTAGTTGGTGACGCCGCGTCCCGCCTCAACTTCAACGACTACTCGCTCTCCGGGATGGAAAGCGTCTGCGTCGAAAGACTTCTCAACCTTGCCGTTTCGCCCATAGAGCACCGGAACTTTTATCTTTGATTCGGCTGTCTTCCCGTTTTCGACCAGGAATCCGAGCGCTTCAAGACTTGGACGAACTACTTCGAGAACCTCGTCGCTTGTTTGACCAACGTTTTCGTGACTGGCAATCTGATCAAGGCAGGCATCAAAAACGTGGACTACGGCTTTGAGGAATGCTGAGCATGCAGAGTGCTTTGGGAAGTACTGCCATGACGCAATAGATGCCGACATACAATGAAAAGTAACACTGCTCAATTAAGGGGAAGTTCCCATTCCTACACGAACCTTGCTTTGGCACTTCATGAATTGCGTTCTATGTGTCCAAAAATCCACGCGGTTGCTGTAGAAGGGAGAGATCATGCGTCTGTTTGGCATCGAGTAAGGGAACCGGAGGGAACCCTTCAATGTCCACTGATCGACCTCTTGACTGGGGAAGGGAAGTTGCTTTGAACAACCCAGCGCCAATATAAGGCAGAAAACAGGCGCAATGTGTTGACAATATTGGCGCCTCATGTAGACTCACCTAGAGGAGGTTTCCGTGGAAAGTCGAGACAAACGCAAGAAGTTCGTGGCCCTCGCAGAGGCCCGAACTGCAAAGGCCATGCAATCCATACGCCTAATTGGCAACCTTGCAAACAAGTCAAACTATGAATTTACAGATCTTGATATCCAGCGCATCACAAAGGCGCTTGAACAAGAGATAAAGGATTTGAAGACCCGATTTCAATCGTCCGGGACAAGGTCTCGTCCGGATTTCAAGCTCTAGGGGGAAGTGTGAGCGCAAAACACAATCTCAGCAGCGACCAATGGTTCTGGCTTCGGTACCAAAATTCAACTCCGTCTGCCTCAGGAGATATGGCCCGAAATTTCAAGAACGAAGGAAGACGAGATATTGATCCAGGCGTATTTCAAATGAGCCCAATTCCCAACCCCGCTCGCTTTCTTGCCCGTGAATCAATCCAAAACACCATTGACGCCAGTCGAGATAGGAGATTCACGGAGCTGCATGGTGAGGGACCAGTTGAAGTTGTCTTCCGATTTAGGGAGCTTTCAGGTCAAGAGAAAAGGGATTTCGTAAAGGCAGCGGGAATAGATGAGCTTGCCTCTAGACGTGCACTGTTGCCCGAGGGGTCAGCAGCTAAAGAATCACGGAATTGCCTGGACTTTCTGACCAATGACACCCCGTTGAGAGTTCTCTACGTTGATGAACATGGTGCTTCTGGGATGTATGGCCCATGGGATGACGACTTTGGAAGCTCAAAAATGTCAGTTGCCATGCTCAGTCAGAACATCAGCGAGAAGCCGACTTCAGCAGGTGGTGCATACGGGCATGGGAAGTCAGTTAATGCGATGGCATCCAAGATACGCGTGAATATTGCATACACATGTTTTGCTGCAGACGAACGCGAGGAGAACACCACCCGGCGCCTTCTTGGAGTTACGTATTGGCCTAATCATTCGGATAGTGGACTGAAGTACACAGGCTTTGGACTTTTTGGAGAACTTCAACAGACGGGGAACAGTCCAATCTGCATTCCATGGGAAAACACAAAAGCCGATCAACTCGCTGAAAGGCTTGGGTTTGAGTTACGGGATTCAAGCAACCGCGATCAGTGTGGGACCTCAATGCTGATTGTCGATCCAGATATTGAAGTGGACGATCTTCGTCGAGCAGTTGAGCGGTATTGGTGGCCTGCGATAAGCGACCGTGTGCTTCGGGTGAGGATTGTTGCTCCTGACGGATCGGTCCACCCGATTCGACCGCGACTTGATCCGATACTGCGTGGATTTGAAGATGCATATCAGGCGATACGGACCCCCTCTGGGCAGGATGACTCGGCGGTTCGAGTTCGTCCGGCATCAAATGTCGAAACATTGGGTACCAAGTCCGGCGATATTGCCATGGTCCCAGCGACCTCTCTCGGAGACGACCTGGACCAGGGCGAGCAGAGTTCATTGGTTGCGTACATCCGCGGGCTTGGAATGGTCGTGAAGTATCGGAAGCTTGGAATCGGACCGGCCTTCATCCACGGAGTGTTTGTGTCGAATCCGGAGCCCGAAATAGAGATTCTTCTGAACAAGAGTGAACCAAAAACTCACTACGACTGGCTCTCGGAACCTGATGAACCCAATGCTGAGACTAGAGAGAAGATCCGTCTTCTAGTTCAGAACATCAACAACTCAGTTCTGAGGGAAGTAAAGGAATATTCAAGGTCAATCACACCTGCGGAAGATGATCGACCTATCAGGTTCAAAGATCTTGACAAGGAACTAAGGGATTTGGTCTTTGATTCAGGCGGCGGCCCGCCCCCGTCCGGAGAACGTGATTTTGCGATTCGCCGTAGTCGTCCCAAGAAGAGAGCAATTGGAGACCACCTCATCCAGGTTTCAGGAAAGGTGGTTTTGCAGCGAAGCTCGGAAAGGTCGGGACCATGCAAGTTCACTCTGCACTACTACTTGCCAGATGAAATCTCTAGAGGCAAACCGGTAGAACTGGCGATCTCTGTTCCCAGTGGGTTCGTGCGTTCAGAAACAGACCCAAACACCTATGTTGGCGAGTGTAGTGACGAGCCCTTCGAGGTCAATTGGACCACTCCTGCATACGACAGAACATGGGTTGGCGAACTTGATGTAGAGGCGGTCATTCATGTCCCGTGAGCTTTCATTAGTAGTACGCCCCTACGACGATGCCTATGAAGATCTCTGGGATGCACTTGCCTCTACCGTGATCAAGACGAGAGTGAATACTTTCGCAATTGGAGAACATCGACTCTCAAATGAACATCTCGCATCGCTTTCGGAAGCGCAGTCATTTGTAGAAGTTGATTTGGATCTCTCTGAAGTTGGGACACTAATTGAACCACTTGATCTGACTTTGGAAGACCTCAGGCTCAGCGTTCGAACATACTCAAAGTTCATGAACTTGTCGGATGTGGTGTTCTCCGAACTGATGGAGAAGCTCGGCGAAATGCCGCTATCTATTCAATTTGACGGAGAGACTCGACCAGATCTGAGTCCTCTCTTCGCACATCACACCGGTTTTCAGGTCCAGGTTGCAATAACTCTCGACGTTGAGCGAGACCTTCCTGAGAACTCACTAGCTCCTAGACATCAACACACGATCCTTTCGGAGGCACGCTTCTCTTTTGTTTCTACAAACACAGAAGGCAGCGGACTTGAGATAAGACGGCTCAATGAGGAGACGCGAGTCACCGAACGGGTGCCAAAGAATGCTTCTATCTACATCAAGCGAATGGAAAGTCCAGTTACCACCAATCGGTTGAATGACGTACTCGTTACGTACGTTGATGGTCGCTTGCTTGATCGGATTATGGCTCGAAGGGGTAGTAGTGCATCAAAGCTCCACGTTGCGCAGATTGGAGTTGCAATTCTGAGTGACGTTGTTCTGCGATCGTCGGTTGAGCTCAATCGACAAATCGTGGAGGTTGGTGCGCCACCCAATTATGAAGATCTAAAGCGCACCGTGTCCGGGAAGTTGATTGACATGCTGCTGAAAAAGGGTCAAGCGCCTGGTCACCAGGACACCGCCGAGCAACTTCTCGAGGAACTGATTGACCGCCCAGAGAGATCATTGGCACGAGTTCAAGCGGTGTACTCCTATCAATTGCAGGCTCTCGAGAGTCTTGAACTTGAGGAGAATCAAAATTGAGGTACCGATCATTTTCTCAAAGTGACTCAGAAAAGTTGCGGGATGCGTTGATTGCTAACGAGGCGATTGACATTGATCAACTTGGAGTGGAACTAGGTGACGGCGAGCTCTTGGATCTTGAACCACTTCGTCGATTGAATTTGAATGCCGTCGCCAGATGTGAGTCTGGAGTCTTGCCTGAAATTGTTGAACTTGAGTGTTCCGGTGAGCTGTATCTCAGTCTTCGTGATGTACCAGTGGAAATTAGAGACGACGCAGGGTTCTGGCGTTGGGTGTCGGCGTCTTCCCTCCTTCAGTTCCTCATTGCCAGGGACACACCCTCTGGCAAGCCCCTCGGGAAGGAAGCAATCGGAGCAGGAACCAATATCGCGGATATCCTCGCCTGTCGCATGTTTCTGAGAGCCCAAGTTGCACGACAAGTCCTTCCAAATGGAGATTTGGACTTCTCTGTTCTCATTGACTTGGGTCCGAGGCACCATGACTTCTGGCAAAGCCATGTTGTCCGCGTGTCAACAGGATCGGAGCGCAATCTCGCTCAAGCGCTCATTGATAGTCATCGCGCGGATCATATTCCCACTTCAGACTTGCGAAAATTTGTTCGGGATCGGATAAACCGCCCCAAGGCCACGGTTGCTACCTACTTAATGTCTGATGATGAGGCCATTGACTATGTGACGAGACAACGGGACATCTTCTCAGCCGAAGACCAAGAGGATGACCTTGACTAGCAACAGCAAACTTGGACCTGTTGGGGCTTTCTCACACGAAATATTCAGGGAAGAACCGGGCCAGTTAGTTCGCAGGATTTCCATCGGTGATCGAATATTTGAGACGACACTGGTGTCCAGGCTCAATGATGTCGCGGCGGACGATGAATGGTGGCTGCAAGTCATCCGTGGCGAAATTCCGGTAGTTCGGCGAGCAGACACCGACATTCGACGACTGCGACTTGCGGATCTCTTCTGCGGATCGGGTGGCTTCACTAATGGAATTCAAATGGCTGCGAACGCGTTCGGACTCAAGATTGATGTCAAATTCGCAGTCGATACCGATGTAGCTGCACTCGGTATCTACCGACAGAATCACAGACCGATCAAGACTGTCGGTCGATCGGTCAAGGACATTCTTGATTCTCAGGTCATCATCAAGGACGGAATGGCGCGTTTCTATTATGACCCAGTCCTGGTTCATGAAGAACTTGAAGATTTTGCTGGTGACGTTGACCTGGTCGTTGCTGGTCCTCCGTGTCAGGGTCACTCCAACCTGAACAATCACACTCGCCGCGATGACGTTAGGAACGCCCTCTATCCGACTGCGGCGGAAGTTGCTGTGGCAGTTGGCGCAAAGGGAATCTTGATTGAGAACGTTCCAGCAGTTCTTCATGACAAATACGAATCGGTCCGAATCACGCGCGAACTACTCGGTGAGTTGAAGTGGTCAATGGATGATGCCGTTGTTGCAGCGACCTCAATCGGGTGGCCACAGACAAGAAAGAGACACTTCTTGAGCGCATCATCTAGCCAACCTGTAATCCCTCTCAGGGAGATTGTTGATGCCCTAGGGTCGGAGCCGCGGTCGCTGAACTGGCTTCTAGGTGACGTTCTTGATGTTGAGTCTCCGTCCTTTATGGATCAAGTCGGGAAAATGAGCGACGAGAACATTGAGCGAATCAATTACCTCTTTGACAACGACCTGTACACGCTGCCTGATCATATTCGTCCAAAATCTCACCAGGACGGCCACACGTATCCATCTTCATACGGCCGGATGCGATGGGATAAGCCTTCAGGAACCATCACCACGGGTTTCATGACGCCTGGTCGAGGTCGGTTTGTCCATCCTCTAAGAAAGCGTCCGATAACACCGCGAGAGGCGGCGAGAATTCAAGGCTTTCCGGATTCATTCAAGTTCGGATTGGATGATCAACCTCCATCAAGGTCGTTGTTGGCAAAGTGGATAGGTGACGCGGTCCCAGGGCCGCTTGGCTACGCCGCTGCAATGTCGATTATTCCTACGTTGATCTGAGACGAATTGATGCGCACATTTGACTCCAACCTTGAGCGAATAGTCGCTATCGAGTTCGATCGAGTTGGTCTAGAGACCGGATCATGTCCAGACGTTCTTCCCGGGCGCCCTGATTTCGTGATTCGAGGAGCGAATATCGCGGTCTTCGTCCACGGTTGCTATTGGCATCGCCACTACAAATGTCGCTTGTTGAGTCGATCTGGCGGTGCCCTCACTTCTCGTTCCGCAAAGTTTCCCCGGTCGATTATGCGTGATGATCTTGTTAGGAAAGAGCTACGTCAAGCGGGATGGTCGGTTGGGGTTCTGTGGGAGTGCTCACTTCGCGAAGATCTCACTTCCGTGGTTGATAACTTCAAGAATCAAATTGAGTCTTGCAGCAGCGAAAAGCCTTCCGTACCTTGGCTCTTTGTCGCCTAGTTAAGGCGGCCAGTACCGGCGGCTTAGCCGCGCTCGCTCCGTGAACACGAGAGGCGGGGTACACCTATGCCCGCGCACGGGTTTCGACTTCGGTTAAATCAAACTGAAGTCCATGAGATCTAACCGAGCCCGTACGGTTCCAGTACCCCCCGAACTAGCCTGAGCAATCGGTCGGTTCGGTTCTCCGGGCGAGTTTCGCTCCGGGTTCTGCTCCGCCCCTGCGCCTTTAGCTCAGCTGGTAGAGCAACGGACTTTTAATCCGCGGGTCCTGGGTTCGAGCCCCAGAGGGCGCACCACACCGGCCCGTTCGCGATAGCGCACGGCGACGGGCCCAGAGAGGGGGACCATGTCCGGCACGATCCGCACCGCCCGCGAGGGCCGTTTCGCCGTCATCACGCTCGCCAACCCCGCCAAGCGCAACGCCCTCTCGCTCGACGTCCTGCACGAGTTGACTGCGACTTTCCTCAAGGTTGCAGAGACCGATGCCGACGGCATCATCCTTGCCGCCGAGGGTCCCGTGTTCTCCGCTGGGCACAACTTCGCCGACATGCTCATCACAACCCAAGAAGCTGACGAGACCCACCCACCGACCGCCACCCCCGACACCGCGCTCGAATTGTTCACCACCTGTTCCGAACTGATGCAGCTCATGCACCGGATTCCTCAGCCCATCGTCGCTCGTGTGCACGCCCTGGCCACCGCTGCCGGGTGTCAACTCGTTGCTTCGTGCGATCTCGCCGTCGCCTCCCGCTCCGCTTCGTTCGCCCTCCCCGGTGGCAAGGGCGGTCTGTTCTGTCACACGCCGCTCGTCGCCGTGGGTCGCGCCCTGCCACCGAAGCGAGCACTCGAGATGGCTCTCACCGGAGATGCCATCGATGCCGACACCGCGCTCGCCTGGGGGCTCGTGAACGTCGTCGTCGAAGATGCGGATCTCGACACCGCCGTGTACGACCTCCTTGAACGTGCTACCCGGGGTTCGCGCACCTCGAAGGCCCTCGGCAAACGCACGTTTTGGGAACAGATCTCGCTGCCCGAAGCCGCGGCGTATGAATTCGCCTCGGCGGTCATGGCCGATGCGGCTATGTCCCCGGCCGCCCAGGAGGGCATCGCTGCGTTTCTCGAGAAGCGCAGCCCTAAGTTTGACGGCAGGTGAACCCCATGACTGACACTGCCCCTTCCCCTGACACTGCCGCGACGGCGCCCGACCATCTCGTCGAGGTGGAACTCGCCCTCGAGGGGATGACCTGTGGGGCGTGTGCGGCGCGCATCGAGAAGCGCCTGAATGAACTCGACGGCGTGGAAGCCGTCGTCAACTACGCCACCGAGACCGCCACCGTGGCCTTCGATGCCACCGCGGCCGACACCGCGCGTCTCGTCGCCGCCGTCACCGACATCGGGTACGGCGCCCGGATCGTCGACGACGAGCCGTGGGATGACGACCTCGACGCCCGTCTGCGCCTCGCCCGTCGTCGCCTCGTCTTCTCCGCCGTCCTCACCGTCCCCGTCGTGATCCTGTCGATGGTGCCGGCCGCCATGTTCGACGGGTGGCAGTGGTGGGCGATGTGGTTGTCGCTTCCGGTCGTGACCCTCGGCGCGTGGCCTTTCCACCGCGCCGCCCTGAAGAACGCCCGTCACGGCGCCACCACCATGGACACGCTCATCTCGGTGGGGGTCATCGCCGCCACGGCCTGGAGCATCTGGGCGCTGGTGTGGGGAGGGGCGGCGGACGACCACTCGATGCACGCCGGCATGTCCTCGATGATGTCGGGCGACACCCACGTGTACTTCGAGGTCGGTGCCGCCGTCACCACGTTCATTCTCCTCGGCCGCTACCTCGAGATGCGTGCCAAGCACTCGGCCGGCGGCGCGTTGCGCGCCCTGCTTGCCCTCGGCGCCCGCTATGCCACCGTCCTCCGAGACGGCGAGGAAGTGAGCATCCCGGCCTCCGTCGTGCGCGTCGACGACCGTCTCGTCGTGCGCCCGGGGGAGAAGATCGCCGCCGACGGCACCGTGGAAGAAGGTCGGTCATCGATCGACATGAGCATGATCACGGGCGAGAGCGTTCCCGTCGACGTCGGCCCGGGCGACCCCGTCACGTCGGCCACCGTCAACCTCAACGGTCGACTGGTCGTGCGCGCCACCCGCGTGGGGGCCGAAACGACGTTCGCCCGCATGGCGCGCCTCGTGCGCGAGGCCCAGGCGACGAAGGCCCCTGTGCAGCGCATCGCCGACAGGGTGAGCGCCGTCTTCGTCCCCGTCGTGTTCGCCATCAGCGCCGTGACGCTCGGCCTGTGGTGGTGGCTGGAGGGCGACGTGGAGCAGGCCTTCACCGCCGCGGTGGCCGTGCTCATCATCGCCTGCCCGTGCGCGCTCGGTCTTGCCACCCCGACCGCCCTCATGGTGGGCAGCGGCCGCGCCGCCCAGATGGGCATCGTCATCAAGGGCATCGACGTCCTGCAGTCCACGCGCCGCATCGACACCGTCGTGCTCGACAAGACCGGCACCGTCACCACCGGGGCGATGTCGCTCGTCGAGGTGACCGTCACCCCGGGAACCGAACGCGCCGAGGCCCTGCGCGTCGTCGGATCCCTCGAACGGGGCAGCGAGCACCCGATCGCCCGGGCCATCGTCACCGGCGCCGAGGTCGAAGTCGGTTCGCTTCCGGCACCCGAGGAATTCGAAGCCC
>Ga0315903_10009356_pt1 | contig 11853 bp, 14 predicted proteins | sample LakEriMetagenome_7_FD_203524 | JGI IMG/M metagenome (GOLD analysis project Ga0315903, IMG submission 203524) | Freshwater fungal communities from buoy surface, Lake Erie, Ohio, United States - Buoy 2 MA119 | ecosystem: Environmental > Aquatic > Freshwater > Lake | place: USA: Lake Erie, Ohio...
ACGTGGCGCCCGGCAAGTCCTCGGACTTGACTCGGGCCCTCTTCATGGGACCCGCGCGGAGGTTGGCGTAGATGGCAGCGGCGAAGAAGGCCCCCGCGAAGAAGGCAGCGCCTGCAAAGAAGGCTCCTGCGAAGAAGGCTGCGCCCGCGAAGAAGGCCGCGCCCGCAAAGAAGGCAGCGCCCGCGAAGAAGGCCGCGCCCGCAAAGAAGGCAGCGCCCGCAAAGAAGGCCGCGCCCGCAAAGAAGGCAGCGCCCGCGAAGAAGGCGCTGGCGAAGAAGGCCGCGCCTGCGAAGAAGGCGCCGGCGAAGAAGGCCGCGCCTGCAAAGAAGGCAGCGCCCGCGAAGAAGGCTGCGCCCGCGAAGAAGGCTGCGCCCGCGAAGAAGGCAGCGGCCCCCGCCAAGAAGGCAGCGGCCCCCGCGCAGAAGGCAGCGGCGCCCGCGAAGAAGGCTGCGCCCGCGAAGAAGGCTGCGCCCGCGAAGAAGGCTGCGCCCGCGAAGAAGGCCAAGGTCGTCGTCGACGGCGAAGAGGTGGAGCTTGAGGAAGTCGATGTCGAGGTAGAAATCGCCGAGGTCGTCGGCGATGAGCCGGACCTCGCCGTCGCGGCTGGTCTCGAGGCCGAGCTTGAGTCGGAGCTGGCGGAGGACTTGGCCAAGGTGGCCGAGGAGGAGGAGACTGCTCCCGAGGGCGAGGCCTTCGTCCTCTCCGACGTCGATGACACAGACGAGCCCGTCCAGCAGGTGACCCAGGCAGGCGCCACCGCGGATCCGGTAAAGGACTATCTCAAGCAGATCGGCAAGGTTCCCCTGCTCAACGCGGAGCAGGAGGTCGAACTCGCCAAGCGCATCGAAGCCGGGCTCTTCGCCGAGGAGCGACTCAACGCGGGCAAGAAGCTCGGGGAACGGATCAAGCGCGACCTGGAGTGGATTGCCGAAGATGGTCGTCGGGCCAAGAACCATCTCCTCGAGGCCAACCTGCGCCTGGTTGTTTCCTTGGCCAAGCGCTACACCGGCCGCGGCATGCTCTTCCTTGACCTAATCCAGGAGGGCAACCTCGGCCTTATCCGCGCGGTGGAGAAGTTCGACTACACCAAGGGCTACAAGTTCTCGACCTACGCCACCTGGTGGATCCGCCAGGCGATCACGCGTGCCATGGCAGACCAAGCGCGCACCATCCGCATCCCCGTGCACATGGTCGAGGTCATCAACAAGCTGGCCCGCGTGCAGAGGCAGATGCTGCAGGACCTTGGCCGCGAGCCCACCCCCGAGGAGCTCGCCAAGGAACTCGACATGACCCCCGAGAAGGTCATCGAGGTGCAGAAGTACGGCCGGGAGCCCATCTCGCTGCACACCCCGCTCGGAGAGGATGGCGACTCGGAATTCGGCGACCTCATCGAGGATTCCGAGGCGATCGTGCCCAGTGATGCCGTTTCCTTCACGCTCCTGCAGGAGCAATTGGAGTCGGTGCTCGACACCCTCTCGGATCGCGAGGCCGGCGTGGTGCGCATGCGCTTTGGGCTCACGGACGGCCAGCCCAAGACGCTGGATGAGATCGGCAAGGTCTACGGCGTCACGCGCGAGCGCATTCGCCAGATCGAATCCAAGACGATGTCGAAGTTGCGCCACCCCAGTCGCTCTCAGGTGCTGCGCGACTACCTCGACTAGGTGGTGCGCTGCTGGATCAGGCCTCAGCGGCTGCCGGAGCCTCGGCCAGACGCTCGGTCTCATCGACGACCTCGACGGCCTGGGGGAGCAGGACGTCGGAGTGGCGACCCCAGTGATGGCCGCAGAAGAGGAGTTCGCCACCGGTCGCCAGGCGCACGCGTACGTAAGCCTGGGCTCCGCAGCCGTCGCAGCGGTCGTCTGCGGTCAGACTGGCAGTGGCGGTAAGAGTGGACATCGGCGACCTCCTCAGGTGACGCTCGAAGTAACACTCTCACACGGCTTCCGCATTCCCGCGCACCGAGAGCAAGCGACGCGCCGCTCCCGGCCGGGATTTTGTGAGGGGATTCACAGCCTGCCCGCCGCGACGCGTCGTCGCGGGTCGGAGTCCCTCGGTCGTTAGCCTGCTTGCATGGCAAAGGCCGCGGCAGCCGCGAAGGCTAAGGGTGCAGGGGAGTCGGGCTACTCGGCCCGGGATCTCGCCGTACTCGAGGGCCTCGACGCCGTGCGCAAGCGCCCGGGCATGTACATCGGCTCCAACGACGGTCGTGGCCTCCTGCACTGCCTCTGGGAGATCGTCGACAATTCGGTCGACGAGGCCATGGGGGGCTGGGCCAAGAAGATCCAGGTGATCCTGCGCACGGACGGCTCGGTAGAGGTCCGCGACGACGGCCGCGGCATCCCCGTCGACGCAGAGCGCAAAACCAAACTGTCGGGCGTCGAACTCGTGATGACCAAGCTCCATGCCGGCGGCAAGTTCGGCGGCACGGGGTACGCCGTCTCGGGAGGCCTGCACGGTGTCGGAGCCTCCGTGGTCAATGCGCTGTCGGCACGACTCGACGTCGAAGTAGATCGGGGAGGCAAGACCCACGCCATCTCCTTCCGCCGCGGCGTGCCGGGTGTCTTCGATGGCGACGGTCCTGATGCGCCTTTCCAGCGCAAGTCGGGCCTTCGGGTTATCGGCACCGTCCCGCGCACCCGGACCGGCACGCGGGTGCGCTGGTGGGCCGACCCGCAGGTCTTCACCAAGGACGCGGCCTACGACATCGCTCCGATCCGTGAGCGACTGGTGCAGACGAGCTTCCTCGTGCCCGGGCTCGCGGTCACGCTCGACGATGAGCGAGACGGAGGGTCAGCGGAGACGTTCCAGCACAAGGGCGGCATCGGAGAATTCGTCGAGTCCATGGGGGGCGAAGCGGTCACCGGGGTGATTCGACTCCATGGCGCAGGACACTTCCACGAGACGGTGCCGGTCCTCGATGACAAGGGGCACCTGACGTCGCAGGAGGTCGAGCGCGAGCTCAGCGTCGACATCGCGCTGCGCTGGACCGCGGGATACGACACCGATGTGCGCTCCTTCGTCAACGTCATCGCGACTCCGAAGGGTGGAACCCACGTCACGGGATTCGACCGGGCCATCGTCAAGGTCCTCAACGAGCAGGCAAAGTCGGCCCGTGTGCTCAAGGCGAGCGATGATCCGATCACCAAGGACGACGTGCTCGAAGGACTCATCGGTGTGATCGCTGTCCGCGTGCCGGAGCCGCAGTTCGAGGGACAAACCAAGGAGATCCTGGGCACGCCGGCGGCCTCGCGCATTGTCTCCGCAGTCGTCACCAAGGAATTGGCAAAGTGGCTCACCCAGCCTCCACGGGGGGAGAAGGCCGCTGCGCGGTCGGTGCTCGAGAAGGTGGCCGGAGCCATGCGGGCCCGCGTGGCGGCGCGCACCCAGCGCGACACTCAGCGCCGCAAGAATGCGCTGGAGTCCTCGGCACTTCCGGCGAAGCTCGTCGACTGCCGCAGTGACGACCAGGGGCGCACGGAACTCTTCATCGTCGAGGGCGACAGCGCCCTCGGCACCGCCAAGATGGCGCGCGACGCGGAGTTCCAGGCGCTGCTGCCGATCCGGGGCAAGATCCTCAACGTCCAGAAGGCCTCGCTCGCCGAAATGCTCAAGAACACCGAGTGCGCCTCGATCATCCAGGTGATCGGAGCCGGGAGTGGACGATCCTTCGACCTCGATCAGGCACGCTACGGCCGTGTCATCCTCATGTCCGATGCGGATGTGGATGGTGCGCATATCCGCACGCTTCTCCTCACCCTCATTCACCGCTATCTCCCCGCGTTGCTCGAGGCGGGAAGGGTGTTTGCCGCTATGCCTCCGCTGCATCGCATCGACATCGTCGGGTCGGGTGGCAAGCCCGGCGAGATCCGCTACACCTACACCGACGCCGAGATGCGGGCGACCCTGAAGGATTTGGAGAAGAAGGGCAAGCGCTGGAAGGATCCGATCCAGCGCTACAAGGGACTGGGGGAGATGGACGCCGCTCAGCTTCGCGACACCACGATGGCCATTGGAAGCCGGCAGCTGCGGCGGATCAATGTCAAGGATGCGGAGGTTGCCTCGAGGGTGTTCGATCTCCTCATGGGGAGCGACGTGGCTCCGCGCAAGGAATTCATCATCGCCGGTGCGGGCTCGCTTGACCGCGAGAGCATTGACGCCTGAGGCGCCATCGTGGATCTGCAGGCCTCGCTCGAGCTCGCGCTCATCAACCTCACCTCACCCCCCGTCCTTGCCTTCGTCCTCGGCCTGGTGGCCGTGTCCCTGCGCACCGACCTCCGCCTGCCCGACGCGGTCTACCAGGCCACGTCGATGTACCTGCTCCTTGCCATCGGCATCAAGGGCGGCGTAGCGCTCCGGGAGGCCTCGCCGAGCGAGATCGCCTGGCCGCTCGTCGCGACGGTGGTGCTCGGAGTGCTCATACCGATCGGCGCTTTTGCTGTGCTGCGCGTGCTCACCCCTCTGGGGCGCATCGATCGGGGCGCCATGGCCGCGCACTACGGCTCCACCTCGCTGGTCACCTTCACCGCGGCGATTGTCTTCCTGGAGGCCTCCTCCATCGCCTTTGAGGGCTACGTCGCGACTCTGCTCACCGTGCTGGAGATCCCCGGCATCGTCGTCGGACTCCTGCTCGCGCGCGGCCTGCGCGGGGGAGGCATGGGCGAGACGCTGCGCGAGGTCGTCTTCGGGCGCTCGGTTCTGCTGCTCGTGGGCGGCCTGGCCATCGGATTCCTCACCGGGCCGGTGGGCTACGTCCGGGTAGAGCCCTTCTTCGGGGATCTCTTCGCCGGTGTACTGACGTTGTTCCTCCTCGAACTTGGCATGCTCACGGGGAGACAGCTCTCGGCAGTGCGTCAGGCGGGCCCGGGGTTGGTCGTCTTCGCCATCGCCTTCCCGCTGGTCGCGGGGTTCGCGGGAGTGATCGGAGGCACGCTCGCTGGCATGGAGGTGGGCGGCGCCATGATCCTCGGCGTCCTGTGCGCCAGCGCGTCGTACATCGCCGCACCAGCCGCGGTCCGCCTCGCCCTGCCGGAGGCCAAGCCCTCGATCACGCTCGCCAGTGCGCTGGGCATGACCTTCCCCTTCAATCTCATCATCGGCATTCCCCTTTACCTGCTCATGGCAGAGGTAGTGGCATCGTGGTGGGGGTAGCCGCGGTATTGGGCAGAGGCACGCCAGGAAGAGAGGCGGACAATCGTCATGGCGGAAAGCATGAGTGACTTTGGCAGTGTCACCTGCCTCACCATCGTTGCCGAGAGCATTCTCGAGGAGCGCCTGCTCGCCGTGATCGAGCAGTGCGGTGCGCGAGGCTGGACCGTTTCCATGGCCGAGGGTCATGGGCCCAGCCACCACGGGGTGTCGGGCATCGAAGGCGGCAATGTGCGCGTGGAGACATTGGTTGCCGAGGACGTCGCCACTCGAATCTGGTCCGCGCTCGAGGCTGATTTCTTCCCCAATTACGCCGTGAGTGCGTGGGCCTACGACGTGCGAGTAGCTCGCGTGGCGCGCTACTCCTGACCGCTCAGACCTCGATCGGGCGCAGTCTCCCGGAGTGCACGTCGTAGACAGCACCGCCTACACGCGTGCCCGCGGGCAGCAGAGGGTTGGCGCGCACCCGGACGACATCGAGAGCGAGACTGGCATCCACGTCGTCACTGGTCCGGAACTCAATGCTGCGGGTGTCGGTGCCGTTTGCGGCACGGATGGTCGCGTGGATATCGGCCTCGCTCGACCCCACCATCCGGCAGTCGGTGTGCGGCATGATGAGGATGCGCTGGACGCCCAGGAGGTAGGAGGCCAAGAGCAGCGTGCGCTGCACGTCATCGGTCACCCGGGCGCCCGCATTGCGCAGGATCTTGACGTCTCCCGGCTGCATGCCGACGACGGAGAGCGGATCGATGCGCGAGTCGATGCAGGTGACGATCGCGAGGCCTCGCGCGGCGCGGCCCGTGAGGTCGCTGCCGCCGTAAGCCGCGGCATGTTGGACGTTGGCGGCGAGGACGTCCTCGAAGGCCTCGACCGGGAAGCGCTTGGAGTCAGGCACCGTCGACGTCCTCTCCTCTGGCGTGGGCGAGCAGTGTCTCACGCAGCGAGCGCTCCTGCCGAGGCTCGGGGAGTGACACCTCGACCACGCCCTCGACCACCCTTGCGGGGTAGACCGTGAGCGCGGTTCCCGGTGTGCCCTGGAGTACCCCGTCGCGTAGGTCATACCGCCACCAGTGCGAGGGGCACGTGATGATGCCGTCGCGGCACACCCCGCCCTCGAGGGAAGCACCCTTGTGCAGGCAGGCCGCCGACACCGCTCGGGGGTCGCCATCGACCATCGCCACGAGCACGCCGATCGACCCGTGGTCGAACCTGCGTGGGGCAGCCAGAGATTCGACCGGGAAGGTCGGGGTCCAGGAAACCCCTGGCGAGGGAGGGGTCATGGGCTGGGAGGAGTCACGCCACCGGGACGCGCGACGGAGAAGGGCTCCCCGCCAATGCCCCACTCGTCTGCGCTGATCTCGTAGATAGCGACGCGGATGCGCTCCAACGGGACCCCGAGCGTCTCGGACATGCTGTGGCTCAGATTGCGGATGAGGTCGTGCTTCTGCTCGATCGAGCGACCCTCCACCATCGTGACCTGGATCAGCGGCATGGGACCTCCACGGTGCCGAGTCGATCGATGCGTGCGACGACGGTGTCGCCGGGGGAGACCGCAAAGGCGGCGGTGCAGGCGCCGGAGAGCACCGTCATCCCGGCCGCCAGCCCCTCGCCGCGTCGCGCGAGAGCGCGCACCAGCCAGGCGACCGACGAGGCGGGATGTCCGAGGACGGCTGCTCCCGCCGCGGTGGCCACGACCCGGCCGTTGAGTTCGAGGACGACGCCCAGCAAGCGCAGGTCGATTCCGACGGGATCGACGAGCTGTGATCCCGTGATGAATCCGGCGGACGACGAGTTGTCGGCGACCACATCCGGGAGTGTGAAGGAGTAGCCGGCGTAGCGAGAGTCGAGCACGTCGATGGCCGGCATGACGGCGGCGGTCGCTGCCAGCACGTCCGCGGCACCGATGTCGGCTCCCTCGAGGTCATCGCCGATGAGGAAGGCAATCTCGGCCTCGACACGCGGCTGGATGAAGCGCTCGACCACGAGAGGCTCGCCCGGCTCGATGCGCATGTCATTCGTCAGCCAGCCGTAGAGCGGCTCGCTCACATTCATCTGCTTCTGCTTGGCCTCGCTCGTGAGGCCAAGCTTGGCACCCACGACGCGGTGACCCTGGGCGATGCGATCGGCAACGACAAGCGCCTGTACGTCGTATGCCGTCGGGATGTCGAAGTCGCCGTAGTCGCCCGTGAGTGCCGTCGTGGCGGTGCGGCTGCGCACCGCGGCGGTGAGCCGGGTCGCGGCTTCCTGGGTGGGCAGGCTCATGTGGTCACCTCAGCTTCGGCGTGCTTGCGGGCTAGCTCGAGGGCAACGTCGATGATCATGTCCTCCTGCCCACCGACCACCTGACGACGGCCGAGCTCGAGCAGGATCTCCGAGACGGGCACGTTGTAGCGGTCGGCGGCACGCTCCGCATGGAGCAGGAAGCTGCCGTAGACACCGGCGTAGCCGAGAAGCAGGCCGGCGCGGTCGATGACCTGCTGTCGGGGCATGAGTGGCCGCACCACCTCCTCGGCCACATCCATGAGGACCAGGGGGTCCACCCCGGTCTCGATGCCGTACTTGGTCGAGACGGCGGCGAGAATCTCCGTGGGGCAGTTGCCGGCGCCAGCGCCGAGACCCGCTGACGTGCCGTCGAGGTTCTTGGCGCCCTCTTCGTAGGCGGCGATGGAGTTGGCCACGGCCATGGAGAGGTTGTTGTGCGCGTGCACGCCGAGAGGGATATCGAGGGCCTTCACGAGAGCGCTCACGCGGCGGCGAACATCCTCCACGGTCATGGCTCCGGCCGAGTCGGCGATGTAGATCGTGTCGGCGCCGTAGGACTGCATGAGGAGCGCCTGCTCCACGAGGCCCTCGGGGGAGTTCATGTGGGACATCATGAGGAATCCGATCGCCTCCATCCCGAGTTCCTTGGCCACCTTGATGTGCTGCTCGGTGATATCAGCTTCGGTGCAGTGCACGGCGATTCGGGCGACGGAGACGCCGAGCTCCCGCACCTCGCGGAGGTCATCGGCGAGGCCGATGCCCGGGAGCATGAGGCAGGCGATCTGTGCCTGCTGCGCGGTCTCGCACGCCTGGGCGATGAGTTCCTTCTCCGGCACGGCCGAGAATCCGTAGTTGAAGCTCGAGCCACCGAGCCCATCACCGTGGGCGATCTCGATGACCTGCACGCCGGCGCGGTCAAGGCCCGCGACGATCTTGATGACGTCCTCGGCGTAGTACTGGTGGCTGATCGCATGTGACCCGTCGCGCAGAGTGGAGTCGATGAGGCGGTAGTCGGTGGTCATGCGGAGGCACCTTCCCGGTGATCGGCGATCGCCTCGCCGACGCGCATGGCGGCGGCGGTCATGATGTCGAGATTCCCCGCGTAGGGGGGCAGGTAGTCACCCGCGCCCTCGACTTCCAGGAGCACGACGACCCGATGGGGGACCACCCCACCGGGCGTGTTGTAGGGACCCTCCTCGATCACGGGCGGATTCTTCAGGCGATAGCCAGGGACGTACTGCGCGACGTCCTTCTCCATGGCGTAGATGGACTCGAGGACGGCATCGTGGTCCGTGCCCTCCGGAAGCGCCCCGAAGACGGTATTGCGCATGATGATCGGCGGCTCCGCCGGATTGAGGATGATGATCGCCTTGCTCGTCTCGGCACCGCCGATCTCGCGCAGTGCTGTCGAGGTGGTCTTGGTGAATTCGTCGATGTTCTGCCGGGTGCCGGGACCCGCTGACTTCGACGACACTGTCGACACCATCTCGGCATAGGGGAGCGAGGGAACGGCTCGCCTGATGGCGTGCACCATCGGGGTGGTGGCCTGGCCGCCGCACGTCACCATGTTGATGTTGGGGGCGTCGAGGTGCTGTGTGAGGTTGACCGCCGCGATGACCTTGGGTCCGCGGGCAGCGGGAGTGAGGTCGATGGCGGTGATCCCGGCTTCGGCGTACTTCTTGGCATAGCGCACGTGCACGTACGCGCTCGTGGCGTCGAAGACCATGTCGAAGTCGTCGCCGTGCTCGAGGACCCAGTCCGGTCCCTCGTGTGGGGCGTCGATGCCGAGTGCCTTCGCGCGGGCGAGGCCATCCGAGGACGGGTCGATGCCCACGAGTGCGGTGAGCTGCAACCTGTCGCTGCGGAGCATCTTGACCATGAGGTCGGTCCCGATGTTGCCGGAGCCGACGATGGCACATCGCAAAGGCATGCCGTGATCCCTTCGTGTCGGGGCGAGCGGAGTCAGGTGGTGCGCAAGGTGATGGGGCCAAGGCGATCGAAGTCGGCGCGGAAGACGTCGCCCGCCTCGAAGGGCACGGCGGCGTGGAGTGCGCCGGTCATGATGATGGCGCCAGCCGGCAGTGAGACACCCAGGGGATGAAGGGTGTTGGCCAGCCAGGCGACGGCATCCAGGGGTCCGCCGAGTGCCGCCGCTCCCGCACCCGTCGCGACGAGCTCGCCGTTCTTCGTGAAGACCATGCCGATGAGTGCCGGGTCGAAGTCCCCCAGGGGGACGACCCTGCTCCCGAAGGCCACCGCGCCGTTGGAAGCGAGGTCGGAGACGGTGTCTGCCAGCTTGATCCTCCAGTCGGCGATGCGACTGTCGACGATCTCGAGTGCGGCTACGAGCCCGCGGGTTGCCTCCCATGCTTCGGCGGCCGTGCAATGCGGGCCTGACAAGGGTGCATCGAGGACGACGCAGATCTCGGCCTCCATGCGGGGCGAGATGTAGTCGTCGCAGGGCACCTCGCCGCCGTCGGGATAGACGGTGGAGCCGAGGACGGGTGCGTAGTCGGGCTGGTCCACGCCGAGCATCTCCTGCATGGGCTGGCTGGTGAGGCCCAGCTTGTAGCCGATGATCGAGTCTCCTTCGGCGAGCAGGCCAGCCACCAGTCCCTGCTGGACGGCGTAGGCGTCGGCGATCGTCATGTCGGGGAAGCGCTCGGTCAGCGCGGCGATGGGCGTGTGGTCGCGACGCGCAGCGAGGAGGGCCTGCGACATCTCGCGGATCTGCTCGGCGTCAGGTCTGGTCACGGGCTGCCCTCTCCTGCGGATCGACGTGGTGTGCGGGGATCGCGGTAGCCGAGACGTCGGCTGACGGCCATGGCGGCATCGACTGCGGGACGAGCGAAGCGGCGCAGGGAGTCGCTTCCCAGCCGCTGAACGGGACCCACGATGGAGAGGGCAGCAATGACCTCACCCCTCTCGTTGCGCACCGGTGCGGCGATCGAGGCGGCCCCGAGCTCGGACTCGTTGACATTCTCCGCCCACCCCTGGCGGCGGACCTCGGCGAGGGCACTGCGCAGGGCTCGGGGATCCGTGATCGTGTACGGCGTCTTGCGCTCGAGTCGCCACCCGCGCATGAGCACCTCCAACTCCTCTTCCGACAAATAGGCCAGGAGGAGCTTGCCCGTGCTGGTGCAGTGCGCATCGTTGCGGTGGCCGACCCGGCCGAAGAGCCGGAGTGTCTGAGGGCTCTCCCGTCTCTCGACGTAGACAACCTCGCGTCCGTCGAGCACCGCCACCTGCACCGTCTCGCGCGTGGCGTTGCGCAACTGGTCGATCACGGGGGAGCACGCCTCGTGAAGATCGTTGTGCAGGGCTACCGATGCACCGAGTTCATACATCGCCAATCCAAGGCGGTAGGCGCCGGTCTCGGGATCCTGCTCGAGGAGTCGCTCCTCGGCGAGGGTGCTCAGCAGGCGGTGGGCCGTGCTCTTGCCGATGCCGAGGCGCCGAGACAACTCGGTCACGCCGATGTCTCGGTCGCCACGACCGAACTCCTTGAGCAGTCGCGCGGCATTGCGCACGCTGGAGAGCGTCGAGTGCTGTCGGCGCGCAGGAGTCTCGGTCATCGTGCACTCCTCAGGTGCTGGATCAGGCTGCGCCGCACTTCGTCAGGGTCCGTGGGCGGGTCGATGCTCATGCCGGGGAGACCCGGTGCGATCGCCTGTGCGAGTGCCACATGAGCGCGGGGCAGGCCCGCGATGCTGGCGCCCTGCATCTCGTCGACCAGGCTCTCGCGCCCCGGTGCATGTGCCCGCAGTGCATCGAAGTCACGTGCTGCGGCGGCATGTGCGTGAGCAAGTCCGGTGCCAGCGTGCAGTGCATGGTGGGCGGTGAGAGTGCCCCCCGGCGGCACTGCGAGGTGGTACGCCACAGTGCGGATGCCCAGCGCGCGTCGCACTTCATCGTGATCGGGACCCTCGGTCTCCTCGATCAGGCCGAGCGCCGGCACGACGACGGGGTCGAAGAAGCGCAGGGTCCACGCGAGATCGTCGAGCGAGTCGGCCATCTCGACCTCGGGACCCCGGGGCGCGGGGAGGGATTCGACCGTGCCAATCACGTGAAGCATGCGCACGCCGGCGGCGGCCACCGTAATGCGACCCGCGGCGACGAGGGGGAGGCGGGCGCGTTCCGCGGGAGGGAGCGTGGCGACGGCATCCAGGTATGCCTGGTGCAGGGCGCGCACGTAGTCGGCCATCGCCTGCCTCATGGCCTCGGGCCCAGTCCCCTCCACGCGCGGGAACGTATCAGATACGTCCCGCATGCGGGAACGCTGTCCTTCCATGCGGGACAGCATGGGCCTAGGTTTCGAGCACCCGAGAGGCCCGCGGGCCGGGAGGAGCGACGATGGGAATCCTGCGCTTGGCGCACGTCGACATCACTGTGACGGACCTGGACCTGGCCGCGGCGTACTACACCGAGGTCATGGGGATGCTCGAG
>Ga0315903_10009357_pt1 | contig 11852 bp, 15 predicted proteins | sample LakEriMetagenome_7_FD_203524 | JGI IMG/M metagenome (GOLD analysis project Ga0315903, IMG submission 203524) | Freshwater fungal communities from buoy surface, Lake Erie, Ohio, United States - Buoy 2 MA119 | ecosystem: Environmental > Aquatic > Freshwater > Lake | place: USA: Lake Erie, Ohio...
TAATCTCTCCTAATGAATTGCCACCTGCGTCTGTGAAACCAAATGGTGGTTCCTTTGTTTTATACTCATTTATAAACTCTTCAGACAAGCGAAAACTAAAAAAATCAGACATGTATTTCTCCTAATTGAAAACTGTAATTACTCAAGTATACCAGAGTTTTTATTTTTATCAAACTCTAATGTTATTATTGAGGTTTATGGTTTAGTGAATCCAATGTTGTGGAACCATATACTTTGAGCCACTCTTAACTAAGTGTGCTGTATGATGATATGGTGGTGAAGGTGGAAATACAACTATACTTCCCGCCTTTGGTTTAATTGCAAAATGATATGTTGAAGGATCTGCAGTTGCAAAATCTTCTGCTGGAGTTGGACCTTGAATAGGACCTTTTGGATCTCTGATTGTAAATGAAATCTCTCCACCTTCATAATCATCATTTAAGTACATGACAAAAGAAACTTTAAGTCTTTCATCACCTTCTTGTTGGTCAAAATGTGCACCCATAAATGTTCCAGCCATATATTTCTTAATTGGATATACTGGAAAAAGTTTTGGCTCTTCTTTTATTCCCTGCGCTAATGCATAATCTCTTGCTACATCATCAAATGCCTTTTGTAATGTTTTATAAATATAATCATTTTTTTCGTCTGTACCGTTTGATGAAGCGATATTCTTGTCTGTTCCATAGACGTAATGCTGGCCACTGCATGCCATCCACTCTCCCCATGGATCTTGGTTGTCTTTTTCAATTGCCTCAACAAGTTTAGCAGGGTTTTCAATTACATTTGTGTAATAATAAACCTTTTCTTCAAGTATTTCTTTATCCATTTTTATCTCCTAGTATTTGTTATTTTCATAAAAGCCTTTAATCTTTATAAATCCAACTAAAACATATCTTATTGGCCCTGGCCCTACATGTCTTACCCCATGCTCGTATTCTTCATTTCCTGGAAAAACAAGCAACTCTCCTGGCTTTGGACGAACATCTAAATTTTTATTTTTAAAAAATAAAGTGCCATCTGCATAGTCATCATTGAGATATAGAATAGCAGCGTATTTAATTGAAGGATCTGTATGTTGATCGGTATGAGACTTTAGTTGTACCCCTTCTTGCATTCTTTGCAATGTTGCAAAACCAGTTAATTCTAAATCTTTATTATTTATTTCAATAAGTCTATGCATTCTTGCTTGTAATTTATTAGAAATTGGATATTTTCCTATATCAAGATTTTTGTCATCCCAATCTTTTGTAATTTCATATTTTCCCTCTTTAACCAAATTTTCTACATCATCTCTACCAAATTTTTCTAAACAAAACCTAGCAAGGCTTGCCCTGTATGCCTCAAACCAAACTTCTTCTGGCGTATCTTTAATGATATCTAACATAGTTTGTAGTTCATCCTTAGATATAAAATCATGAACAACAAGTATTTCTTCCTGGACTATATCTGTTTTAAATCCAGCGTCATTAAACTCTTGTTCTAAAAATAACATGTTAGTTTTCCACCTTGTATTGTTTACCTTGTTGATCTATTTTATATCCCTTTTTTAATAACTCTTGCCATTCGGCTCTTTCAATTTCTTGTTTAGCCCTTGTTTCTTTCATCTCTGCTGCCCAAGCATCCCTCAATTCTTGTGGATATGCATCCTCTTCACGGTCATCCCAGAAAGAACCGATAGTATACCTAGTGCCGCTTTCTATTAATGTTACCTCGTGCATATTATTAAACCCGCCATCAAATGCTGCAAGCATTCCGACTTGTGGCTTAATGCTTATGGCTTGACTAGGAAACTGCAACAGACCGCCTTCAAAATTATCGTTTAGGTATAAAAATGCAGCATACCTACTTCTAGTAAATGCACCAGACTTTCCATGCTCGTCTGTATTATCAGAATGAATTCTTGCATATGCGCCTGGCTCCCATTTTTGAGTATGGTACCCTATTTGAGAAATTATTTTTGGATCGAGATCATGAACACTTGCGACTGCATCAATAATGCCCTTTTTCATTTGTGAAAAAATATCTGCAGGCAAGCCCTCTGCAAGAACATGCTCATCATTGTCCTGTGGAAGAACAGACGAATATGATTCATAAAAAGATATAGGCATCCAGTTTATTGTTCCTAGTTCTGCGTGTTTATCTAAAACTTTTATAAGTTTTGCAGAGGTTTCTGCATCAATAAAGTTTTCATAAAGAACTATGTCTTTGGTTAATCTTTTTTTATTATCTAAGTTCATCCTTGTCTCCTTATGCCATTTTCTGGATCCCATGCTTTTATTACTTCGTCATTAGGAAAAATTCTATAATATTCTTTTGTAGAATCTGGCTTTATCTCTCCTGTATGTTCTAATATTTCCCAAAAAAATGGACAGGTGTATCTTATTCCACTTTTAATTTTTGTTACTCCATGCACATAATTCATATCTCCTGGGAAAAAGTATGCCGACCCTCTTTTAGGTTTAAACTGTATTCCTTGATTTGGGAAATACAATTCTCCACCTTCATAATCGTCATTAATATAAAACAAACTTGCTATATCATAATTAGGAAAGTCATTTGGTGTTCCAGCATCTTCGCCCTGATGCAACTCTTTATCTGCATGTGGCATTTGGAATTGTCCTGGATTCCACTTTACAATTGTTTGACCTGTAGGTTGAACCTTTACATTAAAAAATTTTTCTATCACTGGCTGTAACTTATTGAATAGACCAATTATAACTGGAACAATATTTGGATCATTTTGATTAAGAGATGGTGCACTTGCCACTCTATCTTTCCAGTATTCTGCATCATATATAACAGTTCCATTTTCATTTTTATGACTTTCTGTTATATCCCAAATTGTGATTCCTCTTGCTGCTTTATCTAAAAAATCAACCTCTTCTTGAGTCATAAAATTTTCTAGTTCAATAATGTTTTCTGGGCCATGACCAAAGAATCCAGAAGGTGTGCTTGATGGCTTTCTAAATACTGTTATGGCATCTTCTGGCTTCATAATAATAATTATATCACAGGATAATAGTCCTGAGCCTTTACCTTGATACCTAAATTATCAAAAAACCTTTCAATATTAAATCTCCAATTATCTTTGCCGAAAGATGTACCTATTCTTATACATAAAATTTCAAAGTCTTCTTCGGTTAATTTATTTTTAATTTGTAAAAGCGCATTAGTCACATCTATATAGTTTTGTCTAACAAAAGATGGGTCTCCTGCCTGATTTCTTTTAAGTACCTTTGTGTTAATTTTTCCAGAAGGCTCGTAGAGAGATACTGTTAGATAGTTTTTTGCAAAACCAGCATCCTTATACATTTCGTATCCAGCAACTGCATCTATAACATTATCAAAAGATATTATTGATCTTACTGGAGACTCTCCATCTCTTGATACAGTAATAATGTAATGAAAGACTTTTCCCAACTTTGCATTTTGTAAATATTCATCTATCATGTCTTGATGGCTTGGTTTTAGTTCGTTACTCATTATATTCCTGAATTATCAATAACTGAAAGTTTTAAGGTTTTGACTTCATGTTGCCCTACAGACTTTCCAGTTTCATCTACCGCTTCTCTATACCAGTCAGTCCATTGACCTGAAGAGTTAAGTACTTGTGCTGCTTCTCCGTAACTTATATTTGCTTTTTCTCTTATTCTATCTGGATCTTTATAGGCGACTATGTTAATTGCTGTATTGTTTAGTGCGGTTAAAGAAATTGGAATAATAGTTGCAACTGGAGTTCCTGCTTTAATTATTGTTTCCTGGTTTGCTTTTTTTGCTTTTAATGCAAGTGGAAGAGGGTTATCATAAAAAGATGTGCTAATTAAATTTGACATTGTTTCAAAATCTTCATTAAAATAATTAACTGGATTAATAGTTAAAATACTAACATCTGGGTCTGTTCTAAATACCAAGGATGTGTTTAAACTAATTGAAGATTGCCCTCTTCCAGAATAAGAGTTATCTGGGCTTTTAATTTTTACATGTTGGTCTGTTTGATCATTTATGCCATCCCAGGTAAAAACTATATCTTCTTTGCATGATAAATACCATCCAACAACGTTTGCCTGTGTTACTGGAAAACATCTATACGCATGTTTTTCAGATGTTACATCCATCCAATCTCTTTTAATAGACATTGGTGTAATATCAAATTGACAGCCAAACATCTTTTCAACTGTTATATTAAACATTATTCATCTGCCCATTTTGGGTCATACATATCTGGTGTATGATACTTTCTACTATAATCTAACATTGTTACAATTGAATACTTTGTTCCAGAATTAACTGGCATTGCTTGATGAGGATACATAAAGTTTGATGGGAAAATATATAAATCTCCAGCCTTTGGCTTAATATTTAAACCCTGAAGTCTAAAGTATAGTTCTCCTCCGTCATAATCGTCATTTATATACGCCACCAACGATACTGTGCAGTTATAAGAAAATCCATGATCATGATGTTCTTTAAAGTGTTGACCTGGACCATACTTTATAAAGTTAAATGCTTCCCAATATTTAAGAGGCATAATATTATAGTCTTTTCTATAATCTTCAACTGCTGGTGCCTGAACATCATATACATCTTGCCATATTTTTTGTAAGAACAAAGACTCGGCACTTGGATCTGACTCAATATCTGTTTTCTTAAATTTAAAATCATAACAGTCACGATAGTCTGGCATTAGTTGTTGATATCCAACATATGCTGGAAGCCAGTGGTATCTTTTGCCATCTTCAGACAACTCTCCCCATGGGGCTGGCTTGCCTAATGTGCTTTCTAATCTATTAATAATATCTAGTTCTGGCTTGATTACACCACGATAACAGGTTATTCCAAAACCCAAAGTTTCTTTATCTGTCCAAGTACTCACTATCGCTCCTATTTATATTCTCTTCTTGTCCAAACTTTATCTTTATATACCCCGCCATCTGGCTGGCGATAAAAGTTTGCGTTATCTACCATTTTAGCATATATAGTAGATGAGTCTGAAATCTCAATATCATGTTGCCAGTTTTCTCTTTTAAATGGAAGAACCTGTAGATATGGGGTTCCTGCTGGAATGGTTCCTTCCCATCCCTCAATAATAAAAAATGGAAAACTTCCTAACAATTCAACTTTATCTGAATCAACAATTCCAGTTGTGTTCATAAATGGCAAATCAAATCTATTCATTGGTGTCATAAATAAAGCACTGTAGCCGTCTGGTAGTTTCATTCCCCAGTCTGGCATCCAGGCAAAATGACTGGTGTAATATCCTTTGGGATGTTCGAATTGAGCCATGGGAGGCCTAGCGGTACAAAAATCTTGATACATTGGACTTTCGGGCTTAACATCTAAATTTCCCAAACTATTTTTGGTAAAAGTTAAATCACATGGAGTTTTAAAAACATATCCTGTCATAAAAGCATCCATTATTGCAGGACATGCTTTCCAAGTTGGGATCATTCCATAGTCGTCTGTTGTTCCTGTTTTAGGAAAAGGACAAACTTCTTTCGGAGCCTTATAGTATTCTCCATTGATAGGATTTTTGGCAAACCGATCTGCGTCTTTATACCATTGTGGTATTTCTTTTTGTGTTGAAGAAGGAACGGATTTACTTTCTTTTGTAACCCAAGGTCTGTATGATTTAAATATTACAGAGTTATACTCAGTATCCACCCTTATGTCCTAACTCATTAATATCAGTCATGATTACGACACAATACTTTGTCCCGCTCTTCATCGGAAGAGATGCATGCTCATAAATGTAGTTAGATGGGAAGACGGCAATATCTCCTGCCTTTGGAGTAAGAGTATAACCATCTAATCTTGGAAATTGAATTTCTCCACCTTCGTAGTCATCATTAATATAAATAACTGCAGAGACTGTAGCATTATACGCTGGGCCATGATCTGCATGAATATTAAAGTGTTTTCCTTCGCCTTCATACTTTACAAAATTAAAAGCCTCATAATAAATAACATTAATTCCCCAATAGTGTGCGTAATCGTCTATGCAAAACTTTAACTTTTGATATATCTCTTCATGTAAGTCTATCAATTCTGCATTAAGATCATCTCTTGGTCCAAGGTTTTCTTGCTTATATTTAAAGTCAACGCAATCTCTTGCTCTTTTAATTGGAGTTGTTGAATTTGTTACCTGTGCTTCAGACCATTTGTATCTTTTTGTACCGTCCAAATTTGATTCAAGAATTTTAATATATCTATCCGCATCATCTTTAGAAAATACATTTCTATATATATTTAGTCCAAGTCCAGGATTTTCTACAACTATACCATTTGGTAAAGTTTTGGTTGGATATCTATTTGATGCAGTTTCTGAACGATCTTTTGTAAACCAAGGATTTTGGTTTTCATCATAAATTTCCATATATTTAACCTTTCAAAATTTTTATACTTCGTTAAAAGAATTGCCGTCCCAAGTATATGTTTTGCCAACTGTAACGCTTTGATCTGAAGGAATTTTTATTAAAGTCATTCCAGATGCGTGTGCTGCTGCATACATTTCTCTTGTTGGGCTATTAGTTAGTGCTGCAACTCTAGCAATAAGAGTATTATTACATATAAATGCATAAAGATCAAAAGAATCTAGTTGTTCTTGAGTTGGCTCAACAAGTCTTGTCTTTCCTCCAGAAAACGACGATCCATTCCAAGTTGCTCCATATCTTGCTGTTAATTTATGACTACAAGCATCTAGAGATGTAATGGGAAGACCAGAATTCCACGCTGCGTCTATAGCAGTAATTATTTCATTATCATTATGTTTCCAAATTGCAATAACATCATAGTTATCATTATTTTTTACTACTACAGCATACATTTTTTATCTCCTTTATTACTCTTATTATAGCATATATAAAAATAATAAAAGATTAAGGATTTACAAACTCAGTTCCGTTCCATCCATAAGTTTCTCCAGGATAGACAATTTGATTATCTGGAACCTTGACAAGAATTGGCTCTACAGAAAATGCTGCATCATATTTTTCTGCTTTTGCACTGTTGGCCTCTACACCAAGTCTATGTATTACGATGTTTTCACGTATAAACACATATGAACTATACTCGTTGTTTTTTTCTTCTCCTGCCTCAAAATACCCTGGTTTTACCGCACCATCAAAAGAAGTGCCATTCCAAGTTGATCCTAGAGTTGCTGTTGTTTTGTGATCGTTTGCATTAATACCAATTACAGGTAGATTTGTATCCCATGTTGCATCGAGACGAGACTTTGCCTCTTCACTTAGAAAAAGTTTATCTATTACGTCGTAAGAATTGTCTGAATTTCTAACAAGAATTACATACATTTTATCAATCTCCTTTTAATTTGGCATTTCATTTTTATCAGCATCCGCAGTTGGCGGTGCATGGTGCTGGGCTTTGCCAACAATAACTGAAACTGCATGGTCCGCAATTAAAGCCTCCTCCGCCTCCTCCTACGAAACTAGGGAAGAATGGTGGGAAGAATGGGAAGAATGGGAAGAATGGGAAGAACGGTGGGAAGAATGGGAAGAATGGGAAGAATGGGAAGAATGGTGGGAAGAATGGGAAGAACGGGAAGTATGGGAAGAACGGTGGGAAGAATGGGAAGAATGGGAAGAATGGGAAGAACGGCGGGAAGAATGGAAAGAATGGCGGGGTAGTAGTAACGCTATTTGTAGTTACACCAGTTGCCTCTCCGCATGCATTTGAAACATAAATTGTGTAAGTCTGTGAACCTGGGCTTGTGCCTGGATCGTTAGCAGCATATGACGTTGCAGATGCAGATATACCAGTATAACTTGATCCATCTGAACCAGTGATTCTGATTGATGTTAATGCGGTACCTCCAGTTGCCGATCCACTTGGAAGAGTCCATGATATTGTGTTTGTATTAGCAGATGTAGCAGATACTGAAACACCTGTAGGATTGCTTGGCCTTGTTGTAACAGTTACTGATACTGACGCTGATGAAGGAAGTGATGTTCCAGAAGCATTGGTTGCTGTTACTGTAAAAGTAGGAGTTGCTCCTGCAGCAATTCCAGTCACAGTAATCGGAGAGGATGCTCCTGATGCTGATTGGCCAGTGCTTGCTGTAACAGTGTAAGAAGTTGCTGGAGGGGATCCCGCAGGTAATTCAAAGGCAACTGATACAGCGCCATCGTTGTATGCTCTACCGCTACATATGTTGGTTGGAACAACATTAATTGGTGGCTTTGGCTCCAAGAAGTCGTTTGCTGCTGCTGACTTTTTACCTACTTTTTTAGTTGCCATTATCTATTCCCCTTTTTACTGTAAATTACTTAAGATCTCCGTAAACAACCCAAGTATTTGCTGCTCTCTTTAAGAGAGTTGCAGATGACCATTGTGTACGTAGAGTTAATCCTGGAGTAGCATTTACTGTTACTCCTGAGCCTGCTGCAATTGCAACTGAGCCAGTATTTGTCTGAAGAACATCGATAGAAGTTCCAATTGGGAAATTCAATGTTGAGTCTGCAGGAATTGTAACGCTTACTGCTGAACCACCAGTGTGAGAAACTTCAATAAGTGAGTCTCTCTCTGTTAATGCTCCAAGAGTATACGCTGCTGTCTTCTGAATAATTGGTGTGCGTGAAGGGACACCTTCTTTTGTTTGTGTACCATCTGTAAAGACTACTCCTGCTGCTGTTAGATTATTTACAGCCAAATTATCAAGAGATCCTTGTCCAAAGTTAACAGTTGTTGCTGGTTCGTCTGCAACATCCTTAAAGAGTTTCCATGTACTGTCAGAAACGTCTCTTACGATACCTGCATGCTTTGCGGTTCCATCTGTATATGCTACTACAAGACCAAGGTCTACTGTGTTTGCTGCATTTTGATGAGCAAGTTGAACCATGTTGTCTTCAATTGTAATAGATGTTGCGCTTGCATTAAATGTTGTACCATTTACAGTTAGATTTCCGTCAACAGTCATATTTCCGTCAACTTCCATATTTCCAGTAAATGTTTGATTAGCAGCATTTAGATATGCTAATTGTGATGTATCAGAAATTCCGTGTACAGAAGTTGTTGCTCCTGTGTGGGCTGATACGCTAGAAGTTGAAGCCAAAGCATCTAGTTGTGTTTGAACTGGTCCAGTCAAACCTGTTATCAATCCAAGATCACTTTCGGTAACAGTTGATGATACTGCCAACTTAGTCCAATCAATTGCTGCTGATGCATTAATATCAGCATTTACAATTGTTCCGTCTGCAATCTTTGCAGATGTAACTGCTCCATCTTCAATTTTGGCAGTAGTTACAGAATCACCAGCAAGTTTATCGGCAGTTACAGCAGAGTTAACAATTTTTGCTGTTGAAACTGAATCATCTGTTGGTGTTCTTGTATCAGACAAACGAGCATCACCTGTTAGAACAAGATCTGCTGTATCTGTAATACCATGTACGTTTGTCGTATCTGCTCTATGAGTTTCAATATTTGCTGTTGTTGCCAAAAGACTTGTATCAGCAATACCATGAACATTTAGCGAAAGGTTGGCGTGAGTTGAAATTGCATCAGAAATTCCATGAACGTCAGTAGCCAAAGCGTGTGTGTCAAGTTCATCGCCTACATAACTTTTTGTAGCGAGTTCTCCAACATCATCGATACCGTGAATATTTGTTGTTAAAAGATTGTGTGCCCCAACTGCACCAGTGGCAGCAGTTTCGGATGCATTATCTACATAGTTTTTAGTAGCAGCATGAAGCAATTCTACAGGGTCGCCCTGAAGCGTAAGAGCACCCTCTAAAGTTCCTCCACTCAAAGAGAGTCTGCTATTAACGTTGTTTTGAAGGTCTCCAATATCTGTTGCTATAGTTGCTGCAAAATTTTCATCATTTGCTAAAGCAAGAGCAAGTTCGTTGAGAGTATCCAATGCTGATGGAGCATTGTTTATTAAGGAAGCAACTCTGTTTTGAACAAACTCTGTTGTTGCAATTTTAGTAGAAGTATCTGCTAACAACTGTGTTGTTGCAACAGTGTTACTACTTAAAGTTTTATTTGTTAATGTTTGTACTCCGTCAAGTGTTACAACTGTTGAATCAATATCAAATTGACCTGTACCTGAGTTCCAGTCAATACCAGTACCTGCAAGTGTTTGTTGATCAACTTCAGCGTTAGATACTGCATCTGCTACATAATCTTTTGTAGCAAGATCATCTGTATCTGCGATACCGTGTACGCTTGTTGTGGCATTTGTATGATTAGAGAGATTTGTGCCAACGGTGGTTATAAAGGCAGGGTCATCGCCAAGGGCAGCAGCGAGTTCGTTAAGTGTATCAAGTACACCTGGTGCGCCATCTAGTATGGCATTTGCGTCTACATAATAATTTAGAGCACCCCATGCGGATGATCCATTACCAATTTTAAATTTACCTGTGTCGGTTTCATAACCGATTTCACCTGCTGCTAGAGTTGGGTTTGCTCCCGTCCATTGGGCTGCAGTTCCTCTGCGCTGTTGCATTCTTGTTGCCATTTATCTCTCCTTGTGGTATTTCTACCGTTTTATTTCTGTGCTTATTATAACATCAGTTTTAATTGAAGTTATCTGTTGCGCTACCGCCGTCATAAACCAAGGTCCATGAGTTGGTATTATAAGATCCTCCATCTACTGGAGAACCTTGTGGATCATTAAAACTGCCACCAGATACGAACTGGGATACTATGAAACCAGTTCCATCGATAGCAGTATCATGAATATGTTGTGGAAGATTAAGGGTATCGTCAATAGTAGCCATGGTTAGCCATGAGCCATTATAATGAACATTAACTCTTGAGGTTAATGTATCAAACCATAAATCTCCATTATCTGGTGTAGAGGGAGCGGTAGCCCCAACTTCCATACCGCCAATTACTGAGTCAACGTATGACTTAGTAGCAGCGTGGGTAGATAATGTAGGTTCTCCTACAACTACCGTTCCTCCGAACGAACCGCCACCAGCGACGATAAGTCCATTTTTAACCTTGAAGTCTTTGTTGACTGTTGCCAAGATTACCACTCCCTCTTTTATTTATTTTTTATACCAAAAGTGTTCCAACAACAGAAACTGTTGAGTTATTGTTGTCAGTTGTTACACGAAGGCGTACATCTGAACCACTTACATCTGCTGTAACAGATCCAAGTGAACCATTTGTTCCTACCATCGCATATTCTGTAAGCGCAACATTATCAGAAGCATCAAGTGTAAGGATTACCTTTGAAACTTCAGTATGTGAGCCTTCAGCAATTTTTACAAGGAATTCAGCAGAACGATAGTTTGCCTTAGCCCATGCGACTGCTGTATTTGTGCTTGCAGTTGCTACAGTTGCAGATGCTGCTACCTGCTTTGCAACGCTTGCTAGTTCTACTGCAGGGAAGTCAGGTGTGACTGCCTCAAGAGCAGATACTGCACGAGCATCTGTAAAGTAAAGGTTTGTTGTACCTTCATCAAGATCATCGGTTGTAGAATCTGCAACACCGTTTTCTGCGGCAAGAGTTAGTCCCGTTGCAGGGTTATATGTTGCTACAATGTTTGTTTTACTTGCATTATTAATTACATTACCAAAATCGGTAGCCCATCCTCCAAACACAGCAGATTTTGCACGAGTATCTGTGTAGTAAAGGTTGTTTTCACCTTCTGCTACATCGTCAGTATCAAGAGTTACGCTTGAACCAAGGTCTGTGGTGTAGCCATTAACAGTAATGCTGTGATTGATCAAAGAAGGATTATCAATTCCTGTAATAGTATTTGATGCTCCATCAATTGTCTTGTTTGTAAGAGTCTGAGAATCAGATGTTCCAACAATGTTTCCTGTTACGCCATGAACTGCAGTTGTAGCATTTTGGTGTGTTGTAAGATTTCCAGAAACTGTTG
>Ga0315903_10009363_pt1 | contig 11848 bp, 13 predicted proteins | sample LakEriMetagenome_7_FD_203524 | JGI IMG/M metagenome (GOLD analysis project Ga0315903, IMG submission 203524) | Freshwater fungal communities from buoy surface, Lake Erie, Ohio, United States - Buoy 2 MA119 | ecosystem: Environmental > Aquatic > Freshwater > Lake | place: USA: Lake Erie, Ohio...
ATATAAAAATCTCGAACAATTAAATAAAATTATTAGTGTTCTTAAAGGATACTTTAGATAAATTTTGAGTTAAAAAATAAAAAAACTGAGTATCTTGGGCTAATTCATCTCTTTTAAAATTTGTCTCGATAATATTTAAATTAATTAGTAATTTTTCAATATTCTTAGAACTCCAAATTTTTAAAATATTCTTAATTCTGTCTTTATCCTTCCAAAAGATTGGCGGTTTATATCTTTCAAGCTTTTCGTCCGTTGAAAGTTTTTTATCCATTTTTTGAATATCTAAAATTTTCATAATAAATAATCTTAAGATAATTATAATTTCTAAGAAATTTTTTTCATAATTAGACATGTTGGATATAAAATCATTAATGTTTTTCTCATTTTTAGACAATAAGATGTCAATAATTTCGTCATTTTTTTTAAGATCATTTTCGGTGCAAATTTCCTCAATAATTTTATCGCTGATTTTCTTCGCATCTTTATAAATATTTATTTTTTCGACTGCTTCTTTGATTTTAGATCTTTTAAGGGATGAAAAATTTAAAATAGTCTCAATTTGATTTTCAGTAAGTTCTAATTTATGGATTTGAACTTGCTGCATTAAAAATTTCTTGATATCAAATTTAGTCTCTTGATAACAAGGTATGCAAATAGAGGTTTTGTCATATTCACCAAATTGTCTTAACTTTGAACTCTTTTGCAAAATTTCAGAATTTATAATTATTAAAGTATCTTGAATATTATTTTTGACAGAATTTATAATTTCTAAAATTTTATCAGAGCAATTTTTTATAATGTTTATATTTTTATTTTCCTCAAATAATGAACCATTTAAATAATAGTTAATAATATCATCTGGTTTTTTTAAAATATCATCTTCAAAAATAATTTTCGGTTTTTGATTTTTAACATTAAACAAAGATATGATTTGATCATTTAGATCGTTTATTAAATCTTGATTTTCTCCGTAAAGAACAACGACTTTATTAAGTAAGAAATCTTTTTTCTTTAAAGAGATTTCTTGTGATTTTACAATCATGAAAACTATCTTAACGAGACTCTGGATTTAAATAATATATTTTGAATTATAGAATCTAATAATATTCTTTTTTCGTTGTTTTTGATGATGGAATTATTTGATAAATTATCGGTAACTGCAACTCGTTTATCTTTTGAAATAGCATCTTGGTAGATTACCAATCCATTTTTATCTTGAAATTGATAACTTACAGTAAGTTTTATAATTTCCTCAGTGGCTATTCCTCTATTATCTACTAAAGAGTTTTCTGCAGTATCGTAAATTTGAGCTTTAAATATATAAGCATTCATATCCTTTTCATCTTTTCTAAAATTTAATTTTTGTTCAAGATTAAAGGCAAGATCTTTATCACCTATGATTTCTGATTTTGAGATAACGACCTGTTTTGAACTTCCCATATAAATAGGTGAAAATCCGCAGCTTGAAAGAGTGATAAGAAGTAAAATTGTTATAAATATTTTATTTTTCATTGGTGACAATATTTAGTAATTTATTTTTAACAAATATTTTTTTTGTTATAGTAGTTTTTTCTAATATAACTTTTATATTTTTAATTGCTAAGGATTTACTAAAAATACTCTCCTCTGTTTCATTGTGGATAGCGTTGATAATTGCTCTTTTTTTACCATTTATTTGAACCACCACATTAAATTCATCTTTTTTTAATGATTCATTATCAAATTTAGGCCACTCCTGAATTGCAAGATCTGTTTTTTTTGTAATTTTTTCCCAGCATTCATTTGCAATATAAGGAGTGAAGGCTGAGATAATTATTAAATATTTTTTAAAAACATCAATTAAACTATTTTTATCAACGGCTAATTTTTCAATTTCATCATTGATGAGATTTAAAAAGGTATATAACTTTGCAACAGCAACATTCATTTGAAATTTCTCAATGCAGTCTGAAATTTCTTTTACTAAAATATCAACTTTAACTAAAAAATTATTATCAAAATTTTCATTTGTTTTTTGATAATTTGATATTTTCTCACATGTTCGAAAAATTTTTTGAATATATTTATAAGCGCCTTGAATACCACTATCACTCCATTGAATGTCACGATCTGGCGGACTGTCAGATAAAATAAACCATCTTACTGCATCGGAACCATAAATTTTTATAATATCATCTGGATCTACAATATTTTTCTTTGATTTTGACATGGCTTGGCTGTCGCCCTTTAAAATTTTTAATTTATTATCTAAAAAATATTTTCCATCCTCAAATTTTACATCCTTTGGAAATATCCAGTCTCCTTTTTCAGTTTTAAAGGTTGGATGACAAACCATTCCTTGGGTAAAAAGATTTTGAAATGGCTCTGAAAATTTAAATTTAAATTCATCTTTTAAAGCAAGGGTAAAAAACCTTGAATATAAAAGATGCAAAATTGCATGTTCAACACCGCCAATATATTGATCAACGGGCATCCAATAATTAACATCGTCTTCATTAAAGGGACGGTTTTGTTCAAGGGGAGAACAAAATCTTAAAAAATACCAAGATGAATCCACAAAGGTATCAAGGGTATCTGTCTCACGAATGGCCTTCATTCCAGTTTCTGGGCACTTTGTGTATTTCCAGGTTGGATGATTTTCTAAAGGATTTCCAGGTTTACTAAAATCAACGTCCTCAGGAAGAGTAACGGGCAAATCTTTTTCAGGAACAGGAATGATTTTACCATCTTCACGGTAAAGTATTGGAATAGGACAACCCCAATAGCGCTGCCTTGATATTCCCCAGTCTTTTAATCTGTAAATTGTTTTAGAATTTCCAATTTTTTTTTCTTCAATAATTTTAATTATTTTTTTCTTTGCTTCACTAACACTTAAATCATTTAAAAAATCAGAGTTAATTATAAAACCATCCTCTACATATGCTTCATCTTTAATTTTTATGTCTTGCGATTTATTAGGTGATACAACAGGTAAAACCTCTAATTTATATTTTAAGGCAAACTCCAGATCTCTCTGATCGTGCGCAGGACATCCATAAATTGCACCTGTGCCGTAATCCATAAGTATGAAATTGCTCACATAAATTGGTAGTTTTTTATCTTTAATAAATGGGTGGTGGACAAAGTAAGTAGTTTTAAATCCTAATTTTTCATTCTTTGATAATGAAGATTCAATTGCGATATTTTTAAGTGCTTCATTTTTAAACCTTAAAAAACTTTTATCATTTTCAAAAAATTGAGTGAAAGGATGATCAGGAGCAATCGCAATAAATGATGCACCAAAAATTGTATCTGGTCGAGTTGTAAAAATTTTTATCTTTCTTTTATTACTTGTTAAAAAATCTATCTCACATCCAATGGATTTTCCAATCCAATTTTTTTGCATTAACTTAACTTTTTCGGGCCATCCTTTTAAATTCTCAAGGGAGTCTAAAAGCTCATCTGAATATTTTGTAATATTTAAAAACCACTGACTTAATTTTTTTTTCTCTACAATTGCTCCAGATCTCCAGCCCTTACCATCAATAACTTGCTCATTTGCAAGCACTGTTTGATCGATGGGATCCCAGTTTACATAGCTTTCTTTTTTATAAACTAAGTCTTTTTTAAAAAAAAAAGAAAAAAGAGTTTGTTGTTGCTTGTAATAATTTTCATCACAAGTTGAAACCTCTTTATCCCAGTCTATGGAAAGACCAAGGCGTTGTAATTGATTTTTCATTACCGAAATATTTTTTTTAGTCCAAACTCCAGGATGAAGTTTATTTTGAATTGCAGCATTTTCAGCAGGAAGACCAAAGGCATCCCAACCCATGGGATGAAGAACATTATAACCCTTAAGCCTTTTATAATTAGCAATGACATCACCTAAAGTATAATTTCGAACATGTCCCATATGAATATTGCCTGACGGATAAGGAAACATTTCAAGGCAGTAAAATTTTTTTCCTAAATTTTTTTTTGTTTTAAAAATTTGATTCTTTTCAAAAAAAGATTGCCACTTTTTTTCAACGACTAAAGGATTATAATGTTCCATCCTTTAAGAACTACTTTTTTTCTTTTTTAGCTTCTTCAATTTTCAAAGTACGAGCAGATGCAATAATACTTTCCTTTATAGAATTTGCAAAATTTTGATCAAGAGTAGAATTAGAACAACTCACTGAGGTTTCGCAAATTTTTTTATGGGCAATTATTTTTATTGAATCTGATCTTAACTCGTTATTCAAAAACTGAACTGAAATTTTTATCTGCTCTTTTGGGTTATTAGTTTGTGAATACCAATCATAAATTATAATTCCTCCACTATAGTCAGCATTAAGTAAGGGTAAAAAATCTAAAGATTTAAGTGTAGCACGCCATAAAAAATTTGAGCTTGCAAATTCAAAGGTTGTAGAGCCCGATTTTTTACCAATATCCGCAAATATTCCGCCTCCTTTATCCCTAAAATCAGATGCTTTTTTATCAGGATTGACTTCAATTAATTCTTTTTCACCATCCACAACCTTTTTACTTGAACAACTGGACAAAAATACAATTAAAGTTAATAAAAAAAATAAGAATATATGGCGAATTAATGTTAAATTCAGCTTTAAAAACTTTAATTTGTTGTAAATTTGCAACATTTATGATTTTTTTAGTAAATTATCAAAATTTATAATGAATTATAAGCCTATTAAATTATTAATACATTGTAAATTTAATTTTTAAATTTGCACAAACTAACAACATATAAAAAAATATGAAAAAACAACTATTAACTACAGCTCTAGTAAGCTCAATCCTTGGATTTGGAATTACTTCGGCTGTTGCGCAGACTACAGTAACTGGTAATTTAGATCTCAGTTACTCTGCAACTACCCATGAAGGAAATGCCACTGCTACACAAAAAGGTCTAAATACTAGAGGTTTTGGTAAAGAATCTCAAATCAACATTTCTAATAAAGGCAAGCTAAATAATGGAATGGATTATGTAGCAGGTTTTTCTTTCGAAGTTGATGGTATTGATACAGGATCAGCAGGTATGTGGAATGAAAATACTTATCTTGATTTGATTTCTGGAAATACAACAATTACGATTGGTGCTGACCACATTCAAAATCCTGATCGAAACGTAACTAACTTAGTTGGTTTTGGTTATTTAGGAATTGATGGTATCAACAACGTAATTTCGTCATATAGCAAACATATTAATACAAACTATGGCGCATACGGTATTGGAGTAGTTCAAACAATTCCTGGTTTTGGAAAAGTTTCAGCTAATTACACTCCTGACCAAACTGGTGGAGCTGCATCTAACGACGTTCTAAATGGGTTACAGTCCACTCAAATTGATGCAAATGAATCAATGTGGGAAGTTGGCTTCAAAGGTGATTTTGGAGTTAAAGGCTTAGATATTGGTGCATTCTACAACAGAGCAGATAGAATCCCAAGTGCTACTAACACTGATCCAAGAGGAATGAGAATCGATGGTTCTTACAATTTTGGAAATATAACTATTGCTGCAGACTATGCTAGAGTTGATGGTATAGCTACTGGAACAGGTACAACAGCTGCTTATAGTGCTGGTGGAAATGAGCACAAATCTAAATCAGTTGGTCTTGGATACGCTATAAACAAAGATCTTTCTGTAGGATATGCTTACGGAAAAACAAGTTCTAACAATTCAAGCAACCCTGCTGATGAAAAAAATAATGTGTTCGCTATTGGATACAATTTAGGACCAGTTACAGCACAGGTACAATATAAGAAAGTTGAAAACCATGCTAATACAACAGATTTAGATGGTGAACAATTTTCTGCTAAATTATCTACTAAGTTTTAATTTAGGGACTATTCTCTAAAAATTTAAACCTGCCCACTTCTTAAAGAGTGGGCAGGTTTTTTTATTTTATTATCGTAAATAAGTTTGTGAAATGAAAAAGAATTTGCACTTGTTATTTTAATTTTTTTTAAGTTATTCAAGCTTATTCCCCCCAAAGCACTAATATTTGTTTTCCAGTTTAGTGTAATAAGATTAAATTTAATAATTCCTAATATTTTGTTTTTAGAATATTTTTCATTAAAAAATAAAGGTGAAAAAGTTAAATTAGAACAATTTTGTCTCATTTTCTGATAATATTCAAATTGATTATGAACAGAGCCAATGATTTTAAAATTCTTCTTAAGCAAAAGTGGCCTTATCACTTTTTTATTTTTAGTTTCAAGATAAATTCCATTTGCTTTGTATTTTACAGATTTCTGATAGGAATTTTTGATATAAAAAGGAAAGCAATTCTTCTTAGCAAAATTAATTATGTTTTCTATTTCTTTTCTATTATTGTCATTAATGTTAATAATAATATTAACCCTTTTAAATTTGCATAAATTTTTCTTAATTAATGTATTGATTTGTTCTAAGAAAACATAACTTTCAAAAATTGGCTTTTCAAACATAAATTAATCTTATGAATATTGTACAAAATTTTAATAGAGTCTTCAGTAATATTCAGTTTATTTCAAAAAAAGTAACATTAATCGTTGTTACTAAAAACCAAGATATAAAAAAAATTAATTCTTTAATAAGTCAAAATCATAAGGACTTTGGGGAAAATAGAGTTCAAGAGGCGATTATTAAGTGGAAGAATGTAATATTAAAAAATCATCAATTAAAACTTCATTTTATTGGTAAGCTTCAATCTAATAAAGCAAAAGATGCATTTGAGATTTTTCATTACATTCATACTTTGGATAATTTAAAATTAGCTGAAATTTTTTCTAAACTTGAAAATAATTCATTAAAAAGACTTAAATATTTTATTCAAATCAATGTTGGAAATGAACCACAAAAAAACGGAATTTCTATAAACAAATTAAATGATTTTGTTAAATACTGTCGTGATAATTTAAATTTAAATATTATTGGTTTAATGTGTATTCCTCCGGCAGATCGTGATCCAACACCATTTTTTGTAAAATTGATGGAACTTTCAAAAATAAATAACCTGAGTGAACTTAGCATGGGAATGAGTAATGATTACGAATGTGCAATTAAAAATGGTGCAACTTTTATAAGAATAGGTAGTAAAATTTTTGAAAACGACTAGTTTATTGCAACCTTTGTTCTTTTATTAATCTTTTCAATTAATTTTGTTAGATGTTTTTTTTTTAGTGCAATACATCCTGCCGTTTTATTATATTTTTTTTTTGCAACGTGAATAAATATAGCACTGCCTTTATTTTTAATCACTGGATTCATGTTATAGTTTAAAACTATAATTAAATCATAAATATTTTCATTCCTAAATAATTTTTCATAACTATATTTAGTCGGCACCTTTATTAATTTATTATAATTTTTACTATCTGGATCGTCACACCAGCCCATATTTTTTTTTATTTTAATAAGTTTTAATTTTGATGAAATTTTTTTTATTCGATCTTGTCTATAATAAACATTCACTATTTTATAGATACCTTTTGGAGTGATTTTATCACCTTCTTTTTTTTTTTCGCTAATTCCGTGCTTTCCCAATGCACATCTGAACTTAAAATTTTTATATTTTAAGTAACCAGATTTATTTATAACAATCATATTTTATATAATATATTAATCTTTATGAAAAATATTCATCTTAGCGTTTTAGGATCCAATTCATTTTTAGATATATTGAATGAACTTGAATTTAATAATATCCTAAATTCTAATAGTCAATCAAACCTAAGTACCAAAGAACTACATATTAAAATTTTATTTGCTGAAAATTTAAAAATAAAAGATGTTAAATTTTACTTATTGCAAAATGAACCAATTATTTTATTTTTAAAAAATAAAGATTATATGAAGAAAAATAATTTAAATTTGTTAGATTTTCACGTCAGCTTAGAACTTCCAATTGAAATTATATCATTTAAAGAAATCTTAAATATTTTAATTACAAAATATAATTTTTTTAAAAAATCTAAAATTATTATAAAGAATTATGAAATTGATTCTAATGAAAGATCTATCGTCTGTGGAAAAGTTAAAGTTAAGCTTACAGAAAAAGAATTAGAGTTAATTTTAGCTCTCAATAATAATAACGGGTTAAATAAATCTTTTTTACTTAAAAGTATTTGGAAACATAGCCTTGATTTAGATACTCATGCCTTTGAGACGCATCTTCATCGTTTACGAAAAAAAATTAATAAGTATTTTAAAGATAAAAATTTCATAGTTGAAAAAAATTCATTTTATTATTTAGCAAATTAACTTAATTAAGTCTTGCTCCAATTTTTTGAATGACCATTGCTGCAAGTTCTGAACCGCTTTGAAGACATTTTTTAATATTGGATTGATCTAAATATTCTTTTAAAAATCCTGATGCAAATAAGTCGCCTGCGCCTGTCAAATCTAAAACCTTTTCAACTTTAGAGCTATCGCAGTTTGTAATTTCATTATTAAACAAAGCAATACTTCCATTCACACTTCTTGTTATAATGATGAGTTTATTAGTTTTTTTAAGTTCATTTACACAATCAAGTAAATTTTTTTTTTGCACTAACTCATTTATTTCATTTTCATTTCCAATTAAAATATTTATGTCATTTAAAAGTAGATTAAAAAAATCTTTTCTATGTCTTTTTACACAAAAAATGTCAGATAAACTTAGAGCAACCTTAATATTATTTTTTTTTGCTAAATTAATAACATGTTTGAACATTTCCTCGCTTATTCCTTTATCCCAAAGGTATCCTTCTAGGAAAATAATTTCATGACCTTTAATATAATCTTCTTTTATATCATCCTTTGAAAGTTGGGATGATATGCCAAGATAAGTGCACATAGTTCTTTCAGAGTCTGGTGTTATAAGAATGATGGACGCACCCGTTGATAAATTTTCACTTTTCTCAGAATATGGAAAATTAACTTTTATTTTTTTAAGACTTTCTTTGTAAACTTTTCCGAATTCATCAGAATTAATTTTACCTATAAATGATGCTTTCCCCCTTAAATATGAAATTCCTGCCATAGTATTTGCAACAGAACCCCCTGCTTCAATTTTTTCAATTTTAACTGCACTTTTTAAACTTTCAAATTCATTTTTTTCAATTAGTTTCATTGAACCTTTGGTCAGGTTATTTTTTAATAAAAAATCATCATTCACCTTCACAAATATATCTACAATAGCATTGCCAATACCTAGAATTCTTTTAGACATTTTTATCTTTATATAGACAAATTTTATTAATTACACATTTTGTACAAAGTGGATTCCTAGATTTACAAGTGTATCTTCCATGTAAAAGAATTAAATGGTGGGCTTTTTTTAAGTGCTCTTTGGGTAAAATTTTTAAGAGTTGTTCTTCCACTTGATTTGGATTTTTGCCATTTGTTAAACCAGTTCTATTACTTACTCTAAATACATGAGTATCCACTGCTATGGTTGGTTTATCGAAAGCAGTATTTAATACAACGTTTGCAGTTTTTCTACCAACTCCTGGAAGATTTATTAAATCATCAAAATTATTTGGAACTTTACTTTGATATTTTTTAACTAAAATTTTTGAAAGATTATATAAGTTTTTAGCTTTCATATTAAATAGCCCAATACTTTTAATCATTCTTTTTATTTTTGTAATTCCAAGATCAGCAAAATGTTTGGGTGTATAATATTTTTTATAAATATCTTTTGTAACATTGTTTACATTTATGTCGTTGCATTGAGCAGAGAGAACAACGGAAGTTAATAGGGTAAATTGATTTCTATATTTAAGTGAGGTTTTTGGATTTTTAATAGATTGATTTAAAAATTGAATAAGTTTTAAGGCCTTTAATTTATTTAATGCCATTAAAAAAGATAAGAATTTTATTTATTTAAGATTAAACATGTCCTGCATATTAAATAGGCCTTTATTTTTTTTACTTATCCATATTGCAGCATTTAATGCTCCATCGGCAAATAATTCCCTTGAAAAGGCAGTATGTTTTAATTCAATATTTTCAATTTTATTATTATAAATGACTGAATGTTTACCAATAGTTTTACCCTTGCGTGTAATAAAGAAATTAACTTTATTATTTTGAAGATTTCCTCTTTTATTTAAATAAAATTTTCCTTTTAATTTATCTAAATTTTTACCTTTGCCTTTTGCAACAGCATTTGCAAGCATAAGTGCAGTGCCCGATGGATAATCTATTTTTGCTTGATGGTGATTATCTGAAATACCAATTTGATAATTATTTGGGATTTTTTTTGTTAGAATTTTTGTAATATATTCAAGTAAATTTATTCCTAAACTCATATTACCTGATTTAAATATAGCAATTTTTTTTGAGTAGTTTTTTATTAGACTTTCATCTTTTTTTGTAAAACCAGTCGTTCCAATAACAACTTTTTTTTTTAATTTTTTTGCAAAATTTAAAATTTCAATTGAAGATTTTGGCCTTGAAAAGTCAATGATAACATTGGTTTTTTTAAAAGCTTCTAAGTTATTATTTTGTATTTTGATACCCTTAATTTTTTTTCCAATTCTTATGTCAGTTAAGCTGTAAAGTTTTAAATTTTTATTTTTTGATATTCGGTTAATTAATATCTGACCCATTCGACCAAGGGCACCTGCTATAGTTATATTAATTTTTTTCATTAACTGCCGCTCCAAAATTTTTTAGCTTTATTAAAAAAATTTTTTATTTCAGAGTTATTATCTAAATCTTCTAAAGATTTAAATTTTAGGAGCAAGTCTTTTTGTTCTTTGCTTAAAGACTCTGGAATTATCACATTTGTTTCAAGGTAAAGATCACCAAAGTCATTTTCTCTTAAAATGGGCATTCCTTTACCCTTCAATCTAAATTGTTTTCCAGATTGAGTTCCTTCTGGAATTTTAACTTTGGATTTTCCACCATCGATGGTTGGAACTTCAATCTCAGCACCAAGCGCGGCATCGGTCATGGAAATGGGTAATTTATAGTATAAATTTTCCTCAGATCTTTGAAAAATTTTATGTTTTTGAACATTAATCAAAACATAAAGATCTCCATTGGATCCTCCTCTATATCCAGCGTCCCCTTTGCCAGATAACCTCATTTGTGTACCATCATCAACTCCCTTTGGAATTTGAATTGATAGATTTTTTTTAGTTTTTACTGCACCAGAGCCTCTACAATCTTTACATGGGTTTGATAACATTTCCCCATCTCCTCCGCAGTCAGGGCAAGTTTGTTGAAGTGTAAAAAAACCTTGCTGCGTTCTAACTTTTCCATATCCATCACATGTTGAACATTTTTTTGGTTTTGAACCAGGTTCAGCTCCACTTCCAGAACATTTTTCACATTTTTCATTTGAAGACAAATTTATGGTTTGTTTTTTTCCAAAATAAGCCTCCTCTAAACTAACTTCTAAATTAATTTTTAAATCAGATCCTCTATTGGATCTTGATTTTTTAGATCGACCTCCACCTCGACTAGAGCCCATAAAGTCGCCAAAAAAATCATCAAAGATGTCAGAAAATGCTCCAGATTCAAATCCACCAAAATCAAATCCACCCGCACCTCCACCACCTCCTTCAAAGGCAGAATGACCAAACTGATCATAGGATGATTTTTTTTTAGGATCCGATAAAACTTGATAAGCTTCAGAAGCTTCTTTAAATTTTGCTTCAGCAGTTTTGTCACCTTGATTTCGGTCAGGGTGATATTTCATTGCTAAAGTTCGATATGCTTTTTTTATTTCCTCAGGTGTTGCTTTTTTATTTATGCCAAGAATATCGTAGTAGTCCTTTTTAGGCATATTAAACCAGGTTTAAAAGCTAATGAGTGATTAGCCTGTTTTTTTGTTATCGTCTTTTACTTCTTCAAACTCTGCATCAACGACATCTTTTTTGTCCTCTGTTTTAG
>Ga0315903_10009365_pt1 | contig 11846 bp, 2 predicted proteins | sample LakEriMetagenome_7_FD_203524 | JGI IMG/M metagenome (GOLD analysis project Ga0315903, IMG submission 203524) | Freshwater fungal communities from buoy surface, Lake Erie, Ohio, United States - Buoy 2 MA119 | ecosystem: Environmental > Aquatic > Freshwater > Lake | place: USA: Lake Erie, Ohio...
CACCAGCAGATGTTGTTGCTAAAGTAGAGTCTCTTAGAAAAGAAAGAGATGCATTATCTAGTAAAGTAGGCAGATTACCATCTAAATTAATGTCTAGACTAGAACAAAGACAAAAGTTTGGTATCGGAGATGAGGTTAAGTCTAAGAAAAAAGTTAAAAAGATTAATCCAAATGATTATTCACAAAGTATTCAAAACTTACAGAGTGATCCAAATAGTATCTTAAGACAAAACGCTGTTGGTGTTGCTATTCTTCAAGGTCCCAAGAAAGGAGTTGCGGATTCTTCTGTTAGCAAAAAGTCTATTATACAATCTGTTGGTAAGCAATATAGTGATTTATTAGGTTCTGCTGTGGCCGGTGGTAGCATTGGTATTCAAAGAGAAGCCCTAAAGCCACAAGTATATAAAGATTTTAATGAAGGTATCGAAAATGGTCTAGTACAAGCTGTTAATACTGCTGTTAGTACTATTTCAAGTAAATATCCAGATTTACCCACTCCAGCAATTAATGGAGAAGAAGAAAGAAGAAAATACTTAAAGGGCGTCAACGATGCTGCCAAAGGCAATATGTTCGAAGAAGTGCTAACAAGCATGAGGAACAAGGGTCAATACGACGCTAATCCAGACCCACAAAGATCATTCGACTTTGCACCAAATAAAGGATCTGCTTTTGGACTGTCTAATATATTCGATAAAATTTCTTCTCTATTATATGTAGATGCGAAGGCGAGTAATCCTTCTGATGCTGCTATGTCCAAGAAGATTGCCAATCAAACTCTTAGAGATTTAGGAGTTATCAAGGGCAGAAAATCTAAGGACGCACCTGATCAAGCCTCTCTAGAAAAAGACATCACACAAAGATTACGATCAGTTACTGAAGATTCTCCATTATCATTACAAGACTTACAAAAAGAATTACCAAATGCTAAATTAAAAATGGCCAACTCCATAGCCAAAAGCATGGGACTAGAAGTTGACAGAGCTGGAGGAAAGACCAATTTTATTAGACGAAGAATAGCTAGAGCTTTAGGAGGAGAAATTCCTAACAGTAAACAAATAAATATGGCTTCTTTGGCTATTCAGGGCAAGCGTCGTTTATCTGCTTCAGAAATGATGAAAGCAGCAAGAGCTAAAGGATATGACATTGAAAGATTAGATAATGGAAAGATAGAGTTATCTAGACGTGGCCAAACTATGCATGTGCTAGATGATGAACAAGCTTCTCAAATGCTTGGTTCTATGTTAACTGGTCATCGTGCTGGTGGCATGATTCGTAAATTAGCTAAAGGCGGAGAAGTTCCTATTTTAGCACAAGAGGGTGAGTATGTAATTAATAGAAAATCTGCCAAGGCAATAGGATATAATAATTTACATAGCTTAAATAAATATCATACTGGTGGAGTAGTTCAAAAGCTTGCTAGTGGATCTGCTCGTCCATTAGTTCCAGATATATTAAATCAAGCAAGATCGCAGCCAATACCATTTGGTCCGGCGAGAGAGAAAAGTTCTAGTTCTTTGAAAAGTATTGTCGGATTAGAAAAAGACGCAACGGCTTTGGGTAGAACAGTTGGTCAATTATTAAATGACTTTAAGAAAAATAGAGAAAAGTTTTATGCAGATGCTCGGGCATCGGGACAGAGTAAGGCACAAGCATCTAAATCAGCAGACGCTAGAACGGCTGCCGCATACAATAATTTGATGACTTCTAGAGGTCTTACATCCAAAGCGAATGTTTCTGGTCAATCGCTACGTCAACTTAATAGAGAAGGATACTTAAAGGGCTTTGAAACCAAAGTACCCAAGGGTGTTAGTTCTTCCAAATTACAGTCTGTTGAAAAAGACATGCGTAGAGTTTTTGGTAGTCTAGAAACCACATTAGATAAATTAGTTAATGCCGGAGAAAGAAGTAGTAAAAAATTAACAGCAGCAGTTAGACAACAGGCTAGACAAGCAGCAGACAGAGTTAGAGCTTCTGGAGGATCTGACGATGATGCCAGAGCGGCTTATAGAACCACACAACGCGCAGGTATGAGAAATGTTAGGACAGAAGTACAACGCAGACAATCTTTGGCAGACCAAAGACTCCAGAATATGGGCGTACAGACTACTGACGCTACGGGCAAAAGACTCACACGCAAACAAATACGAGAAAATGCTAGTAGAACATTAGATCTCAACAAAAAAGCCATAGAAGGCAGAAAAGAATCATTAGTTCGTAGTAGATTTCAGGCACTACAGCAGGATAATCCTGGTCGTATACAGTCCTTAAGAAATGCTGTATCTAATAGACTAACTGGAGGCAATGCTCCAACCAGACGCACCGACGCATCCCTCATGGCACAAGCCCGCAAAGAAGTAGAAAAAATATTACAGCTAGAAACTAAACGAGCCAATGAAACAGCTAAACAACTAGCAAACGAAAGAGCCAAGACCAATGCTTCTGCTAAAGGTAAAGCTGCTGCTGGAGGAGGAGCCGGAGCAACTGTAGTAGCAGGAGGTGGCGGATCAGCAGGAGGCTCTAGAGGACGTAGAAGATCATCTGGAGGAGGAGCATCTGGAGGTGGATCTGGTGGTGGAAATGGTAAATTTATGGGTATGGGTAGACTAACACAAGCCGGATTCGGTATTAGTATGATGGGAGGGCTTGGTAGTCAATTATTCAATCCAGAATCTAGTGCATCAAATGCTTCTAATGCTGCTTTTACAGAAAGCTTTACTAGTACAATCGGAATGGGCGCTACTATTGCTGGTAGTATAGGAGATTTATTTGGTGGCGGTGGAGATGATGATGGACCACCAAGAAATAGAAGAAACAGACCGTCTGGTCGTGGTTCTCGTAATAGAGGACCAGCAACACGCACAAGACCTCCTACTGGAGGCGGTGGCGGAGGCGGTGGTGGAGGATCTAGTAGCGGTGGTCCAAGATCACCACGACGAGGAGTGGGTGGTGGAGCACCTAGAGTACCTGCTGGTGGAGGAGCGGGAGCTTCTGGTGGTATGGGTATGCTTGGTAGCGTAGGTTCTGTCTTAGGTATTGTAGCAGTCGGAGCTTTGGCTGTAGCTGAAGGATTAAAGGCCGCACACAATGCCGCTAGAGAGTTTGCTCTTAATTTAGCTAATACTAAGTTAGAGGAATCTTTAGAAAAAGCTAATAAGTCTATTGAAAAATTTAGTAATAATTTGAATGATAAAGGAGTGGCTACACGAGCTAAAAATGACACCCTATCTGCTGTCAAGGCCGCAGACGCATTAGATGCCGCGTCGGCCACGCCGGAGGCTGGTCTATTTAATCTGACTGACGCTATGAGTGGTGGAGCTGGTAGTTTTGAAAGAAGTCAAATCCTTAATAAAAAAGGCATTGGCGCATACTTAAGTACTACTAGTTTATTTGGTGGAGCAGATGCTGCGGATAATCAAGCTGCCCAATTCCAGACTTTAATTCCTCAATTAGCGTCAGAAAGATCGAAAAGATATACAGGAGCAGCAGAAACCTCAGCCGCCTTCCTAGAGTCCAAAGTACGTTCTGGAGCTACGCTAGAACAAATGAAGGCTGAAAATCCAGCCGAATTTGATAATTTAACAAAGAGTTTGGCCTTGGCAGATGCCGCTGTTCAAGAGCAGATTATGAGCATACAAAACTCAACTTCTATGACAGAGAAGCAGAAAAAAGACACGATAGCCTCGATTACTGCAACAGAAGCCGAAAGAAAAGCCAGAGAAATTCAAACCAAGGCTCTTAGAGATAAAGCTTTAGAAAATCTCAATAAGACAACAAATATGCTACAGAATTCTCTCGAAAGAATGTTCCAGAATATGGATCAGGCTATTAATGCGAATGTAGCATCTCTTGACAAACTAAGCAATCAGGCAGAGCTGACCACAGCAGCATTATCTGGACAGGCCAAAATTGGTACTAATCTTAAATTAGACAGTATTAACGTTCTAGAAAATCCTAGGGCTTATGATACTAAATCAAATAAGATGGCAGTATCACAAGCGTCTAGTTTATTTGGAGCAGAAGCCAATAAAATGAGTGGCTTGTTACAATTAACAAATAAACTTGAGGGTTCGTTAATGGCAACCGTTAACAACACCCTAAAAGAAAATAAAGGATCCACCAACGAAGCGGTTGGGGCTAAATTAGAGAGTGTTATTTCTAATTCGCTAAGCGAGTTACAAATACCAGATGATGTTGCATTGAATCTTGGCAAAGAAATGAGTACTGCTATTCAAGAGATGAGAAAGAAAGGAGAAGATAAGGTAGATTTTTCAGAATTAACAGAAAGAATACCTCAATTATCTAAGGTAGTAGAAAGTAGTAAGAGAGCACATGAAATAGCTAAAAGAGCATTAGAGCAGTGGCAGGGAGCAGTTAATGAATATGCTAATGCTATTAATCAAATTACGGAAATGCAAGTAGAAGCTAGTGCTAGATCTCGTAGAGCTAACTCTATTATGATTCAAGGACAGAATGATTTACAAAGAGCACTAGGTAAAGAAATTTCGCTTAGAGAAGCTAAAAATAATACATTACAAGGATTTGAAGACCAAACAGGTGGACTATCCAATCCAAGGGCTATTGGTCGCAATATTAGAAATTTAGAAGGAGTAAGAGCGGAACAACAGTCTTTGTATAATGCTGCTGGTAATAAAGGTCCTGGGGCTACCGGTGAAGTACAAATGATGGGTGATCAACTCCTAAGAACTAATACTGCATTGAGAGAAAATTATGACGCTCTAAAAAATATGGCAGATAATACTGAGATTGCTGGAGCAGCACTAAATAAAATTTCAGAGATCAGACAACAAAGACAAGCTGGTGTAGGATTTGCCGAAAAATTAGTTTCTAGCACCCCTAAAGAATTAGCTAATTTAAATATGTCTATGGCTAGACTACAAAATAATATGGCTGGACGTATGAATATGTCTAATCCTAGTCAGAGAGCGGGAGATCTGCAATTATTTAATGAGTTGGCTCCATTGCTGGGAGATAGACAATCCGAAATGAAAGCCAATGTTCTAGAAAACATGCTTAAAGAATCTGGTGTTGGTGTTAGTCCTATGATGCAAGAAGTTTTGGATTCGTTAAGAAATCCAGAGGCGGATCCAGCAATGCAAGAAGCAATCGCCACATATCGAGAAGGTGTGGCGATGCAAGCTTTAGCTAATCAAGAATTATCTAAACTATCCCAATTAATGATAGAAAACAATGCAGATATTGCAGCTCAAAAACTAGTTCAAAGTTTACAAGGAGTAACACTCAGTTTTGACAGCGCTAGATTAAGCGATATTAATCAAGGCATACAATTATTATTAGCAGAGGTCAAGAAAAATAATGGAGCTGGTATGACTGGCGCTCCAGCACAGGGCAAAGCTAGAGGAGGAATAATATATGCTAATGAAGGAACATTAGTTAATTTTCAGCCAAAAGGAACAGACACCGTTCCTGCTATGTTAACTCCTGGTGAATTTGTGGTCAATAGAAAAGCTACACAAAAAAATCTAGGACTATTAAAGCAAATCAACGGAGGATCATACTCTAGCGGTGGTCCAGTTAAATATTATGCTGATGGAGGATATGTTTTTGGTGGAGATTGGAGTCCAAGAAAAGACGACAAGGAGACAGTAGACGAGGCCCAGAAGAGAGCTTCTAATAGATATGATGACACTTCTTATAATGAAACAAAAAATTATCTACCTCCATTAAATTGGGACTATATTAAAAAAGGAGTAATGTTAGAGAAGTACTACGCACTACACAAACCTCCAGTTTATGCCATTAACTCTGCGCCGGGAATGGTTTCTAAAGATTGGATTACTAGTTTAAATCCTGATGATATTGCAGCTACACAAATTAATGAGGCTGGATTATCTTGGAATCCTGGTATCGGCTATAAGTCTTTTTCTTTAGTAGAGGGAGGAGTTACTGGTTTAGGAGACCCGCTATTAGCTCTACAGAATGTACAGAGAGTATCTGCTGGTAATTTTTGGGACGAATTTGATATTCCTTCTCATGAATGGATGTCTAATGCCATAGCTGCTAATGCAGAAAGAATAAAAGTCAAAGAATCAGAAGCGGCTAAATGGATCGCTGATTTGAAAAAGACATATGATGTTGTTGGTAAAATTAATAGTACTGATCAAAGTAATTATTTTGAAATTAACGGGAAAAAACTTTATAAAGATATTAATCAAATATTACCACAAGACAAACCATCTATAGATGTTAAATTATTAAAAGATCAAAAAGCGTATTCTACTCCTGATTCTGATACTGGAAAAGTTATTTTTGATAGAATCAGACAGATCCAAATCTCTGGATTAGCACAACAGTCTCCTGTTGACGGATACGGACTACTACTTAACAATAATCAAAAAACTTTAATCGATAAATCTAGAGATAAAAGTAATTTCATATCAGCTAGACAAGACCTAACTTCCACACAGATGGCTGTAGAAGGAGCTACTCTAGGAGCAGCCTCATTACTTAGAGTCTTAGCCGATTCAACAAGTGCCACACAAGGGGCTAGCACCGGTGGTAGTCTAGCCACGGCAATTACTGCTGGAGAAACAGCCTCTGCCAATCCTGGTTTTAAGCCAGTAAATAATTTTGGTGGTTTAATGGCTAAATATATTAAACCTTTTGCTCTTGGTCCTTCTATAGCCAACTCATCTGCTACTAATATAGCAACTCTATCGTCTTTAGCTGGTGTTAAAGAGCAGATCAAAACAGCTTTAGAACAATTACAAGATGCTGGCAATTTTTCTCAGAGCGGTGAGTCTACAGCCAATCAAGATTATGCTCGTAAATTACAAGCATTAGCTGAAGGTATAGTTTTTAAGCAAATGTTCTCTGATACAGAACTAAGACCAGCCAAGGGCAAGGGTCCCTATACTCTGTATAATATGACTTCTCCAGACGACATAGAATTTTGGAAAATGGCAACTAAAGCAGCAGAACAGTCCGGAGGAGCAGACAAAGGGTCGTACTCTGCAACAGAAGCTGACTTTATCGATATTTTTAGATCAGATAAGGGCGCCCTTAATAAAATCAAAAGTGTGCCTTGGGTTAATAGCGGTTTTAGAGACATGTCTTTTCTGGATAAGATGGAGGCCAAGCGCAATCAAGATCAAAAACAAGCAGCAATTAAAATAACTAATGCTTTGTTCAAAGGTAAATATCTATCTTTTCCTTATAAGAAAATAGAATCAAAATTATGGGATAGAGAAAAACAAAGATTTGAAGGAAATAAAGAAATATTCGATATTATAGACGTAGGCGGAGCCTTCGACAAGAACAACCCAAATCCTTTTGTTGAATTATTATTACCCAATTTTTCTGCTATTAGATCCAATAGCGCTGAACAAATAGGTCAGCAATTAGAAGCACAAGCATTAGCTAATCAAGGTAAAAAGTTTTCTCTTAAGGCCACCGCTGGTCGTGTTATTTCTCGATTAGATCCTGCGAGCAGAGAATTAGCTGCTAGTGGTATTACTGATGCCGCAACAAAAGATAATGTTTATGTAAGAGATAGTATTAATTTACAGCCTGAGTGGATGACCCAGCAATTTGCAGAGTTATTCTTGAATAAGCAGAAAAGAGAAAAAGAAGAAAAAAATGCTGCCGCTGCTGGCCAAGCAGATGTAGGTAAAGAGTTTAATAAAAATCTTACAGATGCACAGAGAACTAGCTTGGCTCGCGTATTACATAAAGTGGCACTGAAAAATAGAGTAGGTATGGTTGGATCCATACCGACTAAAAAAGAAGATATTTATCGTAATATTGAATTACTAGGCAGAATGACTTCTATGCCTGGGATTAATAATGAAGTTGCTGCTAGGGCCAGTGCTGCTAGGTACTTATTTAGTACTATACTAAATGATAGTGGGTCAAAACTATCAACAATGCTATCTTCCGGCGGATTAGATTTAAATACTATGTTTGATCCAGCCAGTATTCGTAGTACATCTAGGAAAAAAGTAGCTAAGCCAGGATTTAAACAGAGGACATTACAAGATATGTACTATAGACTTCTACCAGAGGCTCAGAAGACTTTAGAAACATTATTTCAGACTCTAATGGATTCAGAATCTAGTGGAGCAAAGTTTAGACAATTTAATACAGCCAATAAATTAGATGAACAAACACAAAACCAGCTTAAGCTTGAAGGTGCCAAAATCGCCCAAGTAAATCCCAAAACAGGAGAAATCACGTATACTTCTGCTAAGGAGACCATACCTAAGAGTTATCAAGACATAGCAAATATAGCACTGAATCCATTTAATAGATTTCCAGATGCTGTTGCTCGTAAATCATATTTAGATAAACTTTCAGAAGTTGTAATGAATGCCAGAGGACCAAATAGACAACCCTTGTATAAGGGCAAGATGCAAGAGAAAATTTCTCAGGACCTAGCAACCTTAAAACAATTTTATGTTGGAGAAGGACTCGCTAACTTTAAAGGACTAGATTATTATACTAATACTAAAAGCAAGGCAGCAGACGTAGCTAAAGAATGGGAAGCGTTAGTTGGTTCACAAAAAATAGCAGAGTTCGAAGATCTATATAAGAAAGCACAAGAAGCACACTTCTTCTTAACTGCTAATTCTATGGGAATGCTACCCAACAGAGAGAAACTTTCTGCTATGTTGTCCACCAACGCCACTGAAGAAGCTAAGAAACCAAAGATGGCTGCTAGGGGAGGAGTCATATATGCTAGTACAGGAACTCTCGTGGATTATCAACCCAGAGGCACCGATACCGTACCAGCTATGTTAACTCCGGGTGAGTTTGTAATTAATAAACAATCTACTCGAAGAAACCTACCATTACTAAAGGCTATTAATAGTAATAGATATCAAACTGGAGGTATTGTACAGCCTCAATATCATGATATTGGTAATATGGTTTCCGGAGCGTCTAAAGCAGTCGGAGCTATAGCCGGAGCTATTGGAATAAAGCTAGATACCGGCAAGTTAGAGACAGAAATGAATAAGATCTTATCTGATGGGGCTAAGCTATTAGCAGGAGCACTACAGCTATCTGGACAAGATAGAAACGCACTAACAACATTTGGTGACAATTTTAGATCCCTATTATCACAAATGTCACAGATCAATATTCCTCCAGAAATTAGATTTAGTATGCAGCCAGTACAGGTGAATATCACAGGTGCTCAGGGTCTTACAGATGCTGCCCAAAGTCTAATAGACGGAGCCATTAAGAAAGCCTTTAATAATTTTTTGAGTATTAATGATTTACAGGGTACATATAAAGCCCCATGATGAAATTACAGGTAACAGGTGTATTTAATAATATATTCTAAAAGGAAGAAAAATGATCAAATCCCCCATAAGAGTAGTTGAAAATATAGGATCTTATTGCCACGAGACTAATGGCCGATTAGTTTTGGGCGAGATTCTAGATGGATATGCTGGCTTATCTATTAATCATAATAATACATATATTCCCTATATTTGTAAGTCTTTTGATCTTAAAAACTGGGAAATAGGCATTGGTTTGGTGTTGGTCGTAGATTCTAAGGTAGTTGTGGAACGCATACAGATTATCAAAAAGTCTTCAGAAAATTATCAATTTGTTGGCAATAATAACCTATTCTATGTATTTGCTAATGAGTATAATTTTAATACAGGACTAAATAATTGTGTTATATTAGAAGCCACCACAGAACTATCTAATATCAAATGTACATATGTTAAAAATAACGACTCTAATAATCAGTATGACCTTCCATCAAGCTCAAATAACCAAGGACTCACACTAGAGTTTAAGAACTCATCAGACTCTCGCCTTAATCTGCATAATACCAATAATGGAGAAATTTACTCTTGTGATCCTGGCGAATATATTAAACTTATTAGCGATGGCAAAAGTTGGATCAAACTATATAGTGTAATGGATTCTTTAGGTGTTGTATCTTTATCGACAGAGGACCAATCCAACTATTTTGGCACACAGAGCCATGTAGAAGCTTCTGGCATATATGGATCTATTCAATATAACAATAACGGATCTTTTGATGGTTCTAGTTTAGTGATTAGTAGTGGATTATTATTATTAGGTAGTAACTCGACAAATCCATCATCGGCACAAAATATTATTCCATTATCTCTTTCTAATAATGATACTGTCTTTAATAACACAAATAGTTCTGGTAATTTTGTCGTTAAGGGACTTGGTGATAAAAATCTAATATTTACTAAGGATGGAAGACTTGGATTAAATATCCCAAGTGGTTCGCTGCCACAAACTGCTTTGCATGTATTAAGTTATGCTTGTCAAGAGGGTATTAGGCTAGAAAATAGAAATTCTTGTTATCCAGCAAACTTAACTCTTTATCATAAACCATCTACATTACCGTCTAATGGTAGTATAGTATCGACTATTAATTTATCTTCTAAGAATTCAGCTAATGCTCAAGTTAATTATGCCCAACTAAGATCTAAGATTGTAAATTCTGATTCTGTATCTAGTAGTGGTGAGTTCGCTATAGCTATACAGAATAATGGATCATTAGTAGAGGCATTAAGAATTAATCCTACTGGACTTGTTGCTTCTGTTGGTAATAATTCTATTATAATTAGTAATAGTAGTATTCAATTAAATGGCGCCTTAAGATCTAATCAGGTGGCTGCTAGTGGTAGCTTTATGATGTCGGATGGTAGCGGGAATTTGATTTTGACAAGCATTAATAATAGTCCTATAATAAGCTTGTTAGATGGTGGGATTGTCACATTTACTGGAGTGTGTTCATGAAAATTAAAAGAGATATTCTATCGGAATCGGCTCCAGCAGCAGATCAATTAGAAGTTGGTGAATTAGCTATCAATGCTAAAACAGGAATTTTATATTCTAAATTGGTTGATGGAACAATAATCAAATGGTTAGGAGCACCAGTTTGTGAAACAGATATTAGCACACTTTGTCCAGTGCCAGTTCCAGAAATTACTTTTAGTGATGTTTCCAACTTCTGTTGTGGTGGAGATAGCTTAACTGTTTATGTTAGTAATCTATTAGTAGGACACAGATACTTCTGCACAATCTCAGATTTGATAGAAGATTCTACGGCCACATCTTCTCCAGCAGCCCCAACACTATTACCCAATAATAAATCAGATAGATCAGCAACTTTTAACATTAACATAGATAAAGAGCTACAAAGTCTATCAATGTTCAAGGTCAGTGTTTATGAAATTGTTACAGTTAATACTACAGACACAAATATGCTACGCTCAGAAAAATTAGTTAATATTTGTTGTCGTAACTGCACAGGATAATCATGGTAGAAAAATTAAGTTACTCAGGACCAATCTGCTATAGTGGTGTTGTTATTTCTTTTAGTGGACTAGATCTATCTCTAGATGAATTATATAGTATCAAGTTTGATAATCTTAGTACGATTCCATCAGCCACTAATGTTACTCTCAATCCTACTGGATTTTTATTGGCCCCATCAGAAAAGTCGCCTGTACTTTCTACGATTTTTAAATCTGCCAGTAATTATTCCAATAATGCTAGTTTAAATTTGATAAGTTTAAGTGTTTATAATGAATCGAATGAGCTAATACATAGAGACTATAAATCGATATCGTGTGAGAGTCTTTGTGGTACGGGTATACCGTTGTCTCCCACCCCAACAGTTACTCCTACAATAACTCCAACCATTACACCAACGCCCACACAAACACCACCGCCCCCATCTCCACAACCAACTCTCAATATTAGAACCGCATTCGATAGACTGATCAACGTATTACCAACGTGCAACAAGGTACTAATACGAGCTAAAGCATATGGAGATATTAATCAAACTTATAATTATACCT
>Ga0315903_10009366_pt1 | contig 11846 bp, 9 predicted proteins | sample LakEriMetagenome_7_FD_203524 | JGI IMG/M metagenome (GOLD analysis project Ga0315903, IMG submission 203524) | Freshwater fungal communities from buoy surface, Lake Erie, Ohio, United States - Buoy 2 MA119 | ecosystem: Environmental > Aquatic > Freshwater > Lake | place: USA: Lake Erie, Ohio...
GCCAGCAAATCCACGTATCTACTTTGACATCGAGACAGGGCCGCTCCCGTTGAGCGAGCTCGTCATCCCGCCGTTTGACCCGAGCAATGTGAAACTCGGCAACATCAAAAACCCGGACATCATCGCGGAGAAGATCCAGCGTGCCGAGGAGAACCACGTCAGCGACTACATCCGCAATGCAGCACTGGATGCCATCAGCGGCCAGGTGCTGTGCATTGGCTACCGGATCGAGCATGAGCAGCCCGCGGTGCTGTGCGCCGACACCGATGGCGAGAAGGCCATACTGCTGCAGTTCTGGGCCCTGCTGGACAGCTTCGAGCGCAAGCCGCAGTTGATCGGGTTCAATACCAAGCCGTTCGACTTGCCCTTCCTGATCAAGAGGTCATGGAAGCACCGGGTGACGGTGCCGTACTGGCTCCGGAATGGCAGGTACTGGAACGACCTGATCGTCGACCTGCGCGAGTCATGGCAGCTCGGGGACAACCGGGCGCACGGGAGTTTGGCCGCGATCTCCAGGCACCTCGGGCTGGGCGACAAGGCCGGCAACGGCGCGATGTTCAGTGAGCTCTTCAAGACCAACCGTCAAGCGGCACTTGACTATTGCCTGAGGGACGTCGAGCTGACGCAGCAGGTGGCTGACATCCTGATCCCTACCTACTGATCCAATGATTGCCAGCCCGTCTGTCCATGTGATCGGGGACGACTTCGATCCGACGCCCGAGGACCGTTTCATGGTCTGGGCAACATCGTTCGGGAACGTCTTCCTCACGGGGCAGGCGGGCACCGGCAAGAGCACGCTGCTGCGGGAGTTCCTGAGCAGGGTTGCGGGGGTCCGGGACGTGGCCATCACGGCCCCGACAGGAATCGCAGCGCTGAATGTGGGCGGGACCACCGTGCACCGCTGGTGCGGGATGCAGTTGGGGCCGCAGGATGGCGAGGACTTCCTGCAGGCTGCCGAGCGGCTGGAGGAGCAGCCTTCAATCCATGGCGCCCGCAAGCGCGTGCGGGGCACCGAGGTCCTGGTGGTCGACGAGATCAGCATGATGGCGGGCCGGCACCTGGACTTCCTGAACTTCTGGGTGAAGCGGATCAGAGAAGACAGCCGGCCCTTCGGCGGGTTACAGGTGATCTTCCTGGGCGACTTCCTGCAGTTGCCCCCGGTCAGGACCGATCAGAGCAAGCCCTACGATTGGGCCTTCCTGAGCAAGGCTTGGGAGGAGGCCGACTTCAAGACGATCAAACTCGAGAAGGTGCGGCGGCAGAATGATGTGCCCTTCATCGAGATGCTGAGTGGGTTCCGGGTGGGCAGGATGAAGCCGCGGGACAACCAGTTGTTGAGGAGTGCGCTCAGGATGAACCCGCCGGAGCACATCACCCGGCTGATGACGCACAACGTGCAGGTGGATAAGTGGAACAACTACCGCTTGAGCAGTATTGATGGCCCGATTGCCGTGTTTGATTCGGAGGTGCGGGGCGTTGACCAGGCCGTGGAGTTCGCCACCAAGAACATGAGCACGCCGCGGGTGCTGCAGTTGAAGCCCGGGGCTGCCGTGATGTTTACCGCGAATGATGCGGAGCAGGGTTTCTACAATGGGCAGGTGGGCCGGGTGATTGAGTTCAGGGGCAGCGACATCGTGGTCGAGAGCCGCGGGGAGAAGATTTCATTGGGCCGGCGCAAATGGTTCTTTGAGTCGCTGGGGGTGACCGTCCAACAATACCCGCTCCGATTGGCCTACGCGATGACCATACACCGGGCGCAGGGACTGACCCTGGATGCCGCGAGGATTGATATCAGGGCGGCCCGGGAGCCTGGGCAGGCCTACGTGGCACTAAGCCGGGTGCGGACGCTGGGCGGGATCTACCTGACCGAGTGGCCGAAGGGCTGGTTTATATCAGAGGAGGCGTTGGCGTTTGAGAGGAGGGCGGAATGACATGGATACTTCCCAAACAGTTGCACACCTTGGCCTCTGCGCTGGATACGGAGGCATTGAGCTTGGACTTAAACGAGCAATCCCAAGTCTGCGCACAGTCGCTCTTTGTGAGATCGAAGCCTTCGCAATCGCGAATCTGGTCAGCAAAATGGAAGCGGGACTCATGGACCCGGCACCTATCTGGCCGGATCTTAAGACCTTCCCTTGGGCAGCGTTTCGCGACCGAGTGGACATCCTCACTGGGGGCTACCCATGCCAGCCCTTCAGTGCAGCAGGCCAACGCCGAGGCAAGGACGACCCGAGGCACCTGTGGCCCTACATCGCAGACGGCATTCGACTTCTCAGGCCTCGGTGCTGCTTCTTTGAGAACGTCGAAGGACATATCAGCCTGGGGCTGTCCGACGTTATCGAAGACCTGGCAGGAATGGGTTATCGAACGACGTGGGGCATATTCAGCGCGTCTGAAGTCGGCGCACCGCACCAACGCAAGCGGGTGTTCATCATGGCCTACAGTTCGGCACGGGGAAAGTTGGCAAGGTCATGGAGCGACTCAGTCTTATGCGGAAAACGGGGCGAATCATCAGGTCAACTACCGATACAACAAACAGGGGGAGAAAATATCTATTCCGAAAGGCACATTCGACACAACTCTGACGACGGCGGTGATAGCTCAAAACTGGCCCTCGCCAGTGGCCTCGGAGGTGCGGCAGGGCTTTCAGGACCGTTCCCGAGGCATGAAAGGCAGCCAAGAGAGTCTGACGACGGTGGTGATCAAAGGATGGCCAACACCGAATGCGGCAGACTCATTGCAGGGAGGAACGACGCAGGGCAATCGCAAGGATCCCAATCTGAGCATTGCAGTGCATGGCCCAGCCGTCCCGGCGAGCAGCAGTACGGATGGGAGCCGCCGAGAGTCGTGGGCAACACCGAGAGCGAACAAGACCGAGGGCTACAGCAGCCCGGAGTTCAGGCCGACGCTGCATCAGCAGGTCACGACATGGCCGACTCCAGCTTCATCGGGAGTGACAGGAGGCCCGACGGGTCTTGCGGGTGGAGCTGGGAATCGGGAGAAGCTGGCGTCAATGCTACCGGAAGCGGAAGCAAAGGCGATGGGATGCGGCAAGCTGAACCCCCGCTGGGTGGAGACACTGATGGGCCTGCCGGTGGGATGGACTATGCCGAGCTGTGCGTCACCTGTGACAATAGAACGGATGAGCTCCGACTCCTCGGAAATGGTGTTGTCCCAGCAACAGCAGAACGAGCCTTCAGAACACTGATCAGGGAACTGTTATGATGACGACGCAAGAGATCGAGGGCTGGCTGGGCACGCCGCTCTTCATGGTGCCGCAGAGCCCGGGGACCAAGATTCCGATGGTCAAGTACACCCAGGAGACCATGGAGAGTACCAAGAGGGACGTGTACCGGGCCATGCTCGAGCACGGGAACGTGGCTGTGAGGCTGGGGGAGTTCTCCGGCGGGCTGTGTGCGATTGACTTCGATGATGATGGCAGCCTGGAGGCGTTCCTGAAGGTCAACCCGGTGCTGCAGGGCAGTGCGAGGTGGAAGGGTAAACGGGGCGCACAGGTGGGCGTCAGGATCACGGGCGCCTACCCCAAGCCGTGCGCGGAGCGGAGTACCACGGAGATGGTCGAGGTCAATGGGCGGATGCTGGGCAAGCCGTTGTACGAGTGGCGGAGCACCGGGAACCTGAGCACGGTCAAGGGCCTGCACCCGAGCGGGTGCGAGTATAGCGTGCTGGTGGACAGGCCGCCGGTGGCGCTGGAGTTCAGCCAGATACGCTGGCCCGAGGGCTGGCCGGTGCCGGGCAGCAGGGATGAGATGGCGCAGTTGCTTCGGCTGCATGGGGTGCCGTGGACGTTCGGAAGGAGCGGCACTGGTAACCTGCACCCGACTTTCTTCGCGGGCTACATGGCGCACAAGGAGCGGCTGCTCTTCGATGCCCAGACCGGGCAGCACTATTGGTATGCCGCGGACAGGGGGATCTGGATATCCATGAGCCGCGAGGAGATGCAGCAGCGCGTCCTGGAGACCGCAAGGCGCGTTCTGTTGGATCAGATGGCGTCTACGGATGATCCGCGGCTGCCGGCGCTCCTGACGCGGCTGACAGTGAGCTTCGCGGATCAGGTGGTCGATCTGATCGGGGCGCTGCAGGTCGAGCGCAATCCGTTCTCAAGGCCCGACAGCGTGGTGCACTGCAGCAATGTGATGGTGGACCTGAGGAGCGTGCCCTATGCCATGCACGGGTTCGGCCCGGAGTGGATGTCGAGGAACCAGACGCCGGTAAGGTATGTGCAGGGCGCCGGCAGCGGGATGTGGCAGGCCTTCCTGGATCATGCGCTGCCCGAGCGGGAGGATCAGTTGCTGCTGCAAAGGTGGGGCGGCCTGGCGCTGCTGCAGCGGAACAGGCCGCAGGTGATCCTGCTGCTGACGGGAACGGGCGGCGGCGGGAAAAGCACGGTGGCGGGATTGGTCAGGCGGCTGGTCGGGGATGAGAACTGCAGCGAGCTGAGAACGAATCACCTAGGCAGCCGGTTTGAATTGGGGAACTTCCATGATAGGACCTTGCTGATCGGCAGCGATGTGCCGCCGGACTTCCTGAACTGCGAGGAGAGCCAGTTCCTCAAGGCGCTGACCGGCGGCGATAGGCTGGCCGTGGAGTTCAAGGGGAAGTCGGGCGCCAAGGCCGTGGTGGGCGACTGGAACGTCATCGTGACGGCCAATAGCCGGCTGAAGGTGAACGTGCAGGGAGACTTGGGGGCGTGGTCCCGGCGGTTGCTGCTGCTCGACTTCAGCCAGCCCAAGCCGGAGAAGGTGATCCCGAATTATCACGATGTGATGATAGAGCGGGAGGGCAGCGGTATATTGAACTGGTTCCTGGAGGGCGCTGAGGATCTGTGCAGGGTCATGCAGGCCGGCAGGCCGTTCCCGGTCAGCGAGAGGCAGCGCGGTATGATAGACAACTTGTTGAGCGAAAGCGACAGTGTGAGATACTTTGTAGTGAATCACATACGGGCAAGCAGTATGTCGTCGGATAGTATCACAAGCGAGGAGCTGTATGCTGCCTATATGACGATGTGCAACAACAAGGAATGGGGGCCTGAACCGGAGAAACGCTTCCAGCGTAGGGCAGCGGAACTCATGCTGGAGATCCACCAGGCCATACCGTCGAACCACATTCACCGCAGTGACGGTCAACAACAGCAGACGCGAGGCTACATGAAAGTAGTGTTGACCTCGTCGGAAATGGCTTGATTGGTCAAGCGTTGTCAAGCGTTTGGGACGGAGGACGGCAACTTTCAACTCGGTGCAAGATGAGTAAAGGAGGCAAAAACGTGTTCAGAGTAGGAATGGAGTTGGAAAATGCCGTCCCATCCGTCCCAAACACTAGACAGTGCTTGACCGCGGTAGGCCTGCGTAAAATTGGCTCGAAATTGATCGGGCAATGCCCAGCCTGTGCCGAGGAAGGAGGGGACAAACAACGCAACCACTTAGTCATCCAGGCAGACGGGAGGTTTGGTTGCGTTATCCACCCCGGCGCCCAAGGCAAGGCACATAGGCAACGCATATTCCAGCTTATAGGAGACAAAAGCGGCAAGGGTAGGCAGCACTTGCCCGCTACACCACTAGATATCTCACTGTTATGATAGTAACAAACACAACGAAACTACTGATGGAGGCACCGCACCTTGTTAAAATAGGTTTGCAGCGTGGCTGGCTATCATACCCCAAAGACATGGCATTCAAGGCTGATGGTACACCGGACCCGGTGATCGAGGCCTTCGATGAAGTAACCGAGCAGCGCCACACACCGGACTTGGCCCGCAAGGCCTACTACCTGCGCGACCGTGGCCTCTCGCTCAACGAGGTAGCCGCGGCCTGCCAAGTGCCCCGAGGCAGCGTGGTCTACCTGATCAGCAAGGGGCACGAGCTCTTCCTTGCAAGCCAGCGAAAGGACATTGAACCATGATCGCACCCAAGGCATCATCCCCTCAGATGGCAGATCCCTTCATTTACGCAGAGCAGCCGACCAGCAAGCCGCAGGAATTAACCCAGGCAGGCGCCCGCCCGTCCATACACGTCAGCCTGTACGCCTACGGTGGCATCAGTGCCGCGTGCATGATGTCCTGGGTCGATCTGACGGCCACGTTCGCCCGATCAGACCGCCAGACCGATCTACGCACCATCCGGGAGGATGCCCTCATCAGCCGGTCCCGGTGCCGTGCGACCAAGTGGTTCCTCGACAGCGGCAAAGACGTCTGGATCCAACTCGACCACGACATCGAGTTCACTGCAGCCGATGTGATCCGCATGGCGTCCCTGGCCCATGAGCATCAAGCAACGGTCTGCATCCCCTACCCCTGTCGCTCACTTCCACCCAGGCCGGCCCTGCGCCCGAAGGTGGAGCACCTGCAGGCCCTGAAGCATCAAGTCAATAGCGCGGAGTGCGCAGCGGAGCTGGTGCCTATTACGATGTTTGCGTCCGGATGCCTCGCAATCCCCCGTAAATGCCTTATGGCGACACTTGATGCGCTGGGAGGGTCAGGAGTGCAGAACCCATACAGGATCGATTGGTGCGAGGATGTGCGTGTCGAGCGCTTCCCGACCCTGTGGATGCCCCTGGCCATGGAATCCATGCCCGGCAAACTCGAGTATCTCAGTGAGGATTACGCTGCAGCCGTCAGGATGACCCTGGCAGGCGTGCAGCACTACTCAATGAAGCCCCAGAAACAGCTCAACCATTGGGGAGAGTTCCCCTATAGCTTTGCGCCTTATGCCGGGTAAGAAGGACAAGAAGCCGAGCATCGAGGACGTCGCCAAGGCAGCCGGAGTCAATTACCTGTACACCCAACGAGTGCTGGCAGGTAACACCGAGATCCCCCAGGCAACGCAAGAGAAGGTCTTCAACGCAGTCAAAGAGCTCGGGTACGTCAAAAGTCATCACCCCAATCAACACTTCAACAACAAGCTGACCCAAGAAAAGGCGGACGCTGTCGTCGCTGGTATCTTGGAGAACAAGTCGCTTGAGAAGATCGCTGAAGCCACCGGACTCAGCCCAGCGACTGCGTTTAAGCTGGTCCGCGGTGTTAAGGTCCCGGTCGACTACCCTGAGAACGAAGAGGACTGGCGTAAGGACGTGACCGGATTCCTGGAGGTCGCAATCTGGAAAGGCACCAAGAGATTGGCTGAATCCTCTATTAACTTGATCGATGATCGTGGGTTGCCCGTAGCGGTCGCTGTGCTAACCGACAAACTCGCTGTGATTAAGGGCCAACCTACCTCAATTCACCTCGCTATGACCGCTTCGGTTAATCATCGCGACCTAATGAAGGACCTGAAAGAGCGCGATGTGACCCCCGTGAACGACGAGCAGACGCCCGACCTGATTTAGGTAATGGCCCGAAATGTCCTACCCCTACCGCGGCAGCACCACTGAAAACCACGCTTTTAGGCCTGTTTCGGGCACTCATGCCTACAATAGCAGTTATATTCACTTGGTGATGCCAACACGCAGCAAAGGCCCGTAAACATTGATCGAAACGCACGTCAGCACCCATCGGCAGACCCAGTGTCCTACCCCGTTACACAAGCCAGCCACCAGGCCGCCCGGGCCCCCGGGGGAGGGGGTCGGGCAATCCGCGGAAACGGTAAAAGTCGACGGGTTTCCCAAACCGAAAAATATTAGGAAATGAGCCAACCACCCAACCTCTGCCTCACCTGCTCCAAGCCCTTCGAGATCATCAAGGTCCGCACCGGCTCCAAGCAAAAACGCTTCTGCTCCGACCACTGCAACGACACCTGGTGGAATGAACAACCGCTGCACCCCGTCATCCCCCGGGTAGACGCCCATCACCCCCGCGCACTTGAGCTCAAGCAGAAGCGCACCCAGCTCGTGCTGCTCGAAAAGGCCGACCCCTACACCTACGGCTTCATCCCGGACCACTGGGAAATCGCCAACACCGAGTTTCAATCCACCCAGGAGCTCCTCATCTCCGGCGGCAACCGCGCAGGAAAAACACTCTGGGCCGCACGCCGCGTGGTTCAAACTCTCATCGAAAAAGAAAACGCCAGCGTCCTCTGCTGCCACACAAGCCACGCCACCTCGGTCACAGTCCAACAGCCCGCAATCTACAACTACCTGCCTGTCGCCCTCCGGGCCACCAAGAAGGGCCGCATCCACTATCTAAACTACAGCCGCAAGAACGGCTTCACCGACGGCAGTTTCATCCTGCCCAACGGCTCCCGCTGCGACTTCCTGAACTACACTCAATCTGAGAACACCATCGAGGGCCGCGAGGCCGACCTGATCTGGTGCGATGAGCTCGTTCCTCAGTCCTGGGTGGACACACTGCGCTACCGCCTGATCACCCGCCGCGGCAAGCTCCTCGTAACCCAGACACCCCTCGAGGGCGTAGCCAGCGTCTACAAGGAGTTCACCGCGGGATCACAGGTCAAGAACTGGGGCACCGGCGAACTCCTTGCCGGCAAGCAGGGCCTGCCTACGTGGCCACCCGGCAAAGCTCCCCGGGTCATGGAGCAGCCCGCAACCAGGCGCAAAACCGTTTTCTTTTACTCCGAGGACAACCCGTACAACCCCTTCGACGAGATGAAGAGCAAGCTCGTCACCTCGCCCATGGGCCAGATCCTGACCCGGGCCTACGGCTGGGCCTCGGACAACATCGGCAAGGCCTTCGCCCGTTTCCGCCCGGATATCCACTGCATCCCGTCATCCAAAGTACCCCCGGGCGGCACCCTGTACATGGTCTGCGACCCCGCGGGCGCCCGGAATTGGTTCTGCCTCTGGCTGCTCGTCTACGAGGACGGGTCACGCATCGTTGTCCGCGAGTTCCCGGACTTCAGCAACTACGGCGAGTGGGCCCTGCCATCCGAAAAGCCCGACGGCAAGCTCGGCCCAGCCCAAACCCTCGAGGCCGGGCGCTCCATCTCTGAGTACCGCGCCCTCTTCCGCCAGATCGAATCCGACCTCGGCTACGGCGAGCCCGTGATGCGCCTGATTGACCCCAAGGCCGGCGGTTCCCCCGCGCTATCCGAGGCCGGCGGCACCACGCTCATCGACCTCCTGGCCGAATCCGACAACCCCCAGGACGAGCCCATGGCATTCATACCCGCGCCCGGCGTGCCGGTCGACCAGCGCACCTCCGCAATCAACAGCCTCCTTTCATACGACGCCACCCAGCCCCTGACCCCGCTCAACGAGCCATCGCTCTATATCACCGACGACTGCGCCAACCTGATCTACGCACTCTCCGAGCACACCGGACGCGACGGGCAGAAGGGCTGCACCAAGGATCCCATCGACTGCCTGGGTATGCTTTTGGTCTCAGGTCTTGCCTTCGTAGGCCATGGGGGCTTTGATTGTCGCGGCGGCGGTGGATACTAAAAGAAACGACCATGCAAGGCGATTCATACAAGCAAGCGACCGACGTGATGGCACGGGTCGGCGACGAGCCCAATGTCAGTGCACTGACCGAGGAGCTGCGGCGCTCGGCCACCGACTACGGCGTTTACGCCCGTGTCGACAATGTGGAGAGCGTGCGCTACTGCCGCTGGCCTGGTCAGACCGACGATGGAAAGAAGTGGAATGATTCCAACCGCAACAAGCCGGCCTTTCCCTGGGACGGCGCCTCCGACACCCGTATCCCGCTTGCCGACGAGGTGATCAACGGCCTCGTCGACCTCTGTTCGACCTCCTTCTGGCGCTCGATGCTCCGCGTCTCGCCCACCAACATCAGCCAGCTCGACCAGGCCGTCACCGCGCACAACCTGATGGACTGGACGGTCAACGCTCGGATGTACAATGACCTCACCCGCGAGGTCGAGCTGCTCTCCCAGTATCTCTGGACCTACGGCTGGGCCGGCGTCCACGTCACCTGGCAGCAGGAGCTCGGGCAGAAGGAGCAGTACCTGACCATGGATCAGATCATGGCACTGGCCGCCCAATCGCCCGCAGACTCCATCCTGGCCGACCTGCCCAATCTCATCGCCAACCCCGAGGCCGACGACCAATCCGCGGAGCTCCTCATCGCTGCCTTCCCCAACCTGCGCAAGCGCCGGGCCCTCAAGGCCATCCGCGAACTGCGCGACGAGGGCGAGTGCGAGTTCCCGATCCCCACCATGGTCACCAACAAGCCCATGGTCGCAGCCCTCGCACCCTGGGACGAGCTGGTCTTCCCGCCCGAGACCACCGACATCCAGTCCGCCCGGGTAGTCTTCCGCCGGTTCTACATGACCGAGGCCCAGCTCCTGAACAAGGTCGAGACCGAGGAGTGGGACGCCGAATGGGCGCAGGAAGCCATCAACACGATGGGCCGTTTCTCGGACTACGCTGCCTTCCAGTACGGCGCCGTCGGCCTTGCCGAAAACAGCATCCTCGACCGCGAGAACCTCATCGAGGTCTGTTACGCCTACCAAAAAGCCGTCGACTCCGACGGTATTCCCGGCGTCTTTTACACGGTCTTCTCCCCCCAAGTCGGCGACAAGTGGGGCTACTTCGAGGCCCTCGACTACGCGCACGGCCAGTACCCCTTCGTTGTCTGGCGCTCCGAGCTGATCCACCGCCAGATCACCGAGAGCCGTGGCGTGCCCGAGGTCTGCTCCACCTGGCAGCACGAGGTCAAGGCCCAGCGCGACTCCATCTTCGACTACACGTCCCTCGCCACGCTTCCCCCCATCGAGGTCCCGAAGACCCGCGGCGGCAACCTCAAGATCGGTCCCGCCATCCAGATCCCGGTCCTGCGCCGCGGCGAGATCGGCTTCCTGGCACCGCCCGCACGCGAGCCCGGCGTTGCCTTCCAACTCATCGCAGCCATCGAGGCCCAGACCGACCGCTACTTTGGCCGACCGACCGAGAAGGTCCCCCCAGTCATCACCCAGATGCGCCAGCAGCGCCTGATCAACAACTGGCTGCACGGCTGGACCGAGGCCTTCCGCCAGGTCCTGGCGCTCACCCTCCAGTACATCGGGCCCGCCGAAATCCAGCGCATCACAGCCTCGGCCACCCCGCTCCCGCAGGACGTGCAGGACTTCGACGTGATGCTCAAGTTCGACATCCGCGAGCTCTCCACCGACCTCGTGACCGAGAAGCTCAAGGCCATCAGCACCCTGGTGCTCCCCCTCGACACCGCCGGCGTCATCGACCGGGCCAAGCTCATCTCCGTCGCCCTCCGGGCCATCGACCCGACCCTCGCCAGCGAGCTGGTCATGCAGCAGGGCCCCGCCGCGCAGAAGATGTTCAACGAGACCAACGACGAGATCGCGCTCATGTCCCTCGGAAACCCGCCGCAGCTCCGGGAGAACGACCCCACCGCGCCTATGCGCCTCCAATTCAGCCAGCAGGTCCTGCAATCCAACCCCAAATATCAGGCCCAACTTCAGCAGGACCCGCTCTTCCAAGCCAACCTGCAGAAGTACATTGAGAACCTGCAGTTCTCGGTCCAACAGCAGCAGAACGCCGTCACTGGCCGCCTCGGAGTCCAATGAAACTGACCGACGAACAGCTCTCCGAGGCCCTGTCCGTGTCCGAGGAGCACCCCGTGCTCAAGGCCATGGGCCAGCTTATCGACGACACACTCCGGGATGAGGTGCACAACGCCATCATCCCATCGCTTTCCGCGGAGGACCGTGCCTACAACGCAGGCCGGGCAGCCGCAATCAAGGATCTCATCGCACAAATCAGTGCGCTAAGAAACGGGAGGGAGTTGACTTCCGGTCAATTCTAGGCTCTCACTCACACAACGGCTTCTTGGTTGGCCTTCAACAACCATGGCGCAGAATACCCGGCTTGCAGGGTCTAAAAGCATGGACATCCCGACGACACAGGAAGCGACACCTGCCCAAAACACGGCACAGCCCCCAATCAACCCGATGCAGTTCGAC
>Ga0315903_10009367_pt1 | contig 11846 bp, 13 predicted proteins | sample LakEriMetagenome_7_FD_203524 | JGI IMG/M metagenome (GOLD analysis project Ga0315903, IMG submission 203524) | Freshwater fungal communities from buoy surface, Lake Erie, Ohio, United States - Buoy 2 MA119 | ecosystem: Environmental > Aquatic > Freshwater > Lake | place: USA: Lake Erie, Ohio...
GATGGCAAACATGGCATGCCGGACATGAATGGTTGATTAATCAGCAACTAAATAAGGGTAAAAATGTTTGGGTAGCAATTAGAGATGTAGAAGTTGATGAAAATAATCCAAAAACCGCACAACAAGTTCTTAAAGATTTATCTCAAGAAAAATTCTTTATTGAAAACTCTGATAAAATTTTATTATCTATTATTCCTGACATCGAATCGGTTAATTATGGTAGAGGGGTTGGTTATGAGGTTATCAACCACCCACCACCAGCTGATATTGAAATGATTAGCGGAACAAAAATTAGAGAAGGTTATATGGATACAAACGGAGATGTTATAGAGTATGCCACTAGTTAAAAGACATATAGCAAAAAGTGTTAGTTATCGTTTTATTGGAACTATAACTACAATTATACTCACCCTATTAGCCGGCCTTCCTATAAAATGGGCAGGTATGGTAGGATTGGGTGAATTGATAATAAAACCAATTATTTATTTTCTACATGAAAGAATTTGGTATAAATTTATAAAATACGGATTAAAAAAACAAAAATGAAATTAGTAATCGACAAAGACAGTAGAGGTTTTGAAACAAAAGAATTTAGAGAATATTTAAAAACACCATGTCCCAAAACAGAAATTACACAACAGGAAGCAGATGAATTAAGACATCAATTAGAAGAAGGATTGAAACAGCATCCGGGTTTAGGAATTTCAGCAACCCAATTGGGTATTAAAAAAAGAGCATGTTTAATTCAATTTGGAGATGAAGACCTTTTTCTTTTAAACCCTGTTATTAAAGAAAAATCTAACGAAGGATTTCTTTTTTATGAAGGGTGTCTTTCAATTCCAAGAACAATAGAAAGACCAATCCGAACAATTAGAGCTTGTAAAGTTGTAATCGATACAGATAATTTAGGAGAAATGACATTTGAAATTAATCCTGAAGAAGATAAGCAAGGTGAACAGATTTCAAAAGAAACAATGATGACTGTTATCATACAACATGAAATAGACCATTTAGATGGGTTTACGATTAAAGATAGAGTTTATACTACAACTATTATTAAAAAACAAAGTTATGGTAGAAATGACAAAGTTGTAATGAAATCGCCTGAAGGAGATATGGTTGAAATAAAGTATAAAAAGGCAAACGATTATTTTTTAAAAGGATATGAAATAGTATAATTATGAAAACAGCTTTATTTATAATCTTTATATTATTGGGAGTTTGTATTTATGTTATTTTTAATTTATTAAAAAAATTAGAAAAATATGAAGACCAATTTGAAGATTATCAACAATTTATAGAAAAGGAAACAAAAAGAAACGAAGCATTACTGGAAGCATTGAGACAAATTGATAATCGTCAAATGTTTGAGAAGGATGATGATGTAGGTTCTATATTTTATCAAATAAAAGAAACTATTGAAAGATTTAAAACTCAAAAATAATGCCTAGAAAAAGAGGACCTAATAGACAATACTTTACAAAAGATACCGAAGATGCTATTATAGAATACAATCTAACATCCGACCAATTTACGAAAGATAAAATTTATAGAGAAAGAATTGATTCTGCTTTTAAAAAATTAGCAGAAATTGTTTATAACAAATGGAAGTTTACTTACTTCGATGATGACCCACAAGATGTAATGGCAGAAGTTGTTGCATTTATGATTGAGAAAATTCATATGTACAAAAATGGTAAAGGCAAAGCATTCTCTTACTTTACTATTGTTGCAAGAAATTATCTTATTCTAAACAATAACGCAAACTATAAAAGATATAAAGATACAGATATAATGTCTGCTTTGCCTGAAAGTTGGGATACTGAAAATAATTTTAGAGAAGAAGTTCGTAATGATGAACATCGAACATTTAATGTGAGAATGTTAGAATATTGGGATAAACATTTAGAAAATTTCTTTCCAAAAAAGAGAGATATGCAAATTGCAGATGCAGTATTAGAATTGTTTAGACGAGCAGAATACATTGAAAACTTTAATAAAAAAAGTTTATACCTACTTATTAGGGAAATGACAGGACATCCTACACATTATATAACAAAGGTTGTCAACAAAATGAAAGAAAGACAAATGGAGTTATATAATGAATTTGATAAAGAAGGTGATATAAAAATTTAACTATGATACAATTGGGTTTATCAGGCTTTTACCATGATTCTGCTGCAGCATTATTAATTGATGGTAAACTAATAGCAGCAATAGAAGAAGAAAAGATATCGGGCATCAAACACGATAGTTCATTTCCATATAAAGCAATCCAATGGGTTTTACAATACGCAAAGATAACAATTGATGAAGTTGATATGGTTTGTTGGTATGAAAGACCTGACTTAAAATTTAAAAGAGTTGAAAATCAAATTGGTTCTAAATGGTTTCCTTTGAGAAGATGGTTTCCACAATGGAGAGCATTTGAAAAAAGATGGAATGAGACCGAAGGAAATATTAAAGGAATTTTACAAAACATTGGGTATAATGGTGAAATACTTTATACAAAACATCACCTTTCTCATTTAGCATTTTCATATTATACATCACCATTTGATAACGCAATAGGATTATCCGTAGATGCCGTTGGTGAAAATGAAACTCTTTTAGCATGCTACATTAGAGATAATAAATTTCAACAAATAACTAGTTTAAATTTTCCAAATTCTTTAGGATTAGTTTATTCAGCACTCACTGCATATTTGGGATTCAAACCAAACGAAGGTGAGTATAAGGTAATGGGTTTGGCACCCTATGGTGATAGAAAGAAATACGAATATGTCTTTGATAAAATAACATATTATGAAAGGTTAGAAGATTTAATAAACATTCATCAAAAATATTTTACATATCGTACTTCGGAAACGGATATGTTTAGTAGTAAGTTAATTGATTTAATTGGATTTCCACCAAGATTTAAAGGTGAATTAATAGCACAACATCATAAAGACCTGGCAGCTGCCTTGCAGGGTTGGTATGAATCTCAATTTTATTTTATTTTAAATAGAGTAAATAGTAATTGGAATAGTGAGAATTTAGTATTGGGTGGAGGATGTGCATACAATGGAACTGCTAATGGGAAAATAAAACAACATACTACATTTAAAAATGTTTGGATTCCATTTGCACCATCCGATGCCGGTTCTGCCATTGGTGCATGTTTATGGCATTATCACATAACATTGGGTAATCCAAAAGTTAAAGAAGGTGATAATCAATCGCCGTATTTGGGCCCTGAATGGGATATAAAAGTTGGTGATATTGTAAAACAAAATAAAAAATTATGTGTTGAAGTTGCACAAAACGAAGACCGTTTATGTGAAATAGTAGCAAGGTTTATAAAGAAAGGAAAGATAGTTGGTTGGTTTCAAGGTAGAACTGAATTCGGTGCAAGAGCATTGGGTAATCGTTCTATATTAGCTAATCCACATTTACCAAATATTAGAGATAGAATAAATAAAGTTGTCAAAAAAAGAGAAATGTTTAGGCCATTTGCTCCATCTGTTACGCAAGAGGATTACCAAAAATATTTCAGTTCAGAAGGTGATGTACCCTATATGAATCAAGTTGTAAAAGTTATTTCTGAAATACCAATTCCATCGGTAACACATGTAGATAATAGTGCAAGAATACAAACGGTAACAAAAGAACAAAATCCACTTTATTATAATTTGTTAAAAGAATTTGAAAAACTTACTGGTACTCCAATATTATTAAATACATCTTTTAATTTAAAAGACCATACTATGACAAATGGCCCACAAAAAGCAGTATGGACATTCTTAAATTGTGACATGGATGTATTAGTTATTAACAACTTTATAATTTACAAATAATTATAGGTACATAAATTTGTAAAAACATGAGTTCAGAATTTCAACTATTTGATGGTAAAAACTTATCATCATTATTTAGAGATATATACGAAAACCAACAAAACAAAAAGAAAAACATTTCCGATTTGATTGAATCACTTCGTAAATTAATTAAAAATGTTGGTGAAGCAACCGTCATTGCTCCAATTATTAAAGACCTTATTGAAGTATCCGTTAAGAATGATGAACATCTAATTAAGATGGCAACCATTGCACAAAGATTAGCAGCTGCAGAAGCTAAGGGAATTGGTGAAGATGGTTGGTTAAGTGAACATGAAAAGGCTCAATTATTTTCTCAATTAGAGGAGGCAGTAGATGAAGTTGATGCAAAAAATAAAGAAAGGTTGACAGATATTGAAATAGAAATTGAAGAAATTAAAACTAAAGTAAAATAATGGTATCTTTTTTAGCAACCGTAACAAAAGTATATTATAAAGAAGAAGATTTCTTTAATACAGAAAAGAAAGATGATTTTTTAGTAAAATATAATGATAATAAAAACTTTGCAGATAAAGACTCTAGATTTTTGGGTGCCATAACGTATGCAAGAGAAACACCGATTATTGTAGAAGCTTATGCTTTTCCTTTTGATAAAAATAATTTTACTTATCCGATAGAAGGTGAAACTGTAATCGTTTTAGAAATAGAAAATGAACACTTTTGGTTACCATACTCTACAACTTTATATCCAAATTATAGAGAAGATTACAAAACATCAGAAACATCAAAAGAAAGAAAACCTGAAGAATCAAATACAAAATCAACCGCAAAAGATTATAAAGAAACAAAACAAACAGGTACAACAAACACACCACCACCGGCAAAAAAATCAGAAACAAAAAAATATAAAGTAAACGAAAAAATAAAGTTTCTAAAACCAAAAGAAGGTGATACAATTATTCAAGGTAGAGTTGGAAACACAATTAGATTTTCTGAATTTTTCTTAACCGAAGATGATAAAACATCATCCCCATCCATATTCATTCGTAATAAACAAAACCCCGAATTAGATGATAAAAAAATAGGTGAGTTAATTGAAGAAGATATAAATAAAGATGGAACATCAATTTATTTAACATCAGGTAAAGTAAAAGTTCCTTTTAAAGAAACAATTGAAAAAACAAAAGTAGGATTTAAAGAATACCCATCGTCCGATGATTTAAAAGGTGACCAGTTGTGGGTAAATTCCGATAGAATAGTTTTTTCAGCAAAAGCAAAAGAGTTTATTATATTTGGTAAAGGTAATACAGGAGTTATTACAGATGGTAATTATTCTATTGATGCTGAAAAAGAAATATACTTTCATAATAAGAAAAATATAACAATTCATTCGGAAGGTTCTAATAATATTTTTTTAAATTCAGATAATGGTAAAATATATTTGGGAAAAGATAAGGGTGAAGGTGATGCCGGAGCGAGTGTTCAAAAAATGGTTTTAGGTGGTGAATTAGTAAAAGTTTTAGAAGATTTGATTGATGCGATAACGAAACAAGTTTATTTAACACCAGCTGGACCTTCAGCAACCGGCCCCACTAATATAGCAACTTTTAATCAGATTAAATCGAAATTGAAAGATATATTAGCAGCTAAAAACTTTTTAAGTAAGAACTAATGTCGTGGAGTGTATTTAAAGCAACCTTATTGCCAGCAATGCAATCACATGCATTTGGAAACAATATGGCAGGATTTGCTAAATCGTTTGCATTAGCATACGATACAGCTATAAAAGGTGGAAAAGAAACGATAAGTCCAATTCCGTTAATGAAAGGTAATACTGCAGGAATGGAAGCAATGATACTTACATTTTTAACCCAAACACAAAAATCAAATTCAGTAACACTATTAGATGTGATAGGGCCGGCAATAATAACATATTGGACAGGTGGTTTAATGTCACCAATTCCACCACTACCGCCGGCTCCTGGAGCAATAAAGAATATAGCATTAACACAAGGATTAGTTTTAAATCCTGGCGTTTGGACACCAATACCAGTACCACCAAATAACAACCCATCTACGTTTTTAGATGCATTTATTGCGGCCGCAAGAATACACTTAACAACGGTTAGCGGATTATATATAGTATTGGCACAATATCCACCACCAGCACCACCCGCACCAGGAGTATTACCTTGGGTTGGATATATTGTACCCTAATTAAATTTTAAGTTTCAATATTTATTAAAAACAATTATTATGGATTCGAAATTATTAGTCGGATTAATCAAAGAAGTTGTAAAAAACGAAGTTAAGCAACAAGTCAAAGAAGAATTGGCAAAATTGATTAAATCCGGTGCAGTTACGTTAAACAAAGAAAAAAAACAACAACCATCATTAATACAAATGACGGAAGTTAAAAAACAACCTGTAAAAAACACACAACTTGATTTACATAGACCTGTAAAACAGTTTACAAACAATCATATACTAAATGAAGTATTGAGTCAGACACAACCCTTTACCGCAGCACAAAGAGCAGAAGGTGGAATGATGGATGAAAGTTCTGTTTTAGATATGATGCAACCTGAAAGATATGAAGAGGATGGTTGGGAAACTATGGATTACAGAATGCAACAAACGCCACAGCAAATACCTTCAACGGACAATGCTGGGTTAGACGCATTACAAAAAGCTTTAAGTAGAGATTATACTCAATTAACAAAAGTATTTTCAAAACAAGAAAAAGAAAAAGGATTGAGATAAAATGGCAATAGAATTAGGAAAAGTTAATGTAACCGATTTAGCTGTAAATGATTATAAAGTAATCGGTATAGGAATAGATAGAAGTTCTAATTCTAATGGTATTTTTTCTGTTAATTTTACAACCCTTTCTCAAACTAGAGATAATTTAAAAAATCTCATAATGACCAGAAAGGGCGAAAGAGTTATGTATCCTGAATTTGGATGTGATATTTGGTCTTTATTATTTGAACCAATTATAAATGGTGAAATAGATGATAAAATAGAAGCATCTATAATAAAAGCGGTAGATATATGGATGCCGTATGTTAATATTGATGAAATTATTTTTGATTACGATGATGAAGATATCGATAAACATCAAATAAATTTAGAGATAAGATTTTCTTTAAAGTCAAATGAAAATCTTTCCGAAACAATAAATGTAAGTATAAAACAATAATAGATGGCACTAAAACCAACAGATAAAAATTGGAAAAATAATAATAGAGATATTAATTATGTCGGTAAAGATTTTGCGTCCTTTAGACAAAATTTAGTTGAATATTCTAAAACATATTTCCCCAACACATTTTCCGATTTTAGTGAAGCATCTCCTGGTGGTGTATTTTTAGATATGGCATCTTACGTTGGAGATGTGTTATCATTTTATCAAGACGTTCAGTTAAAAGAATCAATGTTATTACATGCAACGGAAAAAAAGAATGTTATAGCGTTAGCACAGGCACTTGGATATAAACCAAAACTAACCGCACCAGCTGTTACAACATTGACTGTTTACCAAACCGTACCGGCAAATGGTGCAGGTGGTAACTATCAACCAAACTCCACATATTATTTTAAAATAAAAGATGGATTACAGGTACAATCTAGAACAAATTCAAATATAGTATTTAGAACAATAGATACTGTTGATTTTTCAAATCCAACCGATAGAGAAATAGATGTTGCCGGTAGAGATGAAGCTTCGGGTGCACCAAATTTATATTTGATAACTAAAAAAGTAAAAGCAATTTCTGCACAAGAAAGAGAAATTACGGTAGATATAACGGATAATTCGGAATACCCAACAATAGATTTAAATGAGACAAACATAATATCAATAACATCTGTTACGGATTCGCAAGGTAATAAATGGTATGAAGTTCCTTATTTGGCACAAGAAAGTATTTTTGTAGAACAACCAAACACAGAAGCAAATTCTAATTTATCAGAATATGCATCAACGGTTCCTTACATATTGGAAGTACAAAAAGTACCTAGAAGGTTTTCAATAAAAGTAAACACAAACAATACCATATCACTTCAATTTGGTAGTGGAAATAATTCTGCAGGGTTTGAGGATGAAATACTTTTACCAAATACAAAAAATGTTGGATTAGGATTAGCAAATTCTATAACAAGAACAAATGAAGGAATTGACCCATCTAATTTTTTAAAAACAAATACATTTGGTATATCACCTTTTGGAAAAACACTTACAATAAAATATTTAGTTGGTGGTGGTGTAGAATCTAATATAAATTCTGAAGATTTAACAATTATAGATAGAATAGAATTTGAAGAGGACCTTTTAAGTTTAACTACCGAACAAGCTGCCGCTTATGAAGGATATAAAGATTCTATTGCAGTTGAAAATTTAGAACCTGCGGTTGGTGGTAGGGGTGGTGAATCAATAGAAGAAATCAGACAAAACGCATTGGGAATGTTTGGTTCACAGAATAGAGCAGTAACTAAACAAGATTATACAGTTAGAGCTCTATCAATGCCGGAAAGATATGGTAGTGTTGCGAAGGTTTATGTGACAGCTGATGGTGAAATAGATGGTAGTTCTCCTGCATCAATTCTTTCAAATCCTAAAAATTTACAAGAATTTACCAATTTAGTAGATTCAATAAAAGGATTATCAAAAAACGATATACAATCAGAGCTTGCAAAATATCTTTCACAAAAAAGAGGAAATGTTGTAGAATTAAACAATCCATTCGCAATTAATATGTATGTATTGGGATATACCTCTGATAAAAAATTAACAAACCTAAATACGGCAGTAAAACAAAACTTAAAAACATATTTGGGTGAATATAGAGTTTTAACAGATGGTGTAAATATTATTGATGGATTTATTGTAAACATTGGTATTGATTTTGAAATAATTTGTTATTCAAATTTTAATAAAAGAGAAGTATTAGCAAATTGCTTAACAGAAATGCAAGATTATTTCAATATAGATAATTGGACATTTAATAAACCAATAAACATTTCTGAAATAGAATTAATCCTTGCAAACGTTGAAGGTGTTATGAGTGTTCCATCCGTTAAACTATATAACATATGTGGTGAGGGTGGTGCAGGATATTCACCAAACAAATACAATTTAGATGAGGCAACTAGAGGTAAGATAATTTATCCATCTTTAGACCCTTGTGTTTTCGAAGTAAAATTCCCTAACAAAGATATAAAAGGAAGAGCTTTATAATATGCATAAATTTTTTACATCATCATACGACGCGAGTATTTACCTACAACAACCTGACCAAAATGCGGGTAGAGATGAGATATTGGAAGTAGGTAAACTTTATTACGGTTCTATAAAAGATATTGCAAGAACCTTAATAAAATTTGATACCGGCTCATTGAAGTCAGAAATAGAAACAATTGGTACAGGAAGTTGGAATGTATTTTTAGTATTACATGCAGCTAAATCCGAAGAAATTCCATTAGAATATACAATTTATGCAAATGCAGTTTCTCAAAGTTGGACTATGGGAACTGGTACAAAATTTGACAATATAACATCGGATGGTGTAAGTTGGAAATATAAAAATGGTAGTGACAAATGGGTATCATATGATACAACAGGTGGTACTGCTGTATATGTAACATCTGGTAATACAACAACGGGTTCTGCAAATGCAGAAGGTGGTGTTTGGTATTTAAGTGGGTCTGCATCACAATCATTTAACAATGAATCGGATGATGTTAGAATGAATGTATCTGATATAGTAAATCTTTGGATTACCGGTTCAATACCAAATAATGGATTTATACTTCATCATAGTTTAGATGTAGAATCATCATCTTTAGATTATGGTGTTATTAAATTCTTTTCAAAAGAAACAAATACAATATATCAACCAAAATTAGAATTGGTTTGGGATGATAGTTCTTTTAGTACGGGTTCACTATCAGCAATAACAGGATCATCTACAACGGACTCTTTAGAAAATTCTAAAATAATAGTAACAAATTTGCAAAAAGAATATTTTCAAAATACAAAAACAAAAGTAAGAGTTAAAGGTAGAGATATTTATCCAATAAAATCATTTGGAACTACTTTTGAATATGACCAAACAAAATATTTACCAACATCATCTTATTATCAAATAGAAGATTATAGAACAAATGAAGTAATAGTTCCTTTTGGTAATTATTCAAAATTAAGTTGTGATTCCAAATCCAATTATTTCTATTTAGATACAGCAGCATATCCAATTAATAGAACATATAGATTGAAATTAAAAGTTGTGGTTGATGGTGTTAGTAAAATAATTGATGACAAATTAATATTTGATGTTATATAATGACAAATTTAGAAGCTATAGCATTAAGATTAAAAGAAGAAAGAGAAAAACGAATAGAGCAAATTCTAGGTGTATCAGGATCAGCTGCGATAAATAAATCCGAATACAATGTAAATTTTGTAGATAAAAATAATCCAGAATCATCATTAATATTTAAAAAATTAAATAAACCAAAAATAGATGAGATTGAATTAAAAAAAGCAATCGATGTTGATTTAAAAGAATTAAAACCAAACATTCCAAAACTGGCAAAGGATTTAGTTCCAAGAGCATTATATGATGAAAAGGTAGTTGAAAATGAAGATTTAAGAAAAAGAGTTTCTACTTTAGAATCACAAGTACAGTCATTGGAAGTTGATATAACAAATTTACAAACAAGAGTTCAAACTGAAATAAATAATCGTTTAAATATAGAACAAACAAACGATGCTTTGGTTAATCAATTAGATACTATAAATAAAACGATTGATGAATTTTCTGGACAAATAGCAACATCATTACAAAAGTCCGTTGATGAATCGGTATTGAGAGCAGCATTGCAGGCACAAAATACAGGATTTAAAGCACAGATTAATGCATTGATAAAGCAGATTGATTCACTTAATTCTATAATTGAAGGTTTACAATCACAATTGGGTGCAGTTCAACAACAGCAAGCAATTCAACAATCTACAGCAAACGTAGCACTAGCAAGTGGTGCAGATGTTGTAAACGGAGCAGTTGCAATTAAAGTTACACCTAAAAAAGAAAAAGCCGAATATCCTGATTTTGATGCAAGAATTAATAATAAAGATAATGCAACAAAATGGATATGCGGTAATACAATCGATATAGTAAATAATGATACAAAAGATGTTCAAATAGAAATTGTTTTACAATTTGGTGAAGGACAAAAGTGGTTAAGTGTACCAAAAACAAACTTTAATGTAATAGCTGGACAAACTGAAAAATTAGCATTAACAATTACTCCAGGTGGATGTAGATATGGTAAAAAAGATAATAGTAAGTTTTATCAGGGTACTATGATAATAAAAGTTAAGAAAACATCTGATGGTAGTGAACAAAGTAAAGAGTATAAAATGCAAATTGGTATAATGCACCCTAAATCATACTAATAAAATATGAGTATTAAAAAATATACAAACTTTGAACAGGTTAATTTAAAAACCACAAACGAAGGACAGTACTTACAAACTGAAGACTTTTTTATTGTCACAAAAAATGAAATTGAAGAAAGTTATTTTGGTGAATGTAAGTATGATGTAATGGAAGTTGCGGTTTATGATGTTAATAATAATCTTTTACCACAAAAGACCGGAAATAATGTTGCATATATTAAATCACAAAACATTGCAGAATATATGTACAATATTACAAACCAACAGGGTCAAAAGGAATTAGCAATTAATGCTGAAAAATTATTGAACGATTTAGGTTTTACAAATGGTATACTTAAACTTAATATAAACTTTGTTAGAAATAAAATCGGTTCAGATAATGAGTTAGAAAGGGTTTGGATTCAAGAAATATCACCATCAAGAGAAGAAGTAAGAATACTACCTTTAAAAACAAAATTTGAAAATATAAATCAAAAAAATAATAAAGAGTTCAATGATATTAATAATCTAACAAAAGATTTTATTTTTTATAAAAGAGAAATACTTAATTCATTAGATTTATACCA
>Ga0315903_10009368_pt1 | contig 11844 bp, 8 predicted proteins | sample LakEriMetagenome_7_FD_203524 | JGI IMG/M metagenome (GOLD analysis project Ga0315903, IMG submission 203524) | Freshwater fungal communities from buoy surface, Lake Erie, Ohio, United States - Buoy 2 MA119 | ecosystem: Environmental > Aquatic > Freshwater > Lake | place: USA: Lake Erie, Ohio...
GCAGGGTAATTGCACCATGATCGGTGTAACGAATGGCATTACCGAGCAGATTAACTAAAATTTGTTCAAGGCGATCGGGATCGGCCATGACAGATGGTAAATTGGGGGGACAATCTAACTGTAAAGTTGGTCCATCTTCTAATAATTGATCGGCGAATTTTTCGATAAGAGAATTTAACAAACTTAATAAATTAACAGGTTGCAGTTTAATCGAGAGATAACCAGATTCCGCTCGCGATAGCTCCTGTAGATCGTGGGTTAAACGTTCTAACCGGCGGGTTTCTTTCACTAATTTCTGATAAAGTTCTGGATTAGGTTCGATCGCACCATCGGCTAATTCTTCTAGATATCCCCGTACCACAGTTAAAGGGGTGCGTAATTCGTGGGTAAGATCACCGATTAATTCCTGGCGACGTTTTTCTACATCAGCTAAACTAATCGCCATCTGATTAAAACTGATGGCTAATTGATTTAATTCTGGTATTTCGCTTTCTGGAACTCGCGCCGATAAATCCCCTTCCGCAAAATTTTTAGTGATTTGTTTGATTTGTTTTACTGGTTTCATAATACGTTGGGAAACCAAAAAACTCAGATAACCAGCCGCACTTCCTCCCGCAATAAATGACCAAATAGCACTACTATCCCAAGCCGTCTCAAAACCCCTAACCAAGAAAGTTCTCGCTGAACGCACGGTAAAAAATCCCTGCCTTTCTAACTGTTCCAAACGTAAAACAAACATTCGCGGAGAAGATAATTTAGCAATGATAATAAAGCTACTCAATCCCACCACCATAACGAGGAGATGGGATAAAAATAATCTGGTTCCTAAGCTTAATTTTGGTGTCCGCATATTTGTTAAAAAACTCTATTTGTTGTCAGTATTATTGACCTTGTTTCTCATAAAGATGAAGTATAACAGGATTTGGCATCGACGACCGACAACCGAATCCAAAAAACGAAAACTTCCTACCTGACCATTAAGATAACTGCTATATAGCAGTTATCACACCTGTGTGGCACAGTTTAACCTGTGCTGATTAAGCTTTTCAACATCGATAATGTACCTCTTGCGAACAGGAAACGCTATATATTCGCCCACAGCATCTTGAATAAACTGACGGGAGAAAAAATCCTCATAGATATCTTCAGGGATGGCTCAATAAAAGAACTCTATCGGGTTCTTCCTGTGGAAGAATCTCTCCTTAAGCCATGCTGTGAGGGAAGAATAGGTCAAAACCTAACTTTTTGCCGCTCTATGCTATCCTATCAAGATGCGCTACTCTGTTAGGAGATGATTTTGCTTGAGTCATCTGCTCAAAGTAGCGTCTGTTTTTTTAACCCTTACCCCCAAAAGAGAATCTTTTCTGTATGCTAGAGGCTAATAATCAGGGAGAGAATCAAATATTTCTCTATGAAGTTGTTTTTTCCGGTTCTTCTGGCTCTTTGCCTCAACGCTTCTCCCAGACAGTCCTGCGAGTACCTAAAAGCCGCATGAGTCAAGAAACACAGCGCCTCCTGCGCCAAGGTGCCAGGATTCTTAGTATAAAGCCTCTTGACCCAGAAACTGTCTCCATTAAGCCTAGTTTACCACCTCAACCCTGGTGGATAGAGATCACCACCACTCAGCCGAAATGTCTCTATTATTTCGGTCCGTTTGAGAGTTTTTCTGAAGCTTTATCCCATCAATCCGGTTATATCGAAGACCTACAATCGGAATCTGCCGTCGGGATTAACAGCGAAATTAAACAATGTCAGCCCGAGGTTTTAACTCAAGAAGATTTTTAATATATGGTATCTAATTATACAGATTTTTAGGAATAGTTAGTATCCTCTTGTTTTCGTTGAATAATGCCTTCACCTTCACAGAATTTACAGGGGACGGATTCATTCTCTGTCTCTAGATAGATTCTTCCTTTGCCTTGGCAGTGGAGACAAATAACTTTTTCTTCCCACCAATAATTCTCTAAAAAAGCCTCATCAGTAATATAGGTAAAATCTTCAAACATTGGCTTGTCCTCCTATCGTTCAGATGGCTTAATCTGGGTTCACCTTTCAACCTGAGAAATGGAAAATCAGTTTTACCACCATCCTAAAAAAGATCAGGTTCATTCTCTGTGAAACTTAAATTACTTCATATTTATTTATATTTATTAATATAAAAATGAGTGTTCACTATCAATCCTTGCTAAGTAGCCGACGATAAATTTTCTTTCCCTTGCCGATGGCCCGTTGGCCCTTGCCTAAAAAAAATAGCCTGTCTGTTAGCTACGGTGAGAAAATGGGCATAATAGAGTAGTGGGCTGTACAATATTAACTGGCTCTATTCCATGTCATCAGCAAACGAGACCCCCCAGACCAAGCTGCCTTCCTTTGCCCAAAAGTTAGTGCAATCGGGTTATATCACTATCGGGCAACTAGAAAAGGCAATAATCCAGAAACAGAAAGGTCATCTATCTCTACTGGCAATTTTACCCCTGATCACCGGTCGTCCTTTACCCAAAGAGGCACTGGCATACTACCGACTCGAACAACTATCAAAACTAAAAGCCAAGTATGGGTTAGAATATCTTGACCCTGAGACTGAGACGATCGACTGGACAGAAATCGAAAATCTGTTTCGCACAGTCCTTCCCTTTGAAATTTGCCGTCGTTATCAGATCCTGCCCCTACAAAAACAAGAATCCGATCGCAAGGTTCTTCACCTAGCCATGGTCGATCCCGCTAATCAGGAAATTCTCGATGATTTACGTCGTATCCTCAGGGATAAAGAATTGCAGTTTGAGCGTCGTGTGATCGCTCGGGCAGATTACCAGAAATTGGTCGAAATCTATCGTTCTCGTCAAGAAGAAGCCCTATCTGGCCATCGTCTTCCCCAAGAACAGGATCTAAAGACCATAGTTGACATAACTGATATTTTTGAAGATGGCCAATCTCTCCCCCATCTCAACCGCGAATTAGCCGACGAGGATCTCGGGCTGATTCAAGAGGCGAATCAAGGGACGATCATCAGTGTCGTTAATAATATCCTTGTTCAAGCCATTGAAAGCAAAGCGACGGAAATTCACCTAGAACCCCAAGAAAATCAATTAACTATCCGTTTTCGCCAAGATGGTCTCCTGCGTTCTGCCGGGGAACCGATTTCTCGGGAAGCGACCCCAGCAATTATCTCACGGTTAAAAATTCTGGCTAACCTCGATGTCAGCGAGAAATCGCGACCCCAACAGGGAAAAATGACCAAAACTTTTTCCGGTCGCAAAATAGATTTTCGTCTCCACACCCTACCCAGTCAACACGGGGAAAAAATTCTCTTGCGGGTTTTTGATTCTCGATCCCCACTTTGGCCCCTCGATGAGTTGATTACTAGCCAAGAAACCTGTAAACTGGTACGCACCATGATCGAGCGCCAGGCGGGGTTGATTCTGCTCACCGCACCGGCCGGAGGCGGTTGTTCCACCAGTTTTTATTCTCTACTAGCCCATCGAAACCAAGGCGATGTTAATATCGCCACCGTGGAAACCTCGATCGAACGCGGCCTTAACGGTATTACCCAAGTGGAAATCGCTGATGGTCAAGGTCAAGATTATGCCTCGATTTTGCCCTCTTTCCGGAATCAAGATGTGGATATCATCGGCATCGATCGCCTGGTGGATTCTTCCACCCTTGCCCATGCCTTAGAAGCGGCCTTGACAGGACATTTAGTTATTTCTAGTTTACCCCTCAATAATGCCTTTGCCGCGATCGCTCGCCTCAATCAATTAGCGGAGCCAGCCCTAGTCGCCGATACCCTAGTGGGAGTGATCAATCAAAGACTGGTGCGACGGGTTTGTCAGGTTTGTCGGCTGAAACATCAACCAAAAAGGGAGGAATTAGCTAAATTTGGTCTTTCTCCCGCCCAAGCTGCTCAATACAGCTTTTATAAAGCTAATTCCCTCACTGCCGAAGAAATCATCCAAGCGCGGGAAAAAGGGAGATTATGCCGTCATTGTCACGGCATCGGTTATCAGTCCCAGATTGGGGTCTTTGAAGTAATTACGATTACCCCTGACCTCAAAACTTGCATCGCTGAGAATAAACCCGCCGATATGCTCAAAAAAGCGGCAACACGAGCAGGATTCAAGTCTCTCCTCGCCTACGGTTTGGAATTAGTCCGCCAAGGTTATACTACCCTAGAGGAAATCGACCGCGTCATGGCCGATAAATTAACTTTACCCTCCCTCTCTGCTGCCAATAATCCTGAGATTCCCCCGGATGTTTTCGGAAGAATCGAGGCGATCGAGCAGTTATTAAAAGCTCTCAATGGTGAATTACAGTTATTAAAGCAAGAAATTAGCCTAAATTCGCCCAAAAATTCTCCAAAGAGCGCAAATCCAACTATTATCGACCAGGAGCTACCTGATTTGACTAATTCAGTTCTTCCTTCCCGCAACCGGTCATCGGATAAGGAAATGATCGTTTCCGCTGCCCCTGTTTATGAGGAGTTAACCGACCCCGGCGATTGGGAACAGTTAAAACGGCAACTAGAGACGAATCAGGATCTGATTGTCTCCTCGGATTCAGAGGCTCCTTTCTCGGTCGAAGTCAATACTTCTTTTCCTTCCGCCCTCGATCCTTGGTCTTAGTCGGGGAAAAGACTTAAAATTTAACCTGGGCAATATTTGAGGACTAAAAAGTAATGACCACAGAATTAGAAACCAAAAAAGTTACTCCTACTCGCTGTTTAGTTGGTGCGGCAATTTCGGCAGCACTGGGGACAATTCTCTATTATCTTACAGCAGCGATCGGTCATTCTTTTTACTCAAAACCGATGGTTGCTCACAGTCCGATCGCCTTGAGAATTGGCAGCGCTGTCCGGACTTTAGTTTTTGGTTTAGCTTCTCTAGGAACCTTTATTTTTATTTTTGTCACCATTGGTTTAATTCTTTTGGCTATCCAATTACTACTTAAACGCCCTCAAAAAATATAAATTATAAATTATGAATTGGCAGTGGGGAAGTAGGGAAGTGGGGAAGTGGGGAAGTGGGGAAATTGTCTCATCACCCCAACACCCCAAGACCCCAACACCCCAACACCTCCTAACACCTACCTCCTATCTCCTATCTCCTGATCACTGATTAACGGACATTTTGAGCAACAAAATCTTTGATCAGTTGTTCTAAAGCAGCCGAGGAAGCGCGGGTAATCAGAAAACATCTAAACTCCTGGCCTTGACTGAGATATTGGGAATAGGCCGCCTGTAAAAAAGGTTTATAGCTGGGGTTTTTGCGAATATACACCTCAAAAAAGGCCAAAGATAGGGAATGGGCGTAACTATCGATCAGATATGGTGCTGGCAGGGTAAGATCGGCTATGGATTCGATCGCTTCGTTAATTCCTGCATCTAGTACCGAAAAGTCAACGTGAGCTTGACCTTCAATCAGAGCTAAATATTTATTTTCGGTTTTGAGCAGGGGAAAAGAGCGCACCTGTTCAAAAATAGCGGGGGTAGCCGGATCGTAGGTTCCTGCCGCCACAAAAGTGGGAATTTCGATTTTAGCCAGTCCTTTAGCCCCAAAAATACTCCAATTAAACGGATTAACCGCAAAAATCGCTTTGATTCTCGGATCGCGAAAGTTGTATTCTTCCCGGGGTAAATCCAAAGCACGACACTGCAGCAAGAGGGAGACATTGAGAAAAGCCAATCTTCTTTGACAGTCCCGTTGTAGATTCTCGAAATCGATTGTCGCTCCACCCACAGCTAAGGCTGTATAACCGCCGAAGGAATGTCCACCAACTCCCACATTATCTAAATCTAATTGCCCCTGAAATTCCCCCGCGTTGCGTCTTTGCAATTCATCGATCACAAAAGATATGTCCAATGGACGATCGACAAATTCGTTGGTATAAAAAACCATCCGCGATAAACCGGCCAGCAGATTCTGCACCTGTAGGGTATCGCTGCCAGAGTGTTGGGGTATGGCAACGAGATAACCGTAACTAGCCCAATGTTCCGCTTGTCGGACAAAATCTTCAGGACGGGAAGCTAAACCGTGGGAAAAGACGATAACAGGGGTTTTCTGGGTTAATTGCCCCTTGGGTTTGACAATAATTAGATAAAGTTCCCTCTGACGACGGCTATCGGTTAAATCCAGCCGCATTTGTTCCACTTGTTGGGGTCCCAGTTGTCGGGGGTCGGTCATGGCGGTAAAATTAATTTCACCGGCCTTTTTAGCTTCTTCTAAGGATAATTGCGCCACCTTTTCTGTAAATACTGTGGTGGCTTTCAGGACGATATCGATCGCCCGAGCTAATCTTTGCACTTTTGTCACATCAATCTGCATATTAGTGGGCAGATTACGCAGCAGGTTAAGAATAGTTACCCCTCCCGGTTCAAAGGCTGATTTAACTAGGGCAGAACGCAGGGCAAATTTACCATTAATACCCCCTTGAATGGTGATCAGTTCCCCTAAAAGGTTGAGGATATCTTTCCCCATTGTGGAGTTAAAAAAGCGCGAGATCAGGACGGGATTAACTTCTTTACTTGTGGTTAAAGCTTGGCGAAATTCTTTTTGTTGTTCGGCGGTTGTATTACCTAAATATTGTCTTAGATTAGCGTCAATTCTGCCAGTTTTGGCGAACTTTTCTAGGGAACTAATTTCTAGGGTACGACTAAAGGGCGCTAAGATAAAAGTGATTCTCTCGGCCGAGAGGACAGGAAAGCTAGTCAGTATTGTTCCCAAGCAACCAAGAGCGATCAAGCGACCAATTTTAGCTAATTGCAACAAGTTTTTCGGCTCCTTTTCTTTCTGCGATCCTATTCCCTCTGGATTATAACAGTAACTTCGCAGTTTTTAACGGTTTTCTTGCTTGACTATCAACAAAAATTATCAATTTACCTCGATCGATAATCTTGACCTAGAATAATAGGTAAAAAGTCTCGAAAATTCCAATCTTGCCGATTTCAAGCTACCAGCGGTAGTCGGGGATAACCGATCAACGCTCATGGTTTAAGGGTAAAAATGCCAAAGTTGCCACTACTTTCACCCCAAATTCTTCCTCAAAAACGGGTTTTTTATAGTCTAAACTCCACAATTCTAAAGCACAATCATCTTCAGCATTATTGGGGAAAAGATGCAGATGTAGGGTTCTATATTCTGCATCGTACTTACATTCAATCTTTTTAATTGCTCCTATTTGTCGTCGATCTAAAGCCACAGCCAAGCGCAGTATAGCACTTAAATGTCTGACCATATACTGATAGTATTCCGTTAATTTCATAAAATCATCGTGCCTTTTCTTCGGTTTACTTTTGCGGTGATAACGGGCGATATTAGCGATAACTTCTAACTCTATTTCCGTATAGCCCAACAGTTCACCATTGCGAATTAAATAATAGGAATGTTTATGATGGGCAGCATGACTAACATATAAACCACTATTATGTAAAATTGCCGCCGCCCATAATAGATCTTTAGCCTCCTGATTCCAAGAATGTAATTGTGCTTGGGTTTGCTCGAACAAAGACAAGGAAAATGTCGCTATTCTCTCGGCCGATTCTAAATTAACTTGATACTTTTTCGCTATTTTCAAGACACTGCGCTGACGGATTTCACTCTGATAAAGTAACCGATTATCAATTAACCCGTGCGTCAGCATCCAATCGACGATTACCCCTTCTCGCAGGGCCCTTTCACAGAGAACTAACTTATCAACATCTAACATGGTCATCGCTTCCAAAAGCACGATCGAACCTGCTAGAATTATCTCGGCCCGTTTATCGGACATCCCCAGAATTGCCAGCCTTTGATGATAGTCCAAAGCGGCGAAACGTTTGACTAATTCTTTGACATCTTTGCGGGTTAATTGATAACCATTTAAAGGATTGGGAATTTCCCCCAATTTCTCCAAAGCATGGATAGTCATCAAAGTTTCTATCGTCCCAGAAGTTCCCACTAAACGCGGCACTTCTCCCACCTGTAAATGATGTTTAATTTCCTCTACTGCCCGCTCCAACATTCCCCTGGTGTATGCCCTTAAATAGGCTAATTCTGTCGGACTAATGGGATCGGTAGTGATGAAATCTTGGCTCAAACGCACCGCGCCGATTTTGGTACTACTAAGAAAGCGAATTTCTTGACTATCGGCTAAGATTAATTCCGTGGAACCGCCACCGATATCGATAATAATATGGGCTTGATTTTGGAAATCCATCCCCGAGACGACACCGAGATAAATCCGACGAGCTTCCTCCTGTCCAGAGATGAGATTTACAGAAATACCGACTTCTTTCTCGATTAAAGCCAAAAATTCGTCGCCGTTGGCCGCTTCCCGGGTGGCGCTGGTGGCCACGGCAATAATCTGATCCGCATGGAGACTAATAGCTAGATCGTGACAGCGTTTTAAAGCCGCGATCGCTCTTTCCATGGCCGCTAGGGTTAATTTACCAGTTTTCCTATCTCGATCGCCCAGACGGACTGTATCCTTTTCTCGGGCAATAATCGTAAAAGCGGGTAAAGACGGTTCAATTTTCACCACTACCATGTGAACCGAATTCGTACCAATATCGATCGCCGCTAGGATTTGGACATCGGGGACTTTTGCCGGGGGCGCTAGTCCCCGATTGGGTGTAACTTGATTAGAAATATTCACCATCGCTTATCAGTGATCAGTTACCAGTCGGGGGATAGGTGTTAAGGCTGGTCTTATTATCCCTCTAATTGTCCGCCTCGGCGCTGCAATTTTAGCTTTGTATAGCATTCATTCGTCAATATACAATTTTCGCTGCTCCAGGGCCAATTGCTGGAATTCCCCTTCCCCAAATTCTCGCTGCTTGGGACGGCGCTCTTGGTCGGACTCGACTAAATAGATATAATCACAATCAACCCCTTCTAGATTGGTATTTTCGGCGATTTTCCAAGCTTCGATACAAGCGCCCGTCAGGGTGGCTGCCTGTAAATTGGCTCTCATCACGTTACTATGGGCTAAATTTGCCCCTTCTAGATTAGCGTAGGCTAAATTTGCCTCGCTGAAATTTGCCCTAGTGAGATTGGCATTTTTGAAGTTAAACCCGTAAAGATTCAGTCCGCGAAAATTATAGCCAATATAAGCTTTATTTTCCCCTTGACCAGTAACGAGAAGATTTCTCATCGCCACTTCGGCCAAAATTGTCTTTTCCCAACGCGCTCGCTCGATGCCCGATACCAGATAAAATCGAGTTCTAGTTAAATCTTTTGCCCTTAAATCAGTGGCTTTTAACTGCGCTCCCGTGAAATCCGCTTCTTTAAGATTTGCGCCGCAAAAATTTGTACCTTTACTGGCTAAAAAAGCAATTGCTATCGATTTCGTGATTGTTTGTCTCGATTCTTCTAGGGACAACCAAGCCAGATAAGCGGTGAATAAAGTACCACAAACCCCAACAATCAAAGCTATAGAAAAAGTTCCATTCATCACGGCTATTCCTGCTAATGCTCCCTGAAAAGCCAAGATAATTACTGTCAATAAAGTTAAAATTAAGCTGATGAAAATTGCTAGGATAAAACTTGTTGATTGACCAGAAATCAAGGATAAAACTAAGGGTAATCCCCCAACTCGCTGACGATAAAATCTTCCATAAATTAGGGATAAAATCGTGATTATCACCGCACCAATGATTTTAAATTCGGTTACATCTGTCACCAGCATTAAAGCTAGATAATACCCAGTTAATCCCCACAGATAGCCGCAGAAAGCCGCTATTAACCAAGAAATTAAGATTAATTGTAGCCGACCGCGCTTTAGTAATCCTGCCCTAGCCTCGGTAAATTTAGTTCCCTCTAAAATAGCCCCTTGAAAATTAGTACCACGCAGATCTGCTTGACTAAAATTAGCCCCCGATAAATTCTGTCCGCGAAAACACTGTCTTTTTAATTTTACTCCTGTAAAATTGCGTTTCCCTTTGGCATATAAATCCAGTACCTCACTTGCTTTCATAAGACCTCTTACAGAAATCAAAAATCGTTTTTAGGGTTAGGAGTCAGTAGCCAGTAGTCGGGAGAATTAAGAATGAATAATAATCAATTAAATGGTCTATTTAAAGATTTTGTGTTATTTAATCCTTATTATTGCTGTTTTTGAACCATGAAAAATTAATTATGCAGGAGGTTTATAGAAATTACGGAGATCTGTTTTTTGCTTGATTAATTAATTTAATTGATAAGTACCTAAGCAAAATTAATTACACATATCTAACCCCGCTCTTGCCTCTTGCCTCTTGCCTATCTTCACTAGGAAATTAATTTTGCACGACTACTTAACACCTTTTATCTTTTTAAAATTGGCTTTGGTTATTTTTTGGCAATTTATACTAATACTAAATCCATTTATTAAAAACTGATTATTTATTCCCTTTTGCATGAGTGCCTTTTGCATGAGTGCCTCTTGCATGAGTGCCTCTCCTGATAACTAGCCTGTAATCAACGGATTTAGTATAAATCGGTTTTTAATAGTGCGATGAACTCCCAAGTTATGGATTGTTTCTCCCCGCTCTCCCATACCTTGTAAACAGGATTGAGTATAATGCAGATTTAACTGGACAGACCCCTGGGGATGAGGGACTTTTTTAGGGGTAATCCACGGCAAAAACAGCCTCTAAAACTGATTATTGACCCGGACTTGGTGTTTCTATCGGGGACTCTGGGGAAAGGGGAGTCGATTCAACTATTGGCGGTGGGGCCGGAGGTTGGAGAATATTGCGCCAGCCTTGCATTTGGGAGCGAGCCGAACTGTAGGCGGTACTTTCCCGGGATACGGATTCAGCAAGGCGAATAGCTTCCAGATAACGGCCGTTATTAGCTTGATCCGTGGCTAAAGACAAAAGCTGATAACTCCAACGTTCCAGCAATTCAGTCCGTTGCACACCCGCATCGGTTTGAGTGGAAATATTGGTAACTAAAGCAATCGCCCGGGTTAAACCTTCTGGGGTTCCCGTCGCCGCTAATTGATTAGCCTGTTGGAGATTTTGACGGGACCGCAACTCTCGGCGCCAACGACGGATATTTTGGGAAACTTCCGAGGAAAGAGCGCGACCGGGGGGAATTTGATTGGCAGTTTCGATCGCTGTGCTATAGTCTTTGAGATTGGCCAAAGCTTGAGCCTGATCTAAAATAGGTTGATCCTCCAGGCGTTCAATCCGCACTTGCCAGCCGCGAATTTCCCGTTGAGCATCTCGGTATAGGGCCCGATTTTTACCAATGGCCCGGGCCTGAATAATAGCGCTACTGAGGGAGTTAATATCGCTGGGGAGAGCAATTTCTTGGGCGCGTTCTAAAATCGGCCGGTCTTCAATAACTTGTATTTGACGATTCCAAGAGCCAATTTCCTGCTGTGCTTGCGACCAGAGGGGATTATTCCGGGGAACCTCGCCCGCTTTCGCGATAGCGGCGCTATACTGCTCGATCGTACCTGCTTGTGCTAAATCTCTAGCCTCGGACAGTATTTTTACATCCTGTACCTGTAACTGCCAGCGCTCCTTCATAGCTAGGGCCGTTTGATGGAGGGGTCGAGAAGGGTCGATTTGTTCTAGTCCCAGTATGCCGGCTTCTAATCCGTCCACCGTGCCGGTTTCCGCATCTAAGGCCGCCGTGGACAAGACAGACCAATCGGTGATATCTGCTTTAATTTTGAGGTCTTCGGGGCTTTCGTTAGCCAAATCCCGGAGAGCTTGCCATTGCTTCTGCTCAATTAATCTTTCGGCGTATTCTTTCAGTTTATCCTCGGTTTTCCCGATTAATTTTTGTGCCTCCTGATAGGCATAACTGCTGGCTTGAATTTTTCTAGCTTCTTCGATGACTTTGAACCAATTGTCGAGACCGCCCCGGGCAAAGAGATTAA
>Ga0315903_10009370_pt1 | contig 11844 bp, 9 predicted proteins | sample LakEriMetagenome_7_FD_203524 | JGI IMG/M metagenome (GOLD analysis project Ga0315903, IMG submission 203524) | Freshwater fungal communities from buoy surface, Lake Erie, Ohio, United States - Buoy 2 MA119 | ecosystem: Environmental > Aquatic > Freshwater > Lake | place: USA: Lake Erie, Ohio...
CGGCCGATTTCGATATTTCTTTGAATTTACCGAATCTTGAGCAGAGTCTTGACCTGTTCATCACGACGGACGCGCTATCCGAGAGCACGCTGGAACAGGCGACTGAATCGCTGCGCGCAGGTCTGCGCTACGATCCCGTTCGACTGCTGAATATTGAAGTGGGCGCCAAGTTGGCGGCGCCGCCGGTCGGCTTCATCGCCTTGCGAACGGGCAGGGCGTTTTCGTCGGGTGCGTGGCGACTCGAGCCTTTCCTGAAGGTTTTCGCTGAGACCGATGAAGGCTTCGGGTTGGCCGGCAGCGTTTTGATTGATCGTTGGCGGCAGCGACATCTACTGCGATCGTCGTTGTCTGTGCGTTGGCTGGATCAGACGGGGGTGACGGGCTGGTCGTACCAATTCGTATCCGCCCATGCAAAAGCCGTCATCAGTCCTGATCGACAGTTGTCGCAGGTACGAAATCGCGATCTCGGTGATGCCGCTGGATTTCGGCTCGAGGCAGGCGGGCGGAGCGCTAACGGCGCCGATTTCTATGAGGCTGGTTTTTTCTGGAAAAAGCCCCTACATGGACGATGGCTTTTTCTTAACATCGAGCCGTTGGTGCGTTTCGATCGTGAGCGGCAGTGGTCCGCCGATCCGGGCCTGCGGATCGGTCTGGATGCGCTTTTCTGGGACGTCGCTCGCTAAAAGTCAGGGCAGAGTGATGGTGGTTTCGAAGACCATCGCCGCACTGCCGACGATCCACACGCCCGCGAGACGACCGTCTTCGAACTCCAGTTCCACGTCGACTCGGCCGGGCCGGTTTTGAAATTGACCCTGAGCACCCGAGAACTCGACCTTGTCGCCATTACGCTCAAGGAGTCCGTGGTGCAAGAGGTAGGCGCCAAGCAGGCCATGTGCATTGCCGCTGACCGGGTCTTCGGGAATACCGATGGCCGGACAAAACATTCGCGAGAGGGTGAGGCAGTCCGGTTGACCTGATTCGGTCGTGAACACGAAGTGCCCAGACGCGCCGAGCTGCGCCGAGAGTGTGGTCAGGCGGCCAAAGTCCGGCTTCATTTGCTTCAATTGCTGACTGCCGCGCACGCCGATCAGAAGGCGATTCCCCGCGCCACCGACGATGCGCATTTCGCAGCGTGGGTCGAGATCGGCGCTTGAGAGTGCCAGCGCATCGAGCACAGCGAGTCGTTCACGTTCGTTCAGCTCACGACCCAACGGAGGCGCCGGTTGTCGAACGGCGATACGGCGATCAGCGCCGGCACCGCGGATTTCAACATCGACCCGACCGGCTTTCTGTTTCTGCCGAGCACGTCCTGGGTGCGGCGCCGGATCACGCGAGAGCACATAGTGTGTCGCGATGGTTGCGTGCCCTACGAACGCAGACTCCGTGCGCGGGGTAAAAAATCTCACGCGTAGATCGTGATCATCACCCTCGGGCGGCAACACGAAAGCGGTGTCTCCGTTATTGAGTTCGCGGGCGATGGCAAGCATCTCCTCGTCGCTCAAAACTTCGGCGCCTAGTACAACTCCGGCCGGATTACCCGTGAAAAGTTGCCGCGTGAACGCGTCGACCTGAAAGACCTGTACGGTTCTCGACATGATCTGCCTCCCATCGGGCGAGGGCCCCATTGGCTGACGCAAGGGGCGCGATTGTAGGCAAGTCGGTCGCCAACTGCACCCCGCACTTGCAACCGGCTGATTTTCAAGCAAAATAACCGCTTACCTTGGGGTGGCCTTCGGGCCTGAGACGTCGCATGGGGCGGCGAACCCGTTGAACCTGATCCGGTTAGTACCGGCGGAGGGAGCAGGTGTATCCATCTCGTCTTGCCTGTTTTGCTTTCGTATCGCTCGCGCTCGCAATGCCAGTGGCTGCGGCAGAATCTGAGCCGATCCTAGAAGAGGTCATCGTGACCGCAACCCTGCGGCCGGCGGCGTCTCTGGAAGTTCCAGCTAGCGTCACCGTACTCGATCGCGCGACGCTGAACGAGGCCGGCTTACAGCACCTGCAAGATGTGCTGCCATTGGTGCCGAACCTGAATTGGGCCTCGGGCAGTTCTCGGCCTCGCTACTTTCAGTTGCGTGGAATCGGTGAGACCGATCAATGGCAAGGAGCTCCGAATCCGTCGGTTGGATTTTTGATCGATGGGATGGACTTCTCGGGAATCGGTATGCCGGCGACGCTGCTTGATCTCGAGCAGATCGAAGTACTGCGGGGTCCGCAAGGAACCACCTTTGGCGCTAATGCGTTAGCGGGCTTGCTGCATGTGCGTAGCCAAAAACCGACCGACGAGCCGCAGCAGCGTTGGGAGGCAAGTTGGGGCGAGGCGGGTGTGGGGTCATTGGGTCTCGTTGCGGGCGGCGCACTGGGTGAGGAGTCTGCATGGCGTATTGCCGCGCAGCGTTATCGTGCCGATGGCTCACGCGATAACGAATTCCTTGGTCGCGACGACACCAATGGTTTGTCCGAAGACACCTTTCGCTGGCGCAGCACGCATCGCATCACTCCGCAATGGCAAGCGGATTGGTCCGTGCTCGCAGTGGATCAGGATAATGGCTTCGACGCGTTCTCCATCGACAACTCACGACGGACTCGCTCGGACGATCCTGGGCGTGATCGACAACGCTCTTACGGTATGTCGCTGCAGTTAGCGCGCGAGGGGGCCGTCAAGTTTCAAAGCGTGACTGCCCTAGTAGATGCAGACATTCTTTACTCGTTCGACGGCGACTGGGGTTTTGATCCTGACTATGATTTCACCTCGCAATTCCTGCGAGATCGGCAAACCGTCAGTCAGGACTTGCGTTGGTTATCGAGCGACGGAGGGTGGATTTTCGGTCTTTACGGTCTCGATATTCGCGAGACGAATGATCAGCTCGATCTCTACGCTGGCGAGACCTATCGTAGCTTGAGAAGCGATTATCGAGCTCGGCATGCGGCGCTCTACGGCTCCGTCGATCAGGCGTTCTCGAGTCGATGGACGCTCACGGTCGGCGCACGCCTCGAGCATCGCGACTCGGAGTACGGCGACACCGATGGCACGGATCTCGCCCCTGGCGAGAGCATGTGGGGTGGTAACGTGTCGCTCAGCTACCGAATCGATCCGTATCAACGCGCGTACGTTTCGTTTGCGCGCGGCTATAAAGCCGGCGGTTTCAATATCGGTGCCGTGATTCCGGCCGATCGTCGCGAGTTCTCGGAAGAAGTTTTGAACTCGATCGAGGTCGGCTACAAGGCCGAGGATCCGAATCGTCTGTGGCGCCTCGAGGCGAATCTGTTTCTCATGCGACGCGCGGATCAACAGGTGAGCACCTCGGCGCAACTCGATCCGGGCGATCCATTGTCGTTCATTTATCTGACCGACAACGCTGCCCGTGGCGAGAATGCCGGTCTTGAAGCGAGCGTTATCCGCCGGGTGTCGGCGCGTTGGCAGTTATCCGCTTCGGCGGGTGTTCTGCGTACCCGTTTTCTCGATTACGCGACGGTCGATCGTAACCTCGCCGGTCGTGAGCAGGCGCATGCGCCGGCGCGACAAGCGGCGTTGAGTGCCGAATACCGTCACGAGCGCGGTTGGTTCGCCAGGGCTGATCTACAGCATGTCGCTGCCTTCTACTTCAGCGACAGTCACGACGAGCGTTCCGGGTCGTACAACCTGCTCAATCTGCGTGCGGGATACGAGACTTCGAGCTGGCGAGCTGATATGTGGGTTCGCAACGCGCTTGACGACGATTATGCGCAACGCGGATTTTTCTTTGGTAACGAGCCACCGGATTATCCCAACAAACTGTATGTTCAGTTGGCGGATCCTCGTCGCATCGGACTCAATGTGACATGGACGGTGCACTAAGTGCAGAACTGGCTCGATCAATTACTCGCGACGCATTGGGCTGAGCACGTAGCACTGCTGTGCGGTGTCACCTACGCCGTTCTTGCCGTAAAACGGATTCGCTGGGCTTGGGTGTTTGGCGCAGCCTCGTCTGCCGTGTTGGTGTGGTTGGCAGCGGGAGCGGCATTGCCGCTACAGGCGGTACTCCAGGCGGTTTATGTATTGATGGCCGTATACGGTTTTTGGCACTGGTCGAAGGTCGCACCGGGCGAGAAGGTGATTGCCGTGACGATGTGGGGCTGGCAACGGCACCTCATCGCGTGGGTCGCCATCGCCACTTTAGTCTGGTTCGGTGCACCACTGTTACAGCAGCATACGGCGGCAGCGTGGCCGCATCTGGATGTTTTTGTCACGGGTCTCAGTTTGCTCGCCACTTGGATGACCGCTCGAGCAATTCTCGAGAACTGGCTTTATTGGCTTTTAGTTGATGCTTTGTCGTTCTACATGTATTCGGCCCAAGGTTTGATGTTTGTGGCGATGCTGTATTCGATTTATTTCGTCATCGCGATTTTCGGACTACGCAGTTGGTGGCAACAACGCACATGAGTGCGCCAGGTCTCAATGGGCTGACGGGTAACCGTATCGAGTTTCGGCAGGTTCAAGGTCGACGCGTCGTTCGTCGGCACTGGAGCAGCGTGGCTCGAGAGTCGTGGTTGGGTGCGAGTCGTGATGCGGAATTGGCGGCGCATCGCGTGGGCAGTCGATTCGGTATCGCCCCGCAGATCACCGCTGTCGATTTGGCAGCGCGCTGGATGGAGATCGAGTGGCTTAAAGGTGTGCCGATCGTCTTGGACGAGCTGGCTACCTCTTCATCGAGATCGATGCTCTGGACGCTGCTCGATCAGCTGCGCAGACTCGATGCATCGGACGTCCCAAGGCTCGACGTGTCGAGTCGTATCGACGAGTTGCTCCATCGGCTGAGTCGGATCGACTCGACCGCATGCCTGATTTGGAGATCGCAATGGCTCGCGCTTCGAGCTAGGTCAGAAGAGCATGCCGCAGAAGAGGGCGTCGCATCGCCGTTCAGTCGTTGTCTCGTGCATGGTGATCTGCACTCGGGCAATGTGCTGCACGGACCGGGTGAGCGATTCGTCTGCATCGACTGGGAGTATGCGCATGCCGGACATCCTCTAGAAGACTTGGCAGGTTTGCTCAACGCATCATCAGTATTACAAGCGGAGTGGCAGACGGCGCAACACGTCACAGCGCCGCGTCCCGATTGGTGGCCGGAGACAGTTTTCGACGCACTGGGTTGTCGGGGGCACGCAGATCGAGTTCGCCGTCTGGGCTGGTGGATCGAGGCACGCGGCATCTTGGATGGTGTTTGGATGGCGCTGGCATCGCATTCCGCTGGAAACGCGCCCGATGCCTAGGCAAACTAGGCAGCTCAGTTTCAAAGCGAATACAGGATTAGCGAATGCCTACCTTGAAGGTAATCGACCGTGACGGTGTGGAGCACGACGTTCCCGCTCGAGCCGGCGTCAAATTGATGGAAACGCTGCGCGAGCTCGAGTACGGCATTTCGGCGATCTGTGGCGGCATGTGCTCCTGTGCCACTTGCCATGTCTATATCGATCCGTCCTGGGCAGCCAAGATTCCGGCGCCGATGTCGGACGAGCGTGAACTGATCGAGGAGTTGGCTCATCACAAGGAAGGTTCGCGACTCTCTTGTCAGATCGATATGACCGACGCGCTCGATGGGCTGCGCGTCACCATCGCACCGGACGAGTGACGGGCGCGCGGTGGATTGGTTCGTTCTTTTTCTGGTGGCGGCTGCAAGCATCGCGGTTGCGCGCATCGTCTATCAGGTGCGCCGTACCGCCACGCATCGAGCCGACGATTGGGACGCCAAGCTGATCGAACGGCTTCGTCGCGGCGGTGTCGATCCCTTCCAACCCCTGCAGATCGATTTCTTCATCGCCATGCCCACTATGGAAGCGGCGCAGGTGGTGGCGGGCCAGTTGGAAGCCGACGGCTATTCCATAGAGATGCGCGAATCAGCCGAAGGTGGTGCGCACCCGGTCAGCGTACACGCGGCCAAATCGATGCACCTGCACGTACCGGTGGTCCGAGCCGCTTCGCAGCGCTTGCGCGAATTGGCCGAAGGCGCTGGCGGTCGCTACGACGGTTGGGCACCGGGCAAGGCTTAACGTTTTTCGGTCTGCCGCTTCACCGCTTCGGCAGCGGCCTCGATCGCGGCCTGATCTCCCAGATAGCGGCGACTGCGTGGCTGCAGGTCAGCATCAAGGTCATAGAGCAAAGGCACACCCGTCGGGATGTTGAGCTCGACAATGTCCTGCTCGGGTACGCCGTCGAGCATTTTGACCATTGCACGCAGGCTATTGCCGTGCGCCGTCACCAATACGTTCTTCCCCGCGCGCAGTTGCGGTGCAATGCTGTTGTCCCACACTGGCTTCACGCGAGCCAAGGTATCTTTGAGCGACTCGGTCGCAGGTAGCAGGGCAGGGTCGATCCCAGCGTAGCGACCGTCGAAACGCGGATGTCTCGGGTCATCGGCCGATAGTGGCGGCGGTGGGATGTCGTAGCTGCGGCGCCAGATTTTTACTTGTGCTTCGCCGTGTTCGGCTACCGTCTGGGCTTTGTTGAGACCTTGCAGGGCGCCGTAGTGACGCTCGTTCAGGCGCCAGTTCGTTTCGATCGGGACCCACATACGATCCATTTCGTCGAGCACGATCCAAAGCGTGCGGATCGCGCGCTTGAGAACCGAGGTGTAGGCGACGTCAACACCGATACCGGCTTTTTGAATTTCACGACCAGCGTTGGCTGCTTCGATACGTCCCTGGGGTGAGAGATCGACGTCCGTCCAACCAGTGAACAGATTCTCCACGTTCCAGATGCTCTGACCGTGACGTACGAGGACCAGTTTTCCCGCCATTTTCGCCGTGCTCCCGCAAGTTTGGGGTGAAATAGAGGGCGCAGATGCTAGCACAGGGGTCTGTTGTCCTCGTCCGTTGGCCGGGCATAGACTCGGACGCAACGGGGATCAAATCGCGGCGTCAGATCGCGGGAGAAAAACATGAGCGCCAATCTCGAGTCTTCGACTTCTAGCAGCGGGGGTTTGAAGAACTGGCTCCATCGACCGCCCTATATCGGGTTGATGGCATTTTTGATCGTCTTCGTAGTGCAGGCACTCGGCCACACGGCGATGATCATGATGGAGGAGATTTGGCCTGGCCCCGGTTATGTGTTCGAGTCTGCTTTTGCTCTCGGGGCATTCGGAGCCCTTTTGCTGTGGCTAGGTATGCGCCATCCCAACGAAGTGTCGGCAACGTGGTACGGGTTTTGGGCGGGGACTTTCTTGTGGACCGGTTGGGTGGAGTTCGCGTTCGTTTGGTCGGGTGAGGATCTCGGTGTTCCCGATTTGATGGATCCTTTCAAGCCCGGCGTCATCGCAACGAAAGCCGAATATCTCGTGATGATGTCGTCGATCGGCGTACTAGGAGCGACACTGGTCTATTTTCTTTTCAACAAAGAAACCAAGTGCAATTTCTTCATCTGGTTTCAGCGCCATCTGAAATTGAAGACGGGCAAACCCAATCCGCATCATGAACGCAACTTTGCAGCGATCACGGCGCTCGAGACGGTCTATGTGATTTGGTTTTTCTACCTCGTCCTGCTGTTTCTATATCACAAGGATTTCGCAGGCGATCGTCATCCTGTGACCTACGCCGTGTTTTTCCTGAACGTCATTTGGGCGGTTTATCTATTCCGTCGACTGATGTTGTTCTGGCGCGTGACGACTGCGATACGCTACGGCATTCCGACAGCGATCATCGCCTGGAACGCTGTCGAGCTCGGCGGTCGTTGGCACTGGTTTACCGAGTTCTGGGAGCATCCCGAAGACTACGCCTGGCAACTGTCGGCGTTGGCCATCGGTATCGTGGCGGCAGCCTGGTTGGCGGCTCGCACCCCGATGCACACGAAGGCCAATCGCGACAGTTGAATGTGGCTGATCAGTCGGTGAGGCTACGCAAGCTGTCGACACACACCGACAGTGCGGCAAAGTCGCTCGAGCCGTCTGCCGACACGTCCGCCAGAGTCCGCTCCCAGCGTGCCAAGGCTTCTCGTCGGTCAGCAGACCATCGCGTGTAGTCTTGCTTTGCGACGGCGGTGACTATCGCGCGTTGCAGTTTGCGTACAGCCTCGCGTAGCCCGGAGCGCGCGATGGCCTGCAGTGGCCCGTCCACAACCAAGCGGTCGATTCGGGATCCCAGCCAATCGAGCTTCAGTCGCTCGCCGATCGCAAACCAATCGGCTGCAACCGCGGCGACAGGGCGCTGCTGCAGTTTGGCCAGCTCCGCCACATCGAAAGCGGCGTCGCGCGAGGTCCCGCTTGCCAATCGAGTCGCGAGTGCCGAGGGCAGACCTGCGTCGAGATAACGCTGCTCTGTCGCCGCCAACTCGCGCTTGAGATCGCCACTGAGACAGCGTTGGACGATTTGTTGAAATGCCCGCACCGGTGCACTCAGTTCAGACACGGTGTCAGCCACGACGAGTTCGCTCTGACGTCGCAATAGCCACATCGTGGCGTGGCGCAGGGTTCTGGCGGTATCCGCGTAAGCCGCGTACTGCGCTTCGCTCGGGATGCGATTGTCGAGAGCTTCGATGTCACTCCAGACTTCTCGCGCCTGCAGTAACTCACGAGCAATGCTGTATGCGCGAGCGACATCCGCTGCCGAGGCCCCGGTTTCTTCACAGGCACGCATCACGAAACTCGGTCCCATGCGATTGACCAGACTGTTGGTCACGGCAGTGGTGACTATCTCTCTCCGTAGTTGATGGCGTCGAATATCTTTGTTGAAGCGCTGCGTCACCGCGGACGGGAAGTAGCGCTCCACTTCCTGGGCAAAGTAACTATCGTCCGGCAAATTGGTGTCGATCAATTGCCTATAGAGGGAGATCTTCGAGTAGGCGAGCACGACGGCCAATTCGGGACGCGTGAGACCGAGTCCCTGTTTGCGACGTGCTGCCAGTGCCTCGTCGTCCGGGAGATTCTCGACCTGGCGATCAAGCTCGCCTTTGCGTTCCAGGTGCCTGATCAGACTCTGCAGTTCCGGCAGGCGTGCGGCTGACTGTAACTCGAGCGTCGAGAGGGCCTGGCTCTGCAAGTAGTTGTTACGAAGCACGAGCTTCGCGACCTCCCCGGTCAAGCGCGCAAGCAGACGATCGCGCTCCGCTCTTCGTAAGGCGCCGCGCGATTCGATGGCCGAGGTCAAAATCTTGAGGTTGACCTCGACGTCGGAAGTGTTGACGCCCGCCGAATTGTCGATGAAGTCGGTATTGATACGTCCACCGGTGAGGGCATACTCGACACGCCCGCGTTGCGTAAAGCCGAGATTGCCGCCTTCGCCGACGACTTTCGCGCGCAAATCGCGACCATCGACGCGTACGGCATCGTTGCTGCGATCACCTGCTGCCGATTGAGGTTCGTCGCTCGCCTTGACGTAGGTTCCGATGCCGCCGTTCCAAAGTAGATCGACCGGCATGCGAAGAATGGCGCGAATGACATCGCTCGGCGTCGTAGACGTCGCGTCAATGCGCAGCATCGAGCGCACTTCGGCGCTGAGCGGAATGGATTTAGCGCTACGCTCGTAGATACCGCCGCCTTTGGAGATCAGGCGAGCGTTGTAGTCCGTCCACGCGGAGCGGGGCAACGCGAACAGACGCGCTCGCTCGGCAAAGCTGGTGGCAGCATCCGGATTCGGATCAAGAAAGATATGCTGATGATTGAACGCGGCGACGAGTTTGATCTGCTGCGACAAGAGCATGCCGTTGCCGAAGACGTCGCCGGACATATCGCCGACACCAGCGACCGTGAAAGGCTCGCGCTGGATGTCCCGGCCCAACTCGCGGAAGTGTCGCTTCACGCACTCCCATGCGCCGCGTGCCGTGATACCCATTTTCTTGTGGTCGTAGCCGGCGGACCCGCCGGAGGCGAATGCGTCGCCAAGCCAAAAACCGCGTTCAACGGCGATCGCATTGGCGATGTCTGAGAACGTTGCCGTGCCCTTATCTGCGGCGACGACAAGATACGGGTCGTCACCATCGCGACGACGAAGATTCGGCGGCGGTGCGATGCGACCGGCGACGATATTGTCCGTGAGATCGAGTAGGGCGTTGATGTATTGGCGGTACGCCGCGATGCCTTCGGCTTGGATGGCATCGCGTGGTCCACTCGGCAGTTGGCGTGCAACGAAGCCGCCTTTCGCGCCGACCGGAACGATGACTGTGTTCTTGACGTTCTGTGCCTTCATCAGCCCGAGCACTTCCGTTCGGAAGTCTTCGCGACGATCCGACCAACGTAACCCACCGCGAGCCACTTCACCCATGCGTAGGTGCACACCCTCGACTCTTGGGCCGACCACGTAAATCTCGTAACGTGGACGCGGCAGCGGCAAGTCGGGAATTACCTTCGGGTCGAGCTTGAAGGCCAGTACCGGACGATGAGTGCCGTCCTCGTCTCGCTGGAAGAAGTTGCAGCGCAGGATGGCGAGTATGACCGCTTGGAATCTTCGCAGGATTCGGTCCTCGTCTGCATTCACGATGCCGTCGAGTCGCTTCGCCAGTCGGCTGAGAATCTGCGCTTCGGTTTTCTCGCGTGTCTCTTTGCGCAGTTTAGGGTCATGCCGCACCGCAAGGAGCTGATACAAATCGTGGGTCACGGTCGCGTTGGATTCCAGTGTGCGCTCCATGTAGCGTTGACTGAAGGGGATGCCCGCTTGCAGAAGGTAGCGACAGCAGGCGCGCAGCACGTTGATTTGGCGGATGTCGAGCTGAGTCGACAACAACAGACGGTTGAAGCCGTCGTTATCGATCAGCCCATCGCGAACGGACTGCAAGCCCTCGAGGAGTCGATCGCCGTCAACATCAACGTCAAACTTAGCGTCTGCCTTCAGCTCGATTTCGAAGTCCTGAATAGCGTTCTTTTGCGAGCTTGCGTCGCCGACGAGCCATGATTGCTCTCCCAAAAGACGCATCCCGAAGTTCTCGAACATGGGTACCAGATCGGCGATCGGCAGACTCGAGCCACGTCGGACGAGGCGAAGATGCAAACGCCCTAGGGTGTTGACGGCATCGCCTTCCGAGTGGTGGACGCGCCAGTGCATCGTGGCATTCGTGCTCGCTAGATGCTCCATCGCGTTGATGTCACGCAGCGATGTCGATGGTGAGACGGCCGTTTGATAAGCCAGTGGGAAAAGGGGTGCGTAGCGCTGGAAGAGTCGTGCTGCCGCCGCTGGCGCGATCGCGCCTTGCAAGGTCGTACGCAAGTGATCCGTCCACGTGGCGACGGCATCAGCGACTTCGCGCTCGAGGGTCGCGACTTGCGTACCTGAGAGTCTTTCGACTCCGCCTCGAATCATCACGTGCAAGCGCGCGTGATTGGACAAGGCGATCTGAACCTGCGACTCGAGATCACTGCCACCGCAGTGTCGTGTTAACAGCGCTTCGATGCGATGACGCACTTCTGTCGTGTAACGATCGCGAGGGACGAAAGCCATGCACGACCAAAACCGACCGAGCGGGTCGTGGCGCAGCATGACGCGTGTGGTTGGGCGATCATAGAGGTTGACGACACCACGGACGAAGTCGACGAGTTCGGATGGGCTGGACTGGAACAGCTCATCCCGAGGCCAGGTCTCGAGTACGGCCAGCACGGCCTTGCCGTCATGACTGCGAGGGTCGAGGCCGAATCGAGTGATGACTTCAGAGACTTTTCGGCGTACCACCGGGATGTCGTTTGGCGATGCGAAGTAAGCTGTGGCGGTCCACAGGCCGAGGAAACGATGTTCACCTCGAACACGACCTTGCGTATCGAAATCTTTGACAGTCAGATGGTCTAGATGTCCACTGCGATGGACGGTTGAGCGTAATGCCGATTTCGTGATGATCAGCGGATCTGCACTGCGCATGGCGTTGCGCAGTTCGCCCTGTAAGGTCTCGGTGCC
>Ga0315903_10009371_pt1 | contig 11844 bp, 7 predicted proteins | sample LakEriMetagenome_7_FD_203524 | JGI IMG/M metagenome (GOLD analysis project Ga0315903, IMG submission 203524) | Freshwater fungal communities from buoy surface, Lake Erie, Ohio, United States - Buoy 2 MA119 | ecosystem: Environmental > Aquatic > Freshwater > Lake | place: USA: Lake Erie, Ohio...
TCTTCGTACCATTCATTGTTGTTACTCATCGTAACTATCTCCCTTATTCATTAGTTGAGCGCAGACCACAAAGCTATACGGGGAATATAGCTTGGCTTCTACTACCAGTCTGTTACGTCGTTGGGGCTGGTCGATCCAACGAGAGTTTATACTTGAGCCTTGCGACTTAATGATCCAGTTTTAATACCTGAAGATCCACCAAACTCTGCACGAGCTTGAGAGGCTAAACGCTTGGTGCGCTTACTGGTTTGACCAAGAAGATTTTCTTGTTCAAGTTCTTTTTGTAAACCTTCGGTACTAGTTTCACCAAACATACGAGACGCTTGTTCAATACCAGTTTTTTGTTCTGCAACTTTAGATAGACCCATTCGTGCTTTGCTTCTATCAATTCCTTGAGTTTGAAGAAAGCCAGCACCAAGAGAAGACTGAATACCAACTTCAGTTTCGGCTGCTTTAATTTCTGCAATATCAATTTTACCTTTTAAGTACTCTGATCCTTCACTACCAAGTAACAAGCTATTAGCAATTTCATTATCAGTAATACCTGGATAAAGTTTACGTAGTTCATCTACTAATGGCTTGTCATTTGTATTAACTGCATCCCGAACTCTTGTGTAAGCATTAGTAAATCTTTGTTGTAGTTCAACTGGAGAAACATCATTGGCAATAAAGTTGGCAAAGTTATTTCGAGTTGCTAGTCCACCTGCTTGATAAGCTTTCATTGTTGATTCATACTGACGCTCTTGGTAAAGATATTCTGCTTCAGTTAATACTGACTTACCAGCTGCTAACCTATTTGTATTACCCTGAAATCTTTGCTTGTAGGTATCTGTCTGCCTAAGTTTTTCAGTAATAATGTCAGTTGCGTCAGTGCCTTCGTCTTGAGCAATTCTAGTAATTACATCTGCAAGTTCGGACAATCCCATATCCCTAAAGATTTGCCGAAGCTCTTCCCATCCTGACATTATCTCATTCCAAACTTAGTTAAAATATCATTTGCTAAACCATAAATTTTATCTTTATTTTTAGATACATTAGCCCAATCATCTGTCTTGCGAAGTGTCTTAACAAACGCTTGATCAGTAATTGGTTTACCTTTTTCATCTATAGATCTCATAGCAGTGTCAAGAAACTTATTGCTAAGATCAATTTTGTCTACACTTTCACCAAGTTCAGTTGCAATAATCTGACGAAATCCTGCAGAAAGATCTTCAACACTATTAAAAGCATCTATCTTGTCAGCCCAAGCAGAATAATTTTGCTTAGCAATATTTGTAACATAATCTTTTGCTTTATCTACTGTAAAATCACCAGTAGCAACTCCACGAACTTGGCGAAGTATCCAATCTTCAGCAACAGTTACGTTATTTTGTTTAGCCCATCTGCGAATATCATCTTCGGTTTCACCAGCAAGACCAAACAATGAACCAATTTTTTCTTCATTTGTTTGACCAGCAAAATTAATGTAACCAGAAATAACATTTTTTAATTCTGATTCATTAAAACCATTTTGAAGATTAGTGCGAGCAATTTCTTCTGCTTGAGCATCAGTTAATGTAGCACCAAGCATACCAGCAACATCTTGTACAGTAGCTTTATTAGATGCTATTTGTGCAGCAAAGTCTGAAGCTTGTGCTGGATCTTTAGATAAAGTGTAATACTTTCTTTGAGCTGCACTTTTTTCTTTGTACCAATCAAGTGCTTGAAGCTTGGTTATAAATGCTTCTTTAGTTAATTCTTGACCACTTTTTTGAAGTGCCCATGCTTCGTTAAATAGTGCTTCAAGTTTAGCATCAGACTTAATAACTGCAAGTGGAATATCCCAAGCGGTAGCTTGAGTAGCAGCAGTTACCCAACCACTATTATCATCCCACGCAGAGTTAGCGTCAGGAGCAGCTGGTCTTACCCAAAAGTTTTTATTTTCACCAGTACCTTTAACCCAAGCTTGACCTGGTTTTGGACGTTCAGATTTAACCTTTGTTTTTTTACCATCTGTAGTACTGGTCGTATATTGAAAAATACTAACTTTATTTTTTTCTGCCATGTTAACCTAATTCAATCGGATTATCTAAAGCTTCCATAAAATAACTAAGATACTTTGTAGCTTTGTTATAACCTTCAGCTTCTGGATTAGCTAAGGCTTCGTCACGCATCATTGATTGCATAACATCTCCACTTACGCCACCACTTTGAGTAACTTTTGTAGTACCACCTGTTGTAACACTTACACTTTTTTGTGGATTCTTTTTTTCGTAAGCTTGAAGCTTGGTAACAAAATCATTTAGCTCTTCTTCACTTGCTCCACGACCAACAGTTTGTTGGAACAACTGATCAATTGCAATCTCAAAATCTTCTGGCTCAAACTTCTGATGAGTAACAGTAGTTCGTCTTCCACCACCGCCACCAAATGATGAGGAATCATATGTTCCAGTCTTTGGAGCTTGTGCTAGAAAATCTTCAAATGTTAAAACCTTAGGATTAGTAACATCACCCTGTTGTGCAGCAGCAGCTGAGTTATACATGGTTGCATCATTTAAAGCACCTTGCAACGCTGCATAAAAGTACCCATCAAGACCATCATTTTGAGAAATTGAAGCTTGACCAGCTTTAATGTTGGCATAGTATTGCTTATCTTGCAGCTGTTGCTTAAGAGCAAGCACACCACCTGGTTTAGCAATTGCTTCAGTCATAATTTTGCTTAATGCTTCATCCATTGTAAGTGGTGAACCAGGATTTGCTGCCGTATTTGGCAATGATGTTGCCATGTACTTTCCAGTTTTATCTCCAATAAGCACAATTGGAACAGCAAACTGTTGTTCTGCATTTACTTTCCACTCGTAACCATTAAGGCTTGCGTTAGGAAGAATCATTCCTGCGCCAAAAGGATTACCTTTACCAAAGTCAAAAGTAACTCTACCCATTGCTCCAGTACCAGCAGTAGTAAAATTAAAATTAGATGTTGGCTTTGTTGGAGTTGTTGGCTTAAGTGGCTTTCCTGGTCCTTGCCAGCCTGGAGGATATACTGGAGCCATTTAATTTACCGCTTTCTTAACAATGTTTCTTTCAATACCTGGTTGTGCATCACGAGATTTGTTATTCATTAACTTCAATAGTCCATACTTGTAGAACTGTTCAACTGTTTTGCTTGTGTCAGATTCAATAATTTTTTGAATCTTTTCTTTAGCTTTATTTTTTTCTATTCGCTTAATGTCAGCAGCACCAGATGGATCTAATGTATTAATGTAGTTCGCATACTTTATAAATTCGTTATATACTTCGTATGCTTCATTAATCTTTTGTGCAACATCTGGTTTAACTGCAGCATTTGGAGAGTTAACGTAGTTGTAGGTAGAGTTAACAAAATCATTGGCAGCAGTATTGTCTACGCCTTGCTTAATAAAATCATCTAGTCCAGGAACAGAGAGCATAAGCTCTTCTTTTAATCTATCGTATGTGTTTAATGATGATCTACGTGCTTCAACATTAGAAAATGGAATTGCTCGAAGATCTTCTTCTTCTTGTTCTCCAATATCGTAATAACGATTAGCATGTTCCTGAAGCATTACGTTTTCGTAGTAATCAGAAATGTATGTTGATGCGCTTTTATCTCCTGGAATTTTATTTACTATTCCAGCAGCTTCTGCCCACTTGTAAACACCAGGAGTAAACTCTCCAGTATTAGGAGCAAATAACAAAGCACCGTTACCGTATTTTTCAACAGCATCTCTATTTGCAATAGCCCAGTCTTGCATTTCATTTGAATACTTAATTAAAGGCTTAACGCCTTCTTGATTTGTTGAAACAAGATATACAATTTTGCCTGGATTTTCACCTAGCCAAGTTGCCAGTGCAAGTTCGTAATGATCCTCAACGTCTGGATACTTTAACTTAACTTGATCAAGAACTTCGTAAAAGCTTGACTTCATGCTTACTACGCCATTTTCTTTTAAGTAAGTTGGCAAATCTTTTGTATCTTTAGTTTGCACAGACATTGGAAGAATCATTCCAAGAAGTGAGCGAGTAACAATAATGTTGTGTGCAGCAATCTTTACATCTGCAAGATACTGACGTTTAGCTGCATCAAGTCCAGCTTTATCATTAGGGTAATCAGTAGGATCAATACCATATCCATTTGCTTGATAGTAAGCAAGTGCCTGAACATAAGCAGATACTTCTTGCTGATCACGCTCATTAGGAGAAAGCATTTTCCAAACGTTATTAACAAACTTTGGAACGATAGCACTACGAACAGTTACATTGTCACCCATTGTGCCAAGTGTCCACTGATCTAAATCTTCAGCAGCGTTTGCCGTAGAATCAAATTGTCCAAGTAAGGTTTTAACAGCCAGCACAGACAAAGAACCAGCAGGACCTGAAAGATAAGGAACACCAGCATCAGTTTGGAACGATGGGTTCATAGCAGTTATGTTAAATGTAATATCGTTAAACAACGGCTGGTCAACACCAAGCTTGCCATCGGTTAACATTCTCATTGTGCCATTAACTGCACCGTAAATAACATCATCCATAGGAAGGATCATGTATCTTTCGCCATTAGGATCTTCATGCACATCACCAAATGCATCAAGTCCAGTTGTCATTAATCGCATTCGGTAAATGGTATTTAACTTATTACCTTGAACAAGACGATATAAACGACGATGGAAATCTTCAACAGCTCTGTAGAAACGACCAACTGTTCTAATGTTGTAAGCAAATACAGTTCTAATGTCTGGATTATCTGCGTACTTAAGAACTCTATCTGTTGCTCTTGCTATAGCTCTATTTGTAAAGAATCGAGCAGCTACATCATTAGCCTTCTTTATAGCATCTGCTTCATCCACACCTTGAGCCATTAAATCTCTTGCATGCTTTTGAGCGTAAGCAACTTCTCTAAACTTTTCTTCTTCTCTAAAAATCATGTAAGCAGACTGAACTGCTGGACTACGGTAAATATCATCAGTCTGACGGCTCATGCCCTCAAATAAACCATCTCTGTACTTGCGATAGTTTGCAGCAAGACCATATGTAAGATCTAGATCTGTAATAATTGTTTCTTTAGGCTTATGGTTTTCAACTAAGCTTCGGTAACTTGGAATTTTTATTTTTCCACTTGGATGTTCAAAATCATTATTTTTATCCATGCGGTTAACAATTTGCCTGTGATCCTTTACCCATCCATTTATAAATGGTCGGAACACTTCAAGCAACTCTGTATTAAAGTTACCTTTATCTCCATGAAAAGCTACAAAAAGATCTGCAAACGTATCAGTAATAAACTCTCTTGCTTTTTCAACATCTGAAAGTCCATCGTACTTTTGGAAATGAGTTGAAGATTCAAGAAATCTTTTTACGTCTCCAACTTTTTTATTACTAATTTGCCAAACAGAATTTGCATCTGCTCTAACAAAACCAATTCCTTTTAAGAATTGATCAATAGCATTTTCAAGATCTTGTGCTGTTTCCAAACCATTGTTTGCAATAAACAATCTGGCAGGGTCAGCCTCTGGCACATACTTGCCACCAAAGTTAAAACCTTTTTGAGAAAAACGAGTAATAAAGTTATTAAACATAACTGTGTATACTTCAGCATCTGCCATATCTTGCACTGATTTAATATCGTATTTACCAGTTGCAATCATGTCCATTTCTTCTAAGGACTTATCAGCATTGCTTTTTGAAATTATGTAGTTTTCTCCACGAAGCCCTTGCCTGTTCATTGTTGCATCAAGAATTCTTAGAGCACTTGAGTCAGATAAGGCTTTTGGATTATACATAGCAAGATCTTGAAGATATTTAATTTGTGTTGGAGTAAGGTTTTCTCCATACTTAGTAGCTGCAGCTAATGCAAATACTTCTAAACGTGCTGCATGTTCAGCATCAAATTCACTATCAAATCTTTGACGAGTCTGATCTTTTTTATCAAAGATCTCGTCACGTTGTCCTTGAGAAATAGCACGTGGTGCACCAACTGGTTTGCCAGTTAATTTACCAGCAGCAATCTGTAAAAGATTTTTAATTGGACCAGTTGCTTCTTTGCTGCCAGTGTAAGCAGTAAAAATATTGCCATACCTTTGAGCGCGACCAAACTCTCTAAGCTCTCTAAAGTTTGCAGTTAATCCAAAAAAGAAACCTTCGTCAATTGCAGTTCTAATTCCAAGTTGTGGAAATAGTGTTAGCACACTCCAGTTATCAATTAACTCTCCAGTAACTTTATGATTATAAGCACCACCAATAATTCTTGCAGCGGTTTCAGCAGTAAGCTTTTCACCCTTACCTAAACTTAATTGTGCTTGAGCAACAAACTCAGATATGCCTCGGTAATCAAGAGCACCAATTTGATCTTTCATTTGGCTTGGCTGTAACGGACCTCTAATGTCAGTTGATCTATCTGCAGCTAAGCCCCAAGCATCTGGAGCTTCTATTTTATCTTTAACTCCAAAAGTAATTGCATCACCATAATGCCAATCAAGTTGAGTTTTCATAAATTGCTTGCCACCAGGTAAGCCAGCCATACCAGTGCTACGTAGAATTAACTCATCAATATTTCTTTTTAATGTAATTCTTTCCTGCTGAGTTGCAGTTCTAAAATGTTCAGTAAATAAATGAGCAAGTGTTTTATCTTTAAAAGCTAAGTTAGCTTGTTGCCGAACAATATCAAGAGTATCTACAACTCTATCGTCTGTAACAAATACACCCTTAAATCCAGGATGCAAAGAAAATTGATAAACAAAAGCTTTTCTTGCTTTATCAACAAGACTGCCACCATCTTGTTGAATTACTTTTTCAACTTCAGAAAGATTTCCTCGGTCTAAATCATCAAGAAGTTTTTGAGTGGCAGTTTCATCTAGCTCGTCCCACTTTGGCTTTCCAATAAAAAAGTCTCTAATTGATTCTTTTGAACGTAAAGTAAGTTCTCTCCACGGTCTAGCTACTGCAGCAGTTTCTTTTGAAAATGCAACACCAGAAACTCTACCCGAAATTAACTTTGCAAAATTTTCTGGACTTTCATCAGTAAATTGATTCTTAAATGTATCAAAATCAACTACACCTTTTTGTGCCCAAAAATCAATTTCTTGATCTGTACCGTGTCGTTTATAACGACCAGAAATTTCTTGTTTAAGTTGACCAGCTTTAACGGCATCTTTTGCTTCTATTGCCTTTTGGTATTCACCAATCTTTTCGCCATATCCACTAAAGTATCTAACAACATCAGGATCAGCAAAATGCTCAACAATGTCTCTGTTACCATTTTTAATTGCTTTAGTTAATCTAGCGACTTTACCAAAGTTATTTACTCCAGCAGTTACATATGTTAATGGATCACCAAAAATTTGAAACGCAAAATCAACAGATCCAGATATTGCCTTAAACGTCCAGTCTGGATGTTCTTCTGCGGTAGGGTCAAATGTTTTATTAACCCAACGTGCTACTGCACGACCAGGAGATAAACGTGTTCGATCAAACTCATCCATAACAGATGTCATTTTATCTTGATCGTTAAATATCGTGCTTACAGCTTCAAGCATTGCACCATCGTTAGGACCCCAAGCATCAATAATTTCGCCAGGAGTTTTTCCAGCAAGTAAATGCATGGCAACAAAGCTTAATTCTCTTCCATGCTTGCTAACTAATTTTTCTGCTTCTCTGTCATCGTAACTAAAGTCTCCATCAAAGGAAGCTTCAAAGTTAGAGCGAGTCCAAAAGTTTTCTCTGTTAACTGCAGTCTCTTGAAGCATGGTGTACGGAGCATTGTAAAGTCTTGTGTATTGCTCAGCAGCAGCAAATATAAATCTAAAAGGAGATTTAAATACATCTCCAACACTTAAGCCGTTATCTAATCCAAGTAACTTTCTTTTTGCTGGATCTTCAACAAGCATATTTTGATTTGGTTTATTAGCGTAATCAACCTTGTAGTATCCTTCAAGAGTTGCTTGCCATTCTGGATCTAACTTTTTAAAAGCTTCTGCAGCTTTTTTGTTATCCATAGCCATAAGTTTTTCGTGAGTACTTTTAACTGTTGACCAGTTTTCAATTAAGTTACGTTCTTCACGAGTAAGGTTTGTTCTGGCACCAGCAGCAAAAAGTCCTGGGCTAACCTCAGCAACACTTGGCTTTAAAGATCGTTTTACTGCAACACTTGGATCGTTATTAGCAGATTGTCCAAATGGACTTAGTTGTGCAAATCGAGTATCAGCAGAAAACTTATTTTGTTCCTGTTCAAACCCTCCAGGCTGTACAGTCACTAGACAATACCTCTAGCATTTAAATCTTGTAAAATCATTTCAACTTGACCAGTTGGATCATTTTCTGCAAGACGATTTAGTATTTGAGTTGGACTAAAATTACGAGCTGGAAGGTTAAGGGCTTCAGGACCTGCACCTGCGCCTAATGGATTACCAGCAGTAACTGGCTCATTAGGGCGTTCAGTTGGAGCAAACATTCCAGTAACTGGAGGAGCAGCTGGCACTGGTTGTGCCTTAGCCATTGGAGCAGAAGACATTAATTCTTGAGTAGCCTTGCGATCGCCATAAACATTTGGATCGCTATTAACCATGTCAGTGCGTTGAGATAAAGCACCAGGACCTGATACGGGCTTAGCTTGAGATTTAGTACGAACTGGTCGCTTACCACCTTGCTGTGCCATAACTAATCCTCTTCTTCTTCCTCAGTAAAATCATTTTCTAATGCATGTTGAATTAATCCAGTTACATGCCATATTGGTGATTTATCATCAAATATTGTGCTTGCCCAATACTGACCATCACCATCAAAAAACTCTGCAGTAACAAAATAGGTAGTACAAAAAGCACCATCTTGATGAAATGTATGTCCATACTCATCAAGTAAATCTTTTAACTTACTTCTAAATAAAGTTAATCGTTCTTCGTCCGTCATGCTCCGCCACCCAGACGGGCTAGAATACTAGCAACATCTGGTGGTGGTCCTGCTGGCTGACCTTCAGGTCCTGCTGGTGCAGGTTGAGGTGGGGCACCTTGTTGCATTCCTTCAGGAGCCATAGGTTCTTCAGGTTCAACTGGAACTTCTTCGGCTTCTTCTTTCTTAAAGATTTCCATAACGGCATCTTCAATAGAAGTGCCCTTCTTTTTCATATCAATTACCGTAGCAATCTTTTCAATGATATCTGAAGGGTCAGCTCCATTAGCTGCCATTTGTGGAATAGCTTGAGTCAGTGCTCCGATAGATCCAGAAAGAGCATCTCGCATTCGCTCAATGTCAATGCGATCTTTTTCAAGACCAACATTCATGCTCCAAGGTAGTTCGCTCATTACAAACTCACGAGATAACAATCCAGCCTGCAAAGCTTGTAGCGAAAAGATAAGAGCACGAGATGGATCAAGTCCAGCCATAACACCATAGCGAACTTGAATGCTGTAGTCACTCTTAATATCTTTAGATGGCTTGTAGCTAATTTCGTATGGTGCACCTTGGTAAATACCAGCCATACTCTTATCTTCGTCAAATAAAGTCTGATCAATGTGAAAACATAGTTCCATAACTTTTTGGAAAGTTTCAGCAAGAATTTGCTGACCAGCTTTTATCTGCGAATCAAAGCCACCAAGAAGTGCTTGAACTCCAGAACCTGTAATAATAGACGCATCAATGTTACCTGATCTTCCCTCTGGGTAGCGAGCACCCATACGCATTTCTGCTTCAAGCATTTGTTGTTCTGTAAATGCACCACTAGGCAACTCAAGAGCTACACGACGTACACCAGCAGGATTGTTTGTGCGGATAACCGAGTCAGGACCAAACGCAAATTCAGATACATCGTTAGGTAAAACCAATGGAGCTTGTACAGATTTTTCTGCAGCTTCCATAGCCAACATGCTAAAACGAGCACGAGCAATTTGTGCCCATAGCACGTCATCAAACTGACCACGTGGATCATCTAAGTCAAGTCCTGGACGACGAGCAACTACAACAGAAAGCATTCCAATTGGATTCTTAGCTTTGCGAAGAACCAAGTTACCACGTTGAGGTAAGAAAAGAACTACCTGATCAGCGTCTTCATAGCGCATTAGTTCCATGTTGGTGTCATAGTCAGTCATGTCACGACCAAGACTTCCAACAATTACGTTTTCGTATTCAGGAAAATCAACAATTAATTCACGAATAGTTTTAATATACTTCTTTGTAAAAGATACACAACGACCAAAACGATCAAACTCTGGGTAAGAACCCATTGGATTCTCAATGCGGATGTGTGGCATCTTGGCATCAAAGTTAGCGTCAACAAAGATTGGCAAGAAACCATAGGTTAAGTACCAGTCAGCACCTGTGTACATTTGAGTTTGAAGACCAGAAAATTCAACATAGTTGTTAGCAATAATAGTTCGCTTGTCAGAAAACTTTTTTGCCTTATCAGAGTTAATGCTTGGCGTTGAACAGTTAAACGAAGGAAGTGGGGCAAGGACTTCAGCAATGTCACGAGCTGCAACATCAACAAAGTTGGCAATCATAGGACGAGACATGCCCTCTGGGAACATATCTGGATAGACGGACTCCATGTTGCCACGGCGAACAGCAGTAATATCTGCCATTCTGTAGTCACGCTCAGAGTATCTGCGTGTTAGAGCTAATACCTTATTGGTAACTTGCTCGGTTGATAATGCCATTTAATTTCCTAGTATAGACCTGACAATGATTCCATTGCCATTTCGTCAAGGTTTACAATACCTTGCATAGCAACATTTCTTCTGGTTGCCCACTTGTTATTTGCATGAGCCGTTCTGAAATTACTTTGTTGAATTAATTCTTTTGCTCTAATCTCACAGAACCACAGTGCCATAACACAGTCAGTTGGTCCTTTGGTATCAGCCTTCCAGGTAATTAACTGGTTAACTAAAGCCTTAACATGCTCGTTAGAGTTATCGGGAAGCTCAATAAGGTTGTCCCTATTAAACTTTCCATCACGCATACTACCAAACAGTGAAGACATTGCAGCTACACCGAAGTTAACATCCCACTTGTTCTTGCTAGTAAAGTGCTCCCGTAGTGCAGTACCGCGGCTGGCAAGCCACATTCGCAACTCATTATCAAGCGAGAAAGCTTTTTGATAAGCGTTGATTTCAATGCGTAGCTCTTGCGGTTGGTAGATCTCTACCCACTCTTTGATTAAGCTATCAATCTTTTGTGGAGTAGATTCAGCCATGTTGTACACATCAAGCACGTATCGCTTGTTGGTCTCTCGGTTGACTGCATAGACAACCATAGCCGTTTTGCCAGACATGGCAGGATCCAGCCCCATAATAACAAACCAAGAACCTTGAGGACTTGGATGTCCAGGAGCATTGAAGTTAAGTTTACCAACTTTACGCATACGGTTTACTGAACCATTAACAATAGGAAGTGGGAATATCGCATCTTCCTCTACATCTTGTTGTTGGTAAACAAGTGCCCACGTGGAGGGACTGACCTCGCTACGACGTTCAAACAGTCGCCTACCGTCCCACTTTACAAAGTGCCCGTTTTCATCGGGTGTAAGCAATTCTGGATCATCAAACTCGTCAGCCCCATCCAGCGGTCTATCAGACCTAGCCCAAAGTGTCTTCCACTTCTCAGGCTTATCGTCAAACTCAAGTACAGCTGGCATAGCAAGATATGTGAAAGGTGACTTACCGCCAGTCCAGTGCTCTGGATTTCTTATTTCTTTATATAGATCTATTGAGGAAACTCTAGTCCCTGCAATCAGAAGCGTCCCAGTCGAACCCACACGGGTAACAACCATCTTCTGCAACCAGTTGAGTTGCTTCTCCCATTCGTGCGCGTTTGTCGTTGAGACAATATCGTCCATGATGATTAGATCCGCACGAGTACCGT
>Ga0315903_10009372_pt1 | contig 11843 bp, 16 predicted proteins | sample LakEriMetagenome_7_FD_203524 | JGI IMG/M metagenome (GOLD analysis project Ga0315903, IMG submission 203524) | Freshwater fungal communities from buoy surface, Lake Erie, Ohio, United States - Buoy 2 MA119 | ecosystem: Environmental > Aquatic > Freshwater > Lake | place: USA: Lake Erie, Ohio...
CTTTTTGAATTCAACCATTTTAGAGCTTCATTGATGTTGGTTTGCTCAAATTCATTCAACTGCCGCTGCGTTGAAATTGTTTTGATTTTCAAACCATTGATTTGCTCAGGGTCTAATGGCGTTTGCCCTTCCTGATAGGTCAATATCAATCCCATAGATTCTGTGGCATTTTACTCATGATGTCCTTTGTCAATCTCTCTAATTCTAGTTCTTGACTTGAAGAATTGGTCTCTTGATCTTCCAATTTCATTGTTTGATTGGATTGGTTTAGAATTTCCTGTGCCTTTTTTCTAGCCTGTTTCTCAACAGCATTTTTAACGGAACCATCCTTCGGCTTGAAGTAATACACCAATTCCATATCCATTGCATTTGCTGCTTTTTTCAAAGTGGCGAGTGATACTGAATCGGCCTGCTCTCTCTTTTCGAAATTAGTGAGCGCACTGACCGAAACACCTACCCTTTCTGCAAGTTGCCTCAACGACATACCAAGGGCCAAACGCGCGGATTGAATCCAACCAGCCGATGTTTGCGCATTCTGTTTCCCCGATACAAAGGATTGGATCAATTCATCCATTTGCTTTTGAATCAGTGTTTTTTGTATTGAAGACATAACTTATAGGTTTAAAAATTACACACAAATATACACCTTTAAGTTAAAATATAAAACAATTTTTTAAACCTAAAGGTTTAAAAAATGCAAAAACAAAAGCGCCTTTCACCGATGCCCTCATTCAAAAAAATGGAATACTCGGATAAGTTGACCCCATCCGTCGTACTCAAATTGACCAAACAAACAGACGGAAATACATAAGATCCTTTTGGATTCGAAACCTGGGACCTAGTCAATTCACGTCCGGCATACGGGGAGGGGTCAATTAGTCCTATTATTCCAAGTTATCGAAATACCTGCAATATTCACTTTTTGCATATTCCTCCGAACTAGTTGTTGCGTATTTTACAGCAACTGAGTCTCTGTCAAATTCACCACTTATGAATAATTTTTTATCGTTTATCAATAATTATTCATATATTCGCTGCAATAAGCCACACTCAAACATGAAAACAAAATCATATCGATTCAATTGGTCTAGATTTATAGTAAAGCGAGTTTACTCCTGGCTCGCTGTATTAACTGTACTTGCTATTTTTCACATTGCGAATGTTATGACCTCGGATAATCGAAAACTCATACTTCAATTGGAGCCAACATCTGAAAAAATACTAATTGACCAAATCGGACCAAAACTAGGCCTAATGCGCCACTATGAATTGCAAATAGATTCATCCAGTTGGTTTTATAGTTTACTCATTGAAAACAATATCGGATTATCACCACTAACTACCCTTGTCACACTGATACTAGCATCTTTGGGATTTGTCTTACGTGGCGCGATTGATCTCAAAAATCCATTTAGCAAAGACTTCTCAAAGCCAATCATCATTGCCGCTGTTGCATCACTTCTGCTATTTATACTTGAATATCTAGCATATCGCAACTTATCACAATCCATTGAATTAAAACAATTAGAAGGTTTCCACATTGTTAGAATCGATAATTTTTGGTTGTGCTTCACAAGCTTAGGCCTATTCTGGCTCGCAAGTGTCATGAAAAAGGGCTATCATCTTCAAAATGAACAAAACCTAACCATCTGATATGCCCATTGTCGTTAATTTAGATGTTATGCTTGCGAAGAGGAAAATGAACCTTACGGAGCTAAGTTCTCGCGTTGGCATCACAATCACCAACATGAGCGTATTGAAAAGTGGCAAAGCCAAAGCCATCCGATTCTCAACCTTGGATGAGATCTGCAAAGTGCTGAACTGTCAACCTGGTGAATTATTAGAGTACATGGATGAAGATTCATATAAGAAGCTCATGGGTGATTGATATTAAATCATTGTAAAAGCCCTTCGTGGAAAAAACTCTGCAGTTGAACCCAGTTCGTCGCTTTAATTCGTCCCCACTTCGTCGGAGTAATTTGACCCCATTAAAACATTCAATTTGGTCCATGTTTAACTCGGAAGTTTAAACTTTTAACTGTCGCATAAATCGGGGGTCAATTTCAGTCCGACGAAGAGGGGTCAATTTGTCCGATTATTCCAACAGGTCTCATGGGTGGAAGGCCGCATGAGTAATGGAGCGATTCGCTTGGTGTCGTCAAGGTATTTCCAAACGACTTTCTCCATTAACTCAACAGTATCCGTTACTTCGCCATCTTTGATAATGACACGGTCACGCTCATCAGGTGGTGGGAAATACGAATTATAGCGGCTTCCATCCTTGATGGCACGATAACCACTGGTAACAGTTTTGCTTGGTATATGTGCGAGTGACCTCATTAGATGATTTTGCTAGGTTCAGATTCATAAAAGAGCCCATTTACATAGGTAGAAAAGGACATTTCAATTGGAATACCGAGTTGGTCAATCAAGTTCTTTTTGTTCCCTGATTTAAACGCGGTAATCACTGCTGGAACTTTTGAAACAATATTGGAAATAAGCCCTGTAAGGGTCATCCAATTAATTTGAAGTTCAATGGTGTCAATTTGAGTAACACCGAGCGGTTTGATAATAATTTCTTTGTTTTCCGCATTGGATTGGGACAATAATTTTCCTTTGCTTTTTAAGCTAACAACAGGCTTTGTGATTTTTACAGAATCCTTTGAAGGGTTGTTGATTGCTACTTCGGTGCGGAATGATAATCCACCTAAATTGACAGCATGAACACGTGGATTCACCAATGAAATATTGGTTTGATCACCTACGTTTTGCATTTTTAGTAATCTAACAATGCCATAAACCGCAACGGCTCCAAGTGTTATGCCAACCAATTTATTCATTGTCGTCAGCAGATTTTTCGTTAAAGAATTGATTGAGCTTTCGAGAAGCAGCGTCTAACACTTTCTTAACCACGTAGCCTGCAACAGCTGATGCAGAAGCATAAATAATAACGGTGGTAAGACCAGGTAATGTTATCGCAAGCAATAGAGGCTTAGCGGAAATCGCTTTGCCAACGCCACCGACAACACCTGAAACGGTCGTAAATAATGCAGTATGTGTGTGATGTTGCATGAAGTCTTGTATCGATTAGGATACAAACTTCTGAAATGAAAAACTGTGTAAAAGTCCTTTGAGGGCGTGTAAAGGTCTATGTAAAAATATGAGGGTTAATTGTTATTTTTGAGGGCAATAATTTAGAAAATACATCTGTAATTGTAAAAAGAATTAAATGAATCAAAGTTTCGCATATCACTCCATAATTGTATGGCTTTGCGAAGTTTTGTTTCGTGTATACACTAGTTATAGGCAAGCGTAACAGACGACACAACAACCATTAAACAGACAGAAAATTATCGAAACGACAGAATGACATATAAACTTAACAGCGGACTTTTTGCCGACACGACAGCCCAACGCTTCGTGTTTTATTTTTTTTGCCGACCCGCATTTTTTAAAAACAATTTTAGCCAGCCGCACAAGTGGCACATTTGGTTTTGCCCCGACACACAAAGCCGACCCTTCGGCAAAACCAAAAGAGCCACTTTTTAGCCAACGCACTGAAAATGACTTCGAGAAAAATAGAATGGACACCAAACAATATTTTATCTAAATTTGCGTTTCACAATAAATGAAAAAATTCGTTGTAACAATATTGCTTCTTTTATACTTGATACCAACCTTTGGTATCAATGTAAATGTGCATTACTGTGGCGGTAAATTTTCATCACTCACTTTTGGAACTTCGGCTAAAAACAAGTGTGCTTGTGGCAGCAAAAAGATGAAGAAAAATTGTTGCGAAGACAAAACTTTATCTTACGAAGTTGATGACGACCAAGCAAAAACACAAGAGTGTCTCTTAAATTTTTCTAATTCATTTAATCTTGATGTAGCTCTGCCATCATCATTTGAGCTTTGCTATGTTTGCTTTCCTACAATAGTATCTGAATACTATTTTCACCATCCCCCAAACGATGTAAAACCTCCTCTTTACATTCTCAATCAAGTATTCCGTATTTGATTTTTGATAACTCAAAAGTTTTGCCGACACTGTAATAGTGGCTCGGCTAATTCTGTTTTCAAATCTTTTCTAAATATAAATTCAAACAAAAATGAACATTTTCAATAAAATAACGATGATGCTTTGCATTGCATCTACTTCGCTCACAAGTTGTGAAGCCCAAGTAAAAAATGCTAAAATCGAAACTGTAAAAATTTATGGTAATTGTGGTATGTGCGAAACAACCATTGAAACAGCAGGTAACGTTAAAAAAGTTGCCAAAGTGGATTGGGATAAGGACACAAAAATAGCAATTATCACCTATGACAGTACGAAAACAAATCAAGATGAAATTTTAAAACGTATTGCATTGGCTGGTTACGATAGCGATAAGTTTCTTGCGCCTGATGATGTGTATAGTAAACTGCACGGTTGTTGCCAATATGAAAGAGTAACTAAAACAGCTATTTTTAAAACAGACGTTGTTGAAGACCATTCTTCGCACAATCACGATGCTACAACAACAGAGAAGCCAACAGAAACTTCCCAAGAAGTAAATCAGTTAAAATCGATTATCGATAACTATTTTGCCTTGAAAGATGCTTTGGTAAAATCTGATGGAAAATTAGCCTCTTCAATAGCTAAAGAATTACTTTCCAATATTAATGCAGTAAATATGACTAAACTTTCAACCGATGAGCATACTGTTTGGATGAAAGTAATGAAGGATTTAGCTTTTGACACCGAGCATATTGAAGAAACAAAAGATGCAGGACATCAAAGAGACCATTTTACATCGCTTTCAAAAAATATGTATGCTCTTATTAAAGTTTCAAAACAAGAAACTACAATCTATTACCAGAATTGCCCAATGTACAATGATGGCAAAGGAGCAAATTGGTTAAGCAAAGAAAGTACAATAAAAAATCCTTACTACGGTTCGCAAATGCTGTCTTGTGGTAAAACAGTAGAAACAATTAAATAAAATTTCAAACAATTAAAAATAAATAAAATGAAAAATTCAATTTCCACAATGGCAATCTTTGCGGTTTCAATTTTTTCTTTCACAATTTCATCGTGTAAAAAACACGATATGGATGATATGAACCACGATGCAGGTCATACGATGCTAAATATAAATTATCCAGCAGCTTATGTCGTAAATGGAGCATCTAATAATATTTCAGTTATCAAACTTTCTGATAATACTGTTTCTGAAACCATTAGCTTAAACGGAGCAACATTTCCACACCATATTTATATGAATCCTGCAAAAACTAAGTTGGCTGTGGCTATTACGGCAACTGACCTAAGTGGTGGGCACGCAGGACACGGTGGATCAACTGCTGGCTTAAAAGTTCAGATAATTGATGTTGTAACTGGAATGATTGACAAAGAAATTTCTTTGGCTAAATTACCACATAATGCCATTTTCAATAATTCGGGAACAGAACTTTGGATAGGGCAAATGGATACTATTCAAAGCCAAGTTTTAATTTACAAAACATCAGACTGGACACTTCAAAATACCATAAATGTTGGCAAGGGTCTTTCAGAAGTTACATTTTCAAACGATGGAACGATGGCTTTTGCTTGTAATACAATGGATGGAACGGTTACCCTTATTGATGCCAATTCAAAAATGATACATACAACACTTACAGTTGGCACTGACCCTGTTGGTGCTTGGAGTGCGAGTAATGGCAAAATGTATGTTGATAATGAGATGAGCCAAACCATTTCCGAAATTTCTGTATCGGGGATGAACGTAACAAGTACCATAAACTTAGGCTTCAAACCTGGTTATGTTGCATACCATACAGCAAGCGGTGAACTGTGGGTTTCTGATGCCACTAACGGAAAAGTAATTTATTATACTATAGTTGGCGGTGTTTGGACTTTGCAAGGCAACATATCAACTGGAGCAGATGCTCACGCAATTGCATTTAATAATGACGGAACTAAAGCGTATATAACCAATCAAGGATCAGGAAACGTTTCTGTTATAGATGTAGCAACACATACAGTATCTCAAACAATATCAGTTGGTTCTAAGCCAAATGGCATTGCTATTAAAGAGTAAATGAAACTCTATATCAAAAATATGGTTTGTAGTCGCTGCAAAATGGTAGTGAAGTCTGAGTTGGAAAAACTCGGACTTCATCCTATTGCAGTTGAATTAGGAGAAGTAGAAATTTTGGAAGGATTTATTGATAGCCAAAAAGGAATACTACTTAGTAATTTACAATTATTAGGTTTTGATATTATAGACGACAAGAAAAGTAAAACAATTGATAAAATCAAAACACTTATTATTGATTTAGTTCAAAACAAAAACAACGCTATAAAAACCAATCTTTCTGACTTTTTGAAAAGTCATATTCATCAAGATTATAACACATTAAGCAACTTGTTTTCGGAAGTAGAAAACACAACAATAGAAAAATATTTTATCAAACTAAAAATAGAAAAAGTAAAAGAACTATTAATGTATGAAGAACTCACATTAAATGAAATTGCTTACCAACTCAACTATAGCAGTGTAGGATATTTGAGTAATCAGTTTAAGAATGTCACGGGTTTTTCGCCTACTTATTTTAAACAATTAAGAGATAAAAAAAGAAAGCAAATTGAAGATTTGTAAAAGTTACAACACATTCACAAAATTCCACAATAGATAATTTGAAAGCAAAAATGAAATTTGTACCATAAAAATAACCAATAAAAAAATAAAAAAATGGTACACAAATATCAAGTTACAGGAATGACCTGTTCAAGTTGCGAAGCTAAAGTAAAATCGGCTTTGTTTATGGTGGAAAATGTAACAAACGCTGAAGTTTCAAAAAACGAAAATTCGGCAACAATTACAATGGATAAGCACATTGCCATATCAGATTTACAAAAAGCACTTCCCGAAAAATACAAAATTTCGGCATTGCATCATAGTGAAATAAAGGAACAAACAAAATCGTGGGTTGAAACCTATAAACCAATTTTATTGATTTTCTTTTACATCACTTTGGTAACATTACTTGTACAAGTATTCAATCATCATTTTGATGGAATGCAATGGATGCAACACTTTATGGCAGGATTCTTTTTGGTGTTTTCATTTTTCAAAATGCTCAATCTAAAAGGTTTTGCCGAAAGTTATGTAATGTATGATGTGGTCGCCAAGCGTTTACCCGCTTGGGCTTACATCTATGCTTTTACAGAATTGGCTTTGGGCCTTGCCTTTTTAATCAATTTCAATCCGCTTATTACCAATAGTGTAACATTTGTAGTGATGAGCATCAGCATCATTGGGGTATTACAATCGGTACTTAATAAAAAGAAAATTCAATGTGCTTGTTTGGGTGCTGTTTTCAATTTACCAATGAGCACCGTCACCATTATTGAAGATGCTTTGATGATTGCAATGAGTGGAATTATGCTCATTTATGTAATATAATTAATATAAATAAAATGGAAAATAATAAATTCAATAGAAAAAGAGTATTACTCACAATAATACTCTTGATAAGTGCTACAATAAGTAATGCACAAATATCAAAAATCGAACTTCGAGCAACAGGGTTAACTTGTTCGATGTGTTCCAATGCAATATTTAAACAATTAGAATCAATTTCAGATGTTGACAGTGTAGAAACTGATTTAAATACAAACACGTTTATTGTTTTCTTAAAAAAAGGGAACACAATAAACCCAAAGACATTTAAAGAAAAAGTAGAAAAAGCGGGTTTTTTTATTGGGGTGTTTATAGTTACGGCATTACCTGAAATTCTTGACCAAAGTATTTATATACTCATTGATGGCAAGCCCAAAAAACAAGCAGAAATAAAGTTTCAAGTTTTAGATAAAGGTTATGTAACAGAAAAAGAATTTAAAAAACTATCTAAGACATACAAAGACATTGCTACTTATTCGACTAATAATGAAAATGATTTTCACATTAAAATATTAAATTAATGAGATGGATTATAATCATTATCGTTCTGTTAGGCTTTCAGAAAACACACGGTCAAGAATTGTTTGTTGTAACTGACCCTGCTAGTAATGTCCCTGCAAACTCACTTGCTGTTAACATAATGCAATCTTCGTTTAAAGAGAAGTTTGAAAAAGGCTATAACTATCATTTGATGCCAGAAGTAACGTATGGTTTATCTAAAAACCTTATGTTTCGTGGTTCAGCGTTTATAAGTAATAGAAACAATCAATTATATGCCGAAGGGGGTAGTCTTATGGCTAAATATAGGTTTTATTCTATGGATGATTTAAACAGTCATTTCAGATTGGCTGCTTATGGTAGATATAGTTTTAACAGAGCCGATATTCATCAAGAACAGGTAGAAATATTAGGACATAATACAGGGTTTGAGACAGGAATAATAGCTACAAAGCTGGTCAAAAAATTGGCAATTAGTACATCTGTAAGTTATGAAAAAGCATTCGACAACAAACCACAATATGATTTTCCAAATAATTTTGGCGACAACGCAACAAATTATACGCTTTCATTTGGCAGATTGATGTACCCTAAAAAGTACATCAGTTTTAAACAAACCAACATAAACTTAATGGTAGAGTTTGTAGGACAAACCATTAATGAAAATGGAAGGACATTTGTTGATATTGTTCCGGCAATACAGTTTATTTTCAATAGTCAAGCTCGTATTGATTTGGCATATCGTCAAGAGTTATATAGTTCAATGCTTCGCACTGCACCAAATGGAATATACTTTAATTTATATTACACATTCTTCAATTTGAAAAAAAAAACTGATGGAAAATAAAAAATACATTCCCGCATTAGGTTACGATTTTTTAACTGCCTATTATGATTTGGCAATTAAAATCACTATGCCCGAAAAAAAGTTCAGAAGGCTTTTGGTGGAAGAAATTAACTCGAAAGAAAATGAACATATTTTAGAATTTGGCTTTGGTAAAGGACAAAACTTGCTTTTAGTTCACAAGGAAAATCCAAAGGCAAAATTAGAAGGATTGGATATAGACCCCAAAGTAAAGGCGATTGCCGAACATAAATTGGCAAAAAATAATATTGAAATTCCATTGCATTTATACGATGGTGGTATTTTGCCTTTTACCGATAACACTTTTGATAAAGTTTACAGTTGTTTGGTTTTTCATCAATTAGATGCTGAAACAAAATTGAATTGTCTTAAAGAGTTGCATCGGGTTTTGAAACCTAACGGTAAACTCATTATTGCCGATTGGGGAAAAGCACAGAACAAGTTAATGCGATTTACTTTTAGATTGGTTCAATTGTTAGATGGTTTCAAAACCACGAATGATAATGTAAAAGGATTGATGCCCGATTTTATTACAAAAGCAGGTTTTGACAATGTTTTGGTAACAAAATCTATCAATACAGCAATTGGCACATTTTCCTATTTCAACGCAACAAAAAATGAAATTTCTTAAATGGATAATCAAAAAAATATTTATAAAAAACTGTTGCCGATAGTTGTTTTACTATTGGTTACTACAAACGCTATCGCCCAAAAAGTAGTCCAATATGACCTTTATGTAAAAGACACTATCGTAAATTTTACAGGTAAAGAAAAACGAGCCATTGCCGTAAACGGACAAATTCCAATGCCTACACTTACGTTTACAGAAGGCGACACAGCAGAAATTCACGTACATAACAGGCTTAAAGAAAGTACATCTTTGCATTGGCACGGTCTGTATTTGCCCAATAAAGAAGATGGCGTTCCGTATCTGACCCAAATGCCGATAGAACCTAATACCACGCACATTTATCGTTTCCCGATAATTCAAAACGGAACACATTGGTATCATAGTCATAGCGGACTACAAGAACAAATTGGAATGTACGGCTCAATGGTTCTTCTTAAAAGAACAGACGACCCTACTTTCAGAAAAGGGATTGACAATTTGCCGACTGTTCCAATTATTTTAAGCGAATGGACAGACTATAACCCTGACAATGTTCACCGTATGTTGCACAATGCCAATGATTGGTTTGCCATCAAGAAAAACACCGTTCAGAGTTATGGAGAAGCCATAAAAGCGGGTCATTTCAAGACAAAATTGACCAACGAATGGAAACGGATGTTAGCAATGGATGTGAGTGATGTCTATTATGACAAATTCTTGATTAACGGAACATCAGAAAGCCAACTTTCCCAATTTAAAGCAGGCGATAAAGTAAGATTGCGAATTTCAAACGGTGGTGCATCATCTTATTTTTGGCTCACGTACGCAGGTGGAAAAATTACAGTAGTTGCCAATGATGGCAATGATGTTGAGCCTGTTGTGGTAGATAGACTAATTATAGGAGTTTCAGAAACGTATGATGTAATCGTTACTATTCCAGCAGAAAATACCTCTTATGAATTTTTGGCAACACCCGAAGACCGCACCAAATCGGCATCCATTTATATAGGTTCAGGTATTAAACAGTTGGTAAGTCCATTGCCCAAACTGAAATATTTTGAAGGAATGAAGATGATGAACGATATGATGAAGATGGACGGAACAATGAACGATATGCGTATGGATATGTCCTTGCAACAAATGGATATGAATACGGTAATGTACCCTGAAATTACAGGAGAAAACAAGCCAAAAAATTCTCTACATTCCGACCATACTAATCATACAATGCCAAGCAATGACATTGTTACCTTAAACTACACAATGCTAAAATCACCCACTAAAACCACATTGTCAAAAGATGCACCTATCAGAGAATTAAGGTTTGAATTGACAGGAAATATGAACCGCTATGTGTGGAGTATGGACAACCGAGTGCTTGCAGAAACTGATAAAATTTTGATAAAGAAAGGTGAAATTGTAAGAATAACACTCTACAACAACTCAATGATGCGACACCCAATGCACTTGCACGGACACGATTTTAGGGTTATAAACGGACAAGGTGATTATGCACCACTTAAAAATGTGTTGGACATAATGCCAATGGAAACCAATGTTATAGAATTTGAAGCCAATTTAGATGGCGATTGGTTTTTTCATTGTCATATTCTCTACCATATGATGGCAGGAATGAACCGAGTTTTTAGCACAAAGAACCAAGAACCTAACCCCTTTCTGCCTGATAAAAAATGGGCTTACAAAAAATTACAACGGGAAAGCAACGAACTACATTTTATGTTCCAAAACGACTTTGCCACCAATGGCAATGATGGTATGACTATGTTGCAAAATACACGTTGGAATTTTGGCACAGAATGGCGATTAGGTTATCACGACAGACACGGTTACGAAACAGAAACCCACATAGGACGGTACATAGGCAGAAATCAATGGCTAATGCCTTTTATTGGTTTTGATTGGCGTTACAGAAAACACGAAGAACCTGAAAGAAATCTTTTCGGACAAACAAACACCAAAGATAATCGGACACAGTTTAGCTTAGGAGTGGCTTATACTTTACCAATGCTTGTAATTTTACAAACAGAAGTCTATCACGATGGAAATGTAAGAGTACAATTAAGACGTGAAGACATTCCGCTTTCAAAAAGGTTCAGGGCTGCATTTATGGTAAATACGGACAGAGAATATATGTTTGGACTGAATTATATCGCAAGTAAAAATTTAGGTTTCAGAACACATTACGACAGTGATATGGGATTTGGAGTAGGACTGACATTTAATTATTAAAGCCAACGCGATTTGCAAGCACAATTAAAAACCGCACAAGCCAACACACGACCCAAGTTTTTAATAGAGCTTGCAAAGCCGACCCAAAAGAAAATTGTTTTTAAAAAATTTCCAACGCTTCAAAAAAAAATAAAACACCCGACACACAAGCCCGACAAAAAAGCACTCGACAAAT
>Ga0315903_10009380_pt1 | contig 11837 bp, 6 predicted proteins | sample LakEriMetagenome_7_FD_203524 | JGI IMG/M metagenome (GOLD analysis project Ga0315903, IMG submission 203524) | Freshwater fungal communities from buoy surface, Lake Erie, Ohio, United States - Buoy 2 MA119 | ecosystem: Environmental > Aquatic > Freshwater > Lake | place: USA: Lake Erie, Ohio...
TGTTCGGGTCGTCGAGGGCGAGGGCCTGCATTGACTCGACGCCCTTGGCATACCAGAAGAGATCCAGATTCGCGAAGGTTCCGCTATTCATCCAAGCATTTCTGCGGGTGAAAGTGGCCATGGCGGGGCGTCAGTGGCTGATCGACCCATTTTAAAATTTGCCGAGTTTGATCCTTACTAGTTCCTACATAAATATTCATTCCCCGATGGGGATGCTGGATCCGCTCCGAGGTGCCTCTGTGCTCCGCCATCCGCCAAGTCTGATGCCTGTTCGACGCCGGCAGCCAGAGCTGCAATCGTGCACCATAGCTTGAACTTCAGCACTTCGTATGCCTATATCTCCGACAGACGCTCTGTCGACAGCAAGAGGTCACTGCTTATATGGTTCATGAGTCCATCCTCATCATGGCGGCACGATCCTTCGAACGCTGCCCTTGAGTGGCAGGCAGGGAGCTTGGGGTGGCGAAGCTGAGAGCTGATTGCGGCCTGTCCACTCGAAGGGATTGTTAGCCGATTCCTAGGCTATTTTACCAGCGCCTCCTCCTCAAGTGAAAAGAGACTTTTACCCTGAGCATGCGCTGTCATCCCCAACTTTGCGTGGAGGAGGCTAGGAGCAATACGTAGCCATCAACAGATATCAAGTTCTTGGCGTTCCAACAATTTGCCCCCCTTGCGACATAGAACTATATTCACTAACAAATGGGAAAAGTATGCGGACCTTTGGCTGTGAGAATAGTCTAAGAATTGGCTGCCTCAAAGGAGGTGACCCACCCATTTTTCTTCGATACTCGGCTGTATCCGAAAAAATCAAGAATGCTCCTACTAAGAAGTAAAGACCACAAGTTAAAGCCAGCATATATATTCCGTTTTTCAAGGGCCCTGTCTTAATAATGGCAACTAGCAATGCTATCACGCCAGGTATAACGACAATCATTAAACCTCCCCTGAGCTGCGCATTGTAATGATTAGCTTTTAAGTTCTCTAGCATCCTAGAATTATCCCACTGCGTTACATGTGAATCAGTATCACTAAAAATCTGATCTAGCACTTCTGCGCAATATGCAGCAATACAGCTTATGGCTTTATCGTGTGATCCGAGCAGGTTGGCTGCACCAAAGCTAAGAAAAGGGACGAGGTATAGTAAATCAAAGTTCTTACTGGAGAATGCCCCTGCAAAAAGAGCCGTTGCGGCACCCAAGTAAAGTGAATAGATCTGGTTTATTATGAGCAGATGCTGATTAAGCTCTGTACGCATGGCTGTGTAAAAACATCGAGCTGTATCTTCTTTGGTCATCTACCCCTCCAAGCTTAACTAATACTCTATTTTGACAAAAACAGCTGTCGCTGTCAAGATCTTACTTCCAATAAAAAGGTTTACTTTACAATCGTAATTTGTGCATGCACTTATTGGGTGAATCTGCCACATTCTTGAGGATTAAACCATCACCAAGGTCAGAGTTGGGGAGTCATCGCAACTGTCTACGCGAGAAGAGAAAGAGATACTTTCATGCTCAAGATCAAATACGAATAAATACATACTTGAATGCAAAAGCGTTTGCTTGACATGGGATGCATATCTATACGACGGTCTTGCTGCAACAGCCATGCTAGACGGTGATTGCCGTGGTTCTTGTTGTCTTGAAAGAAATGTCATTCACCTTCAGCCCCTTCCCTTATCTGTTTTACGACTTGATCTGCTTCTGTAAAGTCCTTGACTGGATTAAAACCACCAATCCCTGGGAAAGGTTCAATCGTATAGATTCCCAGATCATATTTGATAGAGGTTTCCAATTGTCTTATGGAATCAGACCATAAGCGTCTATTTTTCCTGAGTTCCTTAGTTATATCATCGTCATTATACTGTGCTAGTATATGAAGTTCTCCTCGCAACTTGGCGCATACATGGGTTGAATGAGGAGTGAGAAATATAGCATTTCTGCTGTCCCATATTTCAAGCTTTGCAAGAAAGTTTATTAAATCTGTTTTATTTGGTGAAATCTCTCCTTTAATTAAATTACCATAATCAAGAATCTTTAGAAACTCACTCAAAATCTCATACAAAGAAACGTAAGATTCTGTTCTCTTTTCAAATAGTTTTAGGCTGAGCGCTTGCTTTACTTGAATGGGAAGTTGTAAACGAGCTGTAATTAAGCCGGACAAAGCACCCAATGCAGCACCAAGAACAATCGTGATTAAGCTTTCCATGCATGATCTGGAAGTGGTTATGTTAATTACTTCTTATATTTTAACCACATAAGACATAAGAATTCTGCTCATGTGCTTTCATCGTGAGAGGCAGCCTTGCAAGCAGATACGACTCCATAATCGGCATTGTTTTTCAAATACTTTTGACGACAATATCTGATGTTAGACCGAGCTTCGGCCTTGTTGTAATATTCTGATACGCAAACATAGTTTCCAAGTTGCTTTATTGAAGCTCAAGCAATTAAAATCACCTCCACCGGTATTCATGATCCTCATTAGTCTGTAACAAGTATATACATCTTGTCGTACTGCTTATTCTGACCGTGACTGCAATAGCAGTCCGCATTAGTTTTTCGGCTAACGCTTGCCATCACCTGGCCGCAGAGAGCTACAAAGCACATGAATCAGGGTCAGGGGGCGGCTCAGGTGCATGGCATTGTTATGCGGCCCAATGGAAACGCTAAACAAGCAACTTTCTTTCAATTTCAAAAGTTGAGGCATCTGCCGCCGTTTCATATAGCGCAGCATGGGGATACCTCTCATTTCTTAGCTTGAGAAGTGCCAGCTTGGTGTCATCCTTGCAGCGCATTCCAATGATTATCTCACGAACTGCTTCAACGGGATGCTTCAGATAGAACTGTGACCGATCGGGCTTGGGAGTCAGAGCCGGATTCTCGGTTGACATGAGGAATCTGACTTCTTGTTCATAGGCCCAGTGTGCCGACTTGGTTCGCACAATCCCGTTAACGATCTCTCTTGGTAGCTGGCCTGCCAAGACGGTTGCTTCATTTAGTGGGAATCTGTCTGGCGAATACTCAACGTCAACACGCGATAGTGCCTGAAAATCGTCGTCAAGTGGCATCTCATACCCGACCGCGAAGCCCGTATAACCACATGAATAGTGACCCCACATCAACGGGTGGCTCCAACTCTTAGAGAGGCATGCAACACCAAACCCCCCGCTCACTAGACTTACCATCTCCTTTGCCATCCTAGCCGAGAAGCCTTCGAGATCTATTGGTACTTGAGCTGCTATAGCTTGTTTATGGTCTTCAATGAGGCTTGAAAATTGTTCCTGCGTATAACTCGTGCCATACTCGGAATTGTATGCTTGACATAACTGCTCTCGCTGATCCGGTGTGATGATGCCTTTCGTCTGTCTAAGTTCTATGGACTGCTCATCGCGAATAATCCTTGGAAGGAACTCAAACGCGTCATTAAAGCGATTTGGCGGAGTAAACGCTAACGTCCCTCCGTGAAGCGCAATTAATGTTTGCGGCGAGTAGAACTTATACAGCAGAGACGTTGAGTCTTCCGAGCTAGATGCAACCATGGGGAGGTAAACGTAGCATTACAGAAGGATTAAGCATAAGGCTTGTGCGCATAACGCTACATGGGCGGACCCTGTAGGCCCCCTGTTCTTCTCATTCTGTCCTGTAACCACGTTGACGCACGCGGCGGGAGGCATCGACTCCCATTCTGCCACCAAGCTTTCCCATGATCTGCGGACGTTCGGACTCGTGCATACAGGACCCTGTAACCCACTGTTCATCACGTTACAAATGGTCGGCGGGGCTGGCCACCCCTAGCGGGCCACGGTTGAGCACATGGGTGTAGATCATGGTCGTTCGCACATCTTTGTGGCCGAGCAGCTCCTGGATTGTGCGGATGTCTTGGCCCCGCTCCAGGAGATGGGTGGCAAATGAGTGGCGGAAGGTGTGGCAGCCGGCTGGTTTGGTGATGCCAGCGGCCAGCACGGCCCTGCGCACCGCCTTTTGGACCAGGGTGGGATCCAGGTGGTGACGTCCTTCCTGCTGAGTTTGGGCATCACGCCAGCGGTGGTGTTGTGGGAATACCCACTGCCAGGCCCATTCCCTGGCGGCGTTCGGGTACTTCCTCTCCAGGGCATGGGGCAGTTGCACCCTTCCCCAGCCTGCAGCCATGTCGCGCTGATGGATCCCTCTCACGTCCCTCAGGTGGTACTGGAGAGGTTGCAGCAAGCTTTGCGGCAACAGCGTGTTCCGGTCCTTGTCACCCTTGCCGGAACGCACGGTCACCAGGTGCTTCTCGCCATCAAGGTCTTTCACACGCAGCCGCAGCGCCTCTGTGAGCCGTAGACCACCGCCATAGAGCAGCCGGGCCACCAACCCCTCCACGCCATCCACTCCATCAAGCACAGCCCTCACTTCTTCAACGGTCAGCACCGTGGGCAGCCGCTGCCGCTGCCGGGCACGTGGCAGCCCGCTCAGATCTCCCACGTCCACTCCAAGCACCTGCCGGTAGAGGAACAGCAGGGCTGACAGAGCCTGATTCTGCGTGGAGGAACTCACCTCGCGATCCGTGGCCAGGTGGCTGAGGAACGCGTGGATCTCGGTTGTGCCCATGTCCCTCGGATGCCGGCGCCCATGAAACGCCAGGTAGCGCCGCACCCACTGCACATAAGCCTTGATGGTCCGTGGCGCGTAATGGCGCACGGCCAGCTCCTCCCGGAGCTTGCCAAGCAATGTGGGCCTTGCTGGTGAAACCAGGTGTTGGCAGGGATCGTGCATCAGGGAGGTGGCGGACAGCCTTCAGGATTCCCCGAAGCCCTCATCCTCCAACCACCCACTTCACCCCCTCTGCCCCCTCCCCGTGATCAGCAAAGCCCGTTGCCTGGCGCGGGTGAGGGCGGTGTAGAGCAGCCGGCCGTCGCTGGCGTCTGGGTTGGCGAGCAGCACGATCACCGCCTCGGCCTCGCTGCCTTGGGCCTTGTGCACCGTGAGGGCCAGGGCGGGCTCCACGGCTCCGGCCAGCAGGGCGGGGTGGAGGAGAAGCACCTCGTTCGGCTGGCCCGGGGCCTCGAACAGCAGGCGGCGTTGCGTAGACGCCTCCTCAGGACCCACCAACACGCCGAGATCTCCATTGGCCAGCCCCAGCTCCGGCAGGTTGCGGCAACACAGCACCGGCGTGCCGCTGGGCCATTGGTCGACGGGGCGTTGGGCCCGCTCCCCCAGCAATTGCTGATGCAATCCCTCCACCCCCCAGCGGCCGCGACGCCGGGGGGTGAGCAACAGCAAACGCTCCCGCTGGAGCAGCAGTTGCTGTTGCAGCGCCGGGCGTTCATTCTCCGTGGCCTGGTGCCAGCGCTGGGCCAGGTTCGCCAGCCGTTGCTGCTGTTGCCGGGCCGCCGCCAGCGCCGCCGCCGGGGCCGCATGGCTATCCGCCTCCTGCCAGGCCAGGTTGTCGTCCGGGCCGAGCCGTTGCAGCAGGGGGCGCAGCTGGGCGAGGGGGGGCGTGCCCGCCTCCAATCCCTCTCGCAGGTGGGCCGCCACGGCGGCGAGGCAGCCGGCATTGCGGTACACCCGGGTGAGCGTCACCGCCGCCGGCCCGAGCTGTTGGCGTCGGTCCGATCGCTGCAGCTCCTGCAGCACCGCCCCGGGCGCGATCGGCGGCAGCTGGGCCCCATCTCCCACCAACACCAGCTGGCAGTCGCTCGGCAACGCCTCCAGCACAGCGGCCATCAAGCCCTGATCCAGCATCGACACCTCATCCAGCACCAGCAAATCCAGGGCCAAGGGGTTGCGGCGGTTGCGTTGGAAGCGATCGCCGCGGCTCTCCAGCAACCGATGCACGGTGGTGCAAGGTTCCCCTCCGCCGCAGGCGGCCCGCAGCCTTGCCGCCGCCTTGCCGGTGGGTGCCGCCAGCTGCACCCGGGCCTCGGGATGGTGTTGGCGCAGTTCCGCCAGCAGGCCCCTTACGGTGCTGGTCTTGCCGGTGCCTGGGCCTCCCTCCAGCAGCACCAAGCCATGGCGCCGTAGGGCGGCCACCGCCTGGAGCTGCTGCTCTCCCAACGGTGGCAGGGCGGGCGGTTCGGGTGGGGTGGAGGATCCTGATTCGCCCAGCAGCGACAGCTGCCCAGAAGCTCCACCCCGGGAACGCCTGGGTGGGCTCGGCTGGGGCGTTGTCTCCACCGCAGGGGTCGTTGGTCCTGCTGTCTCTGCTGGGGTGGTCCCGGCCGTGGCTGCTGTGGATGTATTCGTTGTCGCGCTCTCAGGGCTTGGCGGCTCGAGATGCCTGGCCCAGGCGGGCGGACGCGCGGCCCGGGCCAGCAGCTCGGCCAGCACCTGCTCGCGTTGCTCGCTCCAGCGCCTCCAGGCCACCGCCACCGCCACGGGCGTCTGCGGGTTTGGCGGCTGGGCCGTTGGTGCCGGCTCCTGCGCCATTGGTGCCTGCGCCGTTGGCGCCTGGGTCATTGGTGCCGGCGCCGGCGCCGGTGGCGGCAGGGCTCCAGGCACCAGCGCTAGCGGGCCATCGGGCTCCTGGCAGAGGCGGCTGCGGCTCAGGGCCCGCCGATGTCCCTCCGGCCACTCCGCCGCGCTGATCCCCTCGGGCGCCGGGCCCTGCAGGGACAACTCCAGCTGTCCCTGGCCCAGGCCCATCCCCAGCACCCGGATCACCTCGCCCACCAGCGGGTCGAGCGGTTCTCCATAAAGGCGCGGCAAGGCCTCCACCAACGCTCCGGCCAGGGGCCCCAGCCAGCCCCCCTCCTCTTGTGGCTGCGGCGTCGCTGTCATCGCCGCTCCTGCGCCGGCTCGCCGGCGAACAGGGCCTCTAACGCCAGCACCCGCCCCAGGGGCGGCCGCTCCAGGAACATCCCCGGCACGTCCTCCCCCTGGCTGGGGTCCACCGGGCGCCCTTCCCCCTGGCCGGCCTGCGTTGGGCCGGGATCGAGTTGATCGGGCCTGTCCCGTCCGGCCACCCCCTGGCCCGATTCCGCTGCCAGCGGTGTCAGCGGTCCCGGCAGGCCGCGCAGGAACACATAGCCGTAGCCGCCGAGGTGCCGCTCCGGCGTATAGCCGGGCAGGCGCCAGCGCAAATAACGATGCAGGGCCACCAGGTACAGATGGGCCTGCAGGGGGTAGTGGCACTCCAGCATCAGCCGCTCCATCGCCGCTCGCTGGTAGTGGCGGGGGCCGCAGGCCACGGGCTCGCCGTCGCCATCCCGCTCTCCCAGCCAGTTGCTCTTCCAATCGATCACCCACCAGCGGAGGTTCCCATCGCGGTCGGGGATCGGGCAGGTCAGGTCGATCGAACCGGTGAGAAAGCCGCGGCTCGCCACCGGCAGGGCCTTCAACCGTTCGGCGTAACTGGCATCGCAGCAGCCTCCCGGGTGGGCCTTGAACACCGCGGCCAGGTCGGCGGCCCGCACCAGCGCCAGCGACAGGTCGAACGCCATCTCATTGAGCCGTTGGCGCCTTGGCAGCTGGGCCAGGCTCCAGCCCCCGAGGTCGCCTCCGAAGGGGGTTTGGCGCAGCCGCTCCAGCCCCTCCAGCAGGGGGTCCAGCGGCTGGTCGGCGAAACCGGCCCGCACCAGCTCCCGCTCCGCCACCTGCCGGTTTTCGGGAACGTCCATGGCGATTTGATAGTCCACCTGCTCCAAGATCCGGTGCAGGCAGTCGCCAGCGCCACTCCCCCGCGGGAAGCTCTGCAAAGGGCCATGGCGGGGCCATTCCAAGGGCCGAATCCCCGGCTGGGGGGCTGCTCCAGCGGGAGGGGCTACGGAATCGGCGCTGGCCGGTGGCGTAGCAGGGGCGGAGACCTCCCCCCCGGGCCGGGCCGCATTCGGGCCAGGGGCGCTGGCCCCCTGATCGGCGGGGGAAAGGGGGGCTGTCTCGCGCGTCCGCGCCGCCTCTGTGCCGCCCGCTGCCTCGGCGCGCTCCGCCGACGACAACGGGGCCACCGCCCTCAGCCCTGCGGCAGCCTCCGTCGCGACCGGTGCCTCGGCGCGCTCCGCCGGCGCCAACTGGGCAACCAAAGCCGCCTCCGCGGCAGCCCCCGTGCCGACCGTTCCCTCGGTGCGCTCTGCCGGCGCCACCCGGGCCACCGCCACCGCCCCTGCGGCCGGCATTGCGGCCGGCATCGGCGGCGCCATCGGTGTCGCTACCGGTGGCCCTGCCGTGCTCGCTTCCGCTGTCGCCAGCGCTGGCGCCCCCGTCCAGTCGCTGGCGGGGTCGGCTGTGTCGCGGCCCTCGTCGCTGCTGGGAGTTGCCGCGGCGCCATGGCTGCTTTGGGTCCAGCTGGTGTAGCTGCAACGGCCCCAAAGGCTGTCGAGGCGGCGCCGCGGCACCGGGCCGCAGCTCCAGCGCTGGTCGGCCGGCCGTTGCGGCGGCGGCAGGGCCGGATCCTCCGCCGCGGGGGCATCCTCCAGCTGGATCGGCAGCCGCCGATCGGCGATGGAGCTGGCGATCGCCTGGCGCCACGCGGCATCGCCGCGCTCGCTGCCCTCTCCCGAGTCGCCGCTCGCCAGCGGCTCCTTCGGCAGCAGCCAGGGCTGCAAAGGATTGCACCCCTGCTCCGCCGCCGCTGCCCAGGCCAGCAGCAGCAGGTGGCGGGCCCGGGTGACGGCCACATAGGCCAGCCGCTCCCGCTCCTGCCGCTCCGCCTGCAGGGTTTGGCGCGCCGCCCGCCAGCCCACGCCCCAGCGGCGATCGCCATGCAGGCTGAGCCGGGGCGTTGCGCTGCCCTCGGGCTGCCAGCGCAACGCCAGGCGCCGTCTTCCAGCACTGGGCGCCTGCCACAGGTAGGGGCAGATCACCACGGGAAACTCCAATCCCTTGCTGCGATGCACCGTCACCACGGCAATGGCGCCATCGGCCCGGTCGCTGTGGGCCTGGTGCTCCTCCGGCACCAGGCGATCGGCATCGAGCCGCAGGCGCCGCAGCCAGTCGGCCGCCGCCGCCGGCCCCAGCTGATCGGCATGCAGGCGCTCTTGCACCAAGGTCGCCAGCTGCTGCAAATCCGCCAGCAGCCGGCCCCCCAGGGCCAGCCGGGCCAACGCCTCGCTATCGAGCAGGGCATTGATCACGCCGATCGGGCCGCAGCGGCCCAGCCTGCGGGCCAGCCGCTCCAGCTCTCCGGCCAGCTCGCTCCACACCTCCTCGCTGGCGCTGGCGAGGCGGGCCGCGCTCCAGGCCAGCAGCGGCGACGCGGCCAGCAGCCGCAATCGCCCCCGGTCGGCCGGATCGGCCAGGGCATCCAGCAGCCGCTGCAGCGCCAAGGCGGCGGGGGAGGCGAACACATCCGCCTTGCTCACCAAGCGGCTGGCCAAACCCCGGGCCTCCAACGCGGCCCGCAGGCTCTCGGCCTGGTTGTGGGTGGACACCAAGATGCAAAAGTCCTCGCGGCGCAGCGGCCGCCGCTCCTCCCCCTGGCGCAGCACTAGCCCCTCGCCCAGCAGCTGGCACACCGCCGCGGCGATCCGGGGCGGCAGCTCCGCCTCCAGGCTGGTGCGGGAGGGCAACTTGGCCCCCGCCGGCCGATCACCACCCAGCCAGAGCAGCCGCAGCGGCGCCACCGCCTGGCCAGCCGCCCCGAGCGCCTCCAGATCGGCCGCCGCCTGCACCGGCGGCACCGCCAGGCCGGAGCGGGCCAGGCCTGGGGCATCCCCCTCCAGCGGGCCCGCCATCAGTCCGTTGAGGGCGGCGATCAGGCCCGGGCTGGAGCGGCGGTTCTGGCGCAACCCCAGGCAGGCGTCGGCCCGGTCGCGGGCGGCCAGGTAGGTGGGTAGGTCGCCGCCGCGGAAGCGATAGATCGCCTGCTTGGGATCGCCCACCATCACCAGCCGATGGCCGCCGCCGCCGAAGGCCAGCCGCAGGATGCGCCATTGCACCGGATCGGTGTCCTGGAACTCATCGATCAACGCCACCGCATAGCGCTCCGCCACCCCCCGCAGCAGGGCGCTGGGCTCCTGGGCCTCCAGGCCCGGATCGAGGGCCTCCAGCAGCTGGCCGAAGCTGGTCACCCCAGCCCGCTGGCGCCGTCGCCGCAGCTCCCGTCGGCCCCAGTGGCAGGCGTGCAACAGCAGCAGCTGGGCCGGGCCATCCACCAGGTCGGCGATCGCCTCCAACAGCTCGGGCTGGGGCAAGCTCGGCGGCGGCGACTCCCCCTCCACCTGCCGGGCCTGGTGGCTGAAGGCGCCCGGGTGGAAGTAATCGCTCAGCAACTTCTGTTCGCGCACGGCTTCATAACTGAGCCCTTCTTCAACCCAACCCTCGTCAACCAGCCCCTCATCGCCGAGCCCGTCCAGGCCCAGCCCCTCACCGCCTACCTCCTCACCGCCTACCTCCTCACCGCCTACCTCCTCACCGTCTACCACCTCATCGCCTACCGCTTCTTCGCCTACCACCGCCGAGCCCCGCGCCTCGCCCTGGCCGGCCAGCCAGCCCTGCAGCTCCGCCACCCGATCAGCGCGGGGCTTGGGGCTGTAAAGGCCGGTCTTGCTGAAGCCCAGGTCGCGCCAATGCTGGGCGGCGGCGCAGAACGCCTCCTGCAGGGCACGGCCCTGTTCAGACCAGAGCCGCAGGAACCGCTGGCGCCAGCGCCGCCATTGCGGCGGCAGCAGGTCGGCCAGGTCCAGGTCGACCGTGATCGGCTCCGGCAGCGGGTCGAGATCCAGGGCTGGATCGCTATCCATCTGCCGCAGCGCCTCCCGCAACGCCTCGGGCGACAGGCCCGCCCGCCGCAGGCCCGCCAGCAGCGACAGGGGCAGGGCTAGCACCTGGCGCTGCCAGTAGTCGTGCACCACCTGGGCCAGCAGCGGCTCCGGGTCGGTCTCGAGCGGCAGCTGCGGCGGCAGGCCCGCCTGCAGGGCCTGCCGCGCCAGGGAGCGACGACAGAAGCCATGAATCGTGGTGATGTCGGCACCATCGAGCTCCTCAAGCGCCAGCAGCAGCTGACCCAGCCAACGGCGGCGGATCTCGGGATCCGGCTGGCGGGCCAGCCAATCGGCCAGCACCGCGTCCGGCGGCTGCCAGCCGGGGCGACCCTCCAAGCCCGAGAGCGCCTGCTGCAGGCGGGTGGCGATGCGATCCCGCAGCTCCGCCGCCGCCGCATCGGTGAAGGTCACCACCAGCAGGGAGCGGATCCGATGGCCGCCTTCGCTCACCAATCGCAGCACCAGATGGGCCAGGGCAAAGGTCTTGCCGGTGCCGGCGCTCGCCTCCAGCAGGCGAATGCCCGGATCGAGGGGAAAGGCGTTGGCCTCAAAGGGCGCTTCGGCCCCCGGGCGGCTGGAGGGTGGGGCCGTCATGTTTGGGCCTCGCGCAAAGGCCCGTACAACGCCGTGGCCAGCGCCGCGAAATCGCCCGCCAGCAGCGCGGCGGCCGGACGGTCGGATCCGAAGCAGACCACCATCTCGGGCCGCTGCCGCTCGCCCGGGCTCTGGGGCGAACCCTCCCAGCAGGCGGCGGCCCGCTGCCAGCCCTGGCCGGGGCGTTTGGCCTCCGCCTCCACATAGGTCCAGCCCGTGCGAGGCGGCACGGGCCAACAGCGCTCCCGCCAGCTCTGGCGGAGCTGGATCAGCCGCTCCAGCTCCGCCGCCGACTGATCGGCCGCGGGGGGCGCCAGGGTGAACATGGGTTGCAGCAGGTTGCCCTCGCGGGCGATCAAGATCGCGCCAGCGGGGCGTTCAGCCGCAAGGCCTGCGGAACCACCACCCGCCGCGCCACCCCCCGCTGCGCTACCGCCCGCTGGAAAGCCGCCCGCCGCAGCGCTGGCCAGCAGCAGTTGCAACCACAGCTCCATCAGATCCGGCGCCTTCGGCTTGCTGACCTGCACCTGCACCAGTTGGCCCCCCCGCCAGCGACTGGTGGCTT
>Ga0315903_10009381_pt1 | contig 11836 bp, 9 predicted proteins | sample LakEriMetagenome_7_FD_203524 | JGI IMG/M metagenome (GOLD analysis project Ga0315903, IMG submission 203524) | Freshwater fungal communities from buoy surface, Lake Erie, Ohio, United States - Buoy 2 MA119 | ecosystem: Environmental > Aquatic > Freshwater > Lake | place: USA: Lake Erie, Ohio...
ATGCAATCTGCACAATTGGTTCTTCGGCTGTAGCGACCGGCGATCAGATTGGCGCTGCTTCAATCCAGATCCGGGCTATTAAATCTGACCCACATTTCAACAATGGTGATTACTACGAACAGAACCAAGGTCCAACTGAGGGCATGGGAATCGCTCGTCGAATTGCTCATTTAACCTACCGAACCGAGACCGAAATGGACGTGCGCTTTGGTCGCGAGCTACAAGGCGATGACACCGGTCGATATGCCGTCGAATCGTATTTAGACCACCAAGCAAACAAGTTGGCTAAGCGCTTTGATGCCAATACCTATATCGCTCTTACTGAAGCGATGAATTCCCACGATGTAGGCCGAGACCGCGGGGGCGTCGCTGAGGCGCTTTCAACGGTAAAGATTCCGGTAGTGGTAATTTCAATTGATTCCGATCGACTCTTCTGGCCACGTTTGCAGGAAGAGATTGTGGAATTAACGCCAACCGCCCTGCCTTTGGTGACGATTTCCTCACCATTTGGCCACGACGGCTTCCTAATTGAGGTCGAATCTGTGGGAAGTGTGCTCCGAGATGCGCTCGCAATTGGACTAAAGGGCAATTCCAGCAAATAAAGGCAGAAATCCTTGCCGGGGCCAAGCGTTTTGCGATGTGCATAAATGCCTGTGGACAATTTATAATATAGCCAAGCAAGTTTCGCTGGTCCGAAGAGAGGCCAGGCAAACCAAAGGATAAATTGTGGCTGGAATTCGTGCGCAAAAAAATGGCGCTAGCAGTAAGAAGGCAGTGAAAAAAGCCGCGACTAAAAAAGTTGTTGCGAAAAAATCTGCTGTCAAAAAGACTGCGAAGAAAGCTGCACCAAAGAAGTCAAAGAAAATTGTTAAGAAGTCTGCTGGACCTCGTCGCTTTCCAACTAAAGCCGAACTAGAGGCCATGAAATTAGCCGAAGCAAATAAGGGCGCAAAGAAATCAGCACCTGCTACTTCTGGCAAGAAATTATTTCCGACCAAGGCCGAACTTGAAGCTAAGCGCCTCGCTGCTCTAGGCGTTAAGCCAGTTGTCGAAGGTAAGCCAGGAAAACCAATCGTTACCAAGATTGATGGCGAAGAAGTCGAGCTAGAAGAGATTGAATTAGAAGATCTCGAAACCCTAGTTGAAGAAGTGAAAGAGATTATTGAAGAGGAAAAAGAGAGTGAAATTCGCGTTGTAAATGTCGCCGAAGAATCTCAGAACGAAGAGAACGCTTTCACTATCAAAGATTCTGAAGAAGATGACGCACCAGTTCAGACCGTTCTAACTGCAGGTGCTACTGCTGACCCAGTTAAGGATTATCTAAAGCTGATTGGCCGTGTGCCACTACTTAATGCTGAAATGGAAGTTGATCTTTCGCTGCGCGTTGAAGCTGGTCTCTTTGCTGAAGAGATCATCAAGCATGAGAAGAAGATTGATAAGAAATATAAGCGCGAACTCGAGCAGCTGGTCCTTGATGGAAAGCGCGCAAAGAATCACTTGCTAGAAGCAAACCTTCGTCTGGTAGTTTCACTTGCAAAGCGTTACACCGGACGTGGCATGTTGTTCTTGGATCTAATTCAAGAAGGAAACTTGGGTCTTATTCGTGCAGTTGAGAAGTTTGACTACACAAAGGGATACAAGTTCTCGACATATGCAACCTGGTGGATCCGCCAAGCGATTACTCGTGCGATGGCTGATCAGGCAAGAACAATTCGTATTCCGGTTCACATGGTTGAAGTCATTAACAAGCTTGCTCGTGTTCAACGACAGATGCTTCAAGATCTTGGTCGCGAACCGACTCCAGAAGAGCTAGCTAAAGAACTTGATATGACCCCTGAAAAAGTTGTTGAAGTTCAGAAGTATGGTCGCGAACCAATCTCACTTCACACACCTCTTGGCGAAGAAGGCGATTCTGAGTTCGGAGATTTGATCGAAGACTCCGAAGCAATCGTTCCTGCTGATGCAGTTTCATTCACATTGCTTCAAGAACAACTTCATTCAGTTCTTGGCACATTGTCCGAGCGCGAAGCCGGGGTAGTGAAGATGCGCTTTGGTCTGACTGATGGTCAACCAAAAACGTTGGATGAAATTGGCAAGGTTTACAGCGTCACACGTGAGCGGATCCGCCAAATAGAATCTAAGACGATGTCAAAACTCCGTCACCCATCGCGTTCGCAAGTTCTGCGCGATTATTTGGATTAAGAGTTAAATAACTAAATTAGTTATTGTTGGAAGAGACTGCGGTTAATTTCGCAGTTTCATCCTGAATTTCTTTTACAACTGGCTTTAGCTTTTCAGCATATTCTTTTGCGTGATGTCCGCAGAACAAGAGCTCGCCACCATTTAGCATTACTGCACGAACGTAAGCCTGGGCTCCGCAGCGATCGCAACGATCGACAGCATTGAGCGGTGTGGTTTCGAGAATCAGTTGCTCGGTCATTTCGCTCCTTAAGTTCCTGTTCTTGCTCTTGGTTAGGGGAACATCAAACCACGAATCGTTTATTCCCCGCTCGTTAAAATATCTATTTTTACGCTCGGGCGTGTCATAAATCGCAGATAATTTCCCGTAAATGCCCTGAATTTATATTTTCCTGCAAAGTGCTTGCAATCAACCGAGAAATTGTCTGTCGACAAGATAACCTTCATCTCCGTGGCTACCGACGATCTTGCATCAACAACAGACAATGGCTATAACGCCAAAGATCTCGCCGTATTAGAAGGCCTCGATGCAGTTCGCAAACGTCCAGGCATGTATATCGGAACTACAGATTCCCGCGGTCTTATGCACTGTCTCTGGGAAATTATTGATAACTCGGTAGATGAATCACTTGCTGGACATTGTAAAAATATTGAAATTAATTTGGAGTCCGACGGCTCGGTGGAAGTTCATGATGATGGTCGGGGAATTCCAGTAGATAAAGAGCCAAAGACTGGCCTCACTGGTGTTGAAGTTGTTATGACTAAGTTGCACGCCGGTGGAAAATTCGGTGGCGGGTCCTATGCAGCTTCTGGTGGATTGCACGGTGTTGGTGCATCAGTTGTAAATGCCCTGGCTTCACGACTTGATGTTGAAGTAGATCGCAATGGAAAAATTTATTGGATGTCATTCCAGCGCGGTAACGCAGGAATTTTCGATGGTGATGGACCGAAGGCGCCATTTACTGAAAGCTCTGGACTTCGTGTAATCGGAAAAGTAAGCGCCAAAGTAACTGGTACAAGAATTAAGTGGTGGGCAGATCGCCAGATTTTCCTAAAAGAGGCCGAACTCGCGATTGAAGAGATTTACGCTCGCGCACGCCAAACTTCTTACTTGGTTCCTGGACTCACACTTATCGTCAATGACAATCGCTCCAAGACAAAGACCACCGAGAAGTTCTTCCACAAAGGTGGAATCTCCGAATTCTGCTCCTTCCTTCGCCCTGATGATCCAATCGGAGAAGTTATTCGGTTAACCGGATCAGGTGAATACACCGAAACAGTTCCAGTCCTTGATGAAAAAGGACACATGATGCCAACTGAAGTTAATCGCGAAATGGACGTCGACATTGCGCTGCAATGGGGCAATGGTTATGACAACACTTTGTCTAGCTTTGTAAATATTATTTCAACGCCAAAGGGTGGAACCCACGTCCAAGGCTTCGAGCGCGCAATCACAAAAGCATTTAACGACGCACTTCGCGCGACCAAGACTTTAAAGAATAACGAGGCCGATGTCATCAAGGATGACGTTCTAGAAGGTCTTACATCTGTTGTAACAGTTCGAATGTCCGAACCACAATTTGAAGGCCAGACCAAGGAAGTTTTGGGAACGGCAGCTGCGACCAAGATTGTTGCAGCAGTGGTGGCAGAAGAGATGAAGAAGTTCTTTGCTACAACAAAGCGAATTGATAAAGCCACCGGAAAAATGATTCTTGAGAAGGTTGCTGGCGCATCTAGAACTCGTATTTCTGCTCGGGCCCACAAAGATATTCAACGTCGCAAAAATGCACTCGAAAGTTCTTCGCTTCCAACAAAGCTTTCGGATTGCAGATCTGATGACACAGATCGCACCGAGCTTTACATCGTCGAGGGCGACTCAGCACTTGGCACAGCAAAGGCCGCACGTAACTCAGAATTCCAGGCCATCTTGCCGATTCGCGGAAAGATCTTGAACGTTCAGAAAGCCTCACTTTCACAGATGCTCGAGAACAATGAATGTGCGTCAATTATTCAAGTAATCGGTGCTGGCTCTGGAAGATCATTTACTCTCGAAGATGCCCGCTACGGCCGAATCATTCTGATGTCTGATGCTGATGTCGACGGCGCACATATTCGCTGCCTGCTTCTAACTTTGCTTTCACGCTATATGCGTCCACTAATTGAAGATGGCCGAGTTTTTGCCGCCATGCCACCACTGCACCGAATCGAAGTTGTTGGCGGAAAGCGCGGAGAAGTTCATTACACATATTCTGATGATGAAATGAAGAAGATGACTGCAGATTTAACGAAGGCCGGCAAACGTTGGAAAGAACCAATTCAACGCTATAAAGGTTTGGGCGAGATGGATGCAGATCAACTACGTGAAACCACAATGGACCCAGCGCATCGCACCTTACGTAGAATCACAATGAAGGATGCAACCGCCGCAGAAGCGATGTTCGAACTGCTAATGGGCAACGAAGTAGCACCTCGTAAAGAATTTATTTCAACCGCAGATATCGCTCGCGATCGGATTGATGCTTAAGAAGTTATTTCGTCTCAGCAATTCTGGCTTTAACTATCGCTTGCAATAACTTCTCATCAACTTTCCAATCATTAGGAACGCTGATTGTCTTTTTCTTAACATCAAGATCCTTCATCTTGGGCCTAAATTGCTCCAAAACATCCTGGCTCCAGGGGGCGAATGTGATGTGGTTCTTGGCGGTAGAAAGTCCAAAAATATAGTGATCTCCAAGTTTTAGCATTGGTTGATTCCAGGCAATAACAAGTTCAAGGTTGGGAAATTTCGAGGTTATAGCTTTGAAAATCGCCCGAACTTTTGTGGCCTGCTTTGGATCTAAAGTTTTAAAGTATTGGGCAGGTGTTTCATATCGTTTGGCAGATACCGAACCACGAGAATACATAACTAGGGCGTTGGCATGGGCTTGCGAGAAACCATAATTTTCGCGAAGGTGCGCAATCTGTTCTGGATATTTCCTTCCCTCAAGTTTTGCCATAACCTTGAACCAATATGACATCTTCTCGCCATACTTCTTTTCGATGGCAGGGAAGTGAGACTCGCGGCTTGAATCTTTTGGTGTTGCCATGGCCGAAGTTTAAGCGATATTTAAGCGATACGGGTGCGGCGTGGTGTTGCAAAGTTCTTTGAAACTTCATCAAGCTCAAGCGAAACCTGGGCTTTGATTGCTTCTTCAGATGCAAGTAGCGCCTTTAGTTTTGTCACAATCGCCTTAAGATCTTTCTGTTCTGTTTCTAGTTCTAGCTTGCTCAGCTTGGTTAGGCGACGAAGTGGCATGTCCAAAATGTAAGTAGCTTGTTCGTCCGATAACTTGTAAGCCTTGATAAGTGCAGCCTTTGCTTCTGGTGCATCTTGCGCGGCACGAATTAATTTAATTACCTTATCGATATCGATAATTGCTTTTAGAAGTCCATCAACCAAGTTCAAACGACTCTCGGCTTTAGCCTTGCGGAATTCGGATCTGCGGCGAATTACTTCGATTCGGTGATCAATAAATACTTGTAGAAGCTCTTTAAGTCCAAGGGTTAGTGGCTTTCCGCCAACAAGTGCCACGGCATTAACCGAGAATTGATCTTCCATCGGAGTTAACTTAAAGAGATTTGCGAGAACATCTTCAGGTTCAAAGCCATTCTTAAGTTCGACTACAACCTTGGTGCCCTGTTGGCCATCAGATAAATCTACGATGTCAGATATACCTTGAATCTTCTTGGCTTTAACTAGGTCAGCAATCTTTTCAACAATCTTCTCTGGACCAATGTTGTAAGGAAGTTCAGTTATTACTAATCCCTGCTTTCTGGCTGTTACTTTCTCGATAGCAACAGTCGCACGAACCTTGAATGAGCCGCGGCCAGATTCGTAGGCTTCGAAGAGGCCCTCTTTGCCAACGATTTCACCACCTGTTGGAAAATCTGGAGCAGGCACAAACTTCATCAGGGCTTTCAAAGTCGCCTTTGGGTTTTCGATCAAATGCTTTGTCGCCGCAATCACTTCACCTAAATTGTGAGGTGCCATGTTTGTGGCCATACCAACGGCAATTCCAGTCGCACCATTTACGAGCAAGTTTGGAAATGCTGCGGGGAGAACCTGGGGTTCCAATAATTGGCCGTCGTAGTTTGATCCAAAGTCAACAGTATTTTCATCAGACTCATCCACCATCGCCATTGCTGCCGCAGCTAAACGAGATTCGGTGTAACGCATCGCAGCTGGGCCGGCATCTAGTGAACCAAAGTTTCCGTGACCATCAATTAGCGGAAGTCGCATTGAGAAACTTTGTGCCATACGAACCATGGCATCGTAAATCGCACCATCTCCGTGCGGATGCAACTTACCCATAACTTCACCAACAGCGCGTGCACACTTAACATGGCCTTTATCTGGGCGAAGTCCCATATCTGACATCTGATGCAAGATGCGGCGTTGCACTGGTTTCAAACCATCGCGAGCATCTGGAAGTGCGCGTGAATAAATTACGGAATACGCATATTCGAGGAATGATTCTGACATCTCTTGCGAGACATCGATATCAATTATTCGGCCTGGGTTCTCACCTGGTTTAGGGAGAACGGCTTTGGGTGTTTTTGCCATGGTGCGTATCTTGCCAATGAACTATCTATTTACTCGGTAGCGACTCGATTTAAGCTAGTTCAATCAGGTTCCATCAAGTGCGATCAATTGGCCTGGCTCCGACAAGTGCAACACATTTGGCCGCAAATTCAATTCCAGATTCCAGCGCATCCAATAATTCACCATTCTTGGCCCAGATTGAAATAAATCCGGCAGCAAAGGCATCGCCGGCACCTGTTGTATTCACCACAGTTGTTTTCTTCGCTTCAACTTGAACCAATTGACCACCTTGAGATTGTCCGAGTGCGCCATTTGAACCGCGTTTGATTGCAACAGTATTAACGCTCTTAAGTAATTCACCAGCGGCCTCAATTGGATTTGTTTTACCAGTTAAAAAATGAGATTCCTCTTCATTTAAAAGAATGCAATCTATAAATTGAAGCCAGCCATTTGCAGCTTCGACTCCGACTTCCATCAAAACTCCAACAGTTGCAGGATCTAAAATTATTGGAAGATTTGCGCTTTTTATCTTTGAAATAATCTCAAGAACGCCTTCTCGTGATTGTGGATTTATTAGGGAATAAGCCGAGAGATAAACGGCGCTAAATTGCCCTAGATCTGGCAGATCGCTTAGACCAAGCCCAGCATTTGCTCCGGAATCTGGAAACATGGTTCGCTCGCCTTCAGCCCCAACGATTACTACGACGACACCAGTATTCATATTTGGAATTAAATTATTTGAATGCTCAACACCGTAGGAATCAAGTTCGGCGAGCAGAGTTTGTCCTGCCGAATCAGATCCGACTCGAGTCACTAAATAAGCGGGGGTTTTATTGTATGAAAGCCAAGATGCCACATTCGCAGCAGCGCCTCCACCTTGGGTTGAAATCTTTGCCCGGGTTTCTAGACCTTCGACTATTGGCCGATTAAGTAAAACAGTCACATCCAACATTATGTCGCCGATACATAAGATTTTTTGATCAGCCATGTTGGATAACTTATCTAGAGTGCACAGGCGATTTGGGCCGCCAACTTTGAATTAACCTTAATGATTTCAATATTAACTCTCAGGGATTCGCCCTTACTTGTTGTATGAAAATGTTCCAGCAAAAAAGGTGTTACGCCTTTTCCAGTTATGTTTGCCTTTGTCGCCGCTGAAAGCCCAGCTTCTAAAATTTGGTCATGAAGATTCTTATCCATCTGATTGATCACTGGATTAGCAACAATTATCGCGGTGTCATCAGTATTTAAACTTTGGCGCAGACCCCAAATTTTCGCAATCTCATCCACACTCTCAACACGGTGTTCGAGTTTGAATCCTGAATCCGTTAAGTAGAAGCCCGGAAACCTATTGGTCTGATATCCAAGAACAGGAATCGCTAGAGTTTCTAAACGTTCCAAGGTTCCAGCAACATCCAATATGGATTTAACTCCCGCACAAACAATGATTACTTTGGTCTTTGCCAATTCAGTTAAGTCGGCAGATTCATCATAAACATGACCACGGTGGACTCCGCCCAATCCGCCAGTTGCAAAAACTTCGACATCTGCAAGATGGGCAATATGCGATGTTGCAGCTACCGTTGTGGCTGCACTCTTGCCATCTGCACAAACTATTGCGAGATCTCGGGTCGAGGCCTTTACGATATTTTCATCGTTAGCAATTCGATATAACTGTTCATATTCAAGGCCAGCAAAGATTTCGCCATCAATGATTGCGATTGTTGCTGGAGTAGCTCCTTGGCTTCGGACAATATCTTCAACTTCCAGGGCAACTTCAAGATTTATTGGACGAGGTAAACCATGAGAAATAATTGTTGATTCGAGGGCGACAATCGGCCGACCCTGACTCTTAGCGGCAGCCACTTCCTTCGAATACTTAATCACCTGCTCACATTACATCAGGCAATTGCGCTGTGGCTAAAAAAGTTAGGGCAAGATAGGACTGTGAATCCTCGGAATTTAGCTGCGCTATCGAATTCCATTTTTTCATCTCTGCAGGTTTCAGGAGCAGTAAACGAACTTGGGATTGATGAAAACCCGGGAGCCCGTGAATGCCTACTTTTGATTGATGGAATGGGCGCAGATTTAATCGCCAAATATGGATCAGAATTTCCAATCTTCAAAGAGTTAAACTCTTTAACAAATCTGGATTCACTCTTTCCATCAACAACGGCAACAAATCTTTCATCACTGGGAACCGGAACCCTGCCTGGCGTGCATGGAATGCTGGGCTATACCGTTCGAGTTCCACGAAGTGGCGAGCCTGGGCGCTTATTGAATTCACTTAAATGGGATGAACGAGTCGATCCAGTTATCTGGCAGAGTGTTCCAACGCTCTTTGAAAGAGCTGCACAGGATGGAATAACTGTTTCGCACATTGCAGCAAAGCGATATGAAGGTTCTGGATTTACACAGGCTGCTCTTCGTGGCGCGCAATACTTAGGTGCAAATCTGATTAATGACATTGTCGAAAATACGGTTGCTGCGATGCAGAAGCCATCTGCTTTCTCCTACGTTTACATAAATCATTTGGATGCCGCAGGGCATGACGATGGTGTGGGATCAGAGAAATGGCTAGTCGCACTTGCAACAGTTTCCGAATTAATCACTAGCCTTCGAGATCGCCTGCCAAAGGGAACCCGGCTCTGGGTTACCGCAGACCACGGAATGATTAATGTTGGCGAGAAAATCATTTTGGGGCAAGACAATAACTTAATGGCGAATGTAACTCTGGTAGGTGGCGAACCAAGAGCTCGTCATATTTATGTTCGAGATGGTGCCATAAATGAAACCATTGCAATCTGGCGAGAATTCCTTGGGGATAAAGCCGATGTATTTAGCCGTGAGGAAGTTATTGCAGCAGAACTTTTTGGACCTGAAGTTTCGTTAAATAGCCGAGAGCGAATGGGTGATTTAATCGCAATCGCAAAGGGCAAGATGATTTTGGTTGATCCAACACGGATTAAAGAAGAGAGCAAGATGATTGGGCATCACGGGGGACTTGAAGCAATTGAAGTAGCTATACCGCTACTTAGTCATCAAAGCTAAGAGTTATTGAAATCGGATTAGTTATGGATATTTACCGTCAATTTCAGCATAATTCGTTCATGCGGAAGATGATTTTGGGTTTGCTGATAATTTCACTTGCTTTTGTGGTTTTTGAACCGATTGCCACCGCTGCCGTAAAACCTGGAACTACTTGCAATAACTCCGGCCAGATAAGCACCTCTTCTGGAATCAAATACACCTGCGTTAAGTCAGGAAAAAAATTGGTCTGGAGTAAAGGTGTTATGGTCAAGAAGCGCGCCCCAATTGCTTCGCCTGCACCAAAGGATGCAGCCTCGCCAATTTCAACTCCGAAAAATCTCACGCGACTAGAAAAATTAAACCTTGACATTTACGCGCGGTATGCGAAAGCGGATAAGAAAATAAATCCAAGCTTCAACTTCGTTCGCTGTCCCGGAGTAGATCAATCTATGGCTGAAATTACTGAAAATGCCTACATCGACGCCTATTCCTTTTGGGGAACCGTATATGACGCTAAGGCGAAGATTAATTGGCTATTGATGAGTGAAAAAGATTGGAACTGTTGGTTTGAAACAACTATAAAATTTGAAGGACCTAATTCTGTAAGTAGAGCCTGGAACACCTGGAACAAAGACACAGGTGTATTGGGACATTGCAAGGTAGGACCAACAGCTTTCTGTGGTTATGGCACAGGAGCCCGCGAAGGTGGAGTTTTTGCCCAATACAACTTAATTGGAACTGATTACAAAATTGCGCCGACACCTTTGACGGTCCACCATGAAACTGTCCACAACTATCAATCACAATTGTTTGCTGATAATTTTCCAACTTCAAAAGTGAACACAATCGCATGTTGGTTTATGGAGGGCCAGGCAAACCTATTTGGATCAGCGATAGCCGCTAAAGGCGACCCAGCCACACATAGAAATTTGGAAATTGGTCGCTTACTCAAGATTTATCCAAATGGTTCCAGTTACAAATTAGAAGAATGGATATCAGTCCTAAATACATTAAAGAATAATCAGGACTTCTGCTTTCAGAATGAATTGGGTTACTCCCTTGGCTGGTTTGCTCTTGAGTGGACCTACATGAATTACACAATCGAAGAGATGCACACCTTTTTGGAGTTAATTGCCAAAGGCTCAAGCTGGGAGCAGGCGATTCAATCAGTGATGAAGATGGACGAACAGGCCTATTTTGCGAAAATAGCACAATACCTTGTAGACGAGCTATAACTCAGATTCAGTTAATTAACTAGAAGTTATTCATCCTCGGTCTTTGAGCCACCGAACATAATGTCATCCCATGAGGGCAACTTTGGGCGTTTTACAACACCATCTGAAACTGGATCCGATTCATCTACAACATCGATTTCTAATTCCTCTGCAAAATACTCTTCGTCTTCTTCAACAATTTCAGTAACAGTTATCTCTTCACGAACCGCGACGAGTCGTGGTGCCGGAGGCGGAGGAGTTGTTGGAGCGAATGGTGTTGGATCAACAGAATTAATAAAACCATGAGTCGCAGTTCTTGGTCGCGCCTCTTTAGCGTCGCCGGCGATCCATCTTGCGGAATCATCTTTCGCGGTGAGAATTCGATTTCCTAATTCAAAGTTCCAGTTCGCTTCAGCAGTTCCGTCGATATTTGGATACTGAACAACAACGTTCCAGGTCCCATCTATATTCCGATGAGTGTTCCATTCGACAGCTTCCATATCCACACCATGATTTGAAAGTTGGATGAAGGTGGCCTCGGTCAGAGTTGGTGAAGATGCTTCACGGCGTAAATAGGATTTCAACGCAGTTTCGATTACGTAGGCCCGTTCTTGCAAAATTGGTCCAGAGAATTTCTCAATTTTTTCAACTGACCAGTCAGTTGTTCTAGATATCGAACCCATACTCTCGCCAGCTCTAAGGCGGGCCTGAATTTCTTTAACTCCAAAAGTTGGGCGCTCATCAACTGGAGCAACTGAAACCAACCTTGGTTGAGTAAGAGCAGTTTTTAAGTTCTCGGTGATCGGCAATG
>Ga0315903_10009383_pt1 | contig 11835 bp, 11 predicted proteins | sample LakEriMetagenome_7_FD_203524 | JGI IMG/M metagenome (GOLD analysis project Ga0315903, IMG submission 203524) | Freshwater fungal communities from buoy surface, Lake Erie, Ohio, United States - Buoy 2 MA119 | ecosystem: Environmental > Aquatic > Freshwater > Lake | place: USA: Lake Erie, Ohio...
ATCCTAAGCATCCAGAGAATGAAGGCAAAGTCAAACTGTATCGTTTCGGCGCAAAGATTTTCGAGAAGATCACCGAAGCAATGAACCCACAGTTTGAAGATGAAACTGCAATCAATCCGTTTGATCTATGGAAAGGTGCTAACTTCAAACTGAAGATCACCAAGGTTGCTGGTTATCAGAACTATGATAAGTCTGAATTCATGTCACCTTCTGCACTTCTTGATGATGATGAAGAACTTGAAAAGATTTGGAAATCCGAACACTCTCTGAGTGAAATGGTTTCAGATAAAGAATTCAAGTCTTATGATGACCTGAAGTCTCGTCTAGACAAAGTTCTTGGTGGTGCTGATGCACCTGCAAAGACTACGGTTGAACAGATGCGAGCTGCACCTAAGAAACCTGTTGTTGCTGATGATGCACCTTTTGAAGTTGCAAGTGATGACGATGAAATGTCTTACTTCTCCAAATTGGCAGATGAAGATTAAACTGAGATAGACTGATCCTCCTCAGTTCGACCCCGCCTAGTGCGGGGTTTTTTGTTTATACAACTCTTGTATTATCCATGATCAAACGCATGAACGTTGCATCCATATTTCTAACAGCAATTGTATTCAGTTCTGCTACATCTTGTGGCATCCGTTTTGTTTGACCAGCATTGACATTGTTGACAACAGTGGCTGCAGCAGGCTTAAGTGATGTTAAATTGGAATTCAAATTCTCAACAGTTGCTTGACCCAATCTGTTACTCAAATTTGTACCAGGAACTGCTGGTGGTGCAGCGGGCATCATAGGATTGCTAGGCATACTTGACGATCCTGTTGCGGGAGCAGCGGAAACAGGAACAGCAGATGTAGTACTAGCACCAGGCATTCTATTGAATGGTCCCATGGTAGGGGGAGCAGGCGGCGCAGCAGCTGCAGGTGCTGATTGTGGTGCAACAGTAGATGCTGGAGGTGCTGCAGCAGGCGTAGGTGCCTGTGGTTTAACATTAGGCTTTGTCCATAATTGATTTTTTGGATCAGATAACCAGGTTCTTAGAGTTTTTTCGTCTGCGCCATATCTCTCTTGTAGAACATCCTCTGGAGTTTTAAAATCCAGAGCCATTTGAATTTCACCCCTTCTTGCCGTTCCTTGTTGTGTCAAAGCTCTTGCGGTGTTTTTCTTTGCTTCTTGGCCTGCTGTAGTGTTGTTTCTCAGAGAAAGAGCGAATGGATTATTATCATATTTTGGATTAAATGGATCGGATTCAATTGCTTCTTTTTCTTCTGATGCCATATATGCCAACGCTGCTGCTGCAACAACAGGCACGAAAGCTGGGCTAGCAACAATACCTAGTACAATCGGAGCTATACTTCTCACAAGAGCACCAGCCGCCCGAGCACCTTTACCGGCTGCGCGGGAGAGACCAGGAGGTATTCTGGCATTCGGTATTCTACGCAACAAATCCAGCAGAGTGTCGAAAAAACCACGGGTATCGTTTTCTTCAGAAGCAGTTCCTCCTCCACCTCTGTTTAATTTACTCAATGCATCCAATAATTGTTTGTGTCTCTTTTCATCTTCTATTTTCTTTTCTTCAGCAAAGTTCTCTTCCTTTTCACTTCTTTGCAAATCACTTTCTCTGGTAATTTGCATCAGATAATAGATTTTTCTGAGCATCTCATTGACGCCTTCAGACATACCAGTTCCAGGTTCTCTACCAATTCTTGATGCAGTTCCGCGTTCACGTATTGGTCGCATACGACCAGAGAAATACTGAATGTCTTTTTCGGAACGACCTGTCAGTTTACCCAATAAAGCGGGTCCCAAACTTGAACCACCAGTCAAGAACTTTGCAATGTTTAATGGATCAAATTTCTCTTTGATTCCTTTTATTTTGGCCTGTGTTCTGAGAGATATGGTTTTACGAAGTGCGCCGCGAATCGTTGTATCACCAGCAAGTTGATCCGACAAAAGATCAAAAAAACCTGTGTTACGTATTCTTCTGGCTTTCTGGTAATTTAAATCTGTAGCCATTATTGTTTGGTCTTTCTTGAATATGCTGAACTGTCATCAACAGCACTTCTATTTCTTTGCTGTGCTGTAGCTGGTGGTGCAACGTTCATATTGTTTGTTGTCTGTTGAATTGGTGGTGTATTTTGTCCTGAACTCATCTGTTTTCTGGCGTCAGCATTTGTTACTGACGCATCATTGACTGAACTACCCACTGTAGAAGGCACCGTAGGAAGGTTTTGTGTGGATGATGCACTACTGATTGGTTTCAATGATTTTTGTATACGCAATTCTATTCTATTGAGTAAACCTTTTTCCAATTTGTTATACTCTGCATCGGAAGTTTTCGAAAAATAACGTCTTAAATTTCTTCTGTCGTAATCTGAGATAATTCTTATAAATTCTTCAGGAGTTTTAGCTTTCTTACCTTCTTCCATCACAGATTTACTAAAAGTTATTCCTGGCCCATATTGTATTCTTCTATCCGTCATAAATGTAACAACTCCGGGATCATTTGCAATATTTGGTGCAAAAGTTTCCAGTAGTTTATTTTTCGTTGGCTGTTCAAACTTCTTGTCGAACCACTGCAATTGAGCCTTCAATAATTCTTCAGGTCTTGTGCGTGCTAAATTCCACCAAGCTTCGTTGAATTTTTTTGTTTGATCGGGTTCTAGATTGCTACCAGTATCTGGCAAACCAAATTGCGGAAACATTTGAACAAAAGAATCCATTGAACTATTTGGAATTATTTTTCCTTCTTTATCTCTCGCACGTATATTGTTTATACCAAATAATCCATATGAAGTAGAATTTTGTAAATCGGGTGTTGCCGCACCAACTTTAGATACTCCAATTGGTATACCATGTTTTCTAGCTGTTTCCGGATTGGTTACCGGAGTTAAAGCCTCAGTCACAGAAGAAACGCCTTGTTCACCCTTCATTGAAGCATATGCAGCGCCAGAAATTACAATACTTCCGAATGCTGTTGCTGTTTGTATTCCCGTTGATGCGGCTGGCGGAACAGACTGACTTGGTTGTCTCTGTGCAGTTGCTGGTGGTCTAGTAGCTGGCATCCTCGCAGCTGACGGTGGCGCTGTTGTCGGAGCAGGCGCAGCGGGTGCCGGCGCGGCAGTTGGTGGCTTTGCTGGAGTTTCAGCACGACCAGTACCACGTCCAGCCCCACTATCAGGTCTTCCCGCAGGTGTTGTTGATGGAGCCGGTGGTGTCTCAACTCTTCTAGCAGCTTCTTTCTCTCTAGCAGCTCTTTCAGCCGATCTTCTTGTTTCTCTATCTGATTCTCTTTTAGCTTCTCTAGCAGCTCTTTCTTGAGCTTCTCTAGCAGCTCTTCTTTGCCCTTCTATTTTAGCTGCCTCTGCGGCTTCTCTGGTGGCTCTTTCTTGAGCTTCTCTAGCAGCTCTTTCTTGAGCTTCTTTTCTAGCTTTATCTTCAGCATCTTTTCTGGTTTTTTCTGAAGCTGCTCGTCTAGCTCTTTCGGCAGCTTGTTGCCTAGCAATTTCGCCTGCATCAGGTTTTGGCGGAGTTTGTGATGGTGCCGGTGCTGAAGGTCTAGCAGGTGCTGGAGGTTTACCTGCTGCTGGTGCCGGTGCCGCTGGAGCAGGTGCTGGAGGTTTACCTGCTGCTGGTGCCGGCGCTTTAGATGGCGCTGGCGTTTTACCAGGTAATCCAGGCAACTTCGGCATTCTGAAACCTTTTTTAGCCTTTACCTTCTTTGGTGCAGGCTTTCTACGAATCGATAATGCCTTAATTATTTCGTTGTGTCGTTTATTTTTTTCAATCTCTTCTTCTTCAAGATAGTTTGATCTTCTTTCGTGTTCAAGTTTGTTGAACGCTTCTTTTTGAACCATCAACTTGTATATACCACCAAGAATTTGAGAATCGGATGAGTTTTTACCAAGTGTCTCCGAATCTTTATTACTGCCGCGCAAAAGACTCATCAGACCACCCATAATTCCTTTGGTTGTCTTTTTAGTTGAATCGTTTATTTCTGCCATTATCGTCTACTTCGTTCTTTTATTTTTAAGTTTTCTTCTTCAAGATACTGTATCAATAATGTGACGTAGATATCCCTTTCCCAAGGTATCATACTCTCAAGCTCAGACAAACTATATTTGTGGTGTTGCATCAATGAAAAGTTTGTCTTGTAATAGTTCTTTAAATCATCATAACAAATTATAATCCGAAAAAACTTTCGAGCCCTTCCACTTCCAATTTGTGATTGAAACCACACTTGGAACAAACTATTTCAATGTCCTTTTTTAATCTCGGAATATTATTGAAGAAGTGTTCAATCTTTTCAAATTGTTGTTGATTCATACTCTCAACAAATCCAATCAACTCTTCTTTTGTTGTTTCTTTTGCATAATGAAACTGTTCACCGTCATAGATGTATTCGATAGAATTTGCAATCATATTGAATGTAACATCAGTAATGTTGTCCAAATTGATTGAATCTTTAATTAAACCAAATTGTGGATAATGCATCTTCACAACAATTTTATCATCGATTGCAACTTCTGGATCAACCGTCACATCGGAATGCGGATAAATTTCAGTCAAATTGATCTTTGACTCCATGATGTTACCACACTCTTTCGTTTCAGAAACGTTATTGTTGCAACGATACTTTGATTCTGAAATTTCACCAACAGATTTTGCTCTGAGGTTGATGAAGTAGTATTCAATATCAATAATTGGAAGTTCATCCAAATCAATATCTTGTGTTAATGTACAAACATTCAAAATCTCTCTGATGTTATGTTGAATGGTATCTGCATCACCAGATTCCATTGCCATCAGTAAGTTCTTTTGTTCTTTGACTAAGAACGGTCTATATTTCAGTTTCTTTTTAGAAAGTGGCAATTCAATTTCATATGTTGGCACTTCAAGTTTTGGTAAAGCCATATTATCTCCTTATAAATTCAAATGGTTTCCCATCTAGTATATGCAAATGTTGCATTCAGTTTATGATATCCGTCAGCACTCCAATCTAAGTCCATCTGATTGATTGAGATTGGATATGCTTCAACAAATTTAACTACGTAAGTATATTTGTCTGTAACGTCATATTGTATGATCGTAATGTCGGTGCAATATGTCTTTCTATATTTGAAGTTATTTGTAGAAGTGGGATTCACAAGTTCCATCCATGCATCAAATAATTTCTTTTGTTTCATATTACTATCAACGATTAGTGTTACATCCAGATCATTGTATGTTGTAAGATATGGAAATTTTTCAACTGGTCCATATGTTCTTTGTTCTGTGGTTGCTAGAGTTCTTCCTGGTATCTGAGCACTTTCACATCGAAATGATAATGTGTCCAATGAACTACCAAAAGAATTTAAACCTGTAGGGAGAGGAAAGATTACTTCAAATCTGTTGGGTCTAGCGAAATCGCCTTTAAAAGTCGAGAGGATTTTGTCAATTGATAGTGACATTTATGAATTCCTTATTTCTTCGATAGAATCTTGCCAAACCATCTTGGCAGGTTGTTTCTTAAACTGGTGTACCGGCAGGTAAGTTGCCACATCCCATTCATCAGGTTGTACCGCCAGGATTCTTGATCTAATGTGTGAGTACAAATACTGTTTGACGCACGGCCTAAACTCCTTGAGTCTCCTGGTTGCGTCCAGTATGTCATAGGTGATGCGTATACGCTTAATCTCATCATTCTCATCATAGATTGCTCTACCCATCAACTTACGCATAAACAGGATTCTGTAATTAATTGGTAAATAGTGCAGATTTAAACCCAAAAATCCATCCGCATTTCTTTGGAGTGGCATCACAAGTGGAAATCTGTCATAATATGGTAATTCAGATTTACCCTTTGGATCGTATATAAAGAAGTAAAGCCCACCAAGTAAAAACTTCTGTCTGTTTGATGGTGGTGTGTATCTATACTTCTCCTTTGTGATTGGAGGGATGTATGCAGTCGGATTTCTCAGTTGCAACATCTTCTGTTTCAACCATGCAAAAGACTGGCGAGTCATTGTCTGAACGCCAGCTGCAGTTTTTTCTTCTGCTATTTTGGTGAGTATTGAGGGTTTTGTAGCCATCCAATATTTAGTTAGAGTCCAAGGTGTTCTTCTGTGATGATTTTGAATTCCCAACCACGATCCAAACAGTATTCGCTTGCGGCTTTCCATTTTGCCTGATTGACACCCCAGGTTGCAACTTCATTGATATATTGTTTTGTCACTCTTTTTTTGACTTCTGGTGCACTTGTTTGTTTTTTCGGTTTCACTTCAAGCATCATCGTTTTCTGTTTTCCGTCTTTTGTTCGCACTTTGACTAGAAAATCTGGAAAATATCTATGCCATTTTCCATCAACCGGCGATATATAAGGAACAATCATTTCCTCGGAAGCCCAAGATATAATATCTGGATTTTTGTCGAGCCAGTTCATCACCCTACACTCCCAGGATGAACGATAAACAATATTTGTGTGATCACCCACATATTTCTGTGGATTTCTAGGTCTAAACAGACCCTTGTAAGATGATTTGTATGACATATAAATATTATGTATGCATTTTGCAATCAAAGAATAAGGTATACTAAATGGCGGATATTATCAGTCCAGAAGAAAACAATGCAGCTGGCACAGGAGCAGGTGCTTCAGAAACACTTTATAATGAAATTACACAACCGGTTTTTGATCCATCAGCTGGTCCAGCAGCAGACCTCTATAGATCAAAATATACTACCGGGTCAAATTATTCTTTAGCTTATCCAAAAGATTTGGAGAGTTCAAAGAGGGGACATGCTGTATATTTTGATATATATGAAGTTCAACCACTTGGTTTTAAACAAGTATCTGAGGCTGTAAAATTAGGTTTGAATCCGATACCAGACGCTAAGGACCCGAATGACACTCGGTCCGACGAGAATGGCACCGGAACAACCGCCAAACCGGCAACTTCTTTTGAAGAGGGTGCTAATAAAATTGTTGAGGCTACTGAAAAAATAATTGGTAAGGGCAATGTTTTTCCCGGATCAATAAACATCAACCCAAGAACAAAAGATAATGCTGTTGCAACCATTGCATTATATATGCCAGAGACACTTAGTTTTGATTATGATGCAGCATACAACAAGATGGAATTGAAAGCAGCAATAAATTCCGTACCTATAGTTGGTGGTATAACATCAGCTTTAACTTCTATTATGGAAAATTCCGCAGTTAAGTTAGCAATGAGTGCTGCCGGTTATGTTTTCAACCCACAAGATCAATTATTGTTTGAGGGCATAGATTTTAGAACATATCAAATGAGTTTCACATTTACACCAAGTTCAATTGAAGAAACAAACAGTGTAAATGCTATCATAAAAACTTTTCGTTATCATGCAGCACCACAAATAGGTGGTGTTGGAGGATTTTTCTATATTCCTCCATCGATTTTTAATGTGTCTTTCCGTTACAATGGAAAAGTCAATCCAAACATAAATCTTTTAAAAAGAAGTGTTTTGGAAAGCGTAAGTGTAAATTATGCACCAAACGGATGGGCAGCTTTTGAAGGTAATGGTGCACCAGTTCAAACAACTATGACACTCCAATTCAAAGAAACCGTTCTTGTCGATAAGACACAGATCAAAGAAGGATTCTAATGAGTTACTTTGCAAAATATCCAAAAGTAGTTACGACTCAGAAAGATGGCACACGAAGTGTCATGGTCAACTTACTGACTAGAAGTAGCATTATACAAAGTTTATTGAATAATCCACTCCTATTCTACTCATATGATGTACAGGATGGTGAAACACCAGAAATGATTGCACATAGATATTACAATGACTCTTATTACTACTGGTTGATTCTTTATGCAAATGAAATAACTGATCCACAATGGGGATGGCCACTAGATCGTGCATCTTTCGAAAGATACATTGCGGAAAAATACACAAGTGAAAATCCTTATTCAACAATTCATCATTATGAAAAGATGATTACGCAATTTGAATCGTCTACAAGAACAACAACGGAAAAAAAGATAGTTATCGATGAGGAAACTTACAATAATCTGACACCATCAACAACAGTTTATCAATTTCCAAAAAGCACAACAACGATAACAATTTCAAAAGCGGCGATAACATTGTATCAATATGAATTGGATTTGAACGAATCAAAAAGATCAATAAAAGTCATAAAGAAAGAATTTGCAACAATTGTTGATGGACAATTTGAAACATTAATGTCGGAATAAAATGGTCGATACCCCAAAAAACGTAGCTTATTACCCCCAAAGTGCGAGCGTAGATGAATTAAGAATCTTTGCATCAACTGGTGAATATGATGTAACTAAGCTTTTAACTGAACTGTCTTTTTTTGAAGACATGTATAGTTTTGTTGTCTCCGGTTATGTAATATTGCGTGATGGTATTGGACTGGTTGAAAAGTTACAATTATCGGGCAAAGAAGAAATTCAAATTAGTTTTGGTTCAACAAAAGATGGATCAGAAAACGTTAAAAAGTTGCCTGGTAATTTGAAGAAGTATCAAATCTATTCAATACCAGATAGAAAACCTGTTGGAAACCAAAACAGTGAATACATAAAAATATTTTTTTGTTCAAAAGAATTATTTGACTCTGAACAAATAAAGGTCACAAAATCTTATAAAGGTAAGGCAATACACCAAATTGTAACCGACATCCTTTTAACGCAATTAAAAATTGATCCGAAAAGAATAGATACACAAAATTTTGAAAAAACAACTGGTGTCTATGATTTTGTAATTCCAACACTACGACCATTTGAATCGATAAGTTGGTTGTGTACATATGCAAAACCAGCTAAAACCGGCGAACAACGTGCGGATATGTTATTTTTTGAAACAAAAGATGGATTTCAATTCAGGTCAATTGCTAGTATATACAAAGATCGACCATATAAAACATACACATATAATGTAAAAAACATTGAGAATCAAACCATTGAACAAAAGTCCACTTCTATATTGGATTATCAATTTGTCAAAGATTTTGATAGTTTGAATGAGATAAACTCTGGTACTTTTGTGAACAGAGTGATGTTTTTTGATCCTTTAAATAGATCAATTAATTTTACAGATTTTGATTATACAAAAGACATTACTTCAAGGCTCAACAAGAGTTCACCAACAGATACATCAGAATATCCAAAAGATTTTGCGAAGGGTGCTCTAAAATTGGTTGTTTCAAATTCAAATCAAAAGTTGAAACCAACATTTCAGAATTTGAATCCTTCTCAAAAGAACCTTACACCAGATGTTTTTGTTCAAGAAACTGTACAAAATAGAACCGCACAGTTGGCTCTGGCAAATTATACAATTTTAAAGATTAGAGTACCGGGTGATACAGGTTTGACAGCAGGATCAGTAATAAATGTTAATCTGCCAGCTCTAGATTATCAAGGTGGCAGAAAACAATTTGATAAGTTTTATTCTGGTAAATATTTGGTGACAGCTGTTAGACACATACTACAATCTCAAGGTGTGTTTCAGACTATCTTAGAAATAACTAAAGATAGTTCACAAGCTGCATATGTCGATATACGAAATTAATGGAGTGAAATTGAAATGTCAAATTTCTTAGGTAAAGATGGATTAATTTGGTGGGTTGGAACTGTGGAGAACAGAATGGATCCACTTGGTCTGGGTCGTTGTCAAGTTCGAATTTTTGGTTGGCACTATGATGGCAGCAAAGATTCACAGCAGAAGATACCAGTAACTGATTTGCCTTGGGCTATGCCAATACTACCGTGCAATAACACCAAAACCTTTTCTTCTCCTGAACTGAATGATTGGGTGGTTGGATTCTTCTTTGATGGGCTAGCTGGGCAGTTTCCTGTAATGTTTGGTGTTATTCCTGGTTTCATACCCACAGCAGAGGATAAGAAAATTGATGGAAATGATTATAATTGGATCTGAGGTATAAATGGCAACAGAACAAAAACCAACAACAGTAAATCTCGGCGGCTTCGATTTTATAAACTTCAAAATCACCGAAAGTTTTCCACCAAATTCAGTATTCTCAAGTGTATTTGCAAAGCCTGGTGTACAAACTACACCAGGTTTGGCCAGGGGTTATGTTACGGGATCAGCAATCGACTTTATGAACCAAAGATTGACACACGTTTGTGATTTCAGATTTATCTTCAATATTGATATTTTTGCATCTTTAGGTTTGGTGAATCCAATTGCTGCGATACAACGTGCAATTCGTAATGCAAAGTTAAAAGCTGCAAATCGTATGAGAGATTTATTGCAGAAAGCTATTGAAGTTGTTAAAAAAATAATGTCAGCAATAACTACGGCATTAAATTTTGATGCTACGGGTCAAATTTCTTTAGTTGTTGATATCGCCAAAGATACGATTAGAAGAGTAAATCAAGCAATTGAAGATATTGCTGATGCAATCGAGAGTGTTTTAGAGTGGGTATTCTTTGCACAACAAATCATTGAGTTGATAAATTGGATTAAAAGTTTACCAGAAAAAATCAAAAATTTATTGTTAGCTTGTATTGCAAACTTTACCAATTCACTTAAACAAGCAGTTGAAAGCATACAGTCTATTCCTGGACAAATTGTTGATGCAACTGTCGGGCAAGCAAGATTAATTGCTGATCAATTTGTCGGTGCAGTTAAGGAAGTGGAAGATGCTGCTAAATTAGAATTCAACAATGAAACACAAAACTATTCTCCAGAACTTTTGGCCCTAATAACCGATCCAACAGAAGACGGTGCGAATAATTTGATATCATATATAAATCAAAATACACCAAATGCAAATGCTGAGTTTGCGAATACGACCGGAGCATTAATGGAAAAATCTTCTTCACCTTAATAAATTATGGCAACATCAACAACACAAACACTGGAAGATGGTACAACCATACAATTTTTCGCTGACGGTTCAACATTGGTGACCGACAATGAAGGAAATGTAAGTTCTTCACCGGCACCTAGTACCTCTTCACCCACAGAAAAACCAAAAGGTGTCCTTGCATGGACAGAACCAGAATCTGCTGCAAATAGTGATTATCAACCCGTATACCCATACAATACTATAACGCAGACAAAGGGCGGGCATTCATTTGAAATGGATGATACTCCAACAAGAGAACGAATTCGCCTGCAACACAAATCTGGAACATTCACCGAGATACATCCAAACGGTGATGAAGTACACAAGATAATTAGAGATGGTTACCATATCGTATTGGGTGATCACAACATATCCATCGGTGTTGATGATGGACAATTAGCTAAAAAATTGAATATCACAGTTAATGGTGATGCATATTTCTATGTAAAAGGCAACAAAGTTGAACAAATTGATGGTAGTGTTGAACAGTACGTTAAAGGCGATTATACACAAACTGTACAAGGTACACACACAGTAACATCTTTCGGTAACATGAAGATTAATGCTGGTTCTAATCCTGGGCTTGTTCCTGGGTTACAAAGTAAATTGACAATCAAAACATCTCTAGTAAACGTGAGTGGTGATCTTCAAGTTGAAGAATCTTTAACCGGTGGTTATATTTTTTCTAAAGGAAGAGTGGATGCGTTTTTAGGTGTTGCTGCTGGACCATATGGTTTTCATTCTCTACTTGGTGGTATTTCTATTGGGCTTCCAACACCAGCAAGACCAGCCACCATAATGTGTTCTGGACCAATAACCTCTTTTTCTAGTATGTCTGCACCGCTTGGAACTTATGGTATCTCCTCTTCTTTACTCGGATTTGATGTGATCAATACATTAATAAGAAAACTTCACATACACATTTCAGGGAAACCAGGTACACCAACTTCGACATCACCATCTAAAGAATTGAAAGC
>Ga0315903_10009388_pt1 | contig 11833 bp, 7 predicted proteins | sample LakEriMetagenome_7_FD_203524 | JGI IMG/M metagenome (GOLD analysis project Ga0315903, IMG submission 203524) | Freshwater fungal communities from buoy surface, Lake Erie, Ohio, United States - Buoy 2 MA119 | ecosystem: Environmental > Aquatic > Freshwater > Lake | place: USA: Lake Erie, Ohio...
GCTGGAACTGCCAGCGGGCCGCAGCCCACGCCGCGACCACCATGCCCACGATCGACACCACCCAGGGAACCGAGTTGAGCAGGCCAACCTGGAGGTCGGAGAGAGCGCCCCCTTCTCGGATGATCGAAGGCAGCCAGAACGTGACCGCGTAGATCGTGAGCTGGATCGCGAAGTAGATGACGCAGAAGAGCGGCACCTGCGGATCGCGGAGGAGATCGGCCACGCGGCCGCCGCCCCGGAGTGCGTCGCTGCCGCGGTCGTCCGCGGTGATCGCCGACTCGAGGGCCGCGCGCTCGCGGGTCGTGAGCCACGAGGCGTCGCGGGGATGCGAGTCGAGCCACCAGCCGGCGACGGCACCGATCACCACGGAGGCAAGGCCCTCGATCACCAGCATCCACTGCCAGCCGGCGAGGCCGAGCCCCTCGATCCGCATCAGCACCCCGGCGAGCGGACCGGAGAGGATCGAGGCGATCGCCGAGCCCGAGAGAAACACCGCCATCGCCCTGCCCCGCTCCGCCTGCGGCAGCCAGCGGGTGAGGTAGTAGACGACGCCCGGAAAGAAGCCGGCCTCCGCGGCCCCGAGGAGAAACCGTCCGACGTGAAACTGCCACTCGGTCCGCACGAACGCCAGGGCGGCGGCCACGAGCCCCCACGAGATCGCGATCCGCGCCAGCCAGACGCGGCCGCCGAATCGTACGAGCGCCAGGTTCGAGGGCACCTCGAAGAGCAGGTAGCCGATGAAAAACAGGCCGGCGCCGAACCCGAAGGCGGCGGAGTCGATCCCGAGCGTGGCGGCGAGCGGGGCCTTGATGAAGCCCACGTTCACGCGGTCGAGGTAGTTGACGATGAACATCACGACCAGCAGCGGCAGCACCCGCCGGCGGACCTTGCCGACGGCGTCGGCGAGCGCCGCCCGCTGGTCGGCCGTCGGCGGTTCCGCGCGGAAGGCTCCGTCGGCCGGCGCCGTCATGACTGCGGACCGAGGCCGTGGATCAGCGCGGCGAGCCGCTCGACTTCGTCGGGCTTGAGATCGACCAGCGGCTGGCGCACCGGCCCGGCGTCGCGCCCCACGATCCGGCAGCCCGCCTTGATCATGCTCACGGCGTAGCCGGGGGCGCGGCTGCGGATCTCCACGAGCGGGAGGAAGAACGAGTCGAGGAGCCGATGCACCGTGGGATCGTCGCCGCCGACCACCGCCCGGAAGAATTCCAGCGCGGTCTTCGGCACGAAGTTGAACACGGCCGACGAGTAGACCGGCACGCCCATCGCCCGGTAGGCGGCCGCGTAGACCTCGGCCGTGGGCAGGCCGCCGAGGTAGGCGAGCCGGTCGCCGAGACGGCGCCGGATCGAGACCATCAGTTCGATGTCGCCGAGGCCGTCCTTGTAGCCGACGAAGTTGGGGCAGCGGGCGGCGAGCCGCTCGAGGTGCCCGGCGGTGAGGCGGCACGGGCCGCGGTTGTAGACGATCACGCCGACGTCGACCGACCTACAGACCTCCGCCACGTGCTCGGCCACGCCATCCTGCGGCGCCTCGGTGAGATAGTGCGGCAGCAGCAACACGCCGGCGGCTCCGAGCCGCTCGGCGTCGCGGGCGCGGGCTACGGCCATGCGGGTGGGGCCGCCCGCGCCGGCGATGATCGGCGTGCGGCCGCGGCAGGCTTCGACGGCCGTGCCGACCACCCGCGGATACTCCTCCGGTGTGAGCGAGAAGTACTCGCCGGTGCCCCCCGCGGCGAAGAGGGCGGACGCGCCGTAGGGGGCGAGCCACTCGAGCCGGCGTGCGTAGCCGTCATCGTCGAAGTCGCCCGCGGCGGTGAAGTCGGTCACCGGGAAGGACATGAGCCCGGTGGAAAGCGCGTCGCGGAGTGCGGCGGGGTTCATGAGCGGCCTGCAGGAAGACGGCGGCCGGCAAGTCTACCCGGCGCGCAGCCCCCCGTCGGGCGGGCATCAGCGAGGCATGGCGACGGTCGCCTGCCCGATTCGTCCCTCCCCGTGCCCGATTCGTCCCTTTTGCTCTCCCACCCCCTTTCCCCGCCGCGGCGGCGGGGGAATCATGCCAGAGGCAGGGCTGCGTTCACGAGGGTGTCATGACGACGGCGACGACGGAAGCGTTTGGAACGGGGCGGTCGCTGTGGCGGCCGGTGTTCGGCGTGGTTGCGGCCTGCGTCGCCGCCGCGTGGCCGGCGTCGGCCCCGGCCGTGGTCATCGACACGCTCACCGGCCTCGGCAACACCTCCGCGCCGGCCGACGACCCCGGCTGGGCCAACGTGGGCGTGCTGGGGATCGGCACGGGCGTCTACCTCGGCAACGACTGGGTGCTCACCGCCGCGCACGTGGGCGGCGGCAGCATCGTGCTCAATGGCGGAACCTATGCGATGCTCGCCGGCTCGGGCACCACGCTCTCCAACAAGGGGGCGGCCGGGAAGTCGGCGACGACCGACCTGTACATGTTCCAGCTGGCGTCCACGCCGCCGGGGCTGGCCGCGGTCACGATCGCGTCGTCCACCATCAACGCCGGTGCGGCGGTGACGATGATCGGCTCCGGCCGCGACCGCGGCGCCTTCACCGAGTGGAGCGTGAACCAGGGCACGACGCCGTGGACGTGGACGGAGGTGTCGTCGGGTGGCAATGCCGCCGGCTACAAGACGCTCTCGACCCGTGCGATGCGGTGGGGCACCAACAACGTCAGCGCCTCGGCGGTCTGGGTCGACGACGGCTTCGGCGACACCTTCATGCTCGCCACCACCTTCAACGACCTCGGCCCGCCGTCCAACGAGGCTCAGGCGGCCTATGGCGACTCCGGCGGCGCCGTGTTTCGCAAGAACGGCTCGACGTGGGAGCTCGCCGGCACGATCCTCACGGTGGCCGGCTATTCGGGACAACCCGACCCCGGTGCCAACGCCATCTACGGCGACGCGACCTACGCCGCCGATCTCTCGTACTACCGCTCGCAGATCGTGACGATCGTGCCGGAACCTGCGTCGCTCACCGTGCTCGTCCTGGTCGCGGCCGCCGGGTTCTCGATCACGAGAGCAGGCCGCGGACCACGTGCCCGTGGACGTCGGTGAGCCGGAACTGCCGGCCCTGGTAGCGGTAGGTGAGCCGCGTGTGATCGATGCCGACGAGGTGCAGGATGGTCGCCTGCATGTCGTGCACGTGGACCGGATCGGCGGTGATGTTCCAGGCGTAATCGTCGGTGGCTCCGTGCACGTGGCCCCGCTTTATGCCGCCGCCCGCCAGCCACCATGAAAACGCCTTGCCAAAGTGGTCGCGGCCCTTGGGCTTCTCAGGGTCGCCCTGTCCGAAGGGCGTGCGGCCGAACTCGCCCCCCCAGATCACGAGCGTGTCGTCGAGCAGGCCACGGTCCTTGAGATCCTCCACGAGGGCCGCCGACGGGCCGTCGGTGTCGCGGCACTGGACCTCCAACTGCGTGAACAGGTTCTGGTGCTGGTCCCAGCCGGAATGCATCAACTGCACGAACCTCGTGCCCCGCTCGAGGAGCCGCCGGGCCACGAGGCAGTTGTGGGCGAAGGTGCCCTGCCTGTGCACGTCAGGCCCGTAGCGGTCGAGCACGTGCCGCGGCTCGTCGGAGAAGTCGACGAGGTCGGGCACGCTCGCCTGCATGCGGAATGCCATCTCGTACTGGGCGATCCGCGTTTCGATCTCGGGGTCACCCACGGCGGCGAAATGGTCCGCGTTCATGCGGGAGATGCCGTCGAGGAGCGACCGCTTCGCGGCCCGGCTCATGCCGTCGGGGTCGGCGAGATAGGGCACCGGGGCGCCGGTGTTGCGGAACTTCACCCCCTGGAATCGGCTGGGCAGGAAGCCGCTCCCCCAGTAGTAGTCGAAGAAGAGCTGGCCGCACGTCTTGCCCGCGTCGGACGACGTCATCACGACGAAGGCGGGCAGGTCGTCGGTCTCGCAGCCGAGGCCGTAGGCGAGCCACGCGCCCAGGCTCGGCCGGCCCGGCACCTGCGCACCGGTCATGAAGAACGTCACGCCCGGCGCGTGGTTCACCGACTCGCTGTGGAGGCTTCGCACCAGGCAGAGGTCGTCGGCCAGCGAGCCCATCCGCGGGATGAGTTCGCTCATCTCGATGCCCGCCGCGCCATACCTGCGGAAGGGCTTCAGCGGCGAGACCACGGGCCACTTGGCGTAGCCGCTCGACATCGTCGAGAGCCGCGTGGTGCCGCGGATGCCGGCGGGGATGTCCTCGCCGCCCCGCTCGATGAGCGCCGGCTTGGGGTCGAAGAGATCGACGTGCGACGGGCCGCCGCCCTGCCAGAGCATCACGATCCGCCGGGCCCTGGGCGCGTGGTGCGGCAGGCCGGGAAGCCCGCCGTCGGCCGCGGCCGACCCGCGGGCGTCGCGGCCGAGCAGCGACGCCAGGGCCACGGGGCCCGCGCCGAGCGCGGTGGCGCCGAGGAGGCGGCGCCGGTTCAGCAGCGTCGCGTGGGCCGCGTGCGGACGTGCGTCACTCACGGCAGAGCGCCTCGTCGAGGTTGAGGATGCCGAGGCAGACGGCCGCGAGGGCCGCGTGTTCCACAGGGTCGACCGCGGCGTCGCGGACCGCCTCGCCGACGGCCAGCAGCCTCTCGGCCGCGGGCCGGTCGTCACGGTAGGCGGAGATCTGGCCGTCGTGCATCAGCCGCAGCGTGGCGAGGTCGTCGGCGGTCGGCGTCCGCCCAAGGATGCGGCGGAAGGCGTGGGCGATGCGGCCGTCGGCATCCGGGGCGGCCCTCATGCTCCGCTCGGCGAGCACGCGGGCGGCCTCGACCCACGTCGGATCGTTGAGCGTGACGAGGGCGTGCAGCGGCGTGCAGGTGCGGCTCGTCCGGACGGTGCAGGTCTGGCGGTTCGGGGTGTCGAACATGTTCGCGGGGCTCACCGTCCGCCGCCAGAACGTGTAGAGGCTGCGGCGATGGAGGTCGGATCCGTGCGACGCCGGATACGTGAAGTCGCGTTCCTTGGTGATCGCGAGCGACTCCCAGATCGCGTCGGGCTGGTATGGATACACGGGTGGACCGCCGATCCGCGTGTCGAGCAGGCCGGCGGCGGCGAGGGCCACGTCGCGGAGCACCATCGACGGCATGCGAAACCGTACCGCCCGCCCGTGGAGACGATTTTCGGGATCCTTCGCGAGGTGGTCGGCCGTCACCCGGCTCGACTGCCGGTAGGTGGCACTGGTCACGAGCAGGCGATGCGTCGCCTTCTGGCTCCAGCCGCTGTCGCGAAACTCGACCGCCAGCCAGTCGAGGAGTGGGCCGTGCAGCGGATACTCGCTCTGCACACCCATGTCTTCGGCCGTCTTGACCAGTCCGATCCCGAAGAAGCCCTGCCACATCCGGTTGACCTGCACGCGGGCGGTGAGCGGGTGTTCGGGCAGGAAGAGCCAGCGGGCGAGCCCAAGCCGATTCCGCGGGGCGTCGGCCGGCAGCGGCGGGAGCGCGGCGGGCGTGGAGAAGGCGATGGGATCACCCTCGGGCGAGAGATAGTCGCCGCGGTCGAGCAGCCTCGTCTCCCTTGGCTGCGCGTCGCTCATGACCATCACCCGCGGGATGTGGTCGCCCTTGTACTCCTCGTAGGCGGCCTTCGCCGCCTCGTAGGCCTTCACCTGCGGGAGGTCCTTGATCACGTCCGACTTCACCGTGGCGTCGAAGAACTGCCGCAGCTTCCGCTCGATCGACTTTCTGTCGTCCTTGGTCCGCTCGGCCTCCGGCTTGCGGAGCAGCGGGGTGAGGTCGCGGGGCAGTCCCTCGCCGTCGGCCGGCACCCCGTCGGCGAACAGACCCTTCCGCCAGGCGGCGAAGGATGCGTCGACCACGGCCTTCGACTCCTGCTCCCCGGCCTTCATTGCGGCCTCGAGTTCGCCGAGTCGCTTTGCGTCGGCCTCACTCGGGAGTTCCACGACCGGCGGCGCCACGCGGATCCGCGCCGAGAACCGCGTGGGCATTCCGCTCTCGGGGACGCGGTTGAAGGCGTCCAGCAGGGCGTAGTAGTCGTGCCGGGTGAACGGGTCGTACTTGTGGTCGTGGCACTGGCAGCAGGCCATCGTGATCGCGAGCCATGTGGTGGACGTGGTGTCGATGCGGTCGAAGAGGTTGTTGAACCGCTGCTCCTCGGGGATCGCGCCCCCCTCGCCGTTCAGGAGATGATTCCGGTTGAAGGCCGAGGCGAGCTTCTGGTCGGTCGTCGCGTCCGGCAGCAGGTCGCCGGCGATCTGCTCGATTGAAAAGCGGTCGAAGGGCATGTCGTCGTTGAGGGCCTTCACGACCCAGTCGCGCCAGATCCACTGCCAGGTGTCGCCATCCTGCTGGAAGCCGTTGGAGTCGGCGTAGCGGGCCGCGTCGAGCCAGGGCAGCGCCATCCGCTCGCCGTAGTGCGGGCTGGCGAGCAGCCGCTCGACCACCCGCTCGTAGGCGTCGGGCGACGTGTCGGCGACGAAGGCATCCACCTCCTCGGGCGTCGGAGGAATGCCGACGAGATCGGCATGCAGGCGGCGGAGCAGCGTGGGCCGGTCGGCCTCGGGCGACGGGTCGAGCCCGGCCTCCTCGAGCCTCGCGAGCACGAATCGATCGACGTCGTTTCGCGGCCAGTCGGTCCGGCGGACGGCGGGGGGAGCCGGCCGCACGGGCGGCACGAAGGCCCAGTGCGGCTGGTAGACCGCGCCCGCTCGGATCCAGCGGTCGAGCGTGGCCTTCTGCGAGTCGGAGAGCCTCCGATTGGAGTCGGGCGGGGGCATCACCACGTCGGGATCGGTCGAGTGGATCCGCTCCAGGACCGCACTCGCCCCCGGTTCGCCCGGCACGATCGCCCCGGCCGCCACGGCCGCGTCGCGGTCATCGAGCCTGAGGTTGGCCTCCCGCTTGGCCGGGTCCTGCCCGTGGCAGTAGAGGCAGTTCTCCGACAGGATCGGACGGATGTCGCGGTTGAAGTCGAGCGGTGCGTCGGCGGCGCACGCGGGCGTCCACCAGACGGCGATCGCCGCCGTCGCACACAGGACGCCGCGGATGACGTGCCGAGGACGCATGACGCAATCCTAGCACCGCCGCGACGGCTCCTGGAATCCGGACTTCGCCACGCCATGGCGCAACAAGCGTGCCGCTCACCAGGCCCGTGAGGCGATCCCGAGAACGGTGAGGCATGGCCGCGGATCGCGCCGCCGCGGGGCGGGTCGAAGGCCGCACGGAAACCGGTTTGCCGGCCATCCGCGGGCCGGAGGCGGCATTCACCGTCTGGAGAAGCCGCGGCGGCACGCTGCTTGCAGGTGGTGATCGGTGCGGGCCCCCGGGGCGGAATCCCGCATGGACCGTGAGCACCGTGAGGATCCGTGGCATGACGACCGTGAGGTGGCTGGCCTGCGCTGCGACGCTGGTCGCGGCACCGGTGTTCGGCGTCACCATCGACTTCGCCACCGTGGGCGATCCGGGCAATGCCCCGGACGTCGCCACCGGCTGGGGCGGCGTATCGACCGTGTTCCTGATCTCGAAGCACGAGACGACGAATCTGCAGTACATGGAGTTCCTCAACGCGGTCGATCCGGCGGGGACGAATCCCAACGGCGTGTACAACCCGCTGATGGGTTCCGACGCCCAGGGCGGGATCAGCTACAACGTCGGCGGGGCGAGCGGTGCGAAGTACGCCGTCAAGGCGGGCACCAATCCCAACGGCAAGGCCTATGGCGACCTGCCGGTGGTGTTCACGACCTGGTTTTCGGCGGCCCGCTTCGCCAACTGGCTCGGCAACGGCCAGCAGGCAGCGACGGCCTCGATGGAGAACGGCACCTACACGCTCGCGAATCGCACCTCGGGCACGATGCCCCCCCGCAACGCCGGATCCGGCACGCAGATCGCGATTCCCAGCCGTGACGAGTGGTTCAAGGCCGCGAGCTATTCGCCGGACGTCGGTCGGTATCTGGCCATCGCCGGGACCAACACGATCACGCAGACATGGCTGCCGCGGGCGGCGAACTTCGGGGGGAGCCAGACACCCACCTTCGGACCGCTGACGGTCGGCACCTATGCCAACAACCGCTCGCCCTACGGGCTCTACGACGTGCTCGGCAACGTCACGGAATACACCGACACGGCCGGCTCCGTCGACTTCGACACCGGCCGACCGCAGGTTTTTTCCGGAAGCTGGGCCACGGCGGTGCTCGACATCGGCGGGTTTCACCGGTCGCCCGGCCTGTTCCGCAGCACGACCACGGCGTCGAGCCAGGTCGGGTTCCGAGTGGCGGCGGTGCAGGCGGTGCCGGAACCGGGCATGATCACCGCCACCGCGGTCGGCCTCGGATGGGCCGCCCGGCGGCTCCGCCGCGGCGGGCGACCGGAGCGACGGCTCAGAGGAGACGGCGCGCCTTGATGGCCAGGTAGCGGCTGACGAGGTCGGCGGTCAGTTCGTCGGGGCCGCTGTCGAGCGTGAGGACGCCGTCGGCCTCGAGATCCGCGAGCACCTGCCTCCGCCAGAGCAGGATGTCGGCGGCGGCACCGGCCCGCGCCAGCGTCGCGGTGGCCCCGCGGCCGTCGGCCTGGCCGCTCCAGTCCCGCACCGGCCGGACCAACGCGGGGTCGCGGATCAGCACCACCAGCGGCAGGTGCCGGCCCACGGTCGGGGCGAGATGCCCGCGGATGCGATCGGCGTTCCGGTCGTCGAGCACGTTGCTGATGACCACCAGGAGCGTCCGCTTCCGGCAGTGACGCTGGAGGTGCAGGAGCGCCGCGTCGGAGCGGCTCTCCACCAGGCGAGGTTGAACGTCGTGCGCAGCCGCGATCATCCGGTTGAGCTGCCCGCGGCCGGCCCGCGGCGGCAGCCACCGCAGCACGGTGTCGTCGTAGCACAGCAGGCCGGCCTCGTCCCGCTGGGACAGAGCCACGTGGGCCAGCGTGAGCGCCGCATCGAGGGCGGCATCGAGCAGCGACTCGCCCGCGGTGCGGTTCACCATCATGCGGCCACAGTCGATCGCGAACACAACCCGTTGGCTCTGGTTGGATTGGTGGTCGCGCACGGTGAGCTTGAGCCGCCGTGCGGTGGCACGCCAGTCGATCGCCCGGAACTGGTCGTCGGAGGAGTAGTCGCGAAGCCGCTCGAACTCGTTGTCGGTGCCGACGCGGCGGCTGTGCCGCACGCCGAGGAGCGACATCCGGTTCGTGCGGGCGTAGAGGGCGTAGCGGCCGATCTGCTTCAGGGCGGGATAGACGTGCAGCGTGTCGGCGGCGGGATAGGACCAGAAGCCGTGCCAGAGCCGCAGGGGGCTGCGGCAGCGGACGAAGATGCGGTCGAAGTGCACCTCGCCGCGCTCGGCGGGCAGGATTCGCATGTGGATCCTGCGGCGCCGGCCCGCGTCGATCCGCAGCGGTGGAATCGCGTCGCGGATCTCGATGCCCGGGGGGCGATCGTCCACGATGGCGAGGTCGAGCGGTCGTCGGCACCGGTTCTCGACCACGATCGTGACCGGGTGCTCGGCGCCGCGGGTGGCGACGGTCTGCATCTCCCGGCCGACGTGGATCGAGCGGCGGCGCGGCAGGGCGGCGAGGTCGGCAAGCGCCACGAGCAGCACCAGCACGTCGGCGACGACCACCGCCGGCCAGGCCGAGGGCGCCGCAAACAGCGTGACCGTCGGCACCAGCGGGACGAGGGCCACGAGGCACATCAGCCGCGTCGGGGCGATCACAGCCTCGGCACCTCCACGCCCGCCAGCAGGGACACGAGGCTGCCGTCGGTCGTCTCGCCCGCCACCTCGGCCTCGGGGGCGAGGATCACGCGGTGCCGGAGGGCGGGCAGCACGAGTTCCCGTACGTCGTCGGGCACCACGTAGGGTCGCCCGGCGAAGGCCGCCAGGACGCGGGCCGCGGATAGCAGGGCGATCCCGGCCCTCGGACTGGCCCCCACCGCGAAGGCGGGCCAATCGCGGGTCCGCCGGACGATCGCGTTGATGTAGCCGATCACGCGGTCGTCCACGCGCACCGTGCGGCACAGCGACTGGACGGCGATCACCCGCGCTGGATCGAGCAGCGGCCGGATGGCCCCGCTGACCTGCTGCTCCAGGAGCTGGGGCCGACAGTGAAGGCGGAGGATGTCGTCCTCCTCGGCGGCCGACGGATAGTCGACGTTGATCTTGAACAGAAAGCGATCGAGCTGGGCTTCGGGCAGGCTGTATGTGCCTTCCGATTCCAGCGGGTTCTGGGTGGCGAGCACCAGGAAGGGCGGCTCGATGCGATGCGTGGTGCCGTCGACCGTGACCCGCCCCTCCTGCATGATCTCGAGGAGCGCCGCGTGGGTCTTGGCCGGAGCGCGGTTGATCTCGTCGGCGAGCAGGATCTGCGTGAACACGGGGCCGGGACGGAACCGGAAGTCCTGGGTCCGTGAGTCGTAGACCGGCTGGCCCGTGATGTCCGAGGGCATCAGGTCGGCGGTGAACTGGATGCGGCTGAAGCGGCAGCCGAGCGCCTCGCCGAGAATCCGCACCAGCAGTGTCTTGCCGAGGCCGGGCACGCTCTCGATGAGCACGTGGCCCCCGGCGAACAGGGCGGCGAGCGTGAGCCGCACGAACGCCGTCTGGCCCACGTAAACCTTGCCGGCCTCGGTGATCAGCGTGTCGATCGTCGCGCGGACTTCCTCGAACCTCGGGTCACGCCCCGCGGACTCGAGGGAAACGTCGGTCGTCATGGCAGGCATCCTTTCTCGGGATCGTCACTGGGGGAAGTCGGTCGGGAGCCGCGGCGTGGCCGGCCGCCGGGCTGGGAGGGGGCCGCGGCCCGCCACTCGTCGAGCCGGCGGCGGGCGAAGGCAGGACCCGCGGCGGTCGATTTGGAGACGAGGTTGGCGAGCGCGTCGACGTGGTGGCCGAAGTCCTGCGCGTGGGTCGGCGACACCTCGCGGGGTCGGCCGAAGATCGGCGCGGTGCACCAGCAGAAGAGTCCGAGGGCCACGATTGCCTGTGCCGCCAGCCAGGGCAGCGGTTGCACGGCGAGGAGCCGCCAGGGCGACGGTTCCTCCGCCTCGTCCCCGCCGCCGCCGTCCGCGCCCCCTTGGCCACCCGCCTCGGCCACCTGCGAGGAGCCGGCCAGCAGAATCCGGCCGTTGGTGGGCAGCAGTGCGGCGAGACCGGCGGTGAGTTCGCGGTTGCCAGGGTCCACGAGTCCGCCGTTGAGCAGTGGTGCCGCGGATGCCATCACGAGCACCTCGAGGCCGACCGCGCGGTGGCGGACCAGCAGCCGGTCCTCACCCGACTCCCAGAGCACCTGTCCGGGCGCCCGCGAACGCAGCCGGCGGCGGAGACTCCATCGCGCGGTGATCGTGTCGCCGTCGGCACCACGCGGCCGGACCGTCACCTCCGTGGACTCGGACGTGGCTGGTCGCTCGGCCACTGCGAGCCCATCAAACAAAGACGGTGTCTCCACTCTCGGCCCGGCCGTCGCGGTGGCCAGCGTCTGCTCGGCATCGTCGAGAAGTTGGCGGGCCACCTCCCGCCGGTTGGCGGGCAGCTCGCCGGTGAGGATCTCCCGCAGGTACTCGATCAGCGCGTTGCTGTCGCGGAGCACGAGCACCAGGGTGTGTCGCCCGTCCGTCTTTCGCCAGGCCTCGAGCACGTCTCGCGCCTCGGGCCTGAGGCCGGTGAACGAATCATCCACGACGATGACCGTGCGAACGTCGTCGTCGATCCGCGCCGGCAGCCGCTGGAGGGCCGTGGTCGCATGGCCACCGTCACGAAGCAGCTGCACGAAGGCCGCGAGACCGTTGATGCTGTCGCCCCGGACGGCGCCGTACGTCGAGGTGATTCGACGGTCGCATCCGGCACCGCAGAGCAGGATCGCCATGATCCACGCCGCCT
>Ga0315903_10009389_pt1 | contig 11833 bp, 3 predicted proteins | sample LakEriMetagenome_7_FD_203524 | JGI IMG/M metagenome (GOLD analysis project Ga0315903, IMG submission 203524) | Freshwater fungal communities from buoy surface, Lake Erie, Ohio, United States - Buoy 2 MA119 | ecosystem: Environmental > Aquatic > Freshwater > Lake | place: USA: Lake Erie, Ohio...
CTGATAAATGAATATGATTAGATCCAGGCTCAACAACAAAATGCCCCTCAGCACTTCCAGTAGATAAATCAATTGTAAGATCAGCATCATCTCCACGCATCATAATAATATTATTTAAGAATCTGCAACGCTCATATCTTTCTGGACGTGGTGATTTATAAAATATAGAGTTGTCTGCATTTGTTTGAAATACCTTATCAGTTGTTGCAATAATATTATCATCATTTGGATCATCTAGTGGTTGAGTAATCGTTGGAATAACAGTTGCAGCAACATTTGTGTGATATTGCCAATTTTCACCCTGTGTAAACGCAAAGACTGTTTTACTATCAAATGCTCCAGCAGATGGATTTGATCCTGCTGAATATAAACCTATTTCTGAAATCTCATATCTTTCTTCTGTGGGTAATTCTGCTGTTAGTACTAGTTTTTCTGTACCCGCATCATTGACAAATCCTCTAGAAGAAATTGGAACACGAAACATTTCAAAGTCAAGATTTTGTTTTGTAGAGTAGTCACCGTAAGGGTCAGAAGTATCTAGTGGCTGCGCTCCACAACCTATAGCAATATAGGAGGCATATGCTGGTGCCTGACCAAGAAGGTACTTACCAATAATAGATTTTCCTGTGTCTGTAATCATAATTCCGCCTCATATATTGTACCACCTGTGGTAATTTCTACCTCTATTTGTTCATCTTCTTGTATATTTACTGCCTCTACAACAAGTGCTCCTGTTTGCAAATCTATATAGACATGCTCACCGTCTGGTCCTCCGCCTATGTTTGGAACTTTTGTTTCAAACTTGATAGCAAAGTTTTTAAAGTATTTATCAGAAGTAGCCTGAATTGCAAGGATATTATTTGGATTATATTCTTGTTGAATTTGTGTCAAATTTTTAATAGGCTGATAAATAATTTGTTGACCATTAACCGTATCATTTCTAGCAACATTAATTAACTCTTGACCACCTATATTTTCAAAAATAAGGTCTGACATAATTTGAATTGGAACTGCTTCCTCATCAAACAAAATTGTATCTATTGGTGCAGTTTTAACTGGGGGTGGAGGTGGTGTCTGTGTAACTGGGCTGATATTGCTTGGTTGTGAAACAATTGTAGAGGGGGTAAGCGGAATAGGATCTGGAGCAGAAAAATATGTAGTATTAGATGGAGTATTGTCTGTTTCAAGCAAAGCCCTTCTACGTCTTTCTTCTTCTGCAGCCCTTCTTAATTCTTCTTCTGCTATTCTTGCTGCTTCGTCTTGTTGTGCTTTTGCCTGTGCCTCTCTTGCACGACGCAAAGCATCTTGTGCTTCAGCAACAGCAATTCTTGCATCATCTTGTGCTTTTTTAGCCAATGCTCTTTGTTCTGCAAGTTCTTTATCTTGTGCTGCCCTTTGTGCTGCTAACTCTGCTGCTTTTTGTGCAGCGGCGGCTGCTTTTGCTTCTGCTATTTTTGTTTTTTCGTCTACAACGCTAGTTTGTCTTTCACCAGAACGATATGATTGATATTCTTGCATTGATCTTTCTTCTGCCTGCCTAAATCTTCCAGGATCAAAAGAAGTACTTACTGCTGGTGTTTTTGCAGACTGTTTTACAGGAGTTGGTCCATCTCCACCATCAATAAGCATTTGACCAAAATTAAAAAACATTCTATACCTCGCTCAAATACAGCATCATGTTAGGACCTGCATTATTTCTTGAATATTCAATATTATATATTACAAATCTATCATTTGTGGGCGCTACCAAATCAAGACCATCTTGGTTTTTATAATTAATTGTAACTATATCACCAAGTTGAAGTGTTGGTAAAGAATAAATATTCATGCCAACAGATTTTTTAGGTACCATAATTTTATTAATAATCCAACCCATTAAGGCATCTGCATCATCTTGTGTTTGAATATATGGTGTATCAATGCTGAATTCATTTTTGCCGTATATTAATCTACTCAGTTTAATATCATCATACTTTGCTTTTTCTACCAAAGGAGAGTATAAAAGTGCACTTCCGCTAAATGGTGGATCAGATAGGTTGCTTTTTTTACTAAAGTATTCATCTACCGTAAGTTCATGTGTAGTATCTTGTGTAAAGGCTACTCCCTGAATTCTTAAATAGTTTCCGCTTGTTTCATCAAGAACCAAAGCCTTATCTGAAGCATTAAATATTAAAAACTCAGCACCGTAGGAATCAGCCTGAAATCCAGAAACTGAGTATCCTTTGATGCGATTAAAAGTTGGTGACAGTTGTGCATATAATGCTGGATATGCCTTATCATATTTAATATCAAAATATGAGCACTCACGCATAATTGTTCCAAACTCATCAAAATACATATTATATTTTGGTGGTTGCTGTGCACTTATACCAGTTAAATAAGTTCCTTGAATAATACCGCTCATCGCATATTTACGGAATGATTCATTTGCGTCAATCTGCTTATCTCCAAATACAGCAGATAGTGTTTCTCCAGTAGTAAACACTGTATTTTGAGAATAGTTTTCAGAAAGAGCATAAACGTGCTCAAACATACACCGTGAAGACCCACGAACAAAGACAGCCATATTATTGTAAATTGGTAATGGGTCAGCATCATCTACAATCTTTACAAGTCTATTGTTTATGTATAGATAAAATCTACGTGTTTTTCCAATATCCTGATATTCTACAGACAAATCGTATACAGTTGGTTTATCTTCTCCAGCCATTCTGTATTGACCAGTGAATCTACCGTCGTCTACAATAATATTTGTTATGCCACCCCAAAGTTTAATTGGAATGGCATTATCATTTGCAGAATCTTTCTTAATTTTATAAAACACGACGTTGTTAATATTTCTTTCAGCCTGACCATTTTTATCTAACTTTAAATAAGATTCTACATTTGTCTCTGTTAGTGCAACAATTTCAAAATAATAGCCGTTATTTGTTTCTGGATTAAGCAGTACGGCAAGACCCCCAGAGCCGCCGCCAATGCTAACATTTTGATTTGGCTGAACACCATTTACCTGATAGTATGCTGTAGATCCAATAGGTGTTTGTCCACGTGTTTCATTATTTTCTATTTTACCAATAATACGAATACGTGTTCCAAAGTTTTTATATGCTCCATCAAGATTTTTGTAAACATATGATACAAAGTTTAAAGGAGTTTCAGTTGTTTTAAATGATGGACCATTTACAACAAGGGCAGAAGACTGAATTGTACCTGTTTGTGTTGACTTTAAATTATTTACGGCAGTTTCTGTCAAATAATTAGTAGCCATAAAGTTTTTAATAATACCATTTCTTGTTGTTTGGCGAGCAAGAGTATTATTAACACCAGCAGCACCAACAACTGTGGCTGGTCTTGTTACATCTTCATCTAGTGTTGTAGTAAATAAATATTGTGTCTGCATATCACAACCACGAACATAGTCATTATTAGACCAGTAATCACTTACACCAGCGGTATGAGAAGTTACTGGTGTTCCGAATTGCCCTCTTCCATGCTCATAAACAGGACCTGGTTGTAGCCTTGCTATCCCATCAACTGTTTCATAAAATGGTGTAGAAAAAATTCTAATTAATCCTGTTGGATAAATTTTTCCATTAAATGGAAGGGAAGAAAAATATCTTTGATATTCTTGATTACTGCTAATCCAAACATTACCAACTCCAGTAATATTAAATTCTGCGGCATCATACTTAATTACTTCTCCGCCAGCATACAGGTAGCCTTGATATCTTGTTAGCCAGTATACATTTTCTCCAACATCCAAAGTGTTGTTAATTACAACACCATTAACAACGGTTGGCAAAGCATCTGATAAATTAGAATTAAGTGGCATTGCACCTAAAACATAATTGCCTTGCTTAGAAGCAACCTCATTAATAGTTTTAGTTGCTTCATCTCCTGCAACTTCCCACAAAAGAACTGGCTTATAAATCCATGTTTTATCACGATCAACCATACTTGCTTCTCTAATGCTTCCGTATGAGCGTTGTATATATCTCATTGTATAGTTAATCTTGCCATCATTGTATACCCGCTTATCTTCAGAAGCGATAGAAATAATATTAGGCAAATTACCAGATGTTGCATTTTGAACTACGCCAGTATCTGTTTGATTATTAGATCCAGAAAGAACAAAATCAATTGCTCTATCGTCACTGTCTGGCATTAGATAGTCTTTACTCATTACAACAAAATTGTTATACTCATCAAAGAACATTGCTGTTTGTGTTGCTATTGCAAGTTGATTTAGTATTTCTGCCACGTTTTGATCTGGGGCAACAAAGAAGTATGGAATGATAGGATCTGACTCTCCACTAATTCTTTTAAAGGTATAGTTAGTAAATCCAATATAATCAAGAATTGTACAGACAGCCATGCTTAATGATGTTTGTGTCATTAAAAGTCTTGGTGCTGCCACAGATTCCAAATAAAAATAAAAGTCACGCAGGTTAATTGATACCGTTCCAGCAGTTATATCTGCTTGTGGAATTCCCTCTGAGTAAAGAGTTTTAATTGGAATATAATAATCAAAACCATCTACATTAATAATAATCTCATAAAAATTAAACTTAATATTTTTACGAAGGTAGTCAGAAATAATACTATCAGTATTATTAGCATTAAAAGCCTGATCGTCATCAAATAGATTTATTGAACCAGTGGATGCTAGCAATTGACCTACTGGCAAAGATGTAACTCCAACATCAGATAAAATCTTGGTAACTTTATAGTCAATTACTTTATCTGATATATCTCCAATAAGTCTTGGAGACATTTCAATAAGATCAAATGTAGTATCAAACTTATTCATTGTTTGTACTACTATTCTAATTCCCTGTAAATATGCGAATTCTCTATACACTGTGCCGCCGCTAATTGCGTCTGTAAATTGTTCTGGATTTGTAAAATCAGTTACAAAACTTGTGTTGTTATTAATTGTTTCAGATCCAAGTTGCCATCCATAGGTTGGGGTAAACTGTTCATATTCTTCACCAGTCCAAATATAGAATGTTCCCTTTTCACCTTCATTTGGAATTATAAGATATGCATATCCAATAACAGAAGATTCTGGAAGAAGGGTAGAAGAAGCAAGAGTTTCAGCGTATATAAAAATATTTTTATATACTTCTGGAATGATAAGACCGTAGTGAATTTCTACATACCCATCAACACCAATAATCGGAGAGCCATCTGCTCTAGTAGTGTTTTCATTAAAAGAAATAGCATCTGACCAGTTATTATTTACAAGATATTGAATCTTCCATCTTGCTGGAGTAGTCTTATTTGCATTTCCATAAAGTGGATCGGCTATACTTCCAGATGAGGTTGTGAATGGTCCTAAATCAACATCACCAACATTTGTTTGCATCTTAATAACAATACGGTTTGCTGGTACCTGATTTTTATAAACAACAAATGGAACAGCATCATCAATGTAATTCAATCCATTAGATTTTTTATTTGATATGCCATATTCAACATTATCTTCTGTTCTATATGAAGTCCAGTATCTAAACTCATCATAACGTGATGGCATATAGTATCTTGGTCTTTGTGCTATAGATGCTCCAGAGTTTGCTAAATACCGTCCTCCAAAATACAATGGCTTATTAATACCAGATCTTGGTCTAAATGGTTTTAAGCAATCTTCTAAAGAATAAATCATTTTCATTTTTTCTTTTTGAAGAGTAAATTGTTGAGGAACGCCTGAATTGGTAAAGCCATTATCAATTACTACATCTGCATCAGTAGCACCTGTATAGTAGTTTCCACTATCTAAATTATCAAAAGTATCTGGCACAGTTATATAAGTAGATCCTAAAGTGGTTGGGCGATAGCGATAGTTTCCAACCTTGAAAATATTATCTGGCATATTCATATTCCACTCAGCCAAAACTAATGACTTAAGTTGAACAGTTGCAGATGTTTCAAGATGGGTCTTTAATGCTTCGCTTACAAACATTTAGACCTCTTCCAAGGTTACCGATATGTTCCAAAGATCAAAATTGTTACCGCCACGCTTTACGACGGAATAATTAAAATCTGCAAAATAAACTTGAATGATTTCATTATATTGTGCTAGGTGACCAAATGCTGCATTGTCATCACCAAAATTAGAATACTTATCATATGCTAAGTACATCCAAAATGGTCCAGGATGATTGTTGTACCAATCCAGTATTTCTACTCCGCCAGCGCCACCATCTGATGTAAACTCTTGCGTAATATTTTGATAAGGTGAAATACCAGTTGTTGGATCAAACTCTGCATTTTGAAAAAATGAACGGGAGGGCAAAAGATTCCAAGAAAAACTAATAGTCATTTTATCTGCAATATGATAGGAGCGCATACGACCATTAATTGTTCTTTGTCTTTGCTCAATTCTTTGTGGGGTAAACCCCATTTCTCCACGATTATCATCAGATAAAATTAAAAACTGATCAATAAGATTTGGATCTGTTCCTTCAGGAACATCTGCCCCAACCTCATACCCATTTGGAACATAAATACCACTTGTTAATGTGCCAGCATTGTTAGACCATAAAATACCCTGTGGTCTTTGGTACCTTTTTCTGCCTGTTAAATATGCTGCCGTTGCCATTATGCCCTCTGGTTTCTAATTCTTTGTGCATCAATATATTTAATTTCATTCATAACTGCCTTGGCAATTCTGTCTGGACTTGCATTTGTTCCACCAACAGTGATGCCAACATTATAATTATACACTGTGTTAGAGTTATCATTAACAGAAGAACTTACACTATTTGTAGGCATAGCAAATGTATTATTTGGTGCAGATACACTATAGATTGGGGAGTTCATGTCTCTGCCAATCATTGATGGATATTTTGCATCATTTAAAGAATTTAAAAATGGAGCAAATGCTCCTGCAGATCTTTTATTTACTACAAATTCTCCAGGTGTCAAAAGGGCTGGAACCTTATCTGTCATTCCAACTCCAGGAACAACCCCTCCCATAGCCATTTTTTTAATAAGTCCGCCATACATTTTTTTCTTTGGAATAATTGATGCGCCACCAAATGGCATATTAGCCTTTGACACTGTATTGCTTCCAGTTGGTTTTGGAGTAACAGGAACTATGATTGACTTACCACCAAATGGCATATTTGCTTTAGAAACTGTATTACTTCCAGTTGGTTTAATGATTGATGCTCCACCAAATGGCATACTGGATTTAGGTATAGTGTTGCTTCCAGTTGGTTTAATAGAACCTCCAAATGGCATACTAGATTTTGGAATAGTATTAGATCCAGTATTTTTTACTACTGTTGCTGTTGTTTTAGCAGCAGTAGATGTTGTTTTTGCTGCAGTAGAAGTTATTTTAGCAGCACCAGAAGTTATTTTTGCTGAATCAGAAGTTGTTTTAGCAGCAGATGCAGCAGCAAGAGCAGCAGCATTAGAAGCCTTCATGCTGTCATCTGGATCAATGCCCTCTCCTGGTCCAATATTTCCTTCGCCGAAGTCTCCACCACCTCCACCGCCAACACCAGCCATTGCAGCAGCAAGAGCCATAGCAGCCTGGATAGCAGCCTGGATTTTACCAATAATGGTATCTATTTTGCCAGCGGTAGCAATCAACAAATTGTTAGTCATAGTAATTACATCATTAAATTCACCTTGCTTAATCTTTTCTAAATCAAGAGCAAGTTGTGCATCTCTCCAAGCCTCACGCTGTATTTCTAGTTTTGCTATTTCAGCAGCCTTTTGATCATTAATCTTTTGTAGATTTAGTTCATGCTTGAGTCTTTGCTGCTCTAGGTTGTAAATCTGTGTATTTTGAATACCATAAATAATATCTTCAACAAGTTGAATATCTCTAAGTTTTGCTTCACGCTTTTCTTCAAGATTATAAATAGCATCTTCCATAATCCGAATTTTATCTAATTCTAAAACTCTTGCCTGTTCTAGTTTATATATTGCATCTTGTTTTAAAAGTATGTTTGCTTGAACAACATCACGTTTTTCTTCAAGAGCAAAAACTTCTTGACCAATCTGGAATTGTCTTGCTTCTACCTGCTCTCTTGTCATACCGCCAGCAGTACGAAGACCTCCAAGTTCAGCCTGACGAGCAGCATCTAATACTCCGCCAGCACGACGTGAAGCAGCCTCTGCAGACTGTGCTCTCATCTCTTGAGCAGCCTGTGCAGCAGCAGAAATATCACCTTGTGTTAATGCATCAGCAAGGCTAATCTGACTCTTCTGTTGTGCAATAATGTCTTGATTAATCTCAGAAACTTTATTTAGTGCTTCAGCCTGTGCATCATACTTTTCATTAATTGCTTGGGCAGCCTTATCCATTAAGGTCATCTCATTAGCAAGATCAGATGATTCTTCTTGTAGTGCTGCGATAGGTCGCTCAAAATCAATTTCTATATCACGCTGTAACTTGTCAATAGTTCTTTGAATATCTTCAATAGGACGTGTAAAGTCTTCTTCTATTTTTCTTGAAGCATCGCTAATTTTTTCTTGTAATATTTCAATTGGACGGTTAATTTCCATTTCAATACTACGCTGTGCTACATCAATGCTGCGCTGATATTCATCAATACTACGCTTTGCATTTTGAATTTGACGATCAATTGCGTCAATTGAATCCTGTTCAGCCTTAATTACATTTTCATATCTATCATCAATTTCAGCCTCAAGAATATCAAAATATTCATTAGCCTTACTCATCATGTCATCAAAAAATTCACGCTGACCTTCTGGGGTAGCCATTTGAATTTGAATCTTAATAGCCTTTTCTTGCTTGAATGAGTCAAGAAGTTTCTTAACCTTTTCAGCATCTACTTTGCCATTCTTTAATCCAGCAGTCAGCCACTTCATTAATTCTGGATTATCCATAATACGATTAATGTCTTCAAGTTTCATTCCCATACCGCTTAGTTGAGGAATAACTTGAGCAAAACTTTTATTTAATTTATTTTCAGTATTAAGATTTGTAAAGAATTCTCTAATTGCAGCGGACTGAGCCTTCTTTTCAATCTTTTCCATAAGATCTGTTAATTGTTTTAATTGTCCTGGTTTAATTTTTCCAGTGGCAATTCCAAGAGCAATTGTAGAATCGCTTGCATATTTAAGTGCAGTTGCAGCATCCATTCCAGATTTTTCTAAAATCTTAAATGCTTTTGCCTGCATCAACAAATCTTTATTTTGATCTTTTAGCGCCTCAAGAGCCTTTTGGAATGGAGATTTTTCTCCATCACCTTGTGTCTTGCCTTCTTGATTCTTCTTTTCTGCTTCTGTTACCTTATTAACTGAACCAAAATACTTATCGTATGCCTGCTTAAGCCCATAGACACCTCTTGCATGTCTAAATGCTGCATCTTCTCCAGTAGCAGCAAGGTCTTGTAAAACGGTACTATTTTCAGTTAAAATACCAGCACTCAACAAAGCAAGCAACATCATTTGCTGTTGAGCATCTTTAATATTTGCTAAGAATGTAGCAGCCCCAATATTTAAACTTTCAAATACTTTAGTTAAAACTAGTTGTCTTTGTGCAGCATCTAGTGATATTACCTTTTGATTTACTGCAGAAAGAACTCCCTGATACTCTTCTCCAGTAATTGTTCCTGCTTCAAACATAGTTGCTGCAGATTTACTTACTGTGGCAATGTATGATGAAAGATTTGCTGTTTGTCTTTCTAGTTCTTTAGTAGGTACAAGTTTTTCTACTAAAGCAACTCCACCTCTACCGCCAGTTGGTACGTATTCAAATACTTTTTCAAATCCAGTTTTATATTTATCTTGAAATACTTTAAGGTTATCATCTAGTGTCGTGCCCATTTGCTTAAGTCCAGCCTCATCAAACTTAAGGGACTTAACATCAATCTTTACATCTGTTTGACCAGACTCTTCACGAAGTGCATCAATAATAGTCTGAACTTGCTCTTTGGCAAATCCTCTAGACTGCAAATCTATTGCCAAAGACTGGAATGCAAGGGTTGCCTCTTCATTTGTGGCTTTTCTAAATGCTTCAATCTGAGTCTTAAATTCTTTTTGGAATCCCTCATCTTGTCTTAATCTATCACGCTCAGACCTTGTTTCTGCACCAACAACTTCACGATTACGTAAATCAGCACGAGATTCAAATGCAGATCTTCCTGCTACTACTCCAAAGAAATCTCCAAGAGTTTTTGCCTGCTCTGCAGTAACACGCATTGCTTCTGCTAAACCATAAGTCTCTTGTCTTTCCCTTTCTTTTGCTGCATTAAGTGCTTTTATTCCTATAACTGCAACACTTACAATTCCAATCAATGCACCAATTGGATTTGCCAAACCAACCATTCTTAATAAAACCATTCCAAATCTTAATATATTCGGAATGAGTTTCTTTAATCCGCCAGCAAATAATGTAGAGTTGAACATCATTTTCTTTGTAGCAACATTTCCTACAATAAGTCCTGCAGCAGATGCTCTACTTGCTGCTAATTCTGTTATTTTTGCTTGTGTAAGAAGTTGTGTTACTGACATTAAAGCAAATAGTAGTCCTGAATATTTAAATACCGCTTGAGATAACTCTCCAAGTTTTCCGCCAGCCATTGATCCAGCACCAGCAAGACTGGTAAGAGCAAATGTACCAGTCATTAAAACCTTATTCATAGAATCAAGACGTTGTTGCATTGTTTTACGTGCTGTTAGTTCAGCCTCAGCAACCTTTAAAGTTTCTTGACTTAAAGCAGCAGATTGTCCAACTTCTCCTACTGGCATACCAGGCTGTGTTACTGGAACACGAAGTGGTTGACCACCTGGACCAAATAATCCAGTATCACGCATTTCTGTAACTGCGCCTTGTGTTACTGCCCCTGCTGCCATTGCAACATCATCAGCCTGATTCATCATGCCAACAGAAAGACCACGAGCAATGTCTTCTCCAATTGGTATTGTTCTCTTAGATGGTGATTGTGTTTGTGCTGCTTGTGCTGTTGCTAGTACCGTTTGATTTACAACATCTGTGGCTGCTGCAGTAACTGGAGCAAATGACTGCTGACCTCTAAATCTTGCTTGTGTAAGTGCCTGTCTAGCCCCTGCTTGCTGCTGTGCTGTTCTAGATCCAACGCCAGCCTGCTGTGCAGGATTCTGCATTAAATAGTCTGTAGCAGCGATAGCGCCTCTTGCTTGTGGTGCAAAAGATGGGGATAGTTTAGCCATTGACTCAGTAGAAGAAAGCATACGCTCAAGAACTTGTTTTTGAACCGCTAGTTCTTGCTCTGTTAATGCAATGTTATTTGTGATTTTTTCTCTAATTGAATTAACAACTGTTTCATCTGCATTAATTTCTGTAAGATTTTTTAGATACTCTTCACGAGTAGGAACAGAAGAATCCAGAATATTACTAATTTGATTTAGAGTTGAAGACTGAGCAACCCAAGCGTTTGGATCCCATGCTTCATCAAACATTTTATCAACATTGTCTTGCATTTCAATAACATGTGCTCGATGAATTTCTCCAGATTGATTAATAGCATTTAAAATATTTTGAGTCTTTTTATCTGTCTTAGTTAAATCTACGCCAATCTCACTATAATATTGACGCATTGCATCCTGAGCAGCCTTGCTAGACTCTCTTGCTCTTGATATTTCCTCCTGAAGTGCTATATTACCTTCAGCCTGCTGTTCCATAGTTCCAACATTTGTTTGACCAGCACTAAACTTTCTTTCTCCTGGTCTACCTCCAGAAACTAGCACTGACTTGGGTAGTAGACCTCCAGTTAGTTCCTTAGTAACAACTTCCATCTCTCTAACAAATGAACCAATACTTATTTGAGTATCATTTGCCATTCTTGTAAGTGTTTCATTAACAATAGTCAAT
>Ga0315903_10009390_pt1 | contig 11832 bp, 10 predicted proteins | sample LakEriMetagenome_7_FD_203524 | JGI IMG/M metagenome (GOLD analysis project Ga0315903, IMG submission 203524) | Freshwater fungal communities from buoy surface, Lake Erie, Ohio, United States - Buoy 2 MA119 | ecosystem: Environmental > Aquatic > Freshwater > Lake | place: USA: Lake Erie, Ohio...
CATCCCTGCACCGTTGCGCAGGTGCAAACGACCCGCATTCGGAGCCGGCGGTAGGCATGCTCGAATCCGGTCGTGTTGCGAGTTTCAGTCTCGTGGGTTTTGATCAGGAGCCAATAGTCCTCAACGACTCCCTTCTTCTGCGCGTGCCCACCGACCTTCTCCGCCGAAACTGCCAGACCTGATTGATCTGCAAAGACGTAGGACAGGCCTCCGTGCCTATTCCAGACAGGCAGAGACGCCTGTCCTACGAGAATACGGGAGGCTTCGGGTGACCCGCACCCCGCTCGCCGGCGTTGCTGACAAGCGAAGGCAGGATGCCGAGAGCGCAGTCAGCATCGAGCGAGCGGAGGGCATGCGGGCACCGATCCGCGTTAGCGGATTGGTCGTACGAAGCGAGCGTCCGGAGAGCGGGGTGCGGGTCACCCGAAGCCGGGTTGGGCGCACCAGGGCATGACAGGCTGAAGCCTATCCCACAGAGCTCACTTCGGCGTGAGCGTCTTCTTGCCGACCCAGGCGACGAGCGCGTCGGGCACCCGCACCGAGCCGTCGGCCTGCTGGTAGTTTTCGAGGATCGCGATGATCGCGCGGCTCATCGCGATCGCCGTGCCGTTGAGCGTGTGCACGAAGTGCGTGCCCTTCTCGCCCGGCTTCTTGTACCGCACCGCGAGCCGGCGGGCCTGGTAGTCGGTGCAGTTCGAGGTGCTCGTCACCTCGCCCCACTCCCCCTGCTCGCCGCGGCCGGGCATCCAGGCCTCGAGGTCGAACTTCCGGTAGGCTGGGCCGCCCAGGTCGCCCGAGGCGGTGTCGATCACGCGGTAGGGGATGCCGAGGCCGTCGAAGAGCCGGCATTCGAGGTCGAGGAGATGGTCGTGCATCGCCTCGCTCTCCTCGGGCCGCGTGAAGGCAAACATCTCCACCTTCGTGAACTGGTGCACGCGGTAGAGGCCGCGGGTGGCGCGGCCGTGGGCGCCGGCTTCGGTGCGGAAGCAGTGGCTGATGCCGCAGAGTTTCAGCGGCAACTCCTCCGCCTCGAAGATCCGCTCGTGCATCGCGCCGCCGAGCGTGATCTCGGCCGTGGCCACGAGCGAGAGGTCGCTCCCCGTGATCGAATAGATCTGCGTCTCGGGGCCGCGCGGCATGAAGCCCGTGCCCTCGAGGATCGTGTCGCGGGCGAGATCGGGCGTGGTCATCACAGTGAAGCCCTCGCGCAGGAGCAGGTCCACCGCGTATTTCTGCAGGGCGAGTTCGAGGAGCACGGCGTCGTTGGTGAGGAAGTAGAAGCCGTGGCCGGCCACCTTCGCGCCGGCGTCGAAATCGAAGAGGCCGAGCCGGCTGCCGAGCTCGACGTGATCGAGCGGCTTGAAGGCGAATGTCGGCTGCGGCGTCGCGCCGCGGCGGACTTCGACGGCCGCATCCTCGCCCCCCACCGGGGCCGCGGGGTGCGTGAGATTGGGCATCTGCCGCAGGATGTCGTCGGCCTCGCCGGTGATCTCGGCCAGGCGTCCTTCGAAGGCCGCCACTTCCTCGCGGAGCCGGCGGCCCTCCGCCTTGCGGGCCTCGCGTTCACCCGCATCGGCGGCCTTGGCGATCGACTTGCTCACCTGGCCGGCCTCGTGATTGAGCCGGTCGATGTCGGCCTGGATCTGCCGCCGCAGCCGGTCGAGATCGGCGAACCGGGCCACGTCGGCCGAGGAGCCGCGGTTGCGGCAGTTGTTGGTGACGAGGTCGACGTTGTCGGCGACGAAGCGGCGGTCGAGCACGAACGGTTCTCCTGGAGGGATGGGCACTATACTACAGGGCCTTCGCAGGGCCGAAACCATGAGCGATTCCGCCTCCGCCGCCGTTGCCGAACCCGTCACCGAAACCCCGGCGGCCGTGCCCGTGGCCGCGAAGCAGCCCGCGTCGGCCGAGAAGCCGAAGCGCCAGCCCCGCCACCATGTCGTGCTCTGGAACGACGACGACCACACCTATCAATATGTGATTGCGATGCTCAAGCAGCTCTTCGGCCACCCGCCGGAGAAGGGCTTCCAGCTTGCGAAGGAGGTCGATCGCAAGGGCCGCGCGATCGTGCTCACGACGACGAAGGAGCATGCCGAGCTCAAACGCGACCAGATCCACGCCTTCGGCGCAGATCGGCTGATCGCCCGCTCGAAAGGCTCGATGACCGCCTCGATCGAGCCCGAGTAGGACAGGCTTCAGCCTGTCTGCCGTCGTATTGGTTGGCCGCCCGCATTGGTCGCCGGAACGGCAGAAGTCGAGTCGCGGTGGCCCTCGCGGACTCGGTCCAAATGCTCCTCGAGCTTCCGCCGATTCCGGCTCCTCAGCCGTAGGACAGGCCTCCGTGCCTGTCTATCGACACGCGAAACACGGACATCGTGTCCGTTTTCGCTTGACGGGCTGCGGCCTTTGTAGGACAGGCCTCCGTGCCTGTCTGCAGTCGCATTGGTTCAGACAGGCCGGGACGCCTGTCGTACCGGTGGCAGGCTGAAGCCTACCCTACGGGCGTTCGGCGGGCTGGCCGCGTTGGTCGAAATGCTCGACGGCGCCTGCGCGGCTGTCTGGCCGCGTGCCGATGGCGATCGTGTCGATGCCGTCGGCGTCTTTGATCTCGATGCGGCCCCCGCCCTTGCCCACGACGCGGCCCATGTGGATCAGCACCGTGCCGTCGTCGGCCTCGACGACGATCTCCCGGCAGACGAGCCGCGTCACTTCGAGGCTGTCGACCTTCGCCGCCTCGAACCGCTCCGGCGGCACGGCCGCCGCGCGGATCGCCAGGCCGATCGCCAGGAAGAGGAGCGGATAGACGGTCCAGCGTTCGCGGCTGCTCATCGGGGCAATCGTCTCCGAGGGATGCGTGATCGCTCAGTCGCCGTGCAGCTGACGCAGCCGGCCGGAGAGCCGCAGGATCAACTGCGCCCGTTCGAACTGGTCGAGCCAGTCGGTCACCACTGCCGCGATGGCATCGGCCGGCGGCGGCACCGCGCCGCTCGAGCAGCTCTCGCCAAGCTGCGACGCCGCGGCCGCGCGATAGGCGGAGAGCGTCCTGTCGCCGTAGAAGACGATCGGCGTGAAGTCTTCCGAAAGAAACATCGCCACCGGCACCCGCTGGCCGCCGCAGACCTTCAGATGCGCGGCGATGTCGGGCCGCGCATCGCGATCGAGAAACCGCACGTCGAGCGCGGGGGCGGCCGCCTGAAAGTGGTCGAAGATCGGGCACTGATTCACGCAGTCGCCACACCAGGCTCCGGCGAGCACGAGCACCGGCATTTTGCGCACAAAGCCGCCGAGCAGTTTCTTCTGGTCGGCCGTGAGCGACACGCGCTGGTGGAAGCCGTCCCAGCGGCTCCGCTGGTCGGGATTCGCGTGACGGTCGAGAAATTGCCGGTAGGGGAGCGCTGCCTCAAAGGCGGCCTGCCAGGCTTCGGCGGTCGGGGGCGCACCGGCACCGGCGATCGGTGCGGCGGGAGGGGCGGTCGTGACGGGCGCTGCCATGCGTGAAACTCCTGTGGTTGTTGAAATGGCGAGCATAGCGTTTCTGGTGAATGTGAAGGGGGAAGTCACCCTGTCTAGGCACTGTCTCCAGCCGCATTGGTCGCCGGAACGGCAAAAGTCTCGTCGCGGTGGCCCTCGCGGACTCGGTCCACATGCTCCTCGAGCTTCCGCCGATTCCGGCTCCTCAGCATCGGCGGCGGCAGCAAGACAGGCAGGGACGCCTGTCCTACGGCTCAGACAGGCAGGGACGCCTGTCGGACTGTTCGTGGGAAATCTCCTTTTTCGCTCGCAAAGCGGCCTTGACCCGGGAAAAACAGCCATCTACTGTCCGCCACGCCTGAAGGCTGACGGGGCAGAGGAAAAGCCCCACTCGAAACGAGCGGCTGCACGGAAGCTCGCCGCCCGCTTCGAGTCCACGCCTGACAATTCGTGTTCGTCCAATCGCTCCCGGAAACGGTTCAGTTTCTCCGCCCCCCTGGGAACTGGACCGTTCCGGGGGCCTTTTTTTCCAAAGGCCCGTCCGAGGCCGGTGCGCTATAACGGTGGCATGAGCCAACCGCCATCCCCGCCGCCCGGTGCCGAACGCCTGCTCCGCTGGATCATGGCCGGCATCGTCATCTGGGGCGTCTTCCACGCGATCGGCGCCTGGACGCTCAATCACGACGCCCGCCGGCCGCTCGTCGTCCTCGCCTGCGTGGCGGCGTTCCTGGGCTTCTGGCTGGCCATGCTGTCCACGCTGCGGCGCAGGTAGGGCGGCCTTCAGGCTGCCTGCCTCGGTTCGCGCTACAATGCAGTCGGAGGTTCCCATGCCAATCAACCTGCGATCGGGACTCGATACCGGCATCTCCGTCTCCGGCGATGGTCATGCCGCGAAGGCCCGCCCGGCCGTCGACACGGAGCAGAGCGTCACCGGCCTCTCGATCGGGCAATACCTGATTCGACGGCTTTCCGATTACGGCATCCGCCACGTCTTCGGCCTGCCGGGCGACTACGTGCTCTCCTTCTACAGCATGCTCGAGCACAGCCCGCTCGACCTCGTGAACTGCACGCGCGAAGACTGCGCCGGCTTCGCCGCCGATGCCTATGCCCGCGTCAATGGCATGGGCGCGGTCTGCGTGACGTATGGCGTGGGGGGCCTGAGCCTCGCGAATTCGATCGCCGGGGCCTACGCGGAGAAGAGCCCGGTGATCCTGATCTCGGGCGCGCCCGGCATCCGCGAGCGGATCAACAATCCGCTCCTGCACCATCGCGTGCGCGAGTGGCACACGCAGCTCGACGTCTTCGAGAAGATCTGCGCCGCCAGCCGCGAGATCGTCGATCCGGCCACCGCCTTCCGCGACATCGACCAGCTCCTCGACACCGCCGACCGTCTCAAGCGGCCCGTCTATATCGAGCTGCCGCGCGACATGGTCTCCGTCGTGCCCGACCAGATCCGCCCGTATCACGCGCCGCGGCTGGAGAGCGACAAGAGCGCCCTGGCGGAGGCCGTGAAGGAGGCCGTCACGCGGATCGAGCAGGCGAAGCGGCCCGTGATCATCGCCGGCGTCGAACTGCACCGCTGGGGGCTGCAGTCCGAGGTCGTCGATCTCGCCGAAGCCTCCGGCATCGCCATCGCCTCGACGCTGCTCGCCAAGAGCGTGGTGAGCGAGACCCATCCGCTCTACATCGGCCTCTACGAAGGCGCGCTTGGCCGCGAGGAGGTGACGAAGTTCGTCGAGGAGAGCGACTGCGTGATCCTGCTCGGCACGCTGCTCACCGACCTCGATCTCGGCATCTTCACGGCGAAGCTCGACGCGACGAAGAGCATCTACGCCACGAGCGACGAGCTCCGCATCAGCCACCACCACTTCCACAACGTGCTACTCGCCGATTTCCTCAAGGCGCTCGTGGCCGCCAAGCCGAAGGCGTCGAAGCGGGCGTTGCCCCCGGGCCCGGCCGCCGCGCAAGGCCCCTTCACGCTCGACGCTTCCAAGCCGATCACGACCACGCGGCTCGTCCGCCGGCTCGATGAATCGCTCGACGAGAAGACGATCGTGGTCGCCGACGTGGGAGATTCGCTCTTTGCGTCGAGCGAGCTCGTGATCCGCGGCCGCACGGAGTTTCTCTCGCCGGCCTATTACACCTCGATGGGGTTCGCCGTGCCGGCGGCCTTGGGCGCGAAGGTGGCCCGGCCCGACCTCAAGGTCGTCGCGCTCGTCGGCGACGGCGCCTTCCAGATGACAGGCATGGAGCTTTCGACGATCGTGCGCCGCGGCCTGGCGATCACCGTGATCGTGCTCGACAACAAGGGCTACGGCACCGAGCGGGTGATCCACGAGGGAAGCTTCAACGACATCAATCCGTGGCAGTATCAGTTGCTCCCGCAGGTGCTCGGCGGCGGCACGGGCTACGAGGTGCGCACGGAAGGCGAATTCGACGCCGCGATCGCGAAGGCGCTCGCCGACACGAGCGGCCTGAGCCTGATCCGCGTCCACATCGACGTCGACGACCGCTCGATCACGCTCGACCGCATCGGCAAGGGCCTCGCCCGCCGCCTCTCCCGGTAGGACAGGCCTCCGTGCCTGTCTGCCGTCGCATTGGCTGGTCATCCGCATTGGTCGCCGGAACGGCAGAAGTCGAGTCGCGGTGGCCCTCGCGGACTCGGTCCAAATGCTCCTCGAGCTTCCACCGATTCCGGCTCCTCAGCATCGGTAGCGGGACAGGCTTCAGCCTGTCGAAAGTAGACCGCTTGCTCCGCAAGCGGATCGGAAAGCACGCCGCTTGCGGAGTAGGCGGTCTACTCGTGAAGCGGTCTACCGCCCCAGGTTCGGCACGCCGACGGCCTTGCCGTAGGCCTTCACGAGGTCGTCGAGCGAGGCGCGGTAGGAGTTTTTCAGGCTCTGCTCGAGCGACTGCCCTTCTTTGACGCCCTGCACGAAGGCGGCGAATTGCTTCCGGTCGCGCGCGACCATGAATTTCACGAGGCCCGAGGCGATGCCGTATTGCAGTGGGTTGATGTGGGCGTCGGGCCCGTCGTCGAAGAAGCCCGGCCCCACGCTGCCGCTGGCCTTCATGAATTCCGCCGCCTTCGCCTCCTTGAGCGGCACCTGGCGACAGGCCGGCACCACCTGCGTGCCCACCCATTCGGCGATCCCTTCGTTGAGCCAGTTCGGCAGCCGTGCCGGCGAAAGCCAGCGGTGGTTGAAGCCGTGGCTCGTCTCGTGAACGAGCATGTGGGCAAAGGCGCTGGCATCGTCGCCGCGGTGGCAGGCCATCACCACCCGTCCGTCGCTCCGCTGGTGGCAGAGGCCATGCACGCCCTGCGGCGCGAGTCCCATGAAGCGGCCCTCGAAGGCGAGGAAATCGTCTTCCTTGACGAAGGCGACGACGAGGCACTTGCCGAGCCAGACCGGCTCGCCGCGCGGGATGCCGTAGAGATCGCAGAGGAAGTCGTGCATCGCGTCGAGGCTGGCGATGTAGGGGGCCATCTGCTCCGCCGGGATGTCGGTCGCCACCATGAATTCGTGCGTGTTCGACACGGCGAGCGCCGGGAATGCCTGGCGAGCCTCGGCGACGAATGCATCGAGTTCCTCGACCTGCGCGGCGTGCTCCGCCGCGGACAGCCGCGGCCAGGGGCTGACGCCGTTCTTCTGCATGCGATCGGTCGCCGCCTGCATGACTTGCTCGCGCTGCTCTCGCGCCTTCTTGCCTCGGAGTTGAACCGCGCTTTTTCCCTGCCCCACGGATTCGTGGATCGTTTCGCGGCCGGCGATGATCTTCGTGATGCCCGTAAGCGGCACGCTCACCGTCTTCGTGGTCCCCTCGGGCGTCAGCCGCAGGGCGGTCGCCTTGCCGCTGCGTTCCGTGACGCCGTCGAGCGTCGGTCGCACGAACCGTTTGCCGGTGCCGAGTTCGACGAGGTCGATCGTCTGGCCCACATGCGGCTCGAGGGCGTCGGCCAGGGCGTCGGCCCGCGCGGTGGAAGCGCAGCAGGCCAGCAGCACCGATGCCAGGCACCAGGTCATCCAGGCTCGCATGCCAGCTGCTCCCGGCGCAAGGCCGTGCTCGAGATGTCGATCCGGAATTCGCGCTGCGAGACGAAGTAGGCGATGCGGCGGAGCGGCTCGGGCGCGGGCAGGGTCGCCGGCTCCTCGAAGACGCCCTCGCGGGCGCGGCCGAAGACGATCAGCCCGCGGGCGTGTTCCGCGATCGTGCGCACCGCCCGGTCAGCCGCCTCCTGCGAACCGCCGTAATACTTCGGCTCCGCCAGCCGCACGAACGTGTCGGCCCCCATCACGAACGTGCTCTGCGGAAAGATCGCGAGCTTCTCGACGAAGGTCGCCGCCCGCGTGAACCAGAGCGTCTGGCCGCGGAACTGCGCCGCCCGCGCGGCGATCTCCTGATAATCGAGCGCCGGCTTGTCGACATTCGCGATCGAGAGTTCGTAGGCGAGGGGCCGTTCGGCGATCTCCTCGGCGATCCGCGCCATCAGCCGGTGGCCGTCGTGGAGCGGGTCGAACGAGCCGGGAAAGATGAGCTGATCGCCCACGGGCACTGTCTCCGCCCCGACGGCGAGGACGGCGGTTCGCGTGCCCGCCAGGAGCGCCTGCCACGGCTCCGGTGCCGCGGCCTGCTCGATCGCGACCTTCTCTCCCGCTCGCAGCCGGCCCGCCATCAATACCGCGGGAGGAGGAACCGTCGGCACGCTCGCGAGGCACTCGAGCAGGAGCGTTGCCGCGACTTCTTCTTCCTCGGCGCGGCTGCGGGCCTCCTTCTCGAGTACGAGCGAGGCGACCGTCGTCGCGCGAAGCGTCTGCAGGGCGACAAACAACCGGTGTTCGCCGCGCTTCGGCTGCCGCGTGCGAAGGCTCGCGGCGACGGCGATGCCCACGGCCTGCTCGGGCGCGGCGCCGAGCGCCCGCGCCCGCTGCCAGGCGGCCATCGCGAGCCGGCGGGCGGCCCGCGACGAGCAATAGGTTTCCTGTGGGCCGCCGAGCAGCCGATCGACCGCCTCGCGGGCATAGGGGATCGCGGCCTCGAGCACGACGGCGCTCGCGCCGGGCGTGGACACGAGGTGCGAGATCGCCGCCGAACCACCGCCGGTCGAGACGATCACGATCCGGGCGCCGGCGCGCTCGAGCGACTCGATCAGGCTGATCGGATCGGGCAGGTGCATGGGTGTGAGGAAGGGTGATTCCGGCAGACTCTGCCGGACGGGATCCCAGCGGCCGGAATGACGCGTCATTGCCCGTCCCGCCGAGCCTGCGCCGTTTGCCATCGAGGCTTCCGCCGCTGGAAAGACCGCTTCAGCGCGGCTTCGCAGTCAGCCGATTGGGTTCGAGGGAGGGACCACTCAATGATACCGCGTCGCTGGTTCGAAATCGCCTGCCTGTTGGTGGTGCTTCAGCTGCCGTCGTCAGCCCTGGGCGCCGATGGCGAGCCGGTGGAGCCGCTGCAACGCGTGCCGCGCATGATCAGGCTGACCGGCGTCGACACGCCCGGTGATCCGGCCTTCACGCCGCCCTCGGCCGCCGACTCGCCGGCGGAATCGTCGGGTCCGTTCGACACGACGCGCGGCGATATCGGAGAGGACAACGACATCGCCGCCGGAAAGGCGAAGGCGAAGCGACGTGCGGCTGCGGAACGGCAGCCGTCCGCCGGCACGATTCCCGATCCGCTCCGCGGCACACCGCAGATCAGCCCCGAGACGACGGGCCGCGATGCGCTCCTCGTGCTGTCGAAGCTGCTGCCTGGCCGCAGCGATTCGCCCTACGATTGGTATGCGCCGGTCGAGCCGCTGCATGTCGGCTGCGAGCCCTACGCGCTGCCGCCGTGCGTGCCGCCGCCGCCGTGCCATCCGAGCGAGCCGCCTCAGCCGTATGACCTCGTCGGCATGCGCGGAATGCCCAGTGGCGGTCCGATTTACCGCGGCCCCTGCGAGCCGCGAACCGGCACCCACGATCACTGCCACTTCCCCTGGTATCACCGGCTGCACGACCGCTTCATCGACCATTTCTACCGCTGGAAGTAGGCTGTTCGCTCCCAGAGTCAAAGGAGCGACCAGCATGCGGGCGGCCATCATCGGCATCGGAGCGATCGCGCGGCTTCACGCGAAGGCGCTGGCCGACATTCCGGGGATCGAACTCGTCGCGGCCTCCTGCCGGACTGAGGAAAAGGGCAAGGCCTTCGCCGCCGAGTTTGGCTGCACATGGCATGCCGACGCCGCGAAGATGCTCCGCCGCGAGAAGCCCGATTTCGTCACGGTGGCCACGCCGTCGGGGGCGCACCTGGAAGGGGTGACGGCCGCCGTGCGCCGCGGCGTCCACGTGATCTGCGAGAAGCCGCTCGAGATCTCGCTCAAGCGGATCGACCGGATGATCGCCGCGGCCGCAAAGGCGGGCATCACGCTCGGCGCCATCTTTCCGCAGCGGTTCAATCCCGTCGTCCGCACGGTGCACGACGCCGCGGCCGCCGGCCGCTTCGGCCAGCTTGCGCTCGCGGCGAGTTATGTCCCCTGGTGGCGCGACGACGCCTACTACGGCCCCGGCCGCTGGCAGGGCACCAAGGCGCTCGACGGCGGCGGGGCGCTCATGAACCAGTCGATCCATGGCGTCGACGCGCTGCAGTGGATCGTCGGCGCCACGATGCCGGGGCTCGCGCCGGGCGAAAATCCCGTCGAGAGCGTGATGGCGCTCACGGCCGTGCGGGCCCACGACGCCGAGCGGCTCGAGGTGGAAGACACCTGCGTGGCGGTGCTGCGATTCAAGAATGGCGCCCTGGGCCAGCTGCTCGCCGCGACGAGCCTCTATCCCGGCCAGCTGCGGCGGTTTCTCTTCGGTGGCCGCGACGGCACCGCGGAGATTTTGGAAGAGCAGCTCGTCACCTGGCGGTTTCGCGGCGAGGCCGCGGGCGACGAATCCACCCGCGCCACGTTTGGCGGGGCGAGCGGCACCAGCGGCGGCGCCGCCGATCCAATGGCGATCAACTATTCCTGCCACACGCGAAACTTCGAAGACTTCATTGCGGCGCTCAAGGCCGGCGGCACGCCCGCCCTCGACGGCCTCGAAGGCCGCAAGGCGGTGGCGATCGTCGAGGCCTGCTACAAGTCGGCCCGCACGGGCCGGGTGGCGAAGGTTGATTGACAGCCGTCGGCGCGGCATCGACCATGCCGTTCTGCGCCGTTCCCAAACATCCCCCCGCCCCCAATGGATTTCCTGTCATGGCCGACCTGCCGCGATCGAATCCCGCGCATCCGTCTTCCTCTGACGGCCCCTGGTACCGCTCGCTGACGCCCTACCATTGGTTCGTGTTCGTCGTAGCGTCGTTGGCGTGGCTGTTTGACTGCCTCGATCAGCAGCTCTTCCTGCTGGCGCGGGGCTCGGCAATGAAGGCGCTCCTGCCCGCCGGCATGGACCCGATCACCTACGGCGGCTACGCGACGAGCATCTTCGTGGCCGGCTGGGCGACGGGCGGCCTGATCTTCGGATCGCTCGGCGATCGCTACGGCCGCGCGAAGATGCTCACGCTCACGGTGCTCATCTACTCGGTCTGCACCGGGCTCTCCGCGTTCTCGAAGGGCTGGATCGATTTTGCGCTGTTTCGATTCCTGACGGGGCTCGGCGTCGGCGGCGTCTTCGGGCTGGCCGTCGCCCTGGTGGCCGACACGCTTCCCGATCGCGCCCGCGCCGGTGCGCTCGGGTTGCTCCAGGCGCTCTCGGCGGTCGGCAACGTGATGGCCGGCATCGTCAGCATGTATCTGGGCCACCTCGAGGGCATCAAGGCGATCGAGCCGGGCACGGCCTGGAAATACATGTTTCTCGTCGGCGCGATCCCGGCGTTTCTCTGCGTGTTCATCCAGATGCGGCTGAAGGAACCGGAGAAGTGGGTGAAGGCTCGCGAGGCGGGGCGGGCCGTCGGCGTGAAGTTTGGCTCGTATGCCTCGCTGCTCGGCGATCCGCGGTGGCGCACGCCGGCGCTCCTGGGCATGGTGCTCTGCGTGGCGGGCGTGATCGGCCTCTGGGGCATCGGCTTCTTCAGCCCCGAGCTCGTGGGCGACGTAATGGCGCGGTCGCTCGAGGCCGAGGGCGTGCCGGCCGACCAGATCGCCGGCCGGAAGACATTCTGGATCGGCGTCAATTCGATCGTGCAAAACATCGGCGCCTTCATCGGCATGCTCCTCTTCACGTCGCTCGCGCAGCGCATGGGCCGCAAGCCGGCCTTCGCGATCGCCTTCATCGCCGCCATGGCCGCCACGATCGGCTACTTCCAGCTGTTCAACGGCCGCAACGACATCTGGATGAGCGCCGTGATGGGCGGCTGCCAGCTGGCGCTCTTCGCCGGCTTCGCGATCTACCTGCCGGA
>Ga0315903_10009395_pt1 | contig 11828 bp, 12 predicted proteins | sample LakEriMetagenome_7_FD_203524 | JGI IMG/M metagenome (GOLD analysis project Ga0315903, IMG submission 203524) | Freshwater fungal communities from buoy surface, Lake Erie, Ohio, United States - Buoy 2 MA119 | ecosystem: Environmental > Aquatic > Freshwater > Lake | place: USA: Lake Erie, Ohio...
TCCCTGTACGCATTGTCGCAAAATTCCCAGTTTTTAAAAAACCCTTTGTTTGCGCGGTTTTTTTGAGAAGTGCTTGATTTGTAAGGCTTTTCCTGTATGCTCCATTTTATGACTGATCTGCGCATTGAAACTGTAAAAGTTGATTCATTAAATTTCGATCCGACAAACGCAAGAAAGCACGATCAAAAAAATCTCGATGCAATTGCGGGATCGCTTAGATTGTTCGGACAGCGTAAACCAATTATTGTCACGCCCGACAACATTGTTGTTGCGGGTAATGGAACTTTGGAAGCAGCAAAGAAATTAGGCTGGACTGACATTGTGATTAGTCGCACCCCAGTCGGCTGGACTTGGGATCAGATCAAAGCCTACGCGCTGGCGGATAACCGCACTGCTGAATTAGCCGAATGGAATGCCGAAGTTCTAAAAGAACAAATGCTGGAACTAGATGCAAACGGTTGGGAACTACAAGAATTTGGATTTGTCGAATTACAACCACCGCTAGGTAATCCCGATGATCACGAAAATCTTTATACACAATCTGTAAACATTCCGCAGTACGAAATTGTTGGCGAGCAACCAACAACAGAATCGTTAGTCAATGAAAGCAAGACCAAGTTTTTGCAAAAGCAAATCTATGCCAAGAATTTGTCTAACAAAGACATTGAACAATTTTTAATCTTAGGAACATACAGGCATTTAGTTTTTAATTACAAACTGATTGCCGAATACTACGCGCACTGCGATAAAGACACGCAAGAACTGATGGAACAGTCTGCGCTAGTAATCATTGATATGGCAGACGCAATTGCAAATGGTTATGTAAAGTTTATGGAAACAATTGAATTGTTAGAAAAACAAGATGGCTAGAGATAAAAAGAATTTTGCTATTTTTATTTTGACACACGGCAGACCAGACAACGTCATAACCCTAGAGTCATTACGCAAAGCAAATTATTCAGGCAAAACTTATTTCATAATTGACAATGAGGATACGCAAGCACAAACATACATAGATAAGTTTGGCGCGAACAATGTTTTTATGTTTGACAAAAAAGCAATAGCGAAAACATTTGACGATGCTTACACCGGTGAGGATCACCGCGCAATTGTTTATGCTCGCAACGCTTGTTTTGCAATTGCTAAAGATTTGAATCTTGATTATTTTTTACAGTTAGACGATGATTACACTGCTTTCCTACACAGATTTGTTAAGGGTGACAAAATTTGTTCTAAGCAAATTGCAAACTTTGACAAGATCGTTGATGCAATGCTTGATCTGCTCGAAAGCACAAACGCGCTGACAGTTGCTATGTCGCAGGGTGGCGATCATATGGGTGGCGTAGATGGCAAAATCAAAAATGGTTTATTGCGTAAAGCGATGAATTCATTTTTTTGCCGTACCGATACACCAGTGAATTTTATTGGCAGAGTTAATGACGATGTGAACGCGTATGTTTGTTACGGACAGCGCGGGGAATTGTTTTTGACAACAATGGCTTTGCAACTAAATCAGGTTCAAACACAACAGGGATCTGGTGGAATGTCAGAATTTTACAAAGATTCTGGAACGTACACAAAATCTTTCTATTCCGTAATGATGGCACCATCTTGTGTCAGTATTGGCACTATGGGCAGAACTGACAGACGTTTTCATCATTCAATCAAGTGGGACAATGCTGTTCCTAAAATAATCAACCAAAAATACAAGAAGGTGTAAAAATGAAAATTGGTGTAACTGGCGGTTCAGGTTTTATCGGTTCGTATGTTTGCGAGGAATTAGCAAGGCGTGGACACACTGCTTTAATTCTTGATCACCGCGGTCGTGCAGAAAATGGAATGCTTGGCGATGTACGCGATGCAACTATTGTCAATGAGTTTGCCGCACACGTAGACGGCATCATTCATTTAGCCGCAGTTTTAGGAACAGTTGAAACAATTGATGCTCCGCTACCAGCAGCAGAAACAAACATCATTGGAACATTAAATGTTTTCGAAGCAGCGTCACGTTATGACTTGCCCGTTGTATTTGCAGCAGTAGGTAACGCGAACATTGCGCGTGGAACTTACTGCATCACAAAATCAGCAAGCGAAAGATTTGTTGATATGTACCGCATAGATCGTGGTTTGCGTGTTACATCTGTGCGACCTATGAACGCCTATGGACCACGACAGAGCGCACCCGCACCTAAGGGTTCTGCAAAGGTTCGCAAGATTGTTCCGTCATTCGTTACATCTGCATTAAGCGGTGAACCGTTGCGTGTCTATGGCGATGGTACACAAATTAGTGATTCTGTTTGGGTTGGCGATGTTGCGCGCGTATTCGTAACTGCCCTAGAGAACGCAGCGAATGGTAATGTCCCAGATCATCCAATTGATGTAGGCAACAAGATTCCAACAAATGTTTTAGCAGTCGCAAATGAAGTGATTAAAAATGTTAAGGGTGCAACAATTGAAACTGTACCTATGCGCGCAGGTGAACCTTTTGGTGGTCCGATAGATACACAAGAAAAACTTATGACGGCTGTTCATAGTGTTCTTGATGTTAATCCGTATTTACGCAGCATTGATGTTCGCAGAGTTATGCGTGAACTTGGTACAGTTGTTAGTGCAGATGTTTCTACACTTGCAGCAATAGGAATAGATCATCAAAGTTTTAAGCCACTAGCAAACGGAATTTCAGAAACTGTTTCGTGGTTCAAAGAAAACGATGGTGTGACTTGGTTCTCAAATAATAAATAACAGAGGGATAAAAAATTATGGCTACGCGTGGACGGCCACCAAAGCCAACTGAGCAAAAAAGAATGATTGGCAATCCTGGCAAGCGACCATTACCAAATCAAGGTGAAATGGTTTTGCTTCCATCTGCTTATGACATTCCTGTACCTCACAGACCATTACTATCTGCTGGACAACAATTATGGGATCGCATTTGGGGAATGGGACAAAGTTGGATTAGTCCGACAACTGACATAGATTTACTACTTATGACCTGCGAATTGTTAGATGAGCGATGGAATTTGCGCATCCAAGTTATGAGTAGCAATCGACCAGACGAACGAAAAGCATTGCGTGAGTTAGATAGACAACTTGTTGCAAATCTTTCTTTACTAGGATTTACGCCGACAGATCGCACCAGACTTGGTGTAGCAGAAGTCAAGCGACAATCTAAACTTGAGGAATTAAAATCACGTGCCAGCCAAAATTGATTCTTGGCCACCGACTTGGCTTACACCTGTAAACAAACCTGCGCTAAAAAAATCACGCGGTTGGCAAGTTTCAGATTTCATTAACACGTTTGCAATTCAAACGAAAGAAACTGTTGCGGGATATTCCGGTGATCCTATGCAGATGCGACCGTGGCAAACTGAACTGCTAAATAATTTGTTTGCGGTAAATACCGCGGGAAAATTTCAGCATCGAACAGCCCTGATCGGAATGGCAAGAAAGAATGGCAAATCTGCGCTGGGTTCTGGTATCGGTTTATGGTCTTTAATTATGGGCGCGCAAGGTGGTGAAGTTTATTCTTGTGCCGCCGATAAAGAACAGGCGCGCATTGTTTTCGGCGATGCTAAGAAAATGATTGAAGCAGAACCAGAACTATCTGAACTGTGCAATGTTTACCGCGATGCAATCGAAGTTCCCGCAACTGGTTCTGTTTACCGCGTACTGTCTAGTGAAGCATTTACAAAGGAAGGTCTGTCACCAACAATGGTGATCTTTGATGAATTGCACGCTGCACCGAATCGTGAACTCTGGGACACGATGTTGCTTGGTATGGGTGCGCGCCGTGAACCTATGGCTATTGCGATCACAACTGCTGGCGTTAAATCGGATTCAACAGGACAAGACTCAACCGCATACGCTTTGTATCAGTACGGCAAACGTGTCGCTGCTGGTGAAGTCGATGATCCGACTTTCTTTATGGCGTGGTGGGAAGCAGATAATGAAGCAGATCACACAATAGAAAAAACTTGGAAAGCAGCGAATCCAGCCTTTGGTGATTTAAATGATCCCGCAGATTTTTCAGCAATGGTTAAGCGAACACCAGAAGCAGAATTCAGAACAAAGCGTTGCAATCAATGGGTCAGTTCGCAACTTTCGTGGTTGCCTAACGGATCGTGGGAACCACTAGCAATTGAGCGTGAGATCGCTGCTGACACGCCAGTTGTACTTGGTTTTGATGGTTCGTTCTCTGGCGATGCGTCTGTCATTATCGGTGTAACGCAAGAGGATCAGCCACACGTTTTTATGATTAAGGCTTGGGAAAAGCAACCAGACGATGATGATGATTGGCGAGTAGACATTTTAGATGTAGAAAACACAATCATTCAGTTCTGTTCTACACATAATGTGCGAGAAATTGCTTGCGATCCATTCCGCTGGCAAAGAACAATGCAAGTTTTAGATGATGCTGGTTTACCTATCGTGGAATGGCCATCAACTTCACCAGCGCGTATGGTTCCAGCCTGCGCGAAATTTTACGATGCTGTGGTTGCAGGGAAACTTACACACGATGGCAATCCGTTACTGACTAGGCATTTATCCAACGCCGTTGTCAAGACTGATCGAATCGGACCACGCATTGTTAAAGAACATCGAGGATCACCGCGCAAGATAGATGCGGCAGTTGCTAGTATCATTGGATTTGATAGGGCAACTGTTTCTCGTGATGAACCCGTTGTCCCACAATTCTTTAGTTTTTAGGGAGTGTTTGTTGTTAGCCACAATTTTACAATTAGTTGGTCTTGCGTGTATCTCTCTGGGGTTAGGTTTATTCAGTTTGCCTTTAGGAATTGTTGCAACAGGTATTAGTTGCATTCTCGTAGGTTTAGCATTTGAGAGGGGTAACGAATAATGCTTGGGCGTTTAAGTAACAACAAACAAGAGGAACGCGCAATCAGTTTCCAGTCAATCTGGGGTTCTGGTGATTCCTTTGCATTTACTACCGAAGCAGGAACGAACATTGATCAGATTACTTCAATGCGCATTAATGCTTTCTACGCTTGTGTGCTTTTAATCTCTGACACAATTTCTACACTTCCAGTTGATTCTTTCCGCCGTATCGAGGGCAACCGCGTACCTTATCGACCACAACCAGCGTGGGTACAAAGACCAGATGTTGATTTACTACGCACCGAGCATTATCAGCAAGTGCTAATTTCGCTTTTGCTTGACGGCAATGCGTTCGTGCGTATTTACAGAGATCAAACAGGACAGGTTGCAAATCTTGTCGTAATAGATCCGAACAGAATTCAGGTAACGCGTACACCAGTAACCCGTGAACTGATTTACATTATCGATGATAATAACCAGTATCCAGTAGTTTCGCGGGATATGTTACACATTACCGAAATGCGCAAGGCTGGTGAATTGCGCGGCATAAGTCGCGTAACTGAATTAAAAGATAACTTAGGACTTGCTAGCGCATTACAATCTTTCGCATCTAGATTCTTTGGACAAGGTGCAACAACTTCTGGTGTTATCGAAACACCTATGGGACTGAACCGCGAACAAGCAAAAGAATTAGTTGATGGTTTCGATACACGTCACAAGGGATACAAGAAAGCACATAAGACAGGTATTCTCACCGGTGGCGCAAAGTTTGTTCGCACTGGTGTAAATCCTGATGAAGCACAAATGTTGGATTCGCAAAAGTTTGCAGTCGAACAGATCGCCAGAATTTTCCGTGTACCACCGCATATGATCGGCATTACATCTGCTGGTGCTATGTCTTACAATTCCGTGGAACAACAGAACATTAATTTTGTGACACACACTTTGCGACCATACATTGCAAAGATGGAGGATGCTTACAGCACTCTACTTCCTGAGGGTGCGTTTATTCGTTTTAATGTAGATGGATTACTACGCGGTGATTTTGCAACACGAATGAATGGATACAGCATTGGTTCACAAGCGGGATTTTTATCAGTCAATGACATCCGTAGGTTTGAGGATCTGCGACCTGTCGATGGTGGTGACGTTTATCGTGTACCTTTGGCTAACGTGGATTTGGGTGCTGCATCGCTCGTGGAAACTGACAAGCGTGTCACGATGGCATCGAAACTTATTTTGGCTGGCTTTAATCCTGCTGGTGTTCTGGCTGCTCTAGATTTGCCAATGATCGAACATACTGGCGTACCATCGGTACAGTTGCAAGGTATTGCGCAAATCGATCCCGAAGCACCGCAAAGTGTTTACGAGGTTTAATCGTGGCAATCACATCTGGTCAGCAAACAATAACAACATCTCGGCAATTAGTAGATGGTATTTCACCTAATCCTGCACGCTTACACATACACAATTTAGATAACACAAAGGTTTTGTTTATTGGTGGTGATTCCGTAACAATTGCAAATGGTTTAGGCTTACAAAAATTAGAAAGCATCGAATTAACATTAAATGCTGGTGAATCGGTTTATGCAATTACTGAATCAGGCGAACATTTAATTTCTTGGCTAAGGCAGACATTGTACTAATGCCATACTTCATTACAGATACCGCAGAGGGTTGCTCAGGCTGGGCAACTATTAAAGATGATGGCAAAATTATGGGCTGTCATAAAACAAAACAAGATGCCATAGATCAGATGGTTGCAATTTCAATAGCAGAGGATGTCGAAGTGGGTGGAGAACGCGCATTAAATGACGAACTTGAAGTTGGCGATTATGTTTTCTGGGATAACGCTGGCAACGAAATGTACGGTGAGATTGTTTCTGTATCTACTTTTGGGGCAGTTAAAAATCCTTTGGGCGGGGACATAGTTGCAACCCAAGCCAGACCGCTTGCAACAATTCAAGTTTATACAAATGACAATGGAACGCTTACGGAAACCAATGAGTTTGTAGTTAAGGGTTTTGCTCCACTAACAAAAATGGATTATCAAGGTCAAGACGAAATGCAAGATGATTCTGACTTAACTGATGAATCTGATCCGTTAATCGATGAAAATAATGATGATGAGCGTGCAATAAATCAAAGCGCACCTAGTTTTATGCGTGCTGCTGCTCGCCGTGGTCTAGCGTTCTATGCGGATGGAAAAGCAGGCGATGGTTTAACAGATAAGACAGTTCGTGAAGCAAGACTTATGGCTGACGGACAAGTTTCTGATGATAAGTGGATACGCATTGCAGCGTGGATTGCACGCCATATGCCTGACTTAGATGCCCCTGCCGCTAGTCCTAGCAACGAGAACTACCCAAGCGCAGGAGTAGTCGCACATTTCTTGTGGGGATCAGGAGCAACTAAAGAACAAGCAAGGCGCACTATGGCTTATGCTGAACGCGTTGTAGAGCGAATTCGAGATGATCAGCAAGATCGCAATGCAGAACAAAACGAAAAGTGGAAGTCAGTAGCATTAAACTTGAACAAAGATGAAAGGCAAGAAATGACAACAACAGTAGAGCGTCGTGTAAATACCGTTGAGTTTGACGTGCGTAACGGGGAAGCATCAAGCGATGGTATGAGTTTCACTGGTTATGCCGCCGTGTTTGATTCGCCGTCAGAGCCACTTCCATTCACTGAAGTAATCAAGGGTGGAGCATTCCAGCGTTCATTAAAGTCGCGCAACGAAATTAAACTATTTATGAATCACAACACAGATGTCGTTCTGGGTTCTAGTCGCGCAGGCACACTACGTTTGTCAGAGGATTCACGCGGATTACTTGCAGAAGCAGATCTGCCAGATACAACTGCTGGTCGTGATCTATCGGTTCTAATGCAACGTGGCGATGTTAATTCAATGTCATTTGGTTTTAGTGTTCCCCCGCGTGGCGATAAGTGGTCAGAGGATGGCGCAACCCGCGAACTTCATCAGGTGCGTTTGCACGAAGTTTCTATTGTTACTGGATTCCCCGCTTACCAAGCGACAACTGCATCAGTTCGATCGCTAGACATTCTTGCTACGCGTACTGCTGTCGATGTAGATGCGTTAAGTGATGCGATTACACGACTGGAAGCAGGCGAAACTTTGGAAGCAGAACACGCTGATTTAATTGCTGAGGTTGTTTCTAAGTTACGAGCCGATCAGCCAAGCAATCTCGAACTGCTAGAACTTAAGCGCAAGCAACTTGATCTGATGTCAAAGGTATTTTAATGGATGCGGAAAATGTCAAAAGGGTTTATCTCTCTGTGCTTGGTAATCCTCAGTCTGGTGTTTTTGTTGATTTCGCCGATGCTATTTCTGAAGCCATAGTTGCGGAATTTGGCAAGAAAAAACCTACTGAGGTCAAATCCTTTTCACCGGTGGATGAAACCCGATTGGAAAAAATTACAGAAACACGATAATCTGTTTACAGAAATAGGCTTGGTGCAGGGGAAGGCACTGAGCCTATTTTTATTTGTGCAATAATTGACTTGTGCAATTGAGTGGAGCCACCATTGCGTTTACTGTTGTGGAGCCACGCAGATCTTGTAAGAACACAACAACAACAACTTAGGGAGTAACTATGTCTGATTACATTAATCAGCAAGTGGATGCTCGTGCTAAGGCGTGGGATGAAGCAAAAGCATTGCTAGATTCCGCTGCCGCAGAAAAGCGCGATTTGTCTGCTGAAGAAAACCAAACATACGAACGCATCATGGCTGACCTTGATCAGCGTGCTGCAACAATCGACACCATCAAAGCACAGACAGAACGTGAAGAGCGCGCTGCCGAAGCAATGGCTGGTTTCGAAGCACAGGCACGTCCAGAAGTTTCTGTACCATCAATCAATGATGCAGAACTAATCCGTTCACTTGCTCGTGGCGAAATTCGCTCACACTCATTTGAGAAGCGCGATGTGACCAAGGGTTCAAGTGGCGCACCAGTTCCGACATCATTCTACGATCAAGTAATTATGCTTGCCCGTCACGTTGGACCAATGCTAGAAACTTCCACCACACTTGCAACCGCAGGTGGCGAAAACTTGCAGATCCCAAGCCTAAGCGCATACAGCACAGGTACGGTTACATCTGAAGCAGGAGCAATTGGTGAAAGCGATCCAACATTCAATTCATTCGTAACGCTTGGTGCATACAAGTATTCATTCTTGACACAGATCAGCCGTGAAATGGTTGAGGATGCAGGCGTGGATATTCTTGGATTCCTAGCAACCCAGACTGGTAACGCACTTGGTTTTGCAGTCAACGGCGCACTAACAACTGGTACTGGTACAACCCAGCCAACTGGTATCGTTACTGCCGCAGGCTCAGGCATCACTGGCGGCACTGCCGTATCTGGTGCATTCACCGCTGATAACTTGATCGATCTTGTTTACAGTGTGAATACCGCTGGTCGCACTTTGCCAGGCACAGGATGGCAGATGAACGCGCAGGCGATCGCTGCTGTTCGTAAATTGAAAGATAATGCTGGTCAGTACTTGTTCAGCCCATCTCTATCTGCCGATGCTCGTGATCTTTTGCTTGGTTACCCAATCTTTGAGAACCCAGCAATTGCGTCACCAGCAACAAGTGCAAAGTCAGTAATCTTTGGCCACTTGCCAAGTTACTACGTTCGCACCGTTGGCGGTTTGCGTCTTGATCGTTCAGATGATTTCGCATTCCAGAACGACCTGATTACATTCCGCGCAACTATGCGCGTGGATGGCAACCTAATCCAGACTTCACACGTGAAGTATTTTGCTGGTGCTGGTTCCTAATTAGGAATAAATGTGAACCCCGTTGGAGCGCAGGCCAACGGGGTTCACTTTTTCTTTATGCAGATTGTTGCTCTGCTGGCTTGCGCGGTAGCGATACCGAAACCACGCGACCGCCATCAAGTGTCTTGCATTGGTTTTCCCATAACCTAGTCGCCAGCCTGTCGTGTGTTTCTTTGCCCAGTTCTCGCTTAACTAAGAACAAGAGCGTTGCGGTAAACCGCGCACCGTGGGACTGATATGTGACTGGATCGGTTTGACCAATGCGGACTGATTCGCGCCAGTTGTTTACAGAGTATGACTTTTCTAAATGATGTGCTAGTTCGTGCAGTATGACGTACTTACTGCGCGCCCATCGTGGTAATTGAATTACTAACCCACCACGACCATCTGTTGTCGCTACTGCTCTGCGGTATCCGCGACCATCTAGAACTGTAACTACTAACGCGCCCTGATAAAGTTCCTTGCTGCTGAACATTTCTAGGACTGCTTTACTGTTTAGAACTTTATTCACGTACTTCTGGCATTCCGCAACTGTCTTAAAATCTTGTGTTGATTTTAGTTCCGCTTGCGACTCTGCTAGATAAAGTCTGTTCTGTTGCTTGTCGCTCATTTTGAATCACATCTAACAACGTGCTTAAGGTTAAAATTAACAACTTCGCTTGTGACGAACCAAACCCTTTTTCCTTTTTCGATTTGGTTTAAGCGTGCTGCTTCGCGCTGTGCAACTATTTTGCTTGCGTAAGACTTCATTTCTTGATCCTTTGTCCTAGAGGTTTGACCCTCGCTGTTATTACAATCATACTTTGTTGTATAACATTTGTCTAGTTAATTTAACAACTGTTTTGTGGCGTGGTTATTAGACTTTGCAGTGGTTAGTTATTAGGCTGTTCATAAATCAAGGGAGAACCTGTGCAAAACAAATCATCATTAAGAATCGGTTGGAATAGCAACGCGCCGTGGGCTGCGACTGGTTACGGAACACAAACTGCGCAAGTAACGCAACGAATGAAAGAACAAGGACACGATGTTGCGATTTTTAATAACTACGGATTAGAGGGAAGCAACACAGACTGGAACGGCATCCCCGTTTACCAACGTGGCGCAGACTTGTATTCGAATGATGTTGTCCCTGCGCATATGCACGACTGGACAATGAAAGATCCAAAGCAACCGCACATTCTTTTTACACTTTATGATGTCTGGGTTTTCAAAGGTCCACGATGGGCAGACTGGAATGTTGCCAGTTGGGTTCCAATAGATCACATTCCAGCACCACCGCAAGTTGCTAAATGGTGCAGGCAAGATTTTGTTACACCGATCGCAATGAGTCAGTACGGGCAAGCGATGTTAGAAAATGTTGGCATCGAAGCGTTGTACATTCCTCACGGAATTGAATCTGTGTTTAAGCCAATGAAAAGACATAAAGGAATTACTGGCAGAGATTTCATTGACATACCTAACGACAAATTTGTAGTCGGAATGAATGCAGCAAATAAAGGCATCAGCCCAAATCGAAAAGCGTTTGGCGAAAACATCTTGGCGTTCTCAATGTTCGCGCAGAAACACGATGATGCAATCTTGTATTTACACACAGACTGGATGGGTGCGCTAGGCGGAATCAAACTAATTGATTTATTGGCGGCAGTCGGATTACAGAAACATCAGTACAAGTTCATCGATCCTTATTTGTATCGCACCGGAATTGACCAGCAGACACTTGCAACGATTTACACGGCGATGGATGTTCTGCTTGCTACTTCATATGGTGAGGGTTTTGGAATTCCTACTGTCGAAGCACAAGCCTGCGGAACACCTGTAATTGTTTCTGAGTTTGCGGCATCCACGGAACTACTAGGTGACGGCTGGTTAGTAGATGGGCAACCGCTTTGGGATGCGCCACAAACAGCGTGGTTCCATATGCCGTCTATTCCAAGAATTGTCGAAGCATTGGAAGCAGCCTATGATCGCGGGCAGGAACGATCTCAGAAAGCAATTGATTTTGCCAAAACGTATAACGCCGATACTGTCTATGAAAAGCATTGGAAGCCGTCATTGGAAATTCTTGCACAGCGCAGCGTAGAACGGCCAAGTGCGTGAAAGTCGGCTGGTATACCCACCACGTTGTAAAAACCCCTGAGATTGGCTCTGAGGGGCAGCAATCGGTATTCAGTGGAATGTTCGCGGGCG
>Ga0315903_10009396_pt1 | contig 11827 bp, 12 predicted proteins | sample LakEriMetagenome_7_FD_203524 | JGI IMG/M metagenome (GOLD analysis project Ga0315903, IMG submission 203524) | Freshwater fungal communities from buoy surface, Lake Erie, Ohio, United States - Buoy 2 MA119 | ecosystem: Environmental > Aquatic > Freshwater > Lake | place: USA: Lake Erie, Ohio...
CGATGTGCAACCGGTGGCAGATGCTCCAGCAGTCTCCGACCTGCTACATCGTTGGCAAGACCGGAACCTCGACCGGCGCGATTGGCTTCGAGGGCGCTGTGCCTGTCGCCACCGGCACCGACGCCACCGAACCCAAAGACGCGAACTTCTTCCAGTCCGTCCTCGCCAGCCTCGGCGCCGACCAAGCTGGGTTCCTCGACTACCGCACCATCTGCTCGATCCGCTCGGGCGCGCGGAACATCCTCGGCATCGTGCCCTTCGACGGCGCCCCGAGCAAGCCGCGCGAGAACGAAATTATGAAGGGCAAGTGGACGCTCGTTGGCGAGCCACTCATCTATGAGTCGCTCACCGTCGATCCGTACGTCCGCGCTACCCGCGAGGATGCCCGCGACCTGATCAACTCCGAGTTCTCCGGCGTGATCGGCGGGAACATCCTGTTCAAGGCCGAGAAATACTCTCTCCGCATCGCCGCCGACGGAACCATCCCGGCCCCCGAAATCGAGCAGCAGTTGCCCTCGACTGGCTACGGCTCCGACGCTCGCTTCGAGACCGTCCCGAACCCGGCCTACGTCAACGCCCCGCTCGGCGTTGCGTTCTTCATGGGTTACAACCCCTACGAAATCATCGACGTCGGCCCGCCCCCGAGCGAGTTCACCGGCGCCCCGGTCGATCTCGGCCGCTTCACCCAACTCAAGTGGAATGGCGAAGTCCGCATCACCGACAACGTCCTTGTCAAGGATGCCGACAACCAGATCGACACCAACAAGTACGGCGAATACCTCCAGCTGTTCGCCTACACCACGATGGCGATCATCGCCAACACCCCGCGTCACTGTGTGCCGGTGTTCTATCGGCGCTCCAACCAGCCCTGGGCCAACGTCAACCTCTGATACAACGAACATGAATAAGATCCTCGCACTCCTCGCGCTCTTCGCGCTTGCACTCCCGGCCCTCGCCCAGCAGTGGTCGAGCGGCTCGCTCTCGGCCGGCGTCACCCGCATCTCCGCGACGCCGATCGAGTTCAACTACATCCAGCTGACGGACTCGTCCGGCGCGGTCAACACGATCACGCTGTACGACAACTCGTCGAACTCGTCCACCAACGTCGTGATCCCGGCCGTGTCGAACGTCCGGCTCACCTACACCACCAACGTCGTTACGTCCTTCACCAACCGCGCTGGTGTGGTGCAGACCGCGACTAATGCCGTGTTGTTCACCACGACCCAAACAATCGCCGGGACCACGAACGAAGCCCGGCGACTCTACCGCATCACGTTGCCCGCCAACGGCTCCGCGGTGTTCGAGCCCGATGGTCTTGGACTCGGCACCTCGTTCGGCCTGAACGTGCTGTCGACCGGCGCGGGTAGTTACAACCTGCGCTCCGCGCCGTTGCCGTGAGTTGATACATGGCACACAGGGATTCACTTCTCTGTGTGCCATAATCAGGTCATGGAAACCACTGTAATTCACAAAGATCCCGACGCCATCCGCGCGGGCGAGCAAAACGGCGAGTCGCGGGTCAAAGCTTACGGCGTGACTCTATCCATCCGCGCCCTGCTCGTTCTGATAATCGTGCTCGCCTCGGCGTACATGAGCATGCTCGGGATCAAGATCGAAGAGCCTTTCTACTCACTCGTAACTGTTTCTGTGGGCTACTACTTCGGACAAAAGAAATAACTTTATGCCTACTTCATTTGGAAGATCGACTACACTGTTCGGGGCCGGAGGTGGTGGTAGCGCCGGCGGATCAACATCTCAATGGGTTTCGTCCGCCGCCATGATTCCGCGGGTTACTGCCGGCCCGGGTGTCAATTCGTCAGAAAGTTCTGCACAAGACAGCAACTATGACACACTGGACTTTGACGGCGTAAATGCCGAAGGCGCTACGTTCACTTTTGCGCTCCCAAACAACTGGAATTTGGGCACGATAAAAGCTATCTTTGTTTTTACTAACGACTCTGGCTCTGGCACCGTAACGTGGACACTAGCCGCGCGGTGTCCTGTTGATGGTGAAGCAATCGACTCAGCATTCGGGACTGCGCAAAGTGTCACCAAAACTTGCGGGGATCCGCTTGATTGGAACATTACCGCCGAAACCCCAGCGATCACTGTTGCCGGAACTCCGGCCGCAAACCGCCCGACCCAATTTCTTGTTACCCGCGACCCCTCCAGCGACAACCTTGCCGTGGATGCCCGCCTGATCGGTTTAATCCTTCTCTGGAACCAATAACATGCACCGCCGAGTTCGCCATTTGAATCCAGGTCAATGCGGAGCGCAGATTGCGCTGGATGCCCGCTTCATCACGGGCGTGGCCAATGGGGCGGCGTTGTCTGCGTGGGCTAGCAGGCCAGTGGCTGCAATCGGAGCAACACAGGGCTCTGGCACTCAACAGCCAACGTATCTTGCTTCGTCTATCAACGGACGGCCAGCGGTTCAGTTTGATGGTTCGTCGGACAACATGAACTTTGACGCTGGGGCGTTGGCTATTACAAACAACGTGGCCTCTGCATCAATCACATGCGTTGCTGTTAATGATGCGACCAGTGCGGACTCTGTGCAGTATGTTGTGTTTCTGTCTGTTAGTGGAGCAAACAATCCCAGGGCAACTTTGGCTGCCCAATTTTCGTCCGCTTCTGAGATTAGGGCGCAAGGTCGCCGTTTGGACGCTGACGCCAACAGTAACAGCGCATCAGCAGGAAGCCCAGCAGCAGCTTGCATAATGAGCGCCAGGCATGACTACGCTAACAACGCTCAGTCGGCTGGAAGAAATGGCGTATTCACTGCATCGGCCACTTACGCCGGTGGTGCCGGAAACACTTCTGCAACCAACAGCAACATTGCAAGGATTGGAGCTATTTCGGCAGCTGGTTCTAGGCTTGGTGGCCGCATCGCCGCAATCGTTGTAGCTGCGCCAATGCTCTCAACCTCGCTCGCTAAGCGCATCCGTGAATCCCTCGGCTTCTCATTCCGCATCGCCACCACATGACAACGCTCATCTACCAGAACTTTGTCCGAACTGAATCGGATCCAACCGCAATCGCGCGCGCTCTGGCCAAAGGTTGGCAAATCCAACCCGCGCCGCCATCCGTCAACGATGACCAAGAAACCTACTGGGAAGAGGGTCATTGGAAGATTCGCGCGAAACCCTCCAATGTGCCACCGTTAGTGCCACTTTGGGCGTTCAGGGCGTCGCTTGCTTTGGCGGGTCTCAAGAACCAGGCCGAAGCTCTAATTGCCGCGTTGCCTGAGCCCCAGAAGACCGTGGCCACCCAGCAATGGGAATACGGCAACTTCATTGAGCGCAATCACCCGCTGATTGAAAGTCTTGGGGCGCAGATTGGCCTTACCGGCGTTCAGATTGACGACATCTTCAAAACCGCCGAGTCGTTGACCTAATGATCCAGCCAAATCTAACCGCCAACCTTAGCCCGCAAGACTACAAGCGCCTAGTCGAAATTGTCGACAAAGGAATTCGCTACGAGCGCGCCATGGCTGCGTTGCATGCCGCCATATCCGCGCCCAACCCGGCGATGTTTGAGGCGCGAGACATTCTCAGCCAGTTCAAACCAGTTGAGGGGGAATCAAATGCCAGACAACCACACGATGCCACCACAACACCATTTCCAAGTGGACCCGAACGAGGGACTCCTGAGGGAGACCCGGGACAAGGTCATTGAAACCGCCACGCGGGTAGCCCGCATTGAACTCGACGTTGTCGAACTCAAGGCGCAGAGCTTCCGCGAGACCGCCCAGATCCGCCAAAACATTGACGACCTTCGGTCATTTCGCACCCAAGTCCTTGCGGTATCGTCCGCGCTTGGGGCGATTGGCGGGGCTGTTGTGAGCTTCTTTTCATCCTGGTTAGTCAAACACTTCGGAGGACCTCCGCATGCATGAAAAACGAATCCTCATCCTCTCCATCGCCCTCGCCCTCACCGGCTGCGCGCGATTCAACACCAAGCAAACCGACATCTCCTACACCGAGACGGGAAAGCCGCTCCGCGCGATCACCACGCGCGCCGCGTCCAGCACGCTCTTCACGAGCAAGTCGAAGCTGACGGAGTTCAAAGCGAGCCAGACCGACAAGTCGCAAGGCGCTAGCGTCGGCGCGTTGAGCCAAGAATCCTCCGGAACCAACACCGTCGAAGCCTTGCGGGCCATTGATAGCATCCTTGGAAAGATCCGGTAGTGAAGTCAATTCGCCTAAACTACAACGTTATCGGGCCCGGCGGCGGTTATGATCGACTTGTCATGACCGCCGCTTTTGGCTTGCGTGCGCGCGGGTGGAATGTGTTGCTACCGAAGCGTGAGCGCGAATACGCCATGTTTGGCCGCTGGGATGGCGAAGGTGAATGCGATTTGTTATTCCATATCCCCGAAGCCGTTATTCCCGCCAGAGCCCACTTTACGATGTGGGAAACCACGAAGTGTTCCCCGCCAGCCTTTCGGCGCGAGTTGATCATCACCCCAAACTCGCTCAACGCAGAGATGTTCGAGCTTTTTGCGGACAACGTAGAAGTGTGTCATTTGTTTGTCGACACCCAATTCACTTTCCTCCCGCCCGCCAAGCCGTTCACGTTTCTGTGCGTCGCCCACACCCACGGCGCCCCGCATCGCAAACGAGTGTACGACGTGATCGAAGCGTTTTGCAAAGCGTTCCCGAAAGAATCTGACGTACGTCTAGTTGTCAAACAATCCCCGCGCTGCACCGAAACCCCATGCTTCGACCGACGCGTGGAGTTCATTCGCCAAGACCTCCCGCGCAAAGACTTCATCAAACTCCTCGCCTCGGCTCACGTCGGAGTCTTCGCGGGATCCGAAGGCTGGGGACTCCCACACACCGAACTCATGGCGATGGGCCGGCCCGTGATCGCGGCGCCTTGGGCGGGCGTGGCGGAATACCTAGACCTATCCAATGGCTGGCCGATCGAGTACGAGATGATCCAAGCCCCCGAAGAAGTGTACCATCGGCGGGGCGAAATGCCCAAGGTCTCCATCCCGGGCATGATTGCTGCTATGCAGGAAGCGTACAGCGACAAATTTCTGACTGCGCGAAAAGGACTCGCGGCGGCTCAACGAGCGGCGGATTTCACACCGACGCGCTTTGCAGCCAGACTCGACCAAATCCTGACCGCGCATGGCATTCAAGCACCTATGGCGACAACCTACGATAACGGCTGCGAAGCTGTATCGTAAAGCGTTTGTCAACAACCGCGTCCATGCGACGCTGGTTCTTCCCGCCTTCTCCTTTCCCGCGCCTTGGCTTGGGGCGTCGCACGTCGTTGGGATCTTCACCATCCCGATCACCTCGGGATCATTTACGGCGCGGTACGTCAAGACTTCCGCATCGCCATCCGTCACGCTGGCCTTCAAGTACGTCGTCGGCGACGTCGTGACGCGCTTGGTGTTTTCCAAATCCCCCGACTCAATCCTCCCCTATCCCGACTACATCGGCGAAAGCCTCCCGGCCGGAACCGTGTTGGAGGTGTGGAATCGGCAGGGGTTTGATCCCGAAACCCATGACGATATAAGCATTGATTTGGGGATTCTCGAACTCCCCGACAGCTGCTGCGATAGTGTAGGCACAATCTACACCGGGATCGCGTGCATCATCGACAACGAGCCAACTTCGGTGGATGCGTTGTTTGAGAATTGCGGCCCCGAGGTGTCGTCGACGTACACTTACACCGACTTCTCGTCCACGACCGAAGACTTCTCACAGACTGATCTCGACTTTTCGCTGACATGAGACTTTTGCTTTTATTGCTGCTATCCTCAATCGCCTACGCCCAACCCGGGATCAACACGATTAATCTCGGAGCCGCGGCCAATGATCGCACCGGGGATGTTTTGCGAACCGCGGGCGCGAAGATCAACGCGAATTTTACCAACCTCTGGCGCACCGTTTACACCAACGCCCCGATCAACGCCAAAGAGTTCGGGGTGCGCGGGGATGGTGTGACGGATGATAGTGTAGCGCTGCAAACCGTACTAGATTCTGTTGTGGGTAAGAACATTGTCATTCTCCCGCCCGGGACCTACAAGCTCAACAGCTCGATTACGCTCAACGTGACCCGCGTTAAGTTGTTTGGATACAACGCCAAACTTGACTTCACCGGACTTCCCGGCACCGACACCGCGATCACTTTGACCGGAGATGGTGGTGGACTCACAGCGCCGTACTACCAAGCCGACGGCGGTATGAGTGGCCTCGAAATCGAGGGCCCTGGCGCGGCCACGACCTCCACGGGCATCTACATCCACACCGCCACCGAGCCTGGCCCAAGCCACGCCAAGCTCGAAAACTGCGTGATTCACAGGTTCAAATACGGAATCCGCTACGGCGACAATGCGTATCTGGTCTCGTACGACAACCTCGACATCCACTCAAATGACATTGGTGTTTGGATGCCCGCCGGAACCGTAAACTCCGGCGAGGCGATTCGGTTTATGGGCGGAGTGATCTACAATAACGTCACCTACGCGATCAAGCAAGAGTCGATCAACGGCTTTATTAAGCTCATGTCCACGTCGATCGACTACAACGGTGGCGGGTTGTACCTCGATCAGGGCCGCGCGGATCTCATTGGGGCACACTTTGAATCCAATCACCAACCCCACATCTACGTCCCCACAAACAATCCGTCAGGGCTGGCCATCATCAACATGTCGGGCGGATTGCTGTATCGCAATGTCAACTCCACCAATCCAATGGTCAACCTGCTCGGCAGGGTTCAGTTGACAATCACCGGCGCAGAAATTCACGACTATGCCACCACGAACGCCGCCAAGATCTACGGCTCCCCGAACTCCTCGGTATTCATTTTTGGCGGGCGGATGATCTACAATCCAGCGTACCCGATGCTGGACATCCAAGGCAATAACACCATTGCCTGCTGGGATTGGAACGGCGGGACGTTTGAGTCCGCCGAGATCTACTCCAAAAACAGCATCACCGCCGCCAACAACATCATCGCCACAAATCAAATCGTTGGCGGCACTGTCAAGTCGTTGGGCGGCGGCGATTTTGTAAGCACAATCTACACAAGCGGCTTGTACGCCACCAACAACATTGTTGGCGCCGGCGCGACGTTTCTCAACTCCACGCTCCAAGTATCCTCGAACCTAACCGCGCTGGCCAACTTGACCGTGTCAGGCACGACGGCTTCGACGGGGAACATCTCCACCGACGGGCGCGTAACGTCCAACCAAGCCATATTCGCCAACGGAAACAAAACCGTCACACTCTCCGCAACCAACACTTGGTACAATCTCGGCGTCTCGGCTGGAAGCGGATTGTTTGTTCTCCGCGACCAGACCGCTGGAAATGGCGCCGTAGTGTTTAACGACGTTAGCGCCGGGCCCCAGTATATCCACAACGGAATCACCGGGTTCGAAATGCAGTACGACGGCGGAAGCACCAACATGCAAGTGCGCGTCACGTCAGGGACTGTCCCGCGCCAGCTTCGGTGGAGCCTTTTGCAAGTGACTGACCAATGAAATACTTACTCATTCTCATCCCATTCCTTGCCGCGGCACAGCCGAGCGTCAACACCATCAACCTCGGCGCGGCTGCAAACGACCGCACGGGCGACGTGCTCCGTACCGCCGGGGCCAAGATCAACGCCAACTTCACGAACCTTTGGCGGGCGATCTACACTAACGCGCCCGTTAACGTTAAAGAGCGCGGCGCATACGGCAACGCGATAATGAACGATTCGTCGTGGCCGCCCACGTACACCGCAGGGACCAACGACACCGCGGTCATCCAGCAGGCCATCGACGACGTGCTCGCGGCCGGGGGCGGGACGGTGTATCTGCCCAAAGGTACTTACACCATCAACGCCCCGCTGACCATCCGCAAGGCCGGCCAATCCCGAATTCAACTCAAGGGCGATGGCGCAAACGCCTCGCGGATTGTTGGCGATATGTCGCAGTATCTGCTTGAAATCTCCTCGCCAGCGACCGGAGATGCCAACAAAAACCAAAACATCTCGCTGGTTGATATTGGCTTTGCTAACAAATCCTCGATCACCAACGCCGGGCTGATCAAGATCACCGACGCCAAGTGGATCAACATGCACCGCGTTGTGGGTTGGGGCGGGCACGTTGGGTTGGAAATCTCCGCGCTCTCCGAGTTGTCGGCGGTAGCTTGTAATTTCAACAACCAGTCGTGGGCCGGATTGCACACCCGCTACGCAAACGGAAACCCCGCCCCGGACCTCGCCGCATCGTCGTTTGTCGAGTGCAACTTCATCAACTCCTCGACCTATGCCGCCGTACTCGACTACTTCCGGCACCTGCAATTCTATTCCGGCGGCATCTCCTCCCAACTCACCGGAGTCTCCGCGGGCGTGTGGATTCGCGGAAAGGATGCGTATTGCAACACCGTAATCTTCCGCGACGTGAGCTTTGAATCCGAGCCCGGCGGGACCACGCCCGCGATCCAAATCGGGCAGTTCGACGGCAGCACGACGCAGCAGATCGATCACATCATCATCGATCACTGCTACCTCGGCACGATCTCGAAGTGGTGCAAGGTTGGCGCGGTTAACCTAACCCAGCCCGTGGTGATGCGGGATTGCAACTTCTTCGGCAACATCGCAAACGCCGCGCCGCTGTTCCAACTCACGACCAACGCAATTGCCGGTACCAACCAATACAGCTTTCGCCTCAAAACCGAAAACTGTTTCCCGGCGATCGAGTTGTACATTAAGGACGAGCGGTCGTCAACATACATCGACCCCAAACTCACCCAGTTTTGGCCTCCGCACCAAAACGACGCCTCCGACACCTCAGACCTCCTCGGGCTCGATTGGATTGAGGGCAACGACGTTCCGATTGCCGATACCACCTCGACCAATGTTATTACTTCTGTGGCAACCGTAGCGGCCAAAATCGAAGGCGGCGGATCGGCGAAGTTTATCACGCTGCCCTTCACGCGCTCGGGCCAGTACGTCACTTTGCCTATTGGGACGGTTGTTTATGCCGAGGCCATCGTGAAGTGGTCCAACGCATACCCGCCCCAAATCTTTGGTTGGCGTCGGCCAGACTACAACGTGGCCTACTGGGGAAATGCTGCGGGCGCGTATGAGGTGTACATGGCCCAAGACCTCCCAAACAACTTCAAGCGGGTGTTTGCCAAGACCACCATCATCGAGCCGACGGGATACAACGGCATCACGATCAACAACCAAAACTCCCCCACCGAGCCCGCGTGGATCCTCAAGCTGGCGTGGTACGCGGAGTTCCCGCACGGCGACTCCTCGCCAACCATCCGCTCGACCACCCGATTCACACGCGGTTACGCCGGGCCGGGATTGCGTTTCTCGCGGTCCGAGGTCGATGGCGTGGCGTTCACTGATGCCGCGAATCTCGGATACGTAACCACCGCGCAGGGTTGGATTGCGTCGCCGTGGGTTGCTAACGCCGCCGTGACCCGCGGGGACTTGATAACGTCCTCGAACAATCTTTACGTGTGCACGGTCACTGGGACCAACCACAATTCAACGGTGCTGTCCGGGACCACCGCCGGGATTGTGAACGGTACCGCAACCTACAACTACCTGCTCGCGTCCCCGCAAACCGCGATTCTCAAGCCCTTCTTGCCTTGGGTCACACCAAAGCCCTCATCCTCGACATCCGCCGGGCACATAGGATTGCAGGCGTTTGACACCGGCCTGACTTGGCCCATGACATACGTGCATGACGGAAACAACTGGTTCCAGCAGCGCGTGAGGCTAATTGACAGCACGCTAACATATCCAGACTACGCCTTCACAAACGTCGCCCCGGCCGCGATGACCTCGCCGGGACGGCTCGGCGCGATCATGATCGACACGTCGACCACCAACAAGTACTTCTACATCCACGACGGCAACAACTGGCATCGCGCAACGCTCACCACGTTCTAATCTATGACCCCACAAGAATACATCCTCGACGAAGGCCTCGATCCAACCGCCGTATTTGGCGGGTATGCCTCAATCATTCTGGAGTCCATCCGCCTCGCGAAGCCCAACAGCTATCGCGGGATGGTCATCTACGCCGCGGCCGAACCGACCGTAATCAACGAGCCCATCGGATACCCGGCCGGGTGGTACGAGTGGCAGAAGCGGTGCGTGTGGACGCAGCCCGCCACTGGCAAACTCCACGCGTACAAAACCGGCGTGGGCTGGCTAAACGTCGCCAACCAAATCGACGCCGGCACCATCGTAAACTCGATGATTGCCGCGGGGACGATCACCTCCGACAAGCTGTCAATTTCAGGTGGTGCGGCATTAAGGATACTTCGCATCAACGCCGCCAACACCGCGGTCGAGTGGGCGTCACCAAGCTCGGTTTTTGGTACTGGCGCGATCGAGCCGTCCGCGCTCGTTCCCGGCAATGCCTCGTACAACTACTACCTCGCGTCCAACGGCGGCGCGGTGTCGTGGCAGTTGATGGATTCGGGGACACTAATCTCCTTGTTCTCCGCGAGCGAGTTCCCGGTGAACTTCCTTACGCATGGGACGGCGAACCAAGTTCTGTCGATGAACTCCGCCGGAACCGCCGTGGAGTGGGCCGCGGTGGCTGGGAAGATTGCGGCGAAGAGCGTTGATATCGCCAAGCTCAACCCGGCGAGCGGGAACAACAGCAAGTATTTGCGTGTCAATTCGGCCGGGACGGACTTCGAACTCGCCACCATAACAATCCCGACTTCGCCAAACATCCAGCGCACGTTCGCCGACTTCGCATCCATTCCGGCCGCGGGCGCTGTCGTCAACGCCGCCCACGGGCTTGCCGCAATCCCAACCGTCGTAACCGCGCAACTGGTTTGCGTGACCCCCGAACTCGATTACGTCGCGGGCGACGTTGTAGAACTCACGGCCGCCGAAGGCATCAACGGCGCCAACGGCGACAACTCCCAAGCCTACTCGCTTGCTTGGGACGCGACCAACGTCTCGGTGCGGGCTCAGGCGGTGTTGACGAGCGTCGAGATCCCGCACAAGACAACCCGCGTGATGACCGCCTACACGCCCGCAAACTGGAAAATCCAATACACCGCGCTGCGGTTTTACTAAGCCTATGCTCAAAGACATCCTCCAATACGCCTCCGAGGCGACAGGGATCGCGAACACTAACGCCGCGACGAGGGCCCAGTTGCTTCGGTACATCAATCGCGCGGGGCGGGAGTTGTACGAAAAGTACGACCTGCCGGGATCTGTATTAGAGATCTCGGCTTGCGTGGACAACACCGACGGGCAGGTCACCTTGCCGTACTACGTGGATCAAATCCGCGCGGCGCGAAGGTCTACCTCAAACCAAGTCATCAAACTCCACGACATCCGCCCGCGATACCACGAAACCCCGTGGAGGCAGAATCTTCTTGAGTGGCGGATCAAGAAGCGTGTTGCGTTGCACACCCCGCTCTCGGTCGAGTCACAGCTAACCTTTACCATCGCGGAGGCCCAAAGTGAAACCATTCAGTTCGTGGTTGCCGGCCAAACGGCCAATGCGGGATTCAAGGAAGAGACGCTCACCCTTGAGGCCGGCCAGACTACCGTCACAACCACCACGCAATGGGCTAAGGAGGAGCCTTTCGGGATCGAGCGGATCACAAAGTCCGTAATCACGACGTGCGATGTTGTGGTGACACAAGCGACCAATGGCACCGAAGTGTCCATGTTATCGTCCCGCTCGACGAGTGCGGTCTTTGTATTGGTCCAACTCAACGACTGGGTCGGCACGTACGATGGCGAAGACACTTGCGTGGAGTTGTTGTTCAAACGCCCCTACACTGAACTGTACTACGACCACGACATCTTCATCGACCCCAAACTCGAA
>Ga0315903_10009398_pt1 | contig 11825 bp, 12 predicted proteins | sample LakEriMetagenome_7_FD_203524 | JGI IMG/M metagenome (GOLD analysis project Ga0315903, IMG submission 203524) | Freshwater fungal communities from buoy surface, Lake Erie, Ohio, United States - Buoy 2 MA119 | ecosystem: Environmental > Aquatic > Freshwater > Lake | place: USA: Lake Erie, Ohio...
ATCTTTAAATAATGCTAATCACATTAAGATTAGTTCAATAGTATCAAATATGATTATAATGGCAATATTTTTAGGTATAATAGTATTAATTATAAATGTTACTGCGTTAATGTGGATTAATAAACTAGATACTATGAATTGTGTTTGTAGCGAAAGTTATATGCGTACTTATATTAAATACTTTCTATATTTTAATATAGTAATAATATCTATAGACATTTTATTGAATATTTATATATATTTTAATAATATTTCAATATTAGAATTTGATAACAATGTTTTGTATAAAATTTACAAGGCTATACGAGGCATATTTTTCATATTTTCACTAATTAATGTCGTTATTGTTATAATATTTATCAATAAATTAAAAGAAATTAATTGTGAATGTAGCGAAGATATAAGACGCGAAATTTACTGGGTTTATAATATTGTACAAGCATGTTATATTAGTATCGTTTTATTATTTGCGATTATCGCATTAATTACTGTATTAGCCAATAGAAGACAATAATCTAATCTAATTCGTCAGTTTCTTTATTAGGTTTATTATTTTCAACTTCATCTACTTCGTCTTCTTCATCTTCGTCTTCATCCTCTCCAGGCATTCCTCCAGGCATTCCGCCAGGCATTCCTCCAGGCATTCCTCCAGGCATTCCTCCAGGCATTCCTCCAGGCATTCCTTGACTATACAATTTCTGCATTAGTGGATTTACTTTTTCTTCCAGTTCTTTTTGCTTATTTTTATATACTTCAACATCAGAACTTCCATTTTCTTCAAACCATTTAAGACCTTCCTCAATAATTGGGTCAAGTTCTTTTTTAACTTCATCGAGGATTGGTGGCGAATCCGCACGTTTAGTCATAGAATTTCTTAGATTATATAGATAATTTTCGAGACCATTTTTTGATTCAATTAGTTCTTTTTGTTTATTATCCTCATTTTTATATTCTTCGGCCTTTTTAATCATTTCTTCAATTTGCTCTTTAGACAAGCGTCCCTTATCATTTGTAATAGTTATGTTGTTCGTTTTCTTTGTCGATTTTTCTTCTGCCGCAATATTCATAATACCATTAGCATCAATATCAAATGATACCTCGATTTGGGCTTGTCCGCGAGGCATAGGGGGGATTCCGTCAAGATGGAAACTACCAAGAAGATTATTATCTTTTGTAAACCCTCTTTCACCTTCGTAGATTTTAATATCTACACCCGGTTGATTATCTGAATATGTAGAGAATACTTGCGATTTCTTTGTAGGAATAGTAGTATTACGTTCAATTATTTTAGTCATAACGCCACCAGCAGTTTCAATACCAAGAGATAGAGGGGCTACATCAAGAAGAAGAAGTTCATTTGTTTTACTATTTCCTTGTCCTGTTAGAATAGATGCTTGTACCGCAGCACCATAAGCAATTGCTTCGTCAGGATTTAGAGATTTATTCAATTGCTTTCCGTGAAAATATCCTGACAACAACTCTTGGACGCGAGGAATACGTGTAGTACCGCCAACCAACACAATCTCATCAATATCACTTTTGCTCATTTTGGCATCTTTAAGAAGACGGTCGAGTGGTTCAAGTGTTCGTTGGAAAACTTTATCGGCAAGAGATTCGAATTTTGCACGAGTAAGATTAGTATTATAATCAACGCCGTCAATAAGAGAATCTACCTCAATAGTTGTAGTAGTAGAAGATGACAAATTCTTTTTGGCTTTTTCTGCCGCAATATTTAGACGCTTAAGGGCTCGGGCATTTTCACGAACGTTCTTTTTATATTTTTTATTAATTTCATCACATAGATAATCAACAATGATATTATCAATATCAGACCCTCCTAGATGAGTATCACCACCTGTTGCTTTTACTTCGAAAATACCACCATCAAGCGTAAGAATAGAAACATCATGAGTACCTCCCCCGCAATCAAATACAAGAATATTACGCTCCTTTTTATCATCAGTTTTATCCAAACCATAAGCAATAGCGGCGGCCGTAGGCTCATTAATAATACGAAGAACCTCGAGTCCCGCAATAGTTCCCGCATCTTTAGTTGCCTGTCTTTGCGAATCATTGAAATAAGCAGGTACAGTAATGACAACTTTTTTCAAAGGATGACCGAGAAACGATTCGGTAGTTTCTTTAAGACGTTGAATAACCATTGCAGAAATTTCTTCAGGATGGAAACTCTTTTCCTCTTTCTTATACTTAACATTAATTAGAGGTTTATTATTTGAATCGCCAGTAACATTAAAAGACCATAGTTTAATATCATCCTGAACCACGCTGTCGCTAAACTTCCTACCAATCAAACGTTTAGTATCATAAACAGTATTCTTAGGATTCATAGTAGATTGATTTTTTGCTGCATCACCCACGAGTTTTTCTTCATCGCTAAATGATACATAAGAAGGAATGATACGAGAACCTGTTTGAGTATCTGGAATAATCTCAACTCTATCATTTATCCAGATAGCGGCACAACTTGTAGTAGTACCAATATCAAAACCTGCGGCAATATCTTTGCTATCTGTCATTATACCTTTTATTCTTTTTTCTTATACATATATTATATGTAAAATCTTTATATATTTTTATAAAATAAATATTACTATATCACATTAAATACAAATAATGTAATAATGTAGCAAAAATATGACGAATTTATAAATATAAAACGAAGAAAATATATTGTGGTTTATGGGATATAATACTATAAATAATAATAAAATAATAATATAAAGAGTATTTTAAAGTATGATAGTAGATTTAAATAATACTTCAGAATATGAAAAACAAATAATACATTTAGATTCGGCAAATGGTATATATAATGACGCTAACACATTTGATTTTTATATAAAATTTGAAAATCCTATAAGAAATATATCAAGTGTAAAGATAATTGAAGCGTCTATTGTATTAAATACTAAAAATAGTAATAGAACTTTAAATTTTGATGATATATTTTATATCGAATTGAATAATTATGATAGAATTTTTTATTATAAAAATACAGCAACAACATTTAATACACATAAATATTTTGAAGCAATATCATATAATCACGCAGATTATCATACAAATGCTTTAAGTAGATTTAGAAATTTTTATTCATTAGCAAGTTCTAATTGGACGGACCCTACAATATACACATTAAATCCTATAGAACAAAATTGTACAAGATTTACTATAAAAATACGCGATAAGAATTTTAATATATTAAATAAATTTGTAGACGAATTTTTTAAATTATCTATTTGTGTATATACTATTAAAAAAAATATATATGGATAATGATATATTATATTATAAATAATTACATATAAAATGCGTTTAAATATTTTAAACAATTATAAAACAGTTTATTATAATTTTCTTGTATCATTTTATTTGTGCTTAAATTGTATATTGCCATATTATGATGATGTTATTATTAGTATGCAAAGTCAGGCTATTAAACTTCTCATAGATAATGATAACTTAAATATGAAAAAAATTAAAAAAATAAGAATGGTCGAATTCATAGATACTCTTAAAAAAAGTGATAAGATTATCCTTGACAATGAAAAAAATATAATTATTGTTGATTATAATATTTATGAATGTAGCGATAGTAATAGCGTAGAAGATAATAGCGAACCTGATAAAGACCCGTATGAATTATCAATAACAGAAAATACAAATAATGATAATTTTAGTATTAGACCAAATGGTCCTGACAAAGATGTTGAACATGTCTGTAATAAAGAATCAAAATTATCTGTAAATGCTGTTAATACCCAGATAAACTACGCGGATTATGATAGTAGCATTAATGATTCTGAAAGTACTATAGATTCAGAGACATGTTCTGATATAGACAATGATATCGATGATAGTATTAAAAAAATATTTCATAAAATGGAATATGATAAAAATAAAGAAGATTAACTAAGAATAAATTATATGTATTCAAGTGTTAAGCGTTTATTCCAAATATTTTTTAATTCGTCTTCGTAATCAATATCGCCGAAACAATTTTTTTTCAATCTTTCATTTATATTATTTTTAACATTACTTATTATATTATTTTCGTATTGATTAATGTAATAGATATTCTCATCTGCTTCAGAGTTATTGTTATAATATATTTTATTTTTAATATAATTATAATATAGGAAATAAAGACACGTATCTATACTTCCTAAGATATAATTATTTTTAACGGTTGTTGAAAAACATTGATTTTTAATTTCAATAATTCTCACAATATTAAAGTGCTGTTTAGTAGACTTATTTATAATTTTAATATTATATTCTTTATATAAATTATATGAATTAATACCTTTCCTTAATACTTTAATATCATATTCACTTTTATTAATATTAAGTATATTTTTAATATCATTATAAGATTCTATAATATTTTTTACTAATATAGTAATATATATAGAATTTTCTGTCAAACGATAGCAACAATATGAACAATCATTATATATTTTAATAGAATAACTATCTATTATAGGTATTTTATTACTTTTGATATACTCTAGTAAAACCTTAACAATACTTGAATACTCTTTCTTAATAGGAATACATTTTAAAATTTCTACGCTCTTTTCTGTCGGATAAAATTTATTAATAAGTTCTAATCTATTATATAGTTTTTCCCATCTAAAACCCGATTGTATAGGTCTTGCTAATTCAAAATATAAGTTCTGTTTAACAATTTCTATAGGTATAATTTTATACTTATCTTTGTAATATTTCAAAGATTTTTGACTGTTTTTAATATAATTCAATAAAATATCATATATATCAGATTCAATAAAAGTAATGTCGAAAAATTGTTTTCCAAATACAGAAATCTTATAAGTATTATTATGAATAGCCTTTTTAATTTTGATATATTTATATCCTGATTTCTTAATTAAATTAGCAAGTTCATAAGCATCTTCTACAGGATTTTTAGAATAACAATCGTAATCGTTAATAGTATACTCTTTATAAAAGCGATGTTTTTTAGGTAATAATAAATTAATTACAAGACCACCATATAATATAAGGTTTTTCTTTATAATAAATTTAGATATAAGTTTAATAACATTATTAAATTCGCTATATAACTCTTTTAGTTTTTTAACTTCAATATCTTTAATAATCTTATTGATAGTTAATGAAGACATTACAATCTATTTTTAATAAATATATTAAAAAAAATACTAATTCATAACTACCGTTTCCGCAATTTTTTTAGGCTTTGCTGATTTAGCGGGTTTTTTCTTATTTTTATAAGGAACTTCGTCTTCCAACATTTTGCGATTTAAATAAACTTTATTACCTTTCTTGTTAATATAAAACTTCCCTTTCTTCGGTCCTGTATAAACTTTAGTGCTTCCGCCATCTAAACTTAAATACATTATTATTTTTAATATCTATATATAATAAACATTTTATTTTACATCTTCATATTCTCTATATACAAATTTTGGCATTATACTACCTATTTGTGTATTTTCAATGGCCTCTCGCAAATCTGTTCCATCGGCATTTAAATAAATAGGATTAACTATTTGTTTAGTTCCATAAGAACATACATTTGGTCTATATTGAGAAGGGCCCATATAATGTTGTTTGTAATTTATAGGTTCATATATTCTCGTTGGAACTATCTGTTCTTCTTGTGTATCATCCGTATAACTATATTCTACATTTCCACTATTTTCTAATGTAGAGTAAAGATCATCTGTTGAATATACAGGAGCATTTATATTATTGATATTTGAACTACTGTCAATTCTTGTATTTATAGCATTCATATTATTAGGTCTATTCATTGCGTAGTTAGAAGAATTTGTATTATTATATAAGTTCGATGTATTTGAATATAATATATTTGAACTTCTCGAAGTTATAGAAGTACCAGAACCTGAAAATCCAGGAATATTTAAAGAAACAGTAGGATCAGAAGGATTAAATGCTATCGACGAATATCTATTATTAGGATTATTAGGATTATTAGGATTATTAGGATTATTAGGATTATTAGGATTATTAGGATTATTAGGATTATTAGGATTATTAGGTTTAATAGAAGTATTATATGGTGTAGATGTATTTTTATCTTGTAATGTTATATTAATATTAAATACAGGTTCGCTATTTTTCATAATGTCAGAAATATGTTTTTGACTATTTAAATTAGTATCTTGACTATTTGCGGATTCAGGGTTATTTTTTGAAGCATCTGTTGCGAGTGCTACAGGCGTCGATAAAGCTTCGCGTTTTAATAATTCGCGTCTTTTTAATTCGTTTGCTATTAAACGCAACTCGTATAATATAAAATTATTATCAAAAAGTTCTAATAATTTTTCATCATTTATGATGTATTCTCTCAAAATGTCTCTTTCAAAATTAGGATAATTATCATGCATCAACATTGCTTTAAATAAATAATCATTAAATTGTAAATGTATATAAGATTGTTTTAAAGGAATTCTCATTTTATCGTGAGGCATTTTATTAAAATGATTTTTATAGATAACTATTAAATTATCAATTATATTCTTTTCGGATATATTCGAAACAAGCGATGGGTCTATGTCATTTGACTGCATTTTAACTATCATTTTATATTCACTTGTATTATAAAGTTTAAGTTTTAATTTTTCTTCATTACTATTTTTTTCATAAAATTCTTGAAGATTTAATACTATTTCTCTCGGTTTTGGTTGTCTCCCTAATATATTCTTATAGATATCTATAATAACAAACTGATTTATAGTTTTTTCTGCCTGATATTTAGGATCATTATTGTATTTCTCTGAAATAGTTGGCAGATAATTATCTTCAATTGGTTCTAAAATAGATTTATAACTATTATCATTACTTTGTCTATAATTAAAAGTTTCTGTATTAAAATGTAATTCATTATTTGACACACCTTTATTATTATATATTTCAGTATTGAAATAATCTTCGTTTTTCATATTATGTGTTTTTATTGGTGTGGATTTTAAGAATGAATTATCAAAACCGCTTGTTAATATCTTTTCTATGTTAATATCTGAAAAAGCCCCATCTATCTTAACTATATTATGTTTATAATAAGGTTGATATATGTGTTTATCGTCACCGACTATTATATATGAATCATATGTTAATGGCGTACTTGATTTAATATTGTTGTATTGTGCTTGTGTAAATGATATAATATTTTCACCATCAATAGTTTCATATTTTTTAGTTTTTTCAATATCTTTTGCTTTAATATCTATGGCATTTTTAAGTTTATCATTCTTAATTTCTTTATAATAACTTGTTACATATCTCTCAGTTTTAATTCCTAAATCTCTCCACATTAATCCGATATCTTTATTATCCGTTGAAATATTATAAGGTTTAAAGAATCTACCATCAACATCAATATAACTATCGTAAGTTATATTTTTAATTCCTAATGAATCTAATTCGTCTTTATCGATGATTATAGGAGAAACCCATTTATAATTCAATAAAATATAAAGTTTTTCATTATTAATTTTGTTTCCATTAGGTTCTACGTTTCCTAGATATAACCACTTTAATCCTATCTTTTCCTCTACTGCGAACGGCTCGATATAATAATTATATAACATTGCTTTTATTTTATCATTAAAATATAGTATTAGAATAATTATAGAAATTATCAATATTATTATAAAGTAATTAAATAATTCCATTGCTATCTATAATAAATAGAAATAAAAACCTTTTTATATATCTAAGAGATATTTTATATTTATTATAATAATTAATTTTACATATTATGATATAAGATTTTAACACTATTTATATATAATATTATGGATTTTTCTAAAAGAATCAAGAAAAGGAAGTTGATGGAAAAAAACGAAGGGTCGGGCGATGAAACAAGTAATGATACTGAAATATATATAAATAATAATCATATCTATTTCTCCGGAGATATTACGTCAAAATCTTCGTTTTTGCTCTGTAAAAACATTAGAATGTTGGAGAGCGAACTTATGATTGAAGAAGTTGAAAAGAATATTAAAAACGAAATGTTTTTGCATATTACAACAGATGGAGGTTGTATATCCTCGGCATTTTCTATTATTGATTGTATGGAAAATTCGCGTATTCCTGTAAATACGGTTATTGATGGTAGCGTATCTTCGGCAGGAACACTTATTAGTATTCATGGTAAAAAGCGATTTGTTTGTAAAAATTCGTATGTATTGATTCACGAATTACGGTCGGGTTGTTGGGGTAAATTGGCTTATATTGATGATACTTATAAAAATTGTATTAAAATTCAAGAACATATCAATAACTTTTATCTAACAAAAACTAAAATTAATAAAAAAATGCTAAAAGATCTACTAGTCAAAGATCTTCAATTTAATGCCGATGAATGTATTAATATGGGAGTTGCTGATAGTATTTATGTAAGATAAATAATAATATTCTTTTTATATAATAGATTTCTAAAAAATATGAATAATCTGTTTAAGACTGAAATATATATACATATGATTATTGTATTCGTTTTAATGCTTTATGCGTTAACTACAAGTATATATATATTATTTAATGATGATTATAATATTTTTATTCGCATTTTATCAATAATAATAATATCTATAATTATATTTTTATCATTAAAAAAAGAAACTTTCTTACCATTTTTAGGATTAACATTTTTACCTAATACATTAATATGTGATCCCAAATATCCTCAAGGTGCTAATTTAAATTATTCAATAGATATGTCAGAATATGATGAAGGAACAAAGATAATTTATTGGGCTGCTAATAATACAGATAATTCAAAAATAATAGAAGACCCTTTCGAAGCATACAAAAACTTTAATAATATAGGCGTATCCGTAGTAAAGAACGGAAAGGCAGAGGTTCGTTTATATTGTCCGGATAAATACAAAGTTAAAAAAATATTCAATAAAATTTTAGAAAGACACTTTCATTACAGAATTATATTTAAAGATAGTGGTTTCTTAAGTCCTGTAATGACAATAAATATTAAATGTTAAATTATGCTAATATAATATTATAGTCATAATATTTACAAAGTATTTTAGAATATTCATCGGCAATATGTGATTCTAAATTACTATATGTATTATAGTTATGGTAAATTGCTATAATAATGCTCAATTGTTTGTAATTCTCTATAATTCTGTCCATAATTTTATCTTTAATATCTTCATCATTAATTACAATTTTTATTATATTCAATATAATATTATTATAAGCATTTAATATTATATTATCAAATGGTTTATATAATAAAAATAAATGCTTATTATTTATAGCATTATACAATTGTATATCATAAAAATCTATTTTCTTTTTCTTAATATCTTTAATAATATTTTTATACCAATATTTACACACTATTAGATTTTTATAATTGCTAGAAATTTTTATAAAAGTAAAATATAAATCATTATTAATCATTTATATTATCTATATTATATCTGTTATATATTTATGTATTACATTTTTATCAACAGAAATAATATTTTTATTATCATAATAACTTATATATGAAGCCCAAATACTATCCATATCTTCTTTTTTATTTGATATTATTATATTTTTAAACATTGACATCAATATAAAATTGGTTTCATAACTGTGTTTTTCATTACTATCTAAATAATAAAATGTATATATTGAAGATTCATTAATATCTGTTAGAATTATTTTAGCCCATCCTATATCATCAGTTATAACAGCAATTTTGTTTATATTTTTCTCTTCCATAATACTTAGGGCATTAAAGTAATAATCATAATCTATATCAGTATCTTTTAATATATGCAACAATACAATATCATCGTCAGTTGTATTATTACCAAAAAAATCTAGAATATATCTATATTTATAATATGCCGAATACATCAAATTTTCATTCGAATATACTAATTTAATTATTTTATCTTTAATAAAATCGTCAATATACGTAAAAGTTTTTGCTTTATTGTTAGAAGATGTATCACATATCTCTATATTTTCTACACTATAACATATGTCTTCTATATCAATATCATTTATAGATTTTCTTTGAAAAACAATTTTATCATATTTATCATCTTCAAGTATATTAAATAATCCATCAAATAATGTATCTTTATATATTTTATTTCCTTTTCTAAATACAATCTTCCTATTAATATTTTTTTCTTTAGATTTATTCAAAATATTTATTAAATATGCTATATTAAATAGTTGACAACCAATATTCTCATTATTTTCAATAGATATATAGCAAGATTGCCGTAATGACTTTTTCATTTATTATATTAATATTAAATAATCTTTAAGCATTTGATATATATAATATTTAATAGGATTATAGATAGTTATAGATGAATTTATAGGCTTAATAAACTACATATATTTATATATATTTATAAAAATGAATAGAATAATTTGAGTACATAACTTTATTTTTTTAGAAATTTCTAAAAAACTTTTAAAATATTAGAAAATAAAAAGTTATGTACTCAAATTATATTTTAAAAAATTAGAAGTCTTTTTATTGTAAATAATAAAATAATTTAATACATCTATATAAGAAGGGAATAAATAATATAATATAATATAATATATAAGTATATTATAATAATATAATAAAAATATGAAAAGACTTTTCATTTCTATATATGTAGTTATTGTAAACCTCTTTAATACATCATTAATCAATTCATATCCGATAAATATAGGTCCGCATAATATATATAAATATGAAAATTATAATAGTAGAAATGTATGTCTGTTAAATTATAATAATGTTTATACATCATTTTATAAATGGTCTAAGGATAACAAAGAATCACAGGAAAAAATAATAAATGATACTATATGGCTAAATAAAAACAGATTCTCAGCACCCAATATCGTTTTAGGAGTATATAATAGCAATGCAGATTTAAATTATATATGTTTATTAAGAAAATTGGCAAATGGTCGTTTTAAAATATTAAATATTTTTGCGAATCCAAATAACGGTCTTGAAGATGATACATTATTATTTGAAAACATATTAGGTTTTTGTAATGAAAATAAATATTCATTAAATATTGATAAATTAAAAGAAATAGATAATAGCAAATATTATCTTACATACCTATATTCATATAATTGATCTTAGATATTAACACTTTTATGATGTTATTCATATTAATGACATCACAATGTCTATTATCACAGCATTTATATCACTAAACCGCTTATAATATGGTGATAAAACTTAATACATCTTAACATAGTTGTTATCATTATCACTATACAATACTAAATTGAGTATTTTCATATTTATATTATAAATAATAATTACCCTTATATATTCTAACTATATTTGCTGTTATCGCTTCCATCGAAGTTCCCATTTTTAATACAATGCGCATAGGAAACTGATTAAACAGAGGACATACAACGTCCTGTTTTGGGATTTAGAACCTTACCTTCAGGACATTTCTAAGACACCTTTTTAACTTCTTGAGGCATATTGGCCTTCAAAAAGTTCTCCTTTTTAATACAACGTCCTGTTTTAGGATTTAGAACCTTACCTTCGGGACATTTCTTAGACACCTTTTTAACTTCTTGAGGCATATTGGCCTTCAAAAAGTTCTCCTTCTTAATACAACGTCCTGTTTTAGGATTTAGAACCTTACCTTCGGGACATTTCTTAGACACCTTTTTAACTTCTGGAGGCATATTGGCCTTCAAAAAGTTCTCCTTCTTAATACAACGTCCTGTTTTAGGATTTAGAACCTTACCTTCAGGACATTTCTTATACACATTTTTAACTTATT
>Ga0315903_10009399_pt1 | contig 11824 bp, 12 predicted proteins | sample LakEriMetagenome_7_FD_203524 | JGI IMG/M metagenome (GOLD analysis project Ga0315903, IMG submission 203524) | Freshwater fungal communities from buoy surface, Lake Erie, Ohio, United States - Buoy 2 MA119 | ecosystem: Environmental > Aquatic > Freshwater > Lake | place: USA: Lake Erie, Ohio...
CCCAAATCGTGGCCCACACCAGCCCCCCGACACTCCCAAATGCCGCAGAGTAACGCACCCACGGCCTAATCGCGACCCGCTTTAATGGGAGGAGCCCAAATGCAAATATAAGGACGAGCGAGACGCCCGCCACCAGCATTCCCGTCCGCGAGCCCGTGATCAGCACCAGCGGCACGGCGACTAGACACATAAAGGCACCCACAAATGTCTCGACCTTGCGCGGCAAGCCCATCCCGACGCCGGCACTGACTGCGACCGCCGCCATCGGAAAAATGAGCGCCAGAAGCGCCGCCTGATGGTTTCGGTTAACGAACAGACCCGCGACGTCTTGCGACGCCTGGCGAGAATAGAGCAAAATATCTGCGCCCGTCGCATGCAAAAGCCCGAAAGCGGCGCTCGTGAATGAGAGCAGCAAGACGACGCCCAGAGCACGCCTCTGCCGCAGGCCGTCAAACTGGGAGGCCAAGACTAGCACGGCAAGGGGAACCGATAGCGACAGCAATGCATTCATAGTCGCCTCTGGCGACATCGACAGGGGTCGAGACATTTGGCCGAGGCCGACGGCCTTGTCGATTTCCAGTATGACCTGCCGCCCAGGCAAGTTGCTCCACCAGTGGTAGGGAAGCGGCACCAAGTGTGCCGCCGTCAGCGACGCGGCCAAGCCAAATATGAGCCAGACCGGCCAAAACTGTCGAATATGTTGGAGCCTAAGAGACCAAAGGCCAATCGCCGCGACGACAAAGGCGAGCGGACGCAGAAGGACGAGGTGTGGCTCGTCGGACCAGCTGCTGCCGCCCGCAAAGAAGACGGCCAGCATGAACATACAAAACAATATAAAGGGAATGTCTAGGGAGCGGTTCCCCCGAGGGGCTTTTGTATCAGACATCTGCATAGCCCAATTTTAGAACGCCTAACGGGCGGGAACAATAATAAAGTGATAAAAAAAGGGGCGTTGAACGCCCCTTTTTCTTATCAGCGGTTAGCTGAAATTACTTGCTGTCGCTACCGTCGGAAGCGATAACGATGCCACCCACAACCGCAACAGCGGCGAGTACAGCGATAAGCGTACCAGATGCAGCCTTAGTCTTGCCAGACTTTGCAGCAGCACGTACCGGCTTAACTGAAGCCGACTTAACCGAAAGCGAACCAGCGGCCGTGGCAGCGGAAGCAACCGAAGGGGCCATCAGAGCAACTACGGCCAGCGCAGAAATGATCTTCTTCATAATAAACTCCAATTGTGAGATGTGTGTTTTATACATCACCTCTCTTCATATAGATGCGATTCGTCACGAATGTCAACGGAGATTGGAGTTTTTGAGATATTTATCCACAATCCCCCCCCCGCCATTCTCAAGGGGCCTTTATATTAAACTCAAACTAAACTAGAGGGACTTTTAACTAAAGATTTTGACGCATCTCGGTGCGGCCTCCATCTAACAAATGGGATGTAAGACTTGGACTTTGAAGACGACAAGCGGAGATTTTTGCGGATCCTGGACAACCTTTACGGCCGAATGTTCCGCTGCCCACGCGGCAAGCACAAGCGCAGCAGCAGCCACATTCGCAAGACTGGCGACCAATATACCTCGCGCTGCCGCAGCTGCCGCAAGCCAATGGTGCGCCTCTCCAAGCGCAACTGGGCGCTCGACAACCGCCGCGCTTAGGCATGCGACCCTGGGCGCTTTGCATCCTCGTTGTACTCTCGACGCCCGCCACGAGTGTCAGCAGCCACGCCAAAGTTAGTGCCGACACGCAGGCCAGCCTGCTGGCACTTCAGAGAGACGACCAGCGCGTCGCAGACACCGCCTGGCGCATCGCCGCACGCAATGCGGACAGCTGCACCAAGATCTGGGCCGCACTCGGCGTCAGCCTACAACATGTCAGCCAATATGCGCCCGCCTATCGCGCGGCGGCTAAGGCGGCATTCGGGCTAGACGACGCCTACCCCTCAATCCTCGCGGTATCCGACGGCTCGCCGGCATCCGCCGAAGGCCTCAAGCCAAACGACACATTGCGCACAGTCAATGGCGCAGACCTCGCCAGCACAAGTGGCAAGCAAACAACCGCAGCAAGCTATGACGCAGTGTCGGCCGCCATGGCGGTGCTAGAGGCCCTGCCCGAACAAAAGGCGGCTGTGCTGTCCATCGAGCGCGGTGGCCAGAGGCTCGACGTCAGTGTGACGCCCCAAAATGTCTGCCGCTCCCGCGTAGAGCTGGCCCCCGGCAACTCAATCAACGCAAATGCAAATGGCCTCGTCGCACAAATTTCAGGGCGCCTCGTCGACTGGGTCCAAAGCGACGACGAACTGGCACTCGTCATCGCGCATGAGATAGCCCACAATCTAATGGGTCACCCAAAGACGCTCAGCGAAAAATCTGCACTTTCGGGCCTCGCGACAAGCCTCGGCCTTTCGGGCAAGGCGCAGCGCCAAATGGAGCTGGACGCAGACCGCATGGGCATAATAATGGCTGCCGGTGCCGGCTATAATTACAAAATCGCGCCCGACTTTTGGGCAAGGCTAAATTCCAACGCCCCGCTCGCCGCATTTCTGGCGACATCACACCCCACGACGCGGGCGCGCCGCGAAAATGCGCAGCGGGTTGTGGACGAGTTGAATTCGAAAGACCTTCAAACGCAAAAAGATTAGTGAAAAATTTAGTCGCGTAGAAGGGGCAGCAGTTCCACACCGTCACATTCCGGGGTGACCGCTGTGGTTTCAGGGGGTAAAATTGGTTTTCTTGAGGCGAGCATGTCGGTTGCACTCGCACGGGAAGATATGGCAAGTGAAGCTCGCGTCGTAATTGAGCGCGCCCTGCATCGGAGTTAGGCAATTGAAAGTTTTTGTGACTGGCGGCGCCGGCTATATCGGCACGCACACGGTGCTGGAACTCCTGCGCGACGGGCACGAGGTTTGCGTGAGCGACAATTATCGCAACAGCTCGCCCGTGGCGCTGGACCGGGTTCGCCGCCTCGCCAATGCCGACTTTATGCAGTGCGATATCGACATTCGAGACCAAGACACTCTGACCCAGGCACTTGCCGACTTTCAGCCCGACGCCGTCATACACTTTGCAGGCCTGAAGGCGGTGGGCGAATCAAGTGAGATCCCAATCGACTATTACGACAATAACGTGGTGGGCTCGCTGCGGCTGCTCGCCGCCATGGATGCGGCGGGGTGCACGAGGATTGTGTTTTCGTCCTCTGCCACGGTCTACGGCGAGCCGCAGTATCTTCCCTACGACGAACTGCACCCGCTGGCTCCCACCAACCCCTATGGCCGCACAAAACTTATGGTCGAGGAGATCATCAGGGACTGGTGCCGCTCAAAACCTCAAAACTCGGCGGCATTGCTGCGCTACTTCAACCCCGTCGGCGCACATGCCTCGGGCGACATTGGCGAGGATCCGCGCGGGACGCCCAATAACCTCATGCCCTTTGTGGCCCAAGTGGCAGTCGGACGCAGGCCGCACCTCAGCGTATTTGGGAATGACTATGTCACGGCCGACGGGACTGGCGAGCGCGACTATATTCACGTTGTCGACCTCGCCCGTGCCCACCTCGCGGCAATTGACTACGCGTCGAAGCATCAGGGATGTGAGGCATTCAATATCGGCACGGGCTCGGCTTATTCCGTCCTGCAAATCGTGGGCGCCTTTGAGAGGGCCTCGGGCCGCGCAGTCCCCTACCAAGTCTCAGAGCGTCGCGCGGGCGACATCGCCACCAGCGTCGCGCGCGTCGATAAGGCGCGCGACACGCTTGGCTGGACGTCAGGCCATACGCTTGATGACATCTGCCAGTCGAGTTGGAATTGGCAGTCCCGCAACCCCGAGGGCTATGGAGGAGGCGGGGCGTAAATTGGACGCACGCCTTTGCGTCACATCAACGAACGCACCTCACTGCACCTCCAAAAACCAACGCTCTGTGCCCTCTAGGCCGATGGCCGTCAGCCGGCCCGAGGCGTAGGCGCCCGTATCGATGCCGACGCGTCCCGCCCTCACGTCGGGTGCGTCGGTGATTGTGTGGCCGTGCACGACGCACATCGGGTCTTGTGACACGTGGCTCAGAAACGGTTCGCGTATCCAGCGTAAATCAGCGGGCGCCTGGCTGTCGAGGTCGACGCCGGGCCGAATGCCGGCGTGCACGAATATATAGTCGCCAATGACAATCATGTCCTCAAAGCCGCGCATGAAGTCGAGGTCTTCGGAAGGAATGCGCGCCGCCATGGCCGCCTGCAACTCCTCGACCGTCATCTCCAGATATTCGTCGCGCGTGACGCCGTAGGAGAGGATGGTCTCCTTTCCGCCGAAGCGGATGAATTGGCGCAGGACGCCTTCATCTTCAAACGACTTCAGAAACATTTCTTCGTGGTTGCCAAACAGGATGCGCACGGCCCGCCTCTGGCTCCAGTCGCGCGCGGCTTCAATCACGCCGCGGCTGTCGGGGCCGCGATCCACCAAGTCGCCCAGCAAAATAATGGTCGTCTCAGACGCACCCCGCGCGCGGTCGTCCGCCTCAATGGCGGAGATCAGGTCCCCAAAGAGGTCGGCGCAACCGTGAATGTCGCCGACCGCATAGACGCGCTGCCCATCGGGGACGCGCGTAGTCGGGCGCTGGGGCGTAGGGGAAAGCAATTTCTGGAAGAAGTTTCGCATAAGTGGCTGCCGATATAGACGCATTTGCGTTTCCGACAAGGTGCGCAGGGGGCAGATGAGGCTACATACTGGCGGGAGCGTGGCTTGGGGTCAGCGAACCTCAGCGCGTGGTGGAGCGGACTATCTCAGATGTTCTATCTACTCGCATAGGTCTTCTATGACCTTGGCCGCCTTGTCCGTCAGCATGTAAGACACGCGGCGTCGGTCACCGTCGAAGGACGCCTTTGTGATGATCTCGGCAGCCATCAGCTTGCGAATATACTCGTGAATGGTGACGTGGGAATATTTTGACCCATTACACAACTCTTGAAGCTTGCGGCCGTTGCTGTCCTGCAGGAAAAACAGGATCTCTGCCTCACAAGTCATTATGCGGATGCGCAGGTCGTCCTCTATGGTTCTAAGACGTTCAAAATGACCCATTAAAGTAAGCTTTTTGCCTATTTGTTTGTTTTTTATACAGTAGCGGATGTGGCCAGTCTGTTTAAAATACAACGAAGGTTTTTTTAGTTAAGTATTCATATTTAATCCCCCCCCCTCCCCCCGCGGGCCAACTTTATAGGGGCGGAAATACCTGCCTTCGGAGCGGAGTGGCGAGATAATAAATCGTTTAAATAAATAAATTTAAGTTAAAGCAGTGGGCTTTTTTTCCTACGCAGAGATATGTTTTCCATTGTAAAAAGATTTTTTGGTTGTCGAAAGGGTCGCCACGAGCGTGACAAACGTCGCGCGCGGCACAATGGCGACACATTTACTGCGCCCTGTCGGCACTGCGGGGCGCGCCTCATTAAAAATAATCGCGGGCTTTGGGTGGAGAGCCCCGCCGCACCCAACGCTTAGATTTCGGCGGCCCCACCCCCTAACCGCCGGACACGCCCCCCGGTGCGCCCTCGCGCATCGGGGCAATGGCGAGAGACACGCCGAGGTGCGCGCCGCGCGCGTAATCTGCAACAAGTGCCTTAGTTAATGCGCCTGCATTGGTCCTGCATTCCAATGCTCATGAGGCCACCCTTGAATTGCCCAAGAATATCACTGCCTGGCGTCGATAATATTACGCGCGCCCACGTCCCACTTGCGCGCTATTAACATCCGTGGCAGTAAGCCTTAACCGCGCAATTAAACAGGAAATAAGCCCATGGCCCTTGCCCATAGCGAAGCTGCGAACCCGCATTGGGTGCCGCGCACGAAAATTGGTGACCTTTCCCATATACCCGGTGAAAATGGTCCACCGATCATTGGCACGACTTTTCGCGTATTGCGCGATCCACCCGCTTATGGCGCGCGCATGGTCAAAACCTATGGCAAGGTATTCCGCACCAACGCCTTTGGTAATCCGACGGTGTCGCTGGTCGGGGCAGAGGCCAATGAGCTGTTGCTGTTTGACCGCGAGAAACTGTTTTCGTCGGAACAAGGCTGGGGCCCAGTTCTGAACCTTTTGTTCCCGCGCGGATTGATGTTGATGGATTTTGACCATCACCGCATGGATCGCCGCGCATTGGGCATCGCGTTCAAGCCGGAACCGATGCGCGCCTATACGCGGGACATGAACCGCATCTTTGCCGAGCAGTTGAAGGACTGGCGCGGCGATATGTTGTTCTATCCCGCCATCAAGCAACTGACGCTCGATGTCGCGGCGAGCAGCTTCTTAGGCATTCCGCTGGGGCCAGAGGCAGACAAGATTAATAAGGCCTTTGTCGACATGGTGCAGGCCTCGGTCGCGCCTATTCGGGCGCCGTTACCTTTCACGCCGATGGGTAAGGGCGTTGCCGGACGTAAATATCTTATCGATTATTTCGGTCCGCAAATCGCCGAACGCCGCCGCAATGAAAACCGCCAAGATATGTTCAGCCAGTTCTGCCGGTCAAAGCGTGAGGACGGCGAATATATGTCCGACGGCGAGCTGATCGACCACATGAACTTCCTGATGATGGCCGCGCATGACACGATTACGTCTTCGGTGACATCGATGATCTGGTATCTCGCAAAGCATCCCGAATGGCAGCAAAAATTGCGCGAAGAGTGCCTCGCCATTGCGCCTGCCGGATCGGACATCGCCTTTGCCGATCTCGATAAGTTCGAGCTGACCGAATATGCGTTTAAAGAATCGCTGCGCCTGATTGCGCCTGTGCCATCAATCCCGCGCCGTGCGCTGCGTGATTTTGAATTTATGGGCTATCACATCCCCAAGGGCACGTCGGTGAGCATTAGCCCGTCTTACGTGCACATGATGGAAGAATATTGGCCAAATCCGCATGAATTTGACCCGATGCGCTTCACCGCCGACAAGGTGAAGGCGCGGCATAAATATGCGTGGGTGCCCTTTGGCGGCGGCGCGCATATGTGCCTTGGCCTGCACTTTGCGTATATGCAGACGAAGCTTTTCATGCACCACTTGCTGACGTCGGTTAGGGTCGAAATTGCCGATGGCTATGCGCCCGATTGGCAGGCTTGGCCAATCCCCAAGCCCAAGGATGGGCTGAAGGTCCGGTTCACGCCTCTATAATGCGGGATTGCCAGCGGCGCCTGGCGCACTAAAGCTGCGCGCTGCACGCATGGCCTATTCAGAACAGACAGATTGGAGCCGTGACGACCTACGGCGGCGGGGGCTCGGCCTTGCGATTGCCTTACTGCTTGAGGTCATCATTATATTGGCGATACTCAGCCTCAGCATGCGCGCGGGCGGCCCCGCGGCAGGAAAAAACAGCCTCAGCACCTTCTCGCTTGAGGCTGAGTCCGCGTCGTCCGCGGAAAAGAGCGAAAACCAAACACCCGTCTCCAAAGAGCAGAAAAGCACCGCCACGCCGCCGATCCCGAAACCATTGCTTCCACCCGTCAACCCGGTCCAGGCACCACCGCCCAATCCCGATTTAATCAAACTCAGTAAGTCGGACTTTGACGCGTTGGACCTGTCAAAATTGCCAGCGAGCGGCGGGGCGGGGGCGGGCGAAAGTAAGGGCAGTGGTCAAGGCGCGAAGGGCATGATGGGCCCCGGCCTTGGCCCCGGCGGGGCGCAGCTGTATCCCGTGGCGTGGCTGCGCGAACCGTATGACAGCGAACTTACGCCTTATCTCGCTACGGTCAAACGCATCCCACCCGGCGCATCGGCGGAAATCGCGTGCCGCATGATCGAACGTAATCGTGTGGAAAATTGCCAGATCATCGGCGAAAACCCGCGCGGGACAGGCCTCGCCAAGGCATTGCGCCTCGCCGCCTGGCAGTTTTTGGTAAAGCCCCCGCGCATCGACAACAAACCGCAATTGGGCGTGTGGGTGCGGATCCGCTTTGATTTTGGCGTGCGGGCCGTTGATGGCGTCGAGCCAGCCAGCCAGTGACACATGGCACAGAATATGCCCTTGACAGCATATAACTTCGACTGCATATACGAAGAGGATGGCGTGGGACATTCAGTTTGATGATCTGTTTTTCACCGAGGCGGCGGCATTCGAAACCGCAGTGCGCGCCGAACTTGCTGCCTGCCTGATTTTACTCAGCGAATTTGGCCCCGCGCTGAAACGACCGCATTGCGATACGCTCAAAGGCTCACGCCATGCAAACATGAAAGAATTGCGCTTTGGCGCCGATGACGGCGTCTGGCGCGTAGCTTTTGCATTCGACCCAAAGCGCAGCGCCATCATGCTGATCGCTGGGGATAAATCAGGCGTCAGCGAGAAGCGTTTTTACAAGAAACTGATTGCCACCGCCGACGACCGTTTCGATGCCCACCTAGCATTGCTCAAAAAGAAGAAGTGATAATATGACCCGCCAATTGGACGACTTTCTGAAAACCTTCACCCCCGCCGAGCAGGCCGAAATTCAGACACGTGCGCGCGCGCTGATCGAAGACGAGCTGACCCTGCGCGCGTTGCGTCAGGCACACGACCTGACGCAGGAACGCATGGCCGAATTGCTGGGCGTAAAGCAGGAAAACGTCTCCCGCATGGAACGCCGCGCCGACCTGCTGCTGTCTACGATGTCAAGCTACATCGAGGCGATGGGCGGCAAGCTGAAGCTGGTGGCAGAATTTCCGGAACGCAACCCAGTGGTGATCAAGAATTTGTCCGACATTGCCGTGGGTGAAAAGCGGGTGGGCGCCGATCCGCTTTGATTTCGGGGTGCGGGCGGTTGATGGCGGCGGGGATCCGGCGCAATAATCATCATCCGGAAAACTACCGTCGCCCCAGCGCAGGCTGGGGTCCATCACGTCTGTCAGTCTAGAACGATAAACGCGATAGGCTCCAGCCTACTCTGGAGCGACGATGTGGTTGCGGTAAGGTTATTCGCGGACGAAGGGGGGGTGCAGGCCCCCACACCATCACTTCCGCGAGGCAATCCATCCATCGACTTGCTCTTCGAGCACATCCAGCGGAACGGGTCCCGATTTCAGCACCGTGTCGTGGAACCCGCGTATGTCGAATTTCTTCCCCAGCGCCTTTTGCGCCTTGTCGCGCAGTTCGCTGATTTTCAGGCGGCCAACCATGTACGCCGTCGCCTGACCGGGGTAGATGATGTAACGCTCAATGGCCTTCACGATGCCGCCAGGCGCGTCGGCGCTATTGTCCTCAACATATTTAATCGCCTGTTCGCGGGACCAGCGTTTATGGTGCAGGCCGCTATCAACCACTAAGCGGATCGCGCGGTGCAGTTCCAACTGCAGCCGACCAAAATCGCGCGCCGGATCGGTGTATAGGCCCATGTCCTTCGCCAGCTTCTCGGAATAGAGGCCCCAGCCTTCGGAGTAGGCCGTAACGCCGCCAAATTGGCGGAAGGCGGGTACGTCTTTGAGTTCGGTCTGGATCGCCAGTTGCAAATGATGCCCTGGAACACCTTCATGATAGAATAATGCCTCAACCTCGGTCAGCGGCATGTCGGCCATCTTGTAGAGGTTGGCGTAATAGGTGCCGGGGCGCGAACCATCGGGCCCGGGGCGCTGGTAAAACGCCTTACCCGCAGACTTTTCGCGGAAGGCCTCAACCGGCTTCACGACCAAAGGCGCCTTGGGCAAAACGCCAAACCATTTGGGCAGCAAGGGAGTAACAGCGTCCTGCGCCTTTTGCGTTTCCGAAAGATACAGCGCGCGCCCTTCGGCGGTTTCAGGTGCGTAGAATTTGGGTTCGGTACGCATATAGTTGAAATAGGCCTGCAGATCGCCCTTCACGCCCATCTTTTTCTGGACGACGCGCATTTCTTTATGAATGCGCGCGACCTGTGCGAGGCCCAGATTGTGGATCTGGTCCGGCGTCATATTGGTCGTGGTATAATTCGCCAGACGCTCGGCATAATAGCCTGCGCCATCCTTAAAGCGCCAGACACCGTCGTCGGTTCCGGCGACCTTTTCCTGCGCCGTCATTTCGGATATCAGCGCCTCATAAGCAGGTTTCACAGAAGCGTTCAGCGCCTGTGCCGCGTCCGCGATCAGCAGATCTTTTTCAATTTGGCTGATGTTGAGTTTCGCCACCTTGGCCTTGAAATCCGCATATAATGGGGCGTCAGGACCATCGCCAAAGGGCGCGCCCGTAATAACATTACGCGCGTCATTAATGACATAAGGATAGACCCATTTGGGCGGCATAATGCCCTGCGCCGCGCGCGCCTTGGCTTGGGCGATCGCCTGCATCATGCCAGGGCCAAGGCCATATAAGCGGCTGACATAAGCACGCGCGTCGGACTTAGTGTCGACGCGGTGGATGTTAATGAGGAACGCGGGCAACTGGCTTTGCGCGCCGTTCATCTGGTCAAAGACATAGCCATAGTCATTATATTTAAAGGCCGCTTCGCTGCGTTCCGCGCGCTTTTCAAACAGGCGGAAGGACAAGCGATTTTCGGGCGAAAGCTTGGCAGGGTCAAAACGGGCGCGCATTTCTTTCAGCGCCGAACGTTCGGCGGCCTGCGCGCGCATCTCGCCGGCAGTGGAAAAATCACCCCAGCGCCCATAATCGCTGTCCTTGATACCGCGGTAGGATTTGCCCAGTGGCGAAAGCGCCAATTGCTGCGCATCATATTCTTCGAAAAACGCCTTGATCGCGGCATTTTGGTCGACTTCGACAGCAGCGGTGGCCGGTGCAGGCGCCATGGTCTGGGCCATCGCAGGCGTGGCCAGCTGCACCCATGCAATGGCAAGGGCAGAAATCGCGATTTTATCGATGCGCATTCGAAACTCTCCTGAATATCTGTATCGCAACGTCATATCAGCAGGACGGGTAAGGGGAAGCTATGATTTCATGGCTTGTCGAAACGGCAATGGTGTTTGTCGATGCCGGAGGCATTGGCAGACCGCCTTTTTATTCCCCGATCAACTTCGAAAGACGCGCGATTTCCGCATTTTGCTCTGCGACGTCCTCCATAACGGGTCGCTGCGCCTCGGTCAGAAGCGCCGCAATCCCTGCATCTCGCGCGCCAGCCTCAAAAATCAACCCGTCAAAGTCACGCACAGCGGCCACCGAATCGGCGCGCGTCTTGTCGAGCCGTGACAGCATGAGATGCGCATGCACCCAAAGCTCGCTGCCCGGGGAGCTGCCTGCCGCCTGTACAGCTATGACCTGCACTGCTGCCAATGCGCCTTGGTATGCGCCATGCGCCGTCCTGTGCCGCGCCTGCAGTGCGTCAGCTTTTGCGGCGAATTCACCCGATAACATAGATGGCGTAGCTGCCGATTCGATGGACGCAGATATCGGCGCATCGGCCTCATAACTCCGGCGTTCAAGCGAGGGAAATCCTCCCTCTTTCGTACCGCATGCGGTAAGGATGAGGAGCAGAAGTAACGGCGATACAGGCTTGAAATTCAACATGGGTGACGTCTAAGCCTGCATGAGAGCCCATGCAAGTGCATCTCCATGGCGGCGTAGGCGGCATCATAAGGGCCAAAACGCTGGATTATACGTTGACATAGATATTTGCTTGCACTAGCTGCGCCCATTCTTGCGTGACCCTGTTGAGATTCGTCTTCGCTATGTCACGCGCCCGAGCAACCCGCCCCTATAAGGCGCTAAGCTGTAGAAACGGATGAGTTAAAGCCATGTTCGCAATCGTGCGCACAGGCGGCAAGCAATATCGCGTCGCCGCCGGAGATAAAATCGCAGTTGAAAAACTGTCTGGTGAAGCGGGTGACAAAATCTCGCTTGGTGACATCCTTCTTGCCGGTGACGGTGACAAGGCGCAGGACGTGAACGGCTTGACCG
>Ga0315903_10009400_pt1 | contig 11824 bp, 9 predicted proteins | sample LakEriMetagenome_7_FD_203524 | JGI IMG/M metagenome (GOLD analysis project Ga0315903, IMG submission 203524) | Freshwater fungal communities from buoy surface, Lake Erie, Ohio, United States - Buoy 2 MA119 | ecosystem: Environmental > Aquatic > Freshwater > Lake | place: USA: Lake Erie, Ohio...
ATGCGCTACATCAAAAGCTTAGAGAACAAAGATCTTTCGCTTACTTCTTCAATGATCGCTCTCGGTAGTTGCACCATGAAACTCAACGCAGCTGCTGAGTTAGAGCCTATCAGCTGGAGCGAGTTTGCCAACATCCACCCATTTGCTCCGCAAGACCAAGTGACCGGATATTTAGAAATTATTACTGCTCTCGAAAATTACTTAAGTGAAATCACCGGATTTGCTGCCACTTCTTTGCAACCCAACAGCGGTGCGCAAGGAGAGTATGCCGGATTGTTGGTCATCCGCGCTTATCAAAAAGACATTGGGCAAGGCCACAGAAACATCGCACTTATTCCTGCTTCAGCTCACGGCACCAACCCGGCTAGTGCGGTGATGGCAGGATTGAAAGTGGTGGTGGTGGCCACCGATTCACACGGCAACATTGACTTTGAAGATTTGGTGAAAAAAACTGAAGAACACAAAGATGACTTGAGCTGTTTGATGGTGACTTATCCATCTACGCATGGTGTGTTTGAAAGTAATATCAAAGATGTGTGTGCTTTAATTCACGCCAATGGCGGCCAAGTGTACATGGACGGAGCTAACCTCAATGCGCAAGTGGGCTTGACTTCTCCTGCGCTCATCGGAGCAGACGTTAACCATATCAACTTACATAAAACATTCGCTATTCCTCACGGTGGCGGTGGCCCCGGCATGGGACCAATCTGTGTAGCGGCACACCTAGCACCTTACTTACCGGGCAATCCTATAGTAAACACAGGTGGCGATAAATCTATTCACGCCATTTCTGCTGCACCTTTTGGTAGTGCCTCAATTCTTTTGATTAGCTATGGCTACATCCGCATGTTAGGCGCACAAGGTGTAACCGATGCCACTAAGTACGCCATCTTCAATGCCAACTACATGAAAGTGCGCTTGGAAGAATGTTATGATGTACTTTACGTGGGCAAAGAGCATGGTCGCGTGGCGCATGAATTGATACTTGATTTCCGAGCGTTTAAACACACTGTAGGTGTAGAGGTAGAAGACGTGGCGAAGCGATTAATGGACTATGGTTTCCACGCACCCACGGTTTCTTTCCCTGTAGCCGGCACCTTGATGATTGAACCTACCGAAAGTGAAGACAAAGCCGAGATTGATCGCTTCTGCGATGCCTTGATTGCTATTCGCGGAGAAATCAGAGCGATTGAAAACAAGGAAATAGACGCTACCAACAATCCATTAAGAAATGCTCCGCACACCATGAACATGGTTATTAACGGCAATTGGGATAAACCTTATAGCCGTGAACAAGCTGTGTTTCCATTGCCTTATGTAAGCGCTAAAAAATTCTGGCCAAGTGTTGGTCGCGTGAATAATAGTCACGGTGATCGCAATTTGATTTGCACCTGCCCACCAATTGAAAGCTACGCAGAATAAAAAATACTAGAACAAAAAAATACAAACGATGAGCCAAAGAAAATGGGAAGCTATCCGCCAATACGAAGAAATCAAATTTGAGTTTTTTGAAGGCATTGCAAAGATTACTATCAACCGTCCGCGCTATCGCAATGCGTTTACGCCATTGACGGTGAAAGAAATGATAGATGCGATGAACATTTGTCGCGATAGTTTGGATATTCAAATTATCATCCTTACAGGTGAAGGAGATATGGCATTTTGCAGCGGAGGCGACCAAAATGTGCGCGGTCATGGAGGATATATTGGCGTGGACACGGTACCACGATTAAATGTTCTTGACCTACAACGACAAATTCGTTCTATTCCTAAATGTGTCATAGCGATGGTGAACGGCTATGCCATTGGTGGCGGCCATGTTTTGCATGTGGTTTGCGATTTATCTATAGCGAGTGAAAACGCCATCTTCGGTCAAACCGGACCTAAAGTAGGTAGCTTTGACGGTGGATTTGGAGCGAGTTATTTAGCACGCGTGGTTGGACAGAAAAAAGCGAGAGAGATTTGGTATTTGTGCGATCAGTACAATGCGGCTGATGCTTTGGCAATGGGATTAGTGAACAAAGTAGTGCAACTCGAAGTGCTCGAAGACGAAACAGTAGCTTGGTGTCAAAAAGTTCAGGAAAAATCTCCACTTTCTATTCGCATGCTTAAATCTTCGTTTAACGCAGAGCTAGACGGGCAAGCGGGCATTCAAGAATTGGCGGGAAATGCCACTTTGCTTTACTATCTATCTGACGAAGCCAAAGAAGGCAAGAATGCCTTTATCGAGAAGCGCAAACCGGATTGGAGCAAGTTTCCGAAGTTTCCATAGTTAAAAACTAGCTTGTAAAGTTGTTGAATAAGCTATAAATTACCTTCCATTACTTAGCTACTTTTATTATGAACCAGTTTGATCCGATACAACAAATATTAGCTCGCTACGAAGTGCGCAATGTGCAACTTGTTCATCACCTCACCGAGATGAATGACTTACAAGTGAACCAACAGTTTCTCCAAACTTTGCTCAAAATGTTTGAAGACGACACATGTTTTCCCAAAACTGAATTAGAACAACATTCACTCGAGGTTATCCTAGATTACATACAAAGAACTCATCGCTTTTATCTTCAAAAAAAATTGCCGGAGATAGAACAGAGCATCGATCAACTCCTCACCAACTATGATGATAAGCATCCTATTTTGCCATTGCTCCGAAATTTTTATTTGAATTACAAAAGTGAGTTGATTGCACACATTCGTGCAGAAGACCAACAACTACTTCCTCATATCCGACTGCTACTCGAAACAGAGCAAGAATATTTTAATCCAACCATTGTAGCCGAGAAATTGAAAGGATATTCCTTGCAGAAGTTTATCGACACGCACGATGATACTGAAGGTGATTTACATTCGGTTCGAGCAAGCATAAAGAAATATGACCCGATACCGACTAATGCTACACCACACCGCATCCTACTATCTCAACTTGAACTTTTTGAACAAGACTTGCGAGTGCATGCGTTGATTGAAGATTTAGTGCTTATCCCTCGTGCCTTAGAGATAGAAAAGAAGTTCTTAGAGAATATTAAAGTGGCTTTGAATTAAAATTCGAAAATTCAATCCACAAAAAAAGGCGGCTCTTGTAAAAGAATCGCCTTTTGTATTTTCAGTTAATTATAGATTACTCTACAACTATGCTTTTTGAAGCGAAACCTTCAGCTGTACGCAATTGCAGTGTGTAAAGACCTTTAGCAAATTGACGTAAATCAATTCTAGTGTTGTAGAAACCGGTTACATCCAAGTTTTCTGTGTACACTTCACGACCAGTAATATCAACGATTTTAATTTGACCGTTTACGTTACGACCTGCATTCAAGGTAAACTCAAATGTACCATTGTTTGGATTTGGTGTGATGCGGATAGCTGAATTCAATTCGGTGTTAAACTTGTTGATGGAAGTGTTAGGACGACAAGCAGCACCTTGTTCGATAACATCTACGAAAAAGCTAAATGGATTTTGTGGTTGAGCTTGTAATACTGCTAGGTCAACTGTAGTGTCCGGTGGCAAGCTAAAGCCAGGGATACTTGGTAAACCACTTAAAGTAATTGTTCCATTAAAGCTTAATGGATAATTGCCAGCTGGATCTGTAGTAGTACCTGATAATTGAGCACATCCGTTTGTTCCGCCATAAAATACTCCGGTAGCAGGATTTAAAGTATAAATAATTCCTGTAGGGAAACCATCGATAGATGTGATATTAACTGAGTCAACAGTCAAAGTGATAGGAAATGGAATACCAGGAGCGATAGTTGATAAATCAATGCTAGTTGGCACTGCAATTTGGATGGTTTGATTGTAAGACACTGAGCGCTCGATACAAGGTAAATCTTGCGGCTGAGGAGCTAAAAATTCAGTGTTGCTTGGGTCAATCGTGCATTGTGCGGACACGAAACCAGAAATAGATAGCAATGAAGCTACGAAAAGAGTATTGATGTTTTTCATTGGTTTAGGGTGTGGTTTATAATTATGAATAAGTTTGTGTCGGTAAATTTAAGTGTAATTGTATGAAAAATATGTGATATATTGGAAAGAAAATGCACTATTCCACATTTTGGGGGTGGTTAAGAAGATTGTAGATTGAGTAGAGATATTATTTTTACCAAAAAATAGACCAAAAATTTGAAAAAGTATTTCACTAAAACTTTACTCCTAAATATTCTTGTGGCATTGGTCATCGTAGTGGTTTTACTACTTATGGTGCAATGGAGTTTAAAATCATACACCCGTCACGGTGAAAGTGTGGCTGTGCCCGATTTAAAAGGTATAAACATTGAAAAGGCAGCCCAGATACTAGACGATAAGAATTTAGATTGGCAAATTATTGACTCAATTTTCGACAGTAATAAGCCTCCTTTATCGGTAGTAGATCAAAATCCGAAAAACGGTTCGAAGGTAAAATATGGCCGCACCATCTACATCACCATAAATGCCACAAATGCTCCGACTACCGAACTTCCTGATTTAATTGGAAGAAGCTCGTACAAATACGCCAAAATGCAATTAGAGAGCTTCGGGCTCAAAGTGGGCGAGCCTATCTACAAACCCGATCCGCACTTAAACTCAGTGATTGGTATGCAAGTTGGCGGGAAACCGGTCACCAAAAAAACAAGAGTAGCTAAAGGGACGACCATCACACTGATTTTGGGTGATGGTATAGGAGGAAGCAGCATGCCGGTTCCTTATTTAATCGGGTTGAGATATGAGGAAGCTGAGTTTAAACTTAAAGGCTATTCGTTAAATGTAGGTGCATTGGTGGTGAAAGAAGATGTTGTAGACACCGCGGGTGCCATCATCTATAAACAAATTCCGGCTTTCGGCAGCGGCAATTCCATCAGAATAGGTGAGCCGATTGATTTGTTTATCTCTAAAGAATTACCCGAAGGAATTATTGTAGACCCTACACTTTACGACATTCCATTGGAAGACTCTATCCAATAAATTCTATATCTAACCGTTTGCATGATGCAATTTTGATAAAACTACATGAATAACATAATCACTATTTTTTTTACTCTTTTCACCATTTCCTTAAGCCTTGCGCAAACCGAAACGCTTTCGGCCATCTCCAGTTATCCGAATATTCAGCCTATCAAATCATCAACTTCTACACACAAATATTTAGTAGACAAAGGCAATGTCGTAGTTACTTCTGACACACTTCAACTGCCTTTTATTGATGATTTTTCCACCAATCGCATGCGCACCTACAAATGGCTTGAAAATAATTACACGGATACGTTCTTCAATGTAACCGGCACTTGCTTAGGCAATGAAAACATCACTACCCAACAAGTAACTTTACGCAATGACACCTCGTGGTACTACACTTTCGACACTGCCAACTTAACTGTAGACTCCTTCCCGCAACCCGCACAGGCATTTACTTTTTTCGGACCGGCTACCAACAACTGTTTCAGCGCAACGCCTCAAACCATTTATTATTGGCCGGAATACTTTCGCTATTTCTACAACACCAACACATCTAAATTCGACTCCGTTTTTATCACCAATCCACCTAGTGAAATTTTGTTTTATGCTCCGGTGGTTTACTTCGCCAATGGACAACCTGGTACCCTTTGGTTTGATAATTACGCTTACGTCAATAGCACCTATCCTATCTTGCCACCAAGCATTGGTGTGGCCACATTGGATGGATTAAATGAATTGGGATTACCTTATAACAATGCGAGCAACAACACCTATGGCGATGCCGATGTGCTGACCTCAAAAGGGATTAACTTATCAGGCCTTTCGGAGGGCGATTCGGTGTATTTGAGTTTCTTCTATGAACCAAAAGGATTAGGCGATTTTCCCGATTCGAAAGATTCGTTGATTGTAGAGTTTAAAGACATTGGCGATATATGGTGGAGAGCTTGGGCGCGCCCGGGCTATGCTGTACCTAACCAAGATAGCGTGCAGTTCAATCAAGTCATGTTATTACTACCTGACCGACCGCTGCAGAACTCTTACTTCCACAACAACTTTCAATTTCGTATTAGAAACAAAGCCTCGCTTTATGGCGCATTAGACCATTGGCATTTAGACTATGTGAAATTGGATAAAAATAGAAGTGCGGTTGACACGGTCATTGAAGATGTGGCATTTATCTACCCTTATCCGACTATCCTCAAAAACTTCACGCAATTACCTGCCGACCAGTTTACGGGCAATATAGATTTGGTGGATAGCATTTCTATGCTTGTCCGCAACAATGACCCTAACGCCATCAATAACCCTCCCGCTACCAACTTTGCCTTCAGTGCGCAAGAAACTTCCCCTACACCGGTGGTGGTTCTAACACCCACTACTTTGGCATTCAACGCTGAGCCTTTCAAGCTTATTGAAGTCAATCCGGCTGCCGATTATGTTATCCTAACTTCTCCCAATTGGCCGGTTGATAGTCTGGTGATCAACTCGCAAGTGAGCATTTCACCGAATGACAGCCGCCCTCAAAATGATACTTTGCGTCAAGTTCAATCCTTCAGCACCACTATGGCTTATGATGATGGCTCAGCCGAAGCTGCTTATGGTATCACCGGCAATGGCACAAAAAAATTTGGCTATGAGTTTATCTTAAACCAACCCGACACACTGGTAGGTTTTCAAGTAATGTTTACACAAGTGGAACAAAACGTCAGTAACTTGGTGTTCAACTATCACGTTTGGGACAGCCTTAAGCTCAACGACTTTGCGTTTGTAGATGCGCCCATTAAATCTGTAGAAAACAAAAAGCCATTCTACGTTGATTCTGTAAATGGATTTTACACCTACAAACTCGACACACCGATTATCGTGAGCGGGCGGGTTTTTTTTGGCTGGGCGCAATTTGACGAACGCAACCTGCAAGTAGGCTACGACTTAAACAGTCCGCTCGGTAACCCGCACATGTATGTACAAACATTCGGTACTTGGAAAAAATCTACCATCACCACTCCGGGTTCTCCTATGATACGTTTAATCTTCGATACGGACTATTATGGCGGCACTACCAATGTGCAAGATTTAAGCAAAAATGAAAGACCAAACGTTTCTGTTTATCCAAATCCCACCACTGGTGTAGTCTACCTGCAATCAGCCACCAGCCATCTTCAAGTTGATTTGTTCAACATCATGGGAAGCCATATCGCCAACTATCAAAATATACAAAGTTTTGATATAGGTAACCTCACTCCGGGCATCTATATTGCTCGCATTCACAGTGAAAAATCAGACCAAGCGGTGACACATAAAATCATCAAACAGTAAGTTATGGTAGTATTGCTCTTTGATGGCGTATGTAACCTATGCAACGGAGCAGTGAATTGGGTCATAGACCGCGACAAAAAAAACATCATTCATTTTGCTGCTATGCAGTCTGATTTTGGTCAACAGCGACTGGCAAAATTGAATATGCAACATCTTCCGATGAATTCACTGATATTAGATGACAACGGTACCATTTACACCAAATCCAATGCGGCTTTTCGCATTGCTACTTTGCTGGGTGGCGTGTGGCAATTTGCGGTTGTTTTAAAAATATTCCCTTTGTTTATCCGCGATGCGGTGTATGACTACGTAGCAGTTAATCGCTACAAATGGTTTGGTAAAGCCGAACAATGCCGTGTGCCTATGCCCGAACTTAAAGCTAAATTCTTGAGCTAAATGAAAAAACTAGCCATTCTTCTTGCCATCTTTCTTGTCTTGGATGGATTTATTGCCTACCGTGTGCTTTTTGCACCCAATGTCAACACGAAAAAGAATATCACGATTAAAATCCCCACCGGTTCGAGCTTCGAAGATGTATTGAAGATTTTGCGTGAGCGCGAAGTTTTGAACGATGAATTCACCTTCCAACTAGTAGCCAAATGGAAAGACTACGCCAATAAAATTAAACCCGGCAACTACCTTTTGACCAAAGGCATGAACAACCGCCAAATCGTGAACATGTTGCGCTTAGGCTGGCAGCAACCGGTCAAATTGGTCGTCTATAACATCCGTACCAAGGAAGAATTTTGTGGATTGGTGGGACGCACTATTGAACTTGACTCCAACGTGCTTTTGGCGCACATCACTAGCCAAGATTATTTAACACGATATAATACCGACACCAACAAAGTTATCAGCCGTTTCATCACCGACAACTACGAACTCTATTGGAACACTTCGCTCGAAAACTTTTTAGACAAAATGGAGAAGGCTTATCTTGTTTTTTGGAATGAAGAACGATTGGCGAAGGCCGCAGCGCTCAATATGACCCCCGAAAAAGTGACCACCCTTGCAGCCATTGTGGAGCGCGAAGTAATTTTCGACAAAGAGATGACCACCGTGGCCGGAGTGTACCTCAACCGCATTAATATTGGTATGCCTCTGCAAGCTGACCCCACTTTGGTTTTTGCGCTCAAAGATTTCTCGGCCAGAAGGGTGACAAACTACCACAAAGAATACGACTCACCTTTCAACACCTACATGTATGCGGGATTACCTCCGGGGCCGATCTGCATGCCGCGAAAAAAATCTATTGATGCGGTGCTTAATGCCGAAGACCACGAGTTTCTTTACTTCTGCGCCAATCCTGATTTGAGCGGCTATTCTATTTTCTCGAAATCGTATGACAACCAAATAAAAGTGGCAGCTCAATACCGCAAAAAGATGAACGAAATGAAAATCAGATAAGCATGTTTACGCACGAATTTCAACTCCGCGTTCGCTATGGCGACACCGACCAAATGGGCTATGTGTATTATGGCAATTACCCTTACTACTATGAGCAAGCACGTGCAGAGGCTATTCGCTCGCTAGGGTTTAGCTATAAGCAACTCGAAGCGGCCGGCACCATGATGCCAATCACGCGAATGAACATCAAATACATTGCTCCTGCGTTGTATGACGAACTGCTGACCATCAAAACCATCATCCCCGACATGCCGCATCGATTGATTACGTTTAAGTATGAAGTCTATAACGAAAACAGTAAACTCATCAATGAGGGCGAAAACCAACTGATTTTTGTTGACGGCACCACGCGAAAGGTGAAGTCTGCTCCCGAGCAACTCTGCAAGGCATTGCTTCCCTACTTTTAAGTTGTTAAATTTGCCGCCCAACTTTTGCTAGTAATGAAAACTCTCTGGAAAAACATTTTAACCCAATACCCCTTTTTGCTCCGAATCGGTGTGCGGCTTCGAAACTTCACCCTACCCGGCTTCGATGGCATTCCGGTATTTGTTGTTTTCCGATTTTTCATTGCCGAAATTAGAGCGAACTCCTTGCCCACACGCAGCAAAGCCGTAGCCTTTAGTTTCTTTTTGGCCATTTTCCCAGCGCTGACATTTATATTTTCGCTTATCCCCTATCTGCCATTTTTCAATAATCTAGACGTCAGTATCCTGAATTTGCTCAAAGAAATTTTACCTAACAAAGAAACGTATGCGTTCATCAAGTCCTTTATTCAGCCACTGCTCGAAGACCTCGCCAAAAACAAACGTGGCGGGCTCTTGACGGGTTCCGGGTTGTTGGTACTGTTCCTTACATCCAACGGGGTGATGGCAATTATGAGCTCTTTTGATAAGGCCTACGACCACTACAAGCAACGTAACGCTTTTCAAAGTCGTTTGATAGCGTTCAAAATTACCTTCCTGCTATTCACCCTTTTCTTTTTCTCCATTATTCTCATCATCCTCGGTCAAGACCTATTCGCTTTGCTGCTCGACAAACTTCAAATTTTCAGCACCTTCACCCAAGTGCTCCTCAACTTGCTGCGCTATGTGCTCATCATCTTGTTGTTTTTCTTCTCCATTTCCCTCATCTACTACTATGGTCCGGCCACCAAGACCAAGTACAAATTTATATCCACGGGAGCGACCGTGGCGACCGTGCTTTCCATACTCATTTCGCTCGGGTTTTCTTATTGGGTAAGTAATTTCAATAAATTGAATGTCATCTTTGGCTCCATCGGCACCATCATGCTTTTAATGATTTGGCTCAACATCAACTCCTTTGTGCTGCTGATTGGTTATGAAATCAACGCGAGCATACACTACAACTCCCTTCTTCGCAAACGCGAACTTGAAGTAAAAGAGATAGCCGAGTAAGACGCCAAAATTTATTTTTAAAATAAATCCTATTCTACTTGGCAATATTTGCCGAGTTTCTATTTTTGCCCACGGAGAAATGCCAGAGCGGTTGAATGGAACTGTCTTGAAAACAGTCGAAGGTGATGAGCCTTCCGGGGGTTCGAATCCCTCTTTCTCCGCCAGTACCAAAACCCGCTCGAAAGGCGGGTTTTTTTATGTCCTAGACCACCTACATACTCAAAAGTCTGAAAGACAGCTGCTTTTGATTTAGCCACAAAGTTCATATAAAACAACGATTTGCGGAACACAATGCAAAGGATGTTTAACCACTAAGGAACATGTAATACACGATTTTTTTATTGCAGCAAAGAATAGAAGAAGCGAAGAGGGATGATAGTTGTCGATTTGCCATTTTCAACTTTAAATTATTTGCTTCGACCTTGTCAATGTTGCTACACTAATGTGCGTCAATAACTAGCCGGCTACCCGACAAAATGAGTGAAGGTGGAGACAAAAGCCAAAAGGAAAATGTTGAGTTAAAAAAGCGCCAAAAATAAAGTACCTATTAAAACAAATCTCCTTGACTGCCTTTCTTGCTGGCTTTGGGGTTGACAGAAAGTTCGATGGTGGTGCCGATTTCTACTTCATCGGGAATAATGGTAGTTTCTTTCACTACTTCCGAAATCTTGCCGGTCACATCGTGTACAGACAAGCGATTGCCGAGGGCTTTCCAGCCTTTCACGTCTATGATGTCGTTGACTTTAGCTTCGGTTTCTTCTTTCTCTTTGCTCTTGCCTTTCATTATGTTGAACTTAACGATAACCTCCGCTCGCGATGAGAACACGTGCAGCTTCGATTGGTTATGCTCGGTGATGATAGGAGTGCGATGTTTCTCGGTTTTGAGCTCCACTTTGAAGCGCTTCACATAGTGGTTCTTGCTATCGCCATCGTAGTAGACCGCAGTGTAGATACGGTTCGGGTCAAACTTTTCAAGCAGAAGTATTTCGTCTGTGTCGTACTTGTTGGTCAACTCAAAGTTGGTGAGTTCGATTTCGCCATTCTTATACGCCACAATCACCTGATTGCCGGTGTTGAACTCGCCTAAGTATTGCGCTTTGTCTTTCTCCTCGTTCACCAAGCGACCAAACTTAGCATCGAACCAAATCTTCATGCCGCCAATAGAAGATTGTCCTTTTTCAACCAAGTCAATCTTGCGCACCGGAAACTTGGTGAGGATGTTGCCTACCGATCCGCGACCCTTAATGTCTATAGTGGCGAAGTCAAAATCAAACTCTTTGATACGAGCCGTAGAGTTGGGATGCAGTTGCACCTTCACAATTTCCGACTCGGAGTTAGCGTTGGCGGTGAAGTACAAAAGCTTTGAGCCGCTGCTGCCTTGGGTTAGATCATACTCCTTGTCGCGCGTGATTCCCGTCACGTTAAATCGCTTAACGAAGGTGCGCTTAGAGCCTCCGTCATAGTAGGCAATGTTATAGGCCGTACGTTCATCGTTTTTCTTCCAAACGGCTATGTGGATGATGTCTTTGCCCACGAACTTTTTGTCGCCCAAGCGAGTGACCATCATCTTGCCGCTGCGCGTAATGGCGAGAATGTCATCTAAGTCAGAGCACTCGCAAACGAGTTCGTCTTTCTTCAACCCAGTGCCGAGAAAACCTTCTTCGCGGTTCACATACAACTTGGCGTTAGTGGCGGCCACTTGCTTCACTTCTATTTCTTCAAAGCCTCTCACCTCGGTTTTGCGCTCGCGACCTTT